>Ga0247825_10002778_pt1 | contig 11584 bp, 12 predicted proteins | sample 13C_Vanillin_Day_FD_194413 | JGI IMG/M metagenome (GOLD analysis project Ga0247825, IMG submission 194413) | Soil microbial communities from agricultural site in Penn Yan, New York, United States - 13C_Vanillin_Day48 | ecosystem: Environmental > Terrestrial > Soil > Agricultural land | place... | reverse complement strand
CCAGGCCGAAAAAGCTCTGGATGCTGGTCTGGCTGTGGGTTCCGGTCATCCACGTGCAGCTCGCGCGCCAGTTGAACTTGGCCGCCTCGGGCGCCTTGCTCAGCGCTTCCCGCGCGCCGAGCAGCGCCTCGACGTTGACTCCGTTCTGAACCTGCTTTTCCGTTTCGGTGCTCATCGTTGCCCCCTCCATGGGTGTATTGGAACAAAGCTCCGGCAGACGGCCGAGACTACGCGAACCGTGTAACCGGGCGGTTTCAGTGGCGCTGGGTTATGGTTTCAGCTTGTGCCGCGACCTGCCCCATGATAACCCCGCTTGCCGGGGAAGCAACAAGGCACGGGTGGATAACCACGGTCCTCAGAATGCGAGCCGCGGTCGCGTCGCGACGGCCGTGCGGGCTTCTGCTCTCATGCTGGGGTGCGCCAATCCCTTGTCCGCTGCAAGACGGTTCACGGTGGCGAGCAGCCTCGCCTCGAACACTTTGTCGCTGAACAGCAGCGCCCGGCGCTCGCACGCCGCGCGCATCGCCTGGGCGCGCTCGGCGGTGCAGGCGCGTACGGCGGCGACCACGTCGCCGGTCTCCAGCCGGGGCTCGAGCAACCAGCCGGTGCTCCCGTGCACCACTGTCTCGCGCAGGCCGCCCTCGCGCACCCCGATGACCGGCTTGCCGGCCGCCATCGATTCCACCGGGCTGATGCCGAAGTCCTCGTCGACCGGCATGTAGAGGGTCGCGATGCAGCGTCCGAGGAGCTCGCGCAGCTCGGCATCGCCGACCCAGCCGGCAAAGACGATGTTCGGGGCGTGGCGTGCGCGCCTTCGCAGGCGTGCTTCCTCACGGCCGCCCGAGACGACGACCAGACGCTTGTCCGGCATGTGCAGGAAGGCCTCGACGATGCGCTCGACGCGCTTCAGCGGGTCCAGGCGTGCCGTCGAAAGGTAATAGTCGCCCGGCGAGAGCCAGCGCAACGAACCCGTGTGCACCGGCGGATGGATGACCTGTGAGTCCACGCCGAGGAATTCGCGCAGCCGCTGCTGGATGGTGCGCGAGTTGGCGATGACCAGATCGGCCCGCTGCAGCGCCTCCCGGTAGCCGCGCTCGAGCTGGCGCAGCAGGAGGCCGGCGAGCGGCCGCAGCGGGCGCGGAATGCGGCTCCGATAATGCTCGCGCTGGTCGAACAGATAGCGCGGCGGCGTATGGCAGTAGATCAGGCTGAGCGACGGCGGCCGGCCGAGCAGCGCAAGAGGCGCGGCGTTGCCGGCAAATACGCCGATGCGATAACGGCGCAGATCGAGCCTGCGGAACCGCGCCGACAGGTAAGCGACGCGCAACAGCGGCAGCGGCAGCCGTGCCGCGGTGATGCCAATGCCGCCCAGGCGTGCGTCGAGCAGCGCCCTCGTGTGCCTGCCGTGCACGAAGCCCGTCAGCAGGTCGGCGCGCAGCACGTCCTGCAGCGCAAGCGCCACGCGCTCACCCCCGCCGAAGAACGAGAAGTGATCGTGCAGCACCACGTTGCATGCCGGCTTGCCTTGCGGTTTCAGCATTTCAGCTCCCGTCCCCCACTGCGCCGATAGGCGGCGGCGACCTCGGCGCTGGGACCGTCCGCACGCACCTCGCCGTGCTCGAGCCACACCAGGCGGTTGCACTGGGTCGCTAGCAGATCCAGGTTGTGCGAGACGATCACGACCGTGGTGCCGTCGCGCATGAGCCGCTGCATCCGGGCCAGGCTCTTTCTGACGAAGAACTGGTCGCCCACGGCGAGCACCTCGTCGAGCAGCAGGATGTCGGGCCGCCTGCAGGTCGCGAGCGCAAATGCGAGCCGCGCATACATGCCCGAGGAATAGGTCTTGACCGGCTCGTCGAGGAACTCCTCGAGCTCGGAGAACGCGGCGATCTCCTCGATGCGCAGCCGCATCTCCCGGCTGGAGATGCCGAGGAGGCTGCCGCCCAGGTAGCAGTTTTCGCGGCCGGAGAGCTCGGGATGAAAGCCGATTCCGAGCTCGATCAGGGGCGCGAGGGTGCGCCCGGAAGCGACGCTGACGCTGCCGCGCTCGGGCACGATGACTCCCGCCATCACGCGCAGCAGGGTGGACTTGCCGGCCCCATTGCGCCCGACGATGCCGAGCTTCTCCCCGGCCGCCACGTGCAGGCAGACGCGGCGCAACGCGTGCAGCCGGAGCGCCCGGCGCTGCCCGACACGGGCGCGCAGGTGGTCCCACAGGCGCCTTGACTGCACCGGGCGGCGGTGAAAGCTCACGTCGACGTCCTCCAGGCGGATCAGGTGCGCCGTCATAGATAGAAGTAGAACCGCTGCTGCAGCCGCACGAGCAGGAGCCAACCCAGCGCAAGCGAACCGAAGGCGAAGCTCGCGACCGTCAGCCAGTCGGCCGCCGGCGGCCAGGCATGCATGTAGATCGGCTGCTGGAAGAGCCCGACGACCGGTGTGAGCGGATGCCAGGCGAAGATCGCCGCGAGCGGGCTGTCGGCGGGGGCCACCGATTGCTTGATCAGCACCGGCGAAGAGAAGAAAAGCAGCATCAGCGTGAACTGCAGCAGCGGCTTGACGTCGCGCGCGAAGACGTTCAGCACCGCGAACATCGTGCCGACGCCGAGACCCAGCGCGCCGACCAGCAACGCGGCCGGCAGCACGCAGGCGAGGTGAATCGTCCAGCTGTCCGCGAGCAGCGCCAGCACGAGCGCCAGCGCGAGCAGGCTGAATACGAAGTCGACGCTCGCCTGCAGCCACGCAGTCAGGGGCAGCACAAAAGCCGGCGCCGCGATCCGGCGCAGCAGCCAGCCGCCGTCGGCGATCGAATCGACGCATCCCATGATCGAGCGCTCGAGGTAGCGCCACGGAACCAGGCCGGCGAACAGATACACCGCGAAATCGCGCACGCTCGCCTGGTTGAGCACCGAAAACACCACCGTCAAAACGGCGAGAAAGAGCAGCGGCTCGAGCAGGTTCCACAACCGGCCGAGCCACGCCTGCCGGTAGCGGACCTTCATCTGGCTCACGGCGTACAGGAGGGCGAACTCGCCGAAATGCGCGCGCGGCCGCGGCGCGGGTTCCTCGCCGTCGGGCCTCGCCTGCATCGTCTTCGCGCCCGGGGTTGCGCTCATGCCGCGCGCCTCAGAACTGCCACGCCTGCAGCCCGGCGTAGCCGTTCCACGATGCTCGACGCTTCGCGCCGAGCCGCTCGGCCAGCCTGTCGAGCGAGCGGGCGCTGAAGAGAGACACGTGTCCGTTGGCCGGCCCGATGTACCACCAGTCCCGTCCGCAGGCCCGCGGGTCGTAGTACGCAGTCTGGAAGGCGAACACGCCGCCGGGCGCGAGCCAGCGCTTGATCTGCTCGAACGTACCGAGCGGGTCGGCCAGGTGCTCGACCACTTCGCAGGCCACCACGACATCGAACCGTCCCGGCGAAAGCTCTGCCGCGCGGACAAACCAGTCGCGCCCGAAGCGCGGCTCGATGATGTCGGTGCCCCACGCGTTCATCTGCAGCTGCCGCCGCGCGACCTCGACGAAGGTACCCATGCCGCAGCCGAAGTCCAGCACGCGCAAGCGCCACGGTTCGATATCGAGAAAACGCTGTGCCAGCAGCACCAGGCGCAGCGTCTCGCTCACCCGTCCGTACCAGTCCGGGTCCTGCGCGGTCCAATACGCCTCGTCGTACAGGGTGGCGTGATCGATGCCGTCGTGCAGCGTCGCGAACAGGAACCGGCAATCGCGGCACTCGTAGTACGGGCAGTCGCTGGGCGCCTCGGGGATCGGCTGGCCGGTGAGCTTCGAGCGCGGCAATCGAAACGCCTCGTCGGCCGCAGCCCCGCAGACCTTGCAGCGGGCGGCCGCCTCGCGCCTCAGGCCCTTGAGCAGGCTCAGCATGCCCTCTCCTCCACCACCGACGGGGCGGGCCGAAGCACGGGCGCGGCTCGGCTCGGCGCGGCTGCCGCAGTGGAAATGAGCGAAAAGACGCTCGCCGCTATCGCGCCGGGCGCAATGGAGCGCAGACAGAGGCTTTCGCGCCGGCCGCTCAGGTAGCAGTTGATGTTCTCGTTGCGCCAGCAGGGCGCGCAAGGAAAGTCGCGCCGGCTGGGAACGATCGGCACCACCGAGCGGTACGGCTTGGCGCGCAACATTCCATCGACCGGCCCGGCCACCAGGACCATCGGCTTCTCCAACGATCCGGCGAGGTGCAGGAACGACGAATCGGGTCCGACCAGCACGTCGCACTGCGCAGCCAGCGCGAACGCCTCGCGCAGCGGCCGCGAAACCACCCGCACGCCTTGCGTCTCTGCGCCCGGCAAGCCGCGGGTGCCGAACACGAGCACGTTGCAGCGAGCCGCGAGCAGCCGCAGCAACTCGGCGTTGTGCGGATAGTCGCGGTACGTATCGGCCGCGTGCCAGTGCAATCCCACGAGCGGGCGGCCCGTGCGGCGCAGCGGAGCCACCTCCTGCTCGGCGGCAAGCCGCTCGGCGGGCGCGATCACGTAACCGGGACGCGCCGCGGCGCCCCGCAGCGCCCGCGCGGACATGCCCAGCGCGCGGGCGAAGATCTCGATCCGGCCGGCGCGCACGTTGGGCGCCTGGCGGCTTTCGGTCCGCGCCGCCGGGCAATCGGTGAGATCGAGCCAGGCGCGGTAGCGCCCGGGGTCCAGCGTCGGGCTCTCGATATCGATGCACACGAACTCCTCGTTGCCCGCGAGTAGCGGCAGGTACGTCCGCGGGACGGCGAAGTGGATCCGGGCATCCGGGCGCGCCCGGGCAAGCGCGCGCAGGCCCGGCGTCATCATCAGCAGATCGCCGATGCCTCCCATGGCTCGCGTCACCAGGATTGCGTTCAGCGGTACCGCGCCCTCCCCCTCCATGGGCCGGGCGCCGCGTCCGGCCAATGCATGGCCAAGCGCGGCCGTCATCCAGCAGAACGCCCGCTCCATCCGCAGCACCCGGCACGCGGAAAGCCGGCGCGCTGCCATGAGGACGAGGTGCGCCGCGAGCTGCACCCGGTCATCCAGGCGTGCGCCGGAGCGAAAAAGCGCGTTGCGGCTGCCGCGATAGGTCATGCGGATCATCTCCGCGTACCAGTCGCGCAGGTCGGGACGCCGATAGGCTTCGCGCAAGCCGCGCCACAACAGCAGCTGATGCTCATGGACGTGTCGCGTGAGCAGCAGCGCGAGCGACAGCCGCTGATAGCCGCCGCGCTCGGTCGCCAGATAGGGGCGGCGCACGTACCAGAGCGCGATTTGCGCCGCTTTCTCGGGCTGGCCGGTCCGCGCGCACAGCTCCGCTTCGAGCGAGCGTAGCGCATGAGCGAGTGCCGGGTACTGGGCTGCGCCGGTATCGAGCGCGAGTTGCAACGCCTGCGCCGCGAGGTCGAACTGCCGATCGTCAAGGACCGCCGCGGCCCAGCGCTCCAGCCCCTGGAACCATTCGCGCGGGAACTCGCGCCGCGCGGCGCGCAGGTCGGCCGCGACCCCGTCGATCAGCGCCGGCATCTCGGCGCGGCAGCGCGCCCAGGCGGCCGGCTCGGCGACCAGGGTTGCGGCGTGCGTGAGCACCGACAGCAGCACGTACGGGTCCGCCATCGCGGCACGGCGCCCATCCGCATCCAACTGCAACCACCCCGCATAGACCGCCTCGTGCTCGCGCTCGAAGGCAAGCGCAGCGAGCTGCGCACGGGCTTTGGACGGCCTCGCGATGGATTCCACGGCCTCAGGCCTCCTCGAGCGCTCGCAGCAGCTGGCGCTTTTCCTCGGCGGCGAGTCCGGCGAGCAGGCCGATGCGCTCGTCGCCGCCCCGATCCGATTCGATCAGCTCGTCGGCGACCTGCAAGGCGCCGGCGAGCTCGCCGATCGAGGCCAGGGCTTGCAGCCGGCGATAGCGCGCTTCCGCCTTCAATGGCGGCTCACCCGATCGCGCCACGTCTTCGTAGAGCGCAATCGCCTCGAGAACGCGGTCGTCGAGCTCGCAGCACATGCCGAGCCAGTAGGCCGCGTGCCAGGCGAGCTCCTTTGCGGCGGGATGCGCACCGGCGGCGGTGCGCGTTGCATCGAGCAGGGACGTGGCCTGTGCCAGATCGCCGCAGCGCAGCGCCAGCAATCCGGCGCGGTACGTGGCGCTCACGACGAGCGGCCCGTCGGCGAGCTCGGCAGCGTGCAGGTAGTGCGTCAGCGCGCTGGACGCTTGGCCTTCGGCTTCGAGGCGCGAGCCAAGGCGGAAGTGCACCTCCGCGGCATCGAGTTGCGCGTTACCGCAATCCATTCCCACCTCGAGAAAGCCGGACCGAGTAGGATGCGGCAGATGGCGCTCCTGGGGGGTGCGGCACTTTGCCGCTCCCCTCGAGCAAGAAAGCTTGCCGGCAGGAAAAGCTATTCCGGCTTCGCCGCCATCGCCCGGATCAGGGTCTCGAGCTGCGCGCTCATCGGCAGGTCGAGGCTCTGCGCTTGCGGTCCGGAGCCGGGCAGGCGCTGCAGGAACCAGCGCTTGTACTGGCGCTCGATCTCGCCGTCCTCGGCGAGGTCGTGGAAGGCGCGCTTCACCAGCTCGGCGAGCTGCGCGTCGGCCTTGCGGAACATGATGCCGTAGGGGTCGTAGGAGAGAAATTCGCCGACGACTTCGTAGCGCTTGCGGGCCTTGTGCTGCGCGAGCAGGCCGTAGAGCAGCACGTCGTCGGTGGCGAAAGCGTCGGCCCGGCCCGCTTCGAGCTGCGCGTAGGACTCGGCGTGGTCGCGGGCGCTCGTCAGGCGAAAGTCGATCTTGAAGCGCCGCGCGATCTCCTGCATCGCCTTTTCGTTGGTGGTGCCCGCGGTGACCACGACCGTCTTCCCGGCGAGGTTGCGGTACGAGCGGATCGGCGAGCCCCGCCTTGCCAGGAGCCTGGTGCCCGAGACGAAGATGACAGGCGAGAAGGCGACTTCCTTCTGCCGCTCGAGGTTGTTGGTGGTGGAGCCGCACTCGAGGTCCGCGCGGCCGGAGACGATGGCGTCGATGCGCGTCTCCGAGGTCACCGCCAGCCATTTCAGCGCAAGCTCGCGCCCGAGCGCCTCGCCGATCGCCTCGGCCAGCTTGCGGCAGAGCTCGATCGAATAGCCGATCGGCTCGCCGCGCGCGGAGAGATAGGAGAAAGGCACCGAGGACTCGCGGTAGGCGATGGTGAGCGCGCCGGCCTTGCGCACCTTCGCCAGCGTTCCCGTGAGTTCAACGGGTGTGTCCTCGGTTTGCGCGAACGCCGCTGTCGCGCCCAACAGGAAAATCCAAAGGAACTTCATCCGACCTAGGCCGTGACCACGGCGCCGGAGTCGATGCGCCGCTCGTTCTCGTCCGCCTCGGTCTCCGGCAGCAGCTCGCCCTCCCACTTGGCGACCGCGGCCGACGCGATCGAGTTGCCGACCGCGTTGGTCGCCGAGCGGCCCATGTCGAGGAAGACGTCGACCCCGAGGATCAGCAGCAGGCCCGCCTCCGGGATGTTGAACTGGTTGAGCGTCGCGGCGATCACCACCAGCGAGGCCCGCGGCACCCCGGCCATGCCCTTCGAGGTCAGCATCAGGATGGCGAGCATGGTGATCTGCGTGCTCAGGGGCAGCTCGATGCCGTAGGCCTGCGCGATGAAGAGCGTCGCGAAGGTGCAGTACATCATCGAGCCGTCGAGGTTGAACGAATAGCCCATCGGCATGACGAAGCTGGAGATCTTGCGCTTCACGCCGAAGCGGTCGAGGGCGTCGACGATCTTGGGGTAGGCGGCTTCCGAGCTGGCCGTGGCGAAGGAGAGCATGAACGCTTCCTTGATCAGCTTGAGCAGCTTGAACACGCGCGGCCCGAGCACCACGAACCCGGCGAGCACCAGCAGGCCCCACAGGATGAACAGCCCGAGGTAGAAGTCGCCCATGAAGACGGCGAACCTGAGCAGGATCTCCAGGCCGTTGGTGGCCACGGTGGCGGCCATGGCGGCGAACACCGCGATCGGCGCGAGCTTCATCACGTAGCCGGTGATCTTGAACATGACGTGCGACAGCTCCTCGATGGCGGCCACCAGCGTTTCGCCCTTTTTGCCAAGCGCGGCGAGCGCCACGCCGAAGAACATCGAGAACACCACGATCTGCAGGATCTCGTTGTTGGCCATCGCCTCGGCGAAGGACTTGGGCACCAGGTGGCTGACGAAGTCCTTGAGCGTGAACTTGGCGGTGGCGAGGTTGGCCGAGCTGCCGATATCGGGCAGCGGCAGGCCGAGGTTGTGGCCCGGCTGCAGCAGGTTGGCGAGGACCAGGCCGAGCACCAGCGAGACCAGCGAGGCGGTGATGAACCAGCCCAGCGCCTTGGCGAACACGCGGCCGACCGAGGCGGCGTCGCCCATGTGCGCGATGCCGACCACCAGCGTCGAGAACACCAGCGGCCCGATCAGCATCTTGATCAGGCGCAGGAACACGTCGGCCAGGATCGAGATGTAGCCGGCGATCTGCGTCGCCGACTTCTTGTCAGGGTATGAGATGAAGATCATGTACCCGACGATGATGCCGAGCACGAGGGCGAACAGGATCCCAGCCGCGGCAGGCATCTTCTTCTTCATTCCTTCCTCCCCTGGGTTGCGATGCTGCCGGCTATGCTACTCCCTCCCCGAGCGCCGACCGCGGCGCCCGCTGCGGGCGAGCACCTCGCACACCGATGCGGTATCGGCGCTGGCGAATCCCCGAGCCATCGCGGCATCGTAGATCGGGCCGCAGGCGTCGAAGAGAGGCGTGGCGGCGCCCACCGCGCGCGCCATGTCGCCGATGATGCGCATGTCCTTCTGCCAGATCTCGACTTTCATGGTCGCCGGGCGGTAGCGGCGCTCGACCATGAACCTGCCGCGCAGGCGCAACACGCCGTTGCCGACCGCGGGATTCGAGCCGAACAGCGCCCACACCTGGCGCGCGTCGAGCCCCATGCTGCGCCCGAGCGTGATCGCCTCGCCCGAGGCCACGTTGAGGATCGCGACCAGGTGGTTGGCGACGAGCTTCATCCTCATGCCGCTGCCAAAGTCCCCCACGTAGGGAATCTGGTCGGTAAATACACGCAGCAGCGGCCGTACGCGGGCGCAGGCGCGCCGCTCGCCGCTCGCGAAGATCATCCAGTCCCGGTCCTTGAGGCGCGCCGCGGTGCCGCTGATCGGGCAGTCGAGCACGGTCCAGCCCGCTCGCCCGAGCGCTGCCCGCGCCCGCCGCTTGTCGGCGATCGGCAGCGTGCTCATCTCCACGACGATCCTCCGCGCCCCGTGCGCCGGTTTCGTCCGGAGGATCTCCCCGACCGCCGCCTCGAGCGCCCCCGAGGAAGGCAAGGAAGTGATGAGGACCCTGGCGCCCTTCGCCACCGCGAAGCTCGACTCGAGCGCCTGCCCTCCGGCGCGTTCCAGGCGCCGCGCGGCGGCCGGCACCGGATCGTGGCCGATCACCTCGTAGCTGGCCGCAGCCAAGGCCTCCGCCATGGCCCCGCCCATGATCCCGAGGCCGATCACGCCGACCGGCGGTTTCCGTTTTTTCATGCGGCGACGATACTATGCCGAATGAGAATCGGCTCGCTGCTCGTCATTTTGATTGTTTGGGTTTCCGCACCGATCGGCGCGTGGGCGCAGGCCTGGCCGGCGAAGCCGATCCGCATGCTCGTTCCCTTTCCGCCCGGCGGCGGCGTGGACTACGCGGCGCGCATCGTCGGCAAGCACCTCTCCGACCGGCTCGGCCAGCCGGTGCTGATCGAGAACCGCGCCGGAGCGAACGGGATCATCGCCCTCGAGGCGCTGAAGGCGGCGCCGGCCGATGGCTACACGCTGGGGACGGTCTCCAACGGCCCGCTCGTCATCAATCCCAGCATCTACCTCAAGCTGCCCTACGATCCGGTGCGCGACTTCGCCGCGATCGGGCGGCTCGTCAACTTCCCGCTGCTTCTCGTGGCGCATCCCTCGGTGCAGGCGAAGAGCGTGCCCGAGCTGATCGCGCTCGCGAAGGCCAGGCCCGGCGCGTTGACCTATTCTTCGCCTGGCGTAGGGAACGGCAGCCATCTCGCGGGCGAGCTCTTCGCGTCGATGGCGAATATCAACCTGGTGCACGTGCCTTACAAAGGGACCGCTCCCGCCGCCACAGCCTTGCTCGCCGGCGACGTTTCGCTCGCCTTCAGCAGCATCCCCACGGTGCTGCCTCACGTGCGTGCCGGCAAGCTGCGCGCACTGGCGGTAGGCGATGCCGCGCGCGTGGCCTCGCTACCCGAATATCCGACCATCGCCGAGAGCGGCCTTGCAGGCTACGAAGCATTTTCCTGGGCCGGCGTCATCGCGCCTGCAGGCACGGCGCGGGAAGTGGTCAGGCGCGTGAATGCGGAACTGGGGCAGATTCTGCGGCAGAAGGCGATTGTCGAGCAGCTCGCCGCGGAGGGCACGATCCCGGTGCCGGATACGCCCGAGGAGTTCAGCGCCTACATCAAGGACGAGCTCGCCAAGTGGGCCGCCATCGTGAAGCTGGCGAACATCAAGCCGGAGTAGCCATGGACAGGAGCGAACCGATGCCCGGGCCGAGCAGCACCACGCTCGAGGAGATGGCGAAGTGCGTCGCCCGCTTCGCCGAGCTGCGCGGGTCCGAGGAAGCCTTCGTCGACAGCCGTCTGCCGGGATGCCGTCGCAGGAAGATCAATATCGTCGGCAGCGGCGTCACCGAGCGCACGGACCTGCCGGAGCTTGCGCCCAACATCCCCCTGCCGGCGCATGGCTTCAACCTCGGCATGATCCAGTGCGAGCCGGGAAACGGAACCGCGCTCCATCGCCACAGGACGGAGGAAGTTTTCATGCCGCTCATCGGCCCGTGGGCGATCACCTTCATGACGGCGGAGGGACAAAGGGAGATCGTGCTGCAGCCATTCGACACCATCCACGTCCCGGTCGGCGTGTACCGCGGCTTTCGCTACGTCGGCGAAGGCCGTGGCACGCTCCTCACCCTGATCGGCGGACCGGATGCGGGCAAGGTCGAATGGACGCCGGAGGTCTACGAGAACGCCGCCAGGACCGGCCTTTCGCGCGATGGCGCAGGAAATCTGAGGCTCGGCTAGCCGAAGCGTCAGTCCACCTGCGCGCCGGACGCCCGGATGATCGGCGCCCATTTCGCGAGCTCGGCCCGGATGAACTCTCCCAGCTTCTCCGGCGTTCCGCCGGGCGTTGGATCGACGCCGACTTCCTGCAGGCGCTTGAACACCACCGGGTCGGCCAGCGCCTTGGCCACGATATCGGCGCCGATGTTCCCGCCTGCTCTGGCGCGGTTCTCCACCACGAACGGCTGCCCGAGCAGCTCCGCCATCCTGGCGCCCATGACGCGTGCAACGGTATCGGTCGGGCCACCGGCAGAGAAAGACACCACCATCCGGACCGGTTTCGACGGGTAGCTGTCCTGGGCGCATTCCATTTTGCGCCTGCACCCGGGGTCGCGCCAACAATGGAATAATCCCGAGCGTCATGCGCCTGGGCTACTTCACGATGCCGCTGCACCCCGCGCACCGTGCGCCCGCGCAGACGCTGCAGGAGGACCGCGAAGCGGTGATCCTCGCCGACCGGCTGGGGTTCTACGACGCGTTCGTCGGG
>Ga0247825_10002777_pt1 | contig 11584 bp, 9 predicted proteins | sample 13C_Vanillin_Day_FD_194413 | JGI IMG/M metagenome (GOLD analysis project Ga0247825, IMG submission 194413) | Soil microbial communities from agricultural site in Penn Yan, New York, United States - 13C_Vanillin_Day48 | ecosystem: Environmental > Terrestrial > Soil > Agricultural land | place... | reverse complement strand
TCCACCTCTGCTGCGGCAACACTCCCACGTTCAAGTTCGCTCCTACCTTCCATCGGTGACCGTCGACCCATGATCGGCGACAAGCTCGACAGATGTCGGATGGGAGAGTGAACGGCGCATGGGGATTGCACACGCGACGAAGCCGTTTCAACGACGAATCCCTGTGACATTCTTACCCTTTGACCTCCTGGCGTTCGACGACCTGGACATCGTGAGCGCGTCCTACCTGGATCGGCGGGCGGAGCTGGCCGAGCTGGAGTCGATCATCCAGAACGTCGGCGGCCTGCCCATCACCGTCCCCCCGCACTGGGAAAATCAGAGCAGCAGAATCATGCTAAATGCCGCGAACAGTGCTGGAATGGAAGGAATTTTGGCCAAACGGTCGACATCGATCTACCTTCCGGGCCAGCGGAGCCGAGCCTGGATCAAGCACGCAATCCGGACTCGCAGTTCGGTTTTGGCGATCGGCTTCGTCGGCTCCAGCCGGTCGGTTGCCGTGCTGATCCTCGGAGCGTACGACGCTACTGGTAATGCGGGATATTCAAACCTGCGGAGTGCCGATCGATGATGGAGAGCAAACCAGGGAGTCGGTGTTGCACGCGCTTGTCACGTTGCGTCGACTTGGGGCGATACCTAGATCATGAGGGTGAGGAAAGCCGCGATAGGTACCAGCGCTCTTGTCGCGATCGCAACCATCGCCGGCGCCTACTCGGTTATTCATCACGCCGCCGACCCGATCGTGCCGATGGCATCGGGGTATTTAGAAGAGCATTCATCGAGCACGCAACAAGCTCGTCGGGGAACTCGGCGTGTCGTGAAAGGTGCGGAATACGGACAAGATCGTTGAGTGCTGTGCGAACCGCATTCACCAGCGCGAGTGCGTCTGCCTCGGTGACTTCTGAACGCGAGGTTCGTAGCCATTTGACCCATTCGGCGAGGTCGTCCTGGCGGATTCGCCGATCACGCTCGGTAGCACTAGCGGGGAGGTTGAGGGCTTCGGTAACTGAAACCGCGAACAGATCCGTTGCTTCGGTTGCGATACGAACATAACCTCTCACGAGGCCGTCGATGACCTGTTCATCGGAGGCGCTGTGATGCATGGCCCTGGAGCTCTCCAGGGCCATCCATTCCTGTACTCGGATGATCATGGCGGAAAGGATGTCGGCCTTGCTGTCGAAGTACCGGTAGACGGCAGGGCCTGCGATGCCGAACTCGTCGAGGCTGACTCCACCGAAACCGCGCTCCCGGAACGCGCGCGCCGCTGCTGCGATGATCTGTTCGCGACGTGATGTACCTGGTCGTTCATTTGCGATTGGAGCCTCCGCCGCTGGCGCATCGCGGGACTCGGGTGACGCTGACGCGCTTTCGGGGGTATTGATGGCTGCCAACGCAGCAGACACCAGCAGTGGGGACAGGCGACGCTGTGACAGTGACCGGTCGTAGTGCCCTGGGCTGGTGATGATGCTCACCGCCATCCACGCGCGTACGTCGGCACCGAATCTGCTCTTGGAGGGATCGGCTTTTTCAATGGCCCTTCGCACCGCGCCTCCGATGCGACGAGTACCCTCGCGCACTCGCTCGAAGTCATCGGCGGTGAGGTGCCGTGCTTCTCGCTGCCATAGGGGGCCGAGTCGAAGGCTCTCCAGTGATGCCTCGACCATCCGCGTCAATAACTCCTCTAAGCTGCAGACGCCGGTTTCGGAGCGCTCGGCGGATTGGGCTGCCATGAGCAGTCGGTCCTGGTCTTCGAGGACCACCTGCGACAGTAGATCCTGCTTGTTGGCGAAGTGCCGGTAGATCGCCCGTGCGGTGACGTCGGTTGCCTCGGCGATGTCTTCCATCCGCACGGCGTGAAACCCGTATTTCGTGAACAATTCACTGGCGTTGTGGAGTATCTGCGCACGCCGGTCACGGGGTCGCCGGCGCGTGGCAGCGGACGTCTTCACAGTTTGCGATGCGGTCACGACGCCCCTTTTCCTCCTCGAGGCCCATACGGATGCACACGATGTCCGGACTGGCGGCGCAGCCGTTGATACAGCCTTCTGACGATATACCGGCGGCGGACGGTCCCCCCGCAGTACCCCGCACTACCGCCGTTCGAGGGCCGATCGGACACAATGCCTCCTTCTACGCGGGGCGGCGCAGGCGCACTGCGTACGAGCGTAGGTGAAGTCTCCACTACGGCCGCAGCCCGAACAGCATGCACAATTTTCGATAAGAGTCATGGACAACTTCCGTTACACGATGCTACGTGCTTGATTCGATGAAAGATACGTTTGCCTGACATTTTCGGCTCAACACTTAGCGATGCGCCCCTCGAATTGCCGCGGTTCACTAGCGGATCGGCAGCTCTTCCTGCTCGGCATTTGCGGCTTGAACAGGTCATATGCTTCCGAATGGACGAAAAATCAACCATGCATCCTCTGAACTCTCTGGCTTTGAGCAGTTTCACATTTTCAGATACGAGCTATTGACATATCTATGGGGTGGGGCCTACTAATGTGAGTAGAAGCACACCCGGTCGTGGCGCAAACCACTAGGGATCAAGGACATGCCGCCTCACGGAGGCGACCATCCGCACCCGGCCGGTCACAGCTCCTGCTTACGCCCGTTCGAACAAAGGAACCTCGATGAAGGATCTGCAATTTCTGCAATGGAAGACCGATCAGAAGGTAGGCACGGTCTGGCTTACCCGCCCACCGGTCAACGCGGTCACCCGCGAGATGTACGCAGAGATCAAGTGGTTCTTCACCCACACGGAGGAGTACCTCCCCGAGGCTCGGGCGATCGTCTTGACCGGCGCCGGCAAGCACTTCTGCGGCGGCAACGATCTCACCGAATTCCAGACGATGACGCCGGAAAACGCCGGTGAGCGCATGCTTGCGGTCCGTGAAGCGTTCTGGTCGATCTACGATTGCCCGTTGCCGGTGATCGCAGCTGTCCACGGAGTGGCCGTGGGCACCGGATTGGCCCTGGCAGCGTCGTGTGATCTGGTCGTGGCAGCCAAGGGCGCCACCTTCACGCTTCCCGAGGTCAACGTCGGTGTGATGGGCGGCGCCAAACATGCCTCACGCCTGGTACCGCAGCAGTTGGTCCGCTATCTGCACCTCACCGGCGAACCGCTGTCTGCCGAGGAACTCGCGCAGCAGGGCGGCGTCTTGAAAGTCGTCGATCCCGATCAGCTACTCGACGTAGCCTACGACGTGGCGGCCAAGATGGTCCGGCACTCGCCGGTCACGTTGCGGTTCGCCAAGCGCAGCCTCAACGCGATCGAATACCAGGACCTCAAGGGCGGCTACGAGTTCGAGCAGGGTCTTTCCGGCGAGTTGTCCGCTTACTCAGACGCCAAAGAGGCCGTAGCAGCATTCTTCGAGCATCGCGCACCGGCCTACACGGGAGCTTGAGATGAATGCTGTTTCACCTGTGCCGGTCGAGCAGATCACCGAGATCGCCGATCTGCGGCGCGAGGCTCGGAGGTGGCTTGCCGAAACAGAGATCCCCACCGTGCCGTTGGAGCTGGAGGAACGGTACAACGTCCTTCGTCGATGGCAGCGCACACTATTCGATGCCGGATGGATGGGGCTGGGATGGTCACGTGAAGCGGGCGGACGTGGCCTCACCGCGCGGCACCAGCAAGTCTTCTCCGAGGAGCTGGCGCGCGCTCATGCACCCGCCCCGATCGGATTGATCGGCCTCGATGTGGTCGGCCCCTCGATCCACCGGTACGGTTCGTCCGAGCAGCGCTCCCGTTTTCTGCCACCGCTGCTCGCGGGCGAAGACATCTGGTGTCAGGGGTTCTCCGAACCCTCTGCCGGCTCCGACCTCGCATCACTGCGGACCCGCGCTCTTCGCCACGGGGACAAGTACGTCGTCAACGGACAGAAGGTCTGGACCAGTTGGGGCAATCAGGCCAGTTGGTGCGCATTGCTGTGCCGCACCGACCCCGACGCCGAACCCAAGCACGCCGGCATCTCCTACCTCATCGTCGACATGAGTTCCCCCGGAATCACCGTCCGTCCACTCGTCCAGATGACAGGCGATGCCGAATTCTGTGAGGTCTTCTTCGACAACGTCGAAGTCCCGGTCGGCAACCTGGTCGGCAAGGAAAACGACGGCTGGCGAATTGCCCTCGACACCCTGTCTCAGGAACGTGGCAACTATGCAATGCGCCGACAGGTGGAGATCGGCTGGGGTGTCGAGAAGACGATCGACGGACTACGAGGCACCTCCTTGGAATCGACGACCAATCGTCGGATCAGCACCGCCATCGGAGAGTCACACGTGGCGCTGCGGGTGTTGGATGCTCAGATCCGCCGAACTGTGCAACGCCTGATCGACGAAGAGGGACCACATCCGCTCGACTCGATCGACAAGCTCGTCCTCAACGACGCAGAGCAGGTGGTCGGCCGCGCCCTCGCCGATCTCCTCGGACCGTTCCGCCTCGACACCGAATCACAACCTCTCGGGCTGAACGCCGCGCAGTTGATTCACGATCACTACTTCTCGCGTGCCGCATCGATCTACGGCGGTACATCACAGATCCAACGCAACATCGTTGCCGAGCGACTGCTCGGCCTACCCAGGAGCTGATGATGACTCTCACCGTAGCTGACGTGGACCTCGTCACCCCGATCCGCGAATTCTTTGACCGCCGTGTCACATCCGACTACCGCCATGCCCTGCTCAGCGGCGGCGGCTGGGACCCGGAGCTGATGGCCGAACTCGACGACCTCGGCTGGTCCGAGCTGACCCGCCCCGAAAACCGCGGTGGTCTAGGAATCGACCTGACCGCGGTCGCCGGTCTGATCGCCTTGGTCGGTGATCGGCTCGTACCCGGCCCCCTGGTCGAGCAACTGATCCTGCCGGCGTACCTCGACATTCCCGACGGTTCGCTCGTCGCCTTCGCCGACCCTGCCGTCACCCTCGACTGGGCATCCTCGATCGGTTCCGTGCACATGGAATCGGGGCAGATCCAGGGAACGATCGAACTCGTACGCTTCGGCGGCGAGGCCGACTCGCTGGTACTGGCAGTCGACGGCCCGGACGGACCGGCGCTGCTGCTCCTACCGGGCAGTGACCCGGCGCTGGTGCTCACGCCGATCACCAGTTCTGATCCCACATCGCATTACGTGCGCCTGGAGATCGCATCGCGAACTGTCGCCGACGCCGAGATCCTCGCCACCGGAATCGAAGCGGCCACACTCCTACGACAGATCCGGGCATGGTTCCGGCTTCTCACCGCGTGCGAAATCAGTGGTATCGCCCGCCGCATGCTCGAGAAAACTGTCGAGTACGTCGCGCAGCGCCAGCAATTCGGCAAGCCCGTCGGATCCTTCCAAGCCGTGAAACACATTGCGGCGTCGATGGCACAGGCGGCCATCTCGATGGAGGCGCTCTGCGAGGCAACGGTTTCCGATATTGCCTCTGCTGAGGTTGATTTCGACATCGAGATGGCAACGTGGACGGCCAAGGCTTATGCCGCCGGCGCCGGACGACAGGTGGTCGAGGACGCCTTGCAGTTGCATGGCGGGATCGGCTTCACCACCGAATACGACCTACACTGGTACTACCGGCGCGTCCTCGCCCTGCGGACCTGGTATGGGGACGAGCACGAACTCCACGCACTCATCGGTTCGCGGCGCCTGACCGACGGAGTCGACCGATGATCACCGCAACCCACACCGATTCCGCGCGCCGCGACCGCTACCTCACCAGCGGCGAGTGGAGCCACAGCACGATCGATTCTGCTCTGGCCGAGTATGCACACCATCACCCCGATCGGCTGGCTGTGGTCGATGGCGATCGTCAGGTCAGTTATGCCGAACTCGACGCCATGATCCGCCGGTTGGCCGGCGTGCTACTCGAGCGTGGGATCCGGCCGGGCGACTCGGTGGTGTGGCAGTTGCCGAACTGGCTCGAAGCGATCGTCGTACATCACGGCGCGCTGCGGATCGGCGCCGTCTCCACCCCGATCATCCCGATCTATCGACATCGCGAAGTGCAGTTCATTCTGAAGCAGTCGCGAGCGCGTATCGCGTTTGTGCCCGGCATGTTCCGCAGCTTCGACCACCGCGGGATGTTCGACGAGCTGGCGCCCACGCTTCCCGACCTCGAGCATGTGATCACCGTTCGCGGTTCCGACAACGAGTTCGACCACCTCCTCTCGGGCGCAACTCCACTCGACAATCCCGTCGAGCACGCCAGCACCGATATCGCATTGCTTCTGTACACGTCCGGAACCACCTCCGATCCGAAGGGTGCTCTACACACCCACGAAAGCCTGGATTACGAGAACCGGAGCATCATCGAACTCTTCGATCTAACCGGCGAGGACATCGTGTACATGCCCTCACCGGTCGGTCACATCACCGGAATTCTGTACGGACTGCAGTTGCCGTTCATGCTCGGCAGCCATGTCGTGTTCCAAGATATCTGGGACCCCGGCGCCGGCCTGGAGTTGCTGCAACGCCGACGCTGCACGTTCGTCATCGGTGCCACACCCTTCTTGCACGGACTGGTACACCACCCGGATCTCGCCGAGTACGACATCGCCCTGCGGGTTTTTGGTTGCGGTGGCGCCGACGTACCCCCCGAACTGATCCGGCAGGCCGAGGAGCAGCTGGGCTGCACCGCGACCCGCATCTACGGATCGACCGAATTCCCGACTCTGTCCGGCGGAAACGCGAGCGATCCGCTGGACAAGCGCGCCACCACAGACGGGCGTCCTATCGGGTCCGCAGAAGCGAGGACTGTCGATGAGCACGACACTCCGGTCCCCCCGGGCGCGGTCGGCGACCTGCAGGTTCGTGGCCCTGACCTGTTCACCGGATACCTCGATTCGAGACTCAATGCGGATGCCTTCGCCTCGGGTGGCTGGTTTCGGACCGGTGATCTGGCGGTGATCGACGAGGACGGGTACATCCAGATCACCGGTCGGCGTAAGGACATCATCGTCCGGGGCGGGGAGAACATTTCCGCCAAGGAGATCGAAGACCTGCTCTTCGAATATCCCGGTATTGCCGACATCGCGGTGATCGGCATGCCCGACCCGATCATGGTCGAACGCATCTGCGCCTATGTGGTACCGAGCGACCAGGCGCATCCACCTGCGCTGGACGAGCTCACGTCGTTCCTGCGCGAACATCGGTTGGCTACCCAGAAGCTGCCCGAGCGGCTCGAAGTCGTCGAACAACTACCGCGGACGGCGACAGGCAAGATCCAAAAGTTCGTCCTGCGTGACCGAATCCGGGACGCTCTGACCTCCGACAACGCTGTCTGATCGCGCTCCCCCATCTCCCTCGTACCCCTTCCGGAAGGAAATCCTGTGAACACCACACTTCTCGAGGAGCTCGACGTCCTCGTCATCGGCGGCGGCTTCTCCGGCGTCTACCAGCTCGACCGGCTGCGCACCCTCGGCTACAACGTCAAGATCTACGAAGCCGGCACCGGACTCGGCGGCGTCTGGCATTGGAATTCCTATCCAGGTGCACGCGTCGATACCTGGGCGCCGGTCTACCAGTTCTCGCGTGAAGAGCTCTGGCGCGACTGGAACTGGAGCGAGATGTACCCCGGTCGTGACGAGCTGGTTCGCTACTTCGAATACGTCGACGAGAAGCTCGACCTGAGCAAAGACGTCCGCTACGAGACCCGTGTCCTGGCAGGCCGATTCGATGAAGAAACCCATACGTGGACATTGGTCTCCCGCAACGAGCGCACCGGTGAGGAATTCACCACCCAGGCGCGGTTCGTGATCATGTGTCTCGGTGCCGGCTCCAAGCCCCTCTTCCCCAACATCCCTGGCCTCGAGAAGTTCGGGGGCGACTGCTTCCACACAGCACGCTGGCCACTGGAGGGCTACGACCTTGCGGGCAAGCGGGTCGCCGTCATCGGCACCGGAGCCAGCGGCATCCAGGTAATCCAGGAGGCCTCGAAGGTCGCAGATCATCTGACGGTGTTCCAGCGCACCCCCAACACCGCGCTTCCGATGAATCAGCGGGCGCTTGGCGAGGCGGACAATGCCGAGATGAAGAAGACCTACCCGGAGCGATTCGCCAATCGCAAGAACACCTGGGCCGGTTTCGATTATGACTTCCTCAAAGAGAACATCCAGGATCTGACCGAGGAACGTCGCAACGAAATACTCGAGGAACTCTGGACCAACGGTGGACTGCAGCCGTGGCTGGGTGGCTTCCTGAATGTCCTGTTCGACAAGGACGACAACGACATCCTGTACGCGTTCTGGCGGGACAAGACACGTCAACGTATCACCAGGCCGGAGCTGGTGGAACTGCTTGCACCGACTGAGCCGATCCATCCGTGGGGCGTCAAGCGTGTCTCCTTGGAGCAGAACTACTTCGAGATCCTGTGCCGTGACAATGTCAAGCTCGTCGATACCTCTGCCAATCCGATCCGGGAGGTCACCAGTGACGCCATCGTCACCGCGGACGGTACCCGACACGAAGTCGATGTCATCGTGCTGGCCACCGGCTTCGACTCGGTCACCGGAGGCTTGACTGCCATCGATATTCGCGGCACCAGAAATGAGACCTTCGAGGAGGTGTTCCGCGGCGGCAGCCGTACAGCACTAGGCAAGGCGACAGTAGGCTTCCCGAATCTCCTGTACGTCTACGGACCCCAGAGCCCGAACGCATTCTGCAATGGTCCGACATGCGCCGAACTTGAAGGCGAACATCTGATCCAGATCGTCGAGCACATGCGGAACAACGGCTACACCCGTATCGAGGCCAAGCCGGAAGCCCAGCAATATTGGGGTGCGCATATCGCAGAGCTGACCTCGGCCACCCTGTTCCCGCTGGCCAAGTCTTGGTACATGGGCGCCAACGTGCCCGGCAAAACCGTCGAAATGCTCATGTATCCCGGCGGTCTTTCGGTATACCTCGAGATCCTCGAGAAGGCTGCTGCCGGTGGATATCAGGAGCAGTTCGAACTCGTCTGAACTCACCTGACCCGCCACCCGATCGGAACCCGAGGGTCGACATGCTCATGCATGTCGTGACATTCACCTTCAAAGCCGTCCATCTCGACCAGTTAAATCGACGAATTCCAAAAGAATCTCGAATTTTTCGGCGACCAAATACCATACGCGCGCAATGTCCGACACGGTATCGACCTCGGAAAGCGACCGAACAACGTCAGCTACGCACTGGTTGCCCATTTCCAGGACGAAGCCGACTTCCAGCAGTATCTCGACCACCCTCTCCGCAAGGAGCTGACCCAGTCCAGTACCTCAACCCGCACGGACTAAGGAGTTCACGAGATGGCTACCTACCAACCCACAGTATTCTCGACCGGGCATCAGTTTCTCGAGGCACCTCGCTGGCATGACGGAAAATTCTGGGCCAGCGACTTTTTCAGCGAACAGGTGCTCACCTTCGCCGAGGACGGCACCGCAACGCCGATAACCAAAGTGCCCGGTCGACCGTCCGGACTCGGTTTCCTACCCGACGGGACCCCCCTTGTCGTCTCGCAAAACGAGCGGTCGGTGTATCGCATCACCGCCGGCGGCAAGCTCGAGCAGTATGCCGACTTCAGCGCACTGGCTGGAGGGATCGGCAACGACCTGTATGTGTCACCGGCGGGCGACGCTTATGCCGGCAATTTCGGATTCGCGCTCGGTGAAGAGGATCCGAAGCCGACTCACCTCGTTCACATCCGGGCCGACGGCAGCGTCTCGCAGGTTCCTGGAGATCTGATCTTCCCCAACGGCTGCGCACGTACCCCCCGTGGCACCCTGCTGGTCGCGGAAACCTTCCCGCACCGCATCAGCGCGTTCGACATGGCGGAAGATGGCGGTCTGACCAACCACCGAGTATGGGCGCAGCTCGACGAATCGTTTCATCCCGATGGCATCGCCCTCGATAGTGACGGCGGCCTCTGGTTCGGGAACGCCTTGACCCTCGGCGCCGACAGTGGCTTCTATCGGGTCGTCGAAGGCGGCCAGATCACCGATAAGGTCGAGGTCACCGACACGTGGGCAGTGGCGTGCGCCTTCGGCGGAGAGAACCTCGACACCCTCTACCTCTGCTGCAACACAACAACGCTCGAAGAGTTTCACGAAGGACGCTCGACCGCTCATGTGGCCGTCGCGCAGGTCGGGCGCACCGGAGTTCCGGCGTCCATCTGAACGTGAGGAGACAGGCGTGAACACCACGATCGTCACAGAAGGCCGGGTTCATCGCGGGCGATCTTTTCGACCATCGATGCCGCTCACGCCGACCCGCCCGAAGCCCTCTCGTCGGGTATCCACCGACGCCGTCGCCCGATGTCTGCCCTCGAACACCGCCGGAGAAGCGCCGGATTTCCGTCCGGCCAGTCAGGCAACATCTCGATCCCGGACGTGGCGGATCAGGCTCCCACACCGGTCGCCGACGACGCTACAGAACGAGACGGCGGATGTGATGCCAGTTACTTTCGAGCGATACCCTTCGGTAACGTTCGCCGTGTCGCTACCATCAATTGCACACCGTTTACCACCTCGTCAGAGGTGATCGAGTGTGGATCATCCGGGTTCGTCCCGGTCCCACCGATGTCGAGCCCAGGCATCAAATGCACCGACACGCCCCGCGGACGTGGTGCCCGCCGATCACAGTCCCGGACCCAGGTCTGTCGCTACCGCTACCCGACCGCCGCCTCCCGGGCATCAGAAGTGACACCGCGATGTGTCGAGGGGTCTTGTCGCACAACACCTTCGGATGAAAAGCACTACGCCGTGGTTGTTTCCCGGGAGGCGGCAACAAGCCCAGGCCCGCCAGCCACGCACGCTCCGCCCATACCGACGGATCGGCCCACCGGTCCCCTCCGAAAGCGACCCACCCCGCTGTGCCTGATCATTTCCACCACTCCCCCGACCGGGACTGGCAACACCGCGCGTCCTGCCGCGGCACCGACACCAACCTGTTCTTCTCCCCCGACGGTGAACGCGGCCACGACCGCGCCCGACGTGAGCGCGCCGCCAAACAGATCTGCCAGGACTGCCCCGTACTCGAACGGTGCCGAGCCCACGCCCTCACCGCCACCGAGACCTACGGCATCTGGGGTGGCATGTCCGAAACCGAGCGCACCCGCCACACCCGACGCACCCGCGTCCCGGCCCGCCGCCGCGACGCCACACACGCTCCGGCACCACACCACCACCGCTCTCCCTGCTCGCGCACGTGACGAACACGACATCGATACCCCGGCACGGCTCCGCACCGGAACCTGCGAACGTCTCTCCACAAACCGGCCGACGGCACTCCTGAAGTCCCTATCGTCGACAACGGACGTTCTCCCGCAAAGGAGTAACCATGAGCGGATCGATCGAATCATCCCCGAACGACGAGGCCCGTGTGCTCGTCGTGATCCTCTCCGCGGTGGTGGCGGTCGTGGGTTCGATCATCGGCTCAGGGGCGCTGGTGGGAACCCCGATCTCCCAGGTCGCCGACGGCGCCCTCGCCGCCGACGCCACCGCAGTGGCCCCCGGCGGGCCCGCCTTCTCCATCTGGACCCTGATCTACCTCGGGTTCCTCGCGCTCGCGATCTGGCAGGCACTGCCCGCGCACCGCACCGATCCTCGGCAACGCCG
>Ga0247825_10002776_pt1 | contig 11585 bp, 10 predicted proteins | sample 13C_Vanillin_Day_FD_194413 | JGI IMG/M metagenome (GOLD analysis project Ga0247825, IMG submission 194413) | Soil microbial communities from agricultural site in Penn Yan, New York, United States - 13C_Vanillin_Day48 | ecosystem: Environmental > Terrestrial > Soil > Agricultural land | place... | reverse complement strand
GCACCGCGCGATCGCCCTCGCTCAGGCGGAGCGCGATGCGCAGGTCATCGAACGGCAGAAAGCGGCCGGCCCGCTCGGCCACTTCCCGCGCCGTCTCGGCGGGATCATTTCCCACCGCCAGCAGCTGGGCGATCTCCAGCAGCGGCTCGGCCGGGCTCACCCGGCCGGCGGGCGCCTCGCGGAGCAGGGCTCGCTCCACCAGCAGGGTCACCTCGGGTGCGATCAAAGCGCCGACCTTGGCCAGCAGGTCGGCATCGTGCTCATCGTAGAGGTCGGGTCCGACGCTGCCGGCGAGAAGCCAGATCGGTGAGCGTCCCGGCCCTACGGTGCGGGCCGCCACAACCGCCCGGAGCTCCGCGCCGCCCGGATCGGCCACCGTGAAGTACCCCCGGGGCCACCCGCGCTCCCGGCCGGCGTCGGCTACCACGATCCGCCCGTCGCCATTCGCCAGCGCCATCAGGTCGAGCGACTCCCGCTCGAGCAGCAGGGAGGGATCGGTCCACGGCGCGCCCCCGGCATGCTCGCCCAGCCGATAGTACCGGCTGCCGGTGGCGTCTCCCAGCAGCAGCTCGAACCGGTCGTGCGGAAGCAGCGGGTCGAGCGCGTGACTCAATGCCTGCGCCAGTCGCTGCGGCGTCGCCGCGCTGGTGGAGACCTGCGCCACCAGATCGAGCAACGCCGCCACCCGCTCGAGCTGGAACACCTGGGAGCCGTGCGCGGAGTTCCACTGCCGAGCGAGCCGTCCGAAGGTGGGGGCCAGCCGCTGCGCCACGTGATGCAGCAGGCCGAGCGCGGCATCGTCGTACCGCCGCTCGCGCAGATCGGCGACCAGCAGGAGGCCGACATCGCGACGGCCGAAGCGCACCGGCACGCATGCGGTCGACGCGTATCCGGCGTCGCGGACGATTTCCTCGATCAACCCGAGCTGCGACGGCTGGAGCTGGGGCGAGGGCAGCGGGACGGCGAGGTCGTCCTGGGCCAGCGCCTCGGGACCAAGCAGCACCGCGCCTCCCTCCCGCGGGTACAGCCAGAGCCCGAGGAGGTCGTGCGGCAGGTCGGCGCTCAGGGTGTCGGAAAGGACCTCGTGCCAGGTGGCCAGGGCGACGCGGTCGCCGAGCACCTGGTCGATGCGGAGAATGGGAACGAGAGGCCCGGAATGGGGAGTCTCCATGAGTGGCGGGTAGAGGGCAGAAGGTGTGCCGGTTAGCCTCGCGAGCAAAGCCGTTGCGCCGAAGTCAGATAGCCGGGAGCGCTCGAGCGGGAAATGTGGTATGTGAAGCGCGGCGTCGCGTCCCGCCCACAGGCATTGCAAGCTGCTGCACTAAGGTGCCATGACTTGCGCTGTTGACATACCCCCTCCCCCTATCTAGAATTCCCCATGAACCTCATGGGAGCACCATGGAACGAGCCGTCCTCCACATCGATGGCATGAGCTGCGGACACTGTCTCAACGCCGTCAACCAGGCTCTCGCCCGGGTCCCCGGTGTGCAGGTCGAAAGCGTGCGCATCGGACGTGCGGAGGTGAGCTACGACGGCGCGCGCGTGACGCCCGCGCTCCTCGAGGCCGCGGTCACCGACGCCGGATACCGCGCCACCCTCCAGTCATGACCTCGTTGCAGGTTGCCGTCACGCTGCTCGGGATCGCGGCGATCGTCTGGGTGAACTGGTACTTCTTCGTTGCCGGGGCGCGTCCCGTCGCGGCGTCGGCCGGCGGCAGGGGACCGCAGTCGGTCCGCATCGTGGTCGACGGTGGCTACAGCCCGTCCGTCGTCACGGTAGAGGCCGGCCGACCGGTTCGGCTCGAGTTCGAGCGGCGGGAAAGCTCGGGCTGCACCGAAGAGGTCGTGGTACCCGACTTCGGCATCCGGACCTTCCTGCCCGCGCACCAGGTCACGGCGGTGCAGTTCACGCCGGTCCGCCCCGGTACATACGAATTCACCTGCGGCATGGGCATGGTCCGCGGCCGGCTCGTCGCCCGCGCACCAATGGGAGCGCCGGCCTGATGGGCACCGCGCAGACCTCGCCCGAGCAGTGCACCATTCCCGTCACGGGGATGACCTGCGCCGCCTGCAGCGCGCGGATCCAGCGCACCCTCGAGCGGCGCGAGGGGGTGAGCGCCGCGAACGTCAACCTGATGACCGGCGCCGCCACCGTCACCTACGATCCCGCGGCAACCACGCCCGAGGACCTGGTGGCCGCGATTCGTGCCACGGGCTACGGGGCCGAGCTGCCTCGGCCGGGCGAGTCCGCCGAGTCGCTGGTGGCGCTGCAGGACACCGCGCGCGGCGCCGAGATCGCCGAGCTCAAGGGGAAGCTGGCGGTGAGCCTCGCGGCCGGTGGGTTGGCCGCCATCGTCAGCGCTCCGCTCATGGTCGCAACCGAGCACGCGCGAGACCCGCTCAGCGCCTTCATGGCGCCGCTCACCGCGGTGGTGCGGCGGCTCGCGCCATGGGCGTACGACCTGAGTCCGATCCATCTCCGCTTCATCCTGCTGGGACTCACCCTTCCGGTAGTCGGCTGGGCGGGCCGGCAGTTCTACACCCGGGCCTGGACCGCCTTCCGCCATCACAGCGCCGACATGAACACCCTGATCGCGGTGGGCACCGGCGCCGCTTTCCTGTACAGCCTCGTCGCCACGGTGGCCGGCCACTGGCTCCTGGCGCGCGGCGTCGAGCCGCACGTCTACTACGAGTCGGTCCTCTGGATCATCGCGCTGGTACTGCTGGGCAACCTGCTGGAGGCCCGCGCCAAGGGGCGGACCTCCGGCGCGATCCGCCGGCTGATCGGTCTTCGTCCGGCGACCGCCCGCGTGGTGCGGGACGGGTCGGAGCTCGAGGTTCCGCTCGCCGCGCTCCGGGCCGGCGACGAGGCGGTCGTGCGTCCCGGTGAGACCATTCCCGCCGACGGGGAGGTTCTCGACGGCGCGAGCTGGGTAGACGAATCGATGCTCACCGGGGAGCCGTTGCCGGTGCGCAAGGAGCCGGGCGACCGCGTCGTCGGCGCGACGCTCAACCGGAACGGCGCCTTCCGGTACCGCATCGATCGCCTGGGCGCCGACAGCATGCTCTCCCGCATCATCGGGCTGGTGCAGCAGGCGCAAGGCGCCCGGGCGCCGATCCAGCGGCTGGCCGACCGGATCAGCGCGGTGTTCGTGCCGGTGGTGCTCTCGATCGCGATCGCCACCTTCGTGCTCTGGTTCGACCTTGGTCCCGAGCCGGCCTTCCTCAACGCGCTTGTGGCCGCGGTCACCGTGCTGATCATCGCCTGCCCCTGCGCCATGGGACTCGCGGTGCCGACCGCCGTCATGGTGTCCACCGGCCGGAGCGCCGAGCTGGGCATCCTGATCCGGGGCGGCGAGGCGCTGGAGCGGAGCGAGCGGCTCGACACCGTGGTGCTCGACAAGACCGGCACGGTCACCGAGGGTCGGCCGGCGGTGCGCCAGGTGGTGCCGCTGGCTCTCCCCGCCGGCGAGCTGCTTCGGCTGGCGGCGTCGGTGGACCGCCTGAGCGGCCACCCCCTGGGCGAGGCGCTCGTCCGCGAAGCCGAGCGGCAGGGACTCCGTATGGGCGAGGTGTCCCGGCTCGACGTGCGCACCGGGCGCGGGGTGATCGGCACCGTGTCCGACCGTCGTGTGGCGGTGGGAAACCGGGCGCTCCTGGAGGAGCTGGGCGCGGACCCCGGTCTCCTCTCGGCTGAAGCCGACCGGCTGGCGGCCGAAGGCCAGACACCGCTGTTCGTGGCGGTGGACGGCGCGGCCGCGGGGCTCATCACCGTGGCCGATCCGATCAAGCCCGCGAGCGCCGAGGCAGTGGCCCGGCTGCACCGGCTGGGCATCGAGACCGTTCTCCTGACCGGCGACAACCGCGCCACCGCCGAGGCGGTGGCGCGCGCCGTGGGCATCGATCGCGTCGTGGCCGACGTCCTCCCCGAGGGCAAGCTGGACATGATCCGCCGACTGCAGGCCGAGAGCCGTTCGGTGGCGATGGTGGGCGACGGACTCAACGACGCGCCGGCGCTCGCCCAGGCCGACGTGGGGATCGCCATGGGTACCGGGACCGATGTGGCCATGGAAGCCGGGGCCGTCACCCTCATGCGGGGCGATCCACGGGGGGTGCCCGACGCGATCGATCTCGCCCGGCGGACGATGGGGGTGATCCGGCAGAATCTCTTCTGGGCATTCGTCTACAACGTGATCGGCATCCCCGTGGCCGCCGGGCTCCTCTACCCGACCCTCGGTCTCCGGCTCACCCCGACGATGGCGGCGGCCGCGATGGCGGTCAGCTCGGTGACGGTGGTCAGCAACAGCCTTCGCCTCCGCCGACTCGGCGGGACGGCATCCAGCAACGAAAGGACGGCGCATGTCTGAGACGACGGCACCGTGCGCCTGTGGCGCCCAGCATCGGGACGGTCACCACGCGGTGGCGGTGGATCCCGAGATCAAGCGCTCCGTTCTCACCCGGCTCCGCCGGATCGAGGGGCAGGTCCGCGGGCTGCAGAAGATGGTGGAGGAGGAGCGGTACTGTGCGGACGTCCTGACCCAGGTCGCCTCGGTGCACGAGGCGCTCAGGGGGGTCGGGCGGGCCATGCTGCACAACCACCTGCGGCACTGCGCCACCGAGGCGATCGGATCAGGCGATCCGGAACGCGCCGAGGCGATGTACGACGAGCTCATGGACCTGATCTACCGCAGTGTGCGCTGACGTTGACACGCGGGGAGCGGGCCTCTAGTCTCCTCGCCGTTTCTACCCACCCGGGAGACGCCCGTGCCCCGCTGGCTCCGCTGGATGGGCTTCGCGCTGCTCGGTCTGGTGACGGTCCTGGCCGTGGCTCTCGTCGTCGTCTATGTCGTCTCCAGCTCGCATCTGAATCGGACTTACCGTTTTCCCGATGCCGGCGTCGCCGCCGCGACGGATTCCGTCGCCCTGGCCCGCGGCCGGCGCCTGGCCGAGATCATCGGCAAGTGCCCCATTTGCCACGGGGCGGACTATGGCGGGAAGGTCCTGGCCGACAATGCCGCGTTCGGACGGCTGTGGCCCGGTAACCTGACCGCGGGAAAGGGCGGGATCGGGCGATACACCGATGCCGACCTGGAGCGGGCCATCCGGCACGGTGTGCGGCAGGACGGCCACCCGCTGGTGTTCATGCCCTCCGAGGCCTACGGCGTCATGGACGATCGCGACCTGGCGGCGCTGATCGGCTATCTGCGGAGCCTCGCGCCGGTGGACCGGGAGATTCCGGCACCGCGGATCGGTCCGCTGGCCCGGACGCTCTACCTGGTAGGCAACTTCCCCCTCCTCCCGGTCGAGCTGGCGGATCACACCGCGCCCCGCCCGAACGTCGAGGCCGGGGTGACCGTGGAGTACGGCCGCTATCTCGCCACGGTCGGCGGCTGTCGGAGCTGCCACGGCATGGCGCTCAAGGGCGACGCCAACCCGGACGCCCCGGCGATCGACCGCGAGCGACTCGGCGCCTGGACCGAAGCCGACTTCTTCCGCGCCCTCAGGGAGGGCCGCCGGCCCGACGGCACCGTGCTCGACCCCGCGAAGATGCCGTGGGTGCGCTCCGGCCAGATGACCGACGACGAGATCCGCGCGGTCTGGCGCTACCTCCGCTCTTGAATCAGGGAAGGCCCGACAGTCGGAGGGAGGCCGACTCGACCCGGATCATGTCCTGCCGCACGGTGCGGGTCGCGAAGAGGGCTACGACGCCGCCCACGATCACGACGGAGGGCAGCAGCAGGATCGCCTGATCCAGCCCGAACCGATCCGAGAGCGTGCCCACCAGGGGCAGCGCGATCGCATCCCCCGCAAGGTGAATGAACAGCAGGTACGCACCGGCCACGGTCGCGCTGATGCGGGGCGGCACCACGTCGAAGATCACGGCCGTCATCGGGCCGTTGTACCACGACAGGCAGAAGAACGCGGCCGTGAAGACGTTCTGGAACAGCGCCGGGTCGCGGATGGTGAGGAGCCAGACCGCGAGCGGCCCGCCGAGCAGGAGGCCCAGGGCCACGGTCAGCACGCGGCCCATCTCGTTGCGCCGGCGCAGCCAGTCCGCGAGCCAGCCGCCGAACAGCGTGCCGGCGGTGCCCGCGATCAGCCCCCATTTGCCCAGCAGGGCCGCCCCCTCCGCGGCGCTGAGCCCGAGCTCCCGGGCCACGAAGGTCGGACCCCAGCCCACGATGCCGTTGAGCCCGAACGAGATCATGGCCCCCGCGATGAACACGTACACCAGGGTCGGCGTGTGCAGCACCGTCTTGCCCGCCGCCACGATGTCGTCGAAGGCGCCGCTGATGCCCGGTCCGAACCCGGTGCCCGGGGCGTCGAGCGGGGTCCGGCGGACCAGCCGCCAGATGGTGAGGGTGAGCCCGAGGCCGATGGCCGCGCTCAGCGCGGCGACGTCGAGCTTGGAGTCGGCGCCATACACCCGGTCGAGCCGATAGGCCGCCAGGACGCCGACCACGCCAAAGGCCAGCAGGGGCCAGAGCTGGCGCACCAGCGCGACGGCGTTGATCTGGAAGTCCCGCAGGAACGAGCGCACCGTGAGGTGGGCGGGCGGCCGCACCGGGTCCGCCAGACGCGCCACCAGCAGCGCGCACACGAACCCCGGCACCCCCACCGTCATGAACGCGACCCGCCATCCGTACTCCGATTCGAGCAGGCCGCCGAGCAGCAGCCCCAGCACGCCTCCCAGCGAGACACCCGAGGCGAGAATGCCCATCGCCATCGCCCGCCGCGGACCGGGGAAGTAATCCGCCACGAGCGAGGACGCCGCCGGGCCGTAGGCCGCCTCGCCGATGCCCACCGCCGCCCGGAAGGTGAAGAGCTGCCAGTAGCTTCGGACCAGGCCGCTCAGGAAGGTGAACGCGCTCCAGACCGTGACGCCCCCGGCGATCACCGCCCGCCGGGAGCGCAGGTCGCTCAGCACCCCGAAGGGGAGCGCCGCGACCGAGAAGACCAGGATGTACGCCGAGCCGAGCCAGCCGAGCTGCCCGTCGGTCAGGCCGAGGTCGGCCTTGATCGGCTCGAACAGCGCGTAGATGACGTTCCGGTCGATGTAGTTGAGGAGATTGATGAGAGCGAGGAGCCCGAGTGCGTACCAGCGATACCGGGTGGTGAGCCGCGGCGGGATCGTCACCGCCGCGCCGCCGTCTCGGCTCCTCCGGCTCCCGGGTGCATATGCGACAGCGACTCCTCCGCCCGCCGGTCGCGGAAGGCGAGCGCCGCCTGGTACTCCTCGGTCAGCCGCCGCATCATCGCCTCGCGCCGGCCGTAGAGGCGCTTGAGCGGGCGGGGCGGCCGCCGTGCCGCCGCGTAGGCGGTGAGCAGCGGCAGGGTGATCGAGTTGTCGGCATACACCACGACCGTGCCGGGGAGCTGATCGGGATCGATCTTGCCCCAGCTCACCGCCTCGGCGGGCGTCGCCCCGGAGAGCCCGCCGGTGTCGGGGCGCGCGTCGGTCATCTGCAGGAAGTAGTCGTGCCCCCGCTCGTCGATGCCCAGCACCTCCTGGATCTGGGGCTCGGTCTGGAGCATGAAGTTCTTCGGGCTGCCGCCGCCCACGATGAGCACCCCGCTCTTGCCGCCGGTGCGCTTGGCCTCGAGCACGATGCTCGCGGTCTCGTTCACGTCGGCGCTCACGTCGAACCGGAGCTGGCTCCCCGCGAGCGCCTGCTCGGCCACGTTCATCCCGATGGAGCTGTCGCCCGGGGAGCTGGTGTAGAGCGGCACCTCGAGCTCGTGCGCCGCCGCCAGCACGGAACGCCGGGTGAGTCCCAGCGCCTTTTCCCGCTCCCGCACGTACCCGCCCAGCAGGTAGTGATACTCCGCGGTGCTCATCGGCCGCTGGAACTCGGGCCGGGCCGACACCTCGCGCACGAACGCGTCGGTGGAGAGCAGCACGCCGTAGTCGAAGAAGATGTCGTAGATCCGGACCACGCCATGCTCCCGCAGCTCGACATCGTCGGCCGCCACGGTGCCCCGATGCATCGGGAGCCCCAGCGCGAAGTGGGCGTCGTGGTACAGGTTGGCGCCGGTGCTGATGATCCAGTCCACGAAGCCCAGCTCCATCAGCGGGATGAGCGAGCTCATGCCCAGTCCGGCCGGCGTCATGGCGCCGGTGAGCGTCATGCCCACGGTGGTATCGGGCTCCAGCATCCGCTGCACGAAGAGCTGGCACCCCTCGCGCAAGCGGCCCGCGTTGTACGCCAGGAACGCGTTGTCGATCAGGTCGGCGACGGTCTCGTTGCCGCTGATCGCGCGAGGCTCGATCCGCTGGCCCCGGAGGTAGGCCGACGAGGGCCGGCTCATGCCTTTCTCCCGAACTGGAACTCGCTGGTGTGGGGATGGCGGATGATCTGGTCCGCCGGCCTCCCCGCGCGCGCCGCGACGACGATGGCGGCCGCCTCGGCCGGATCGTCGGTGACCTGGAACAGGTGCAGATCGCTCGGGTTGATCTTCCGTTCCTCGGCGACGGTGCGGGTGAGCCAGTCCACCAGCCCGGCCCAGTACGCCTGGCCGAACAGGATGACGGGGAACCCCTTGACCTTGCCGGTCTGGATCAGCGTGAGCGCCTCGAACAGCTCGTCCAGCGTGCCGTAGCCCCCGGGGTAGACGATGAACGCGGTGGAATACTTCACGAACATCGTCTTGCGCACGAAGAAGAACTTGAAGTTGAGGCTGCGGCTCAGGAACGCGTTGGAGCCCTGCTCGAAGGGCAGCTCGATGTTGCAGCCGATCGAGAGCCCTTCACCCTCGATGGCGCCCCGGTTGGCCGCCTCCATGATCCCTGGTCCACCCCCGGTGATCACGGGAATCCCGGCCTCGGCCAGGAGCCGCGCCGTCTCCACCGCCTTGGTGTAGTAGGGATCGTCGGCGCTGGTGCGGGCCGATCCGAAGATCGTGACGCCGTCGCTCACGTCGGCCAGGTTGTCGAAGCCCCAGACGAATTCCCCCATGATCCGAAGGACCCGCCAGCTGTCGGATTTGAGGAACAGCGTCTCCGGCCGCTGGGGCGGCGGACTCTCCAGCAGCTGCTCGTCTTCGGTTGGCAGCTTCTTGTCGTCGAGGTGACGGTAGGGCGTGTCGGTCATGGGCAGAATATAGGCCGCCCGCACGCCCGGGCGCAGGTGCGCGAGCGCCGCACCAGTCGTCGCATGCGAGCCTCAGGGGGGCCCACATATACTTCCTCCATGTCCGGGTCCTGGGGCACCCTCCTCACGCGCCTGACGCTGCGCGCCGCGCTCCGCCCGCGCCTGGCGCTGGATCTCCTCCGCACCGGGTGGGCGTTCCGCCGGCGCGACTGGTGGCGGCGGGCCCCGTTCCTGCCGCTGCCCGACCGGGCCTACCTGCGCTGGCGGATGTACACCGCCTACGCCGACGAATCGGCCGTGCCTCCGATCGAGGACGTCGTCCGCTTTGCCCGCTGGCGGCGGGAGACGATGGGGCTGTGACCGCCGCCTCTGCTCCCCACGTCGTGATCCTGGGCGGCGGCTTCGCCGGGCTGTATGCCGCCAAGTCCCTGGGGCACGCCCCGGTGCGGGTCACCCTGGTGGACCGCCGGAACCACCACCTGTTCCAGCCGATGCTCTACCAGGTGGCGACCGCGGCACTCAATCCCAGCGACATCGCCTCGCCGATCCGCTCGGTACTCCGCGGCCAGCGGAACACCGAGGTCCTGCTGGGCGAGGCCGCCCGAATCTCGGTCGACCAGCGCATCGTGCATCTCAGCGACGGCGCCGAGCTCTCCTACGACTACCTGGTCGTCGGAACCGGCGCCCGGCACTCCTATTTCGGACACGACGACTGGGAGCCGCTGGCGCCGGGGCTCAAGAGTCTGGAGGACGCCCTCGAGATCCGGCGCCGAGTGCTGTTGGCATTCGAAAAGGCGGAGCGCGAGCCGGATCCGGTGCGCCGCCACGCGTTTCTCACCTTCGTCGTGGTAGGCGGCGGTCCGACCGGCGTGGAGATGGCCGGCGCGGTGGCCGAGATCCGGCGATACGCCCTGCGGCGCGATTTCCGTCACATCGATCCGGCCGAGGCCACGGTGATGCTGCTCGAGGGCGGCCCCCGGCTCCTCACCGCCTATCCGCCCAAGCTCAGCGACAAGGCCAAGGCCAGCCTGCGCCGTCTCGGCGTGGATGTTCGCACCGAGGCCATGGTCACCGACGTCCGGCCGGGTTGGGTGCAGGCGGCCGGATGGACCATCCCGACGCAGACGGTGATCTGGGCGGCGGGGAACGTGGCGAGCCCGCTGCTCAAGTCCTTGGGCGCACCGCTCGACCGCGCCGGGCGAGCCCTGGTCGAGCCCGATTGCACGATCCCCGGCCATCCCGAGGTCTTCGTGCTGGGCGACGCGGCCGCCTACAACCACCAGGGCGAGACTCTGCCGGGCATCTGCCCCGTGGCGATTCAGATGGGCGAGTACGCCGCGCACACCATCGTGGGCGACCTGAAGGGCCGCGCCCGGCGGCCGTTCCACTACTGGGACAAGGGGCAGCTCGCGGTGATCGGGCGGGGACGCGCGGTGGCCGACATCTGGAAGCTCCACTTCGGCGGCTTCATCGCGTGGCTCACGTGGATCTTCGTGCACATCTTCTTCCTGATCGGCTTCCGGAACCGGGTGCTGGTGCTGATCCAGTGGGCCTGGTCGTACTTCACCTTCGGCCGAGGCGCCCGACTCATCACCGAGGACCCCCGCCCCGAGCCGATGGCGCTGCCTCCGCCCCGGGAGCCGGCCCACCTGTCGTGATCACGGCCGACGACGTCCGCGCGCGCGCCGAGGCGCTCGGCTTTGCCGCCTGCGGCATCACCGACCCCGGGCCCCCGCCGCATGCCGAACACCTGGATCGCTGGCTGGCGCGCGGCTACGCCGGCACGATGCGCTATCTCCACCGGCAGGCCCGCAAGCGCAAGGACCCGCGGCGCAACGTGCCCGAGGCGCTGTCGGTCGTGGTGGTGCTGCACAACTACTATGGCGAAGATCTGCCCGCCGAATCGCGGCCGCCCAAGGTCGCGCGCTACGCGCGGGGCGCCGACTACCACACGGTGACGCTGGCCCGGCTCGAGACCCTGGCCGGCTTTCTTCGCGGCGCGGGCGCGATGGTGGCGCGGCCCTACACCGACGCCGGCCCGGTGCCGGAGCGCGAGCTGGCGCAACGCGCGGGCCTGGGCTGGATCGGGAAGAACACCATGCTGATCCGGCCCGGTCTGGGCTCCTGGTTCTTCATCGGCAGCATCTTCACCGATCTTCCGCTCGCGGCGGACCCCCCGTTCACCACCGATCATTGCGGCAGCTGCACCCGCTGTCTCGACGCCTGCCCCACCGGCGCCTTCGTCGAGCCCAGGGTGCTGGACGCCACCCGCTGTATTTCGTATCTGACGATCGAGCACAAGGGCCCGATTCCCGAGGAGCTGGCGGCGCGGATGGAGGGCTGGGTCTTCGGCTGCGACATCTGCAACGAGGTCTGTCCCTGGAACCAGCGCTTCGCCTCCGCCGGCACCGAGCCGACGTTCCGCTCCCGCGGCGCCCTCGCCGGCGCCGACCCAGAGATGTTCGAGCGGATGGACGAGGCGGAGTTCGACCGG
>Ga0247825_10002775_pt1 | contig 11585 bp, 11 predicted proteins | sample 13C_Vanillin_Day_FD_194413 | JGI IMG/M metagenome (GOLD analysis project Ga0247825, IMG submission 194413) | Soil microbial communities from agricultural site in Penn Yan, New York, United States - 13C_Vanillin_Day48 | ecosystem: Environmental > Terrestrial > Soil > Agricultural land | place... | reverse complement strand
TTTCCGGACACACCTACCCGGAGCTGCTCGCGGTGTTTCCGGAGCACAAGATCCTCGAGCGCACCTCGATGAACTCCTGGGACGACCAGAATGTCCGTGACGCGCTTGCCGCGGCCGGGCGCAAGAAGATCGTGGTGTCGGGACTCTGGACGGAAGTCTGCAACCTGATGTTCGCGCTGTCGGCGATCCACGACGCGCAATACGAGATCTACATGGTCGCGGATGCATCGGGCGCCACGTCCGCGGATGCGCAAAAGTATGCGATGGACCGCATGGTGCAGGCCGGCGTCATTCCGGTCACCTGGCAGCAGGTTCTGCTCGAATGGCAGCGCGACTGGGCTCGCAAGAAGACATATGACGCAACGATTGCACTCGTGCAGGAGCATTCGGGCGCCTACGGCATGGGCGTGGATTACGCATATACGCTGGTACACAAGGCGGCCGAGCGCGTGAAGCACGGCGAACGGATCGGACCGAGACCTGCGAAGTAGCAGCCGAAAATCTTGCCTGGCGGACCGGCGGCGAATGCCGCCGGTTCTGCCTTTTAGGGGGCGGCGGCACGATCCATGCACGTTGCGCATCGGAGGGATCCCATGCGCATCCTCGTCATTTTCGCCCACCTTGTCGAAACAAGCTTTCACGCCGCGATGCATGCCCGCGTCGTAGCCGCGCTGCGCCGCGCCGGGCACGAGGTCGACGACTGCGATCTCTATGCCGAAGGCTTCAACCCGGTGCTGAGCCGCGAAGAACGGCTGAACTATCACGACACCGGGATCAACCAGTTGGCGGTGAAGGAGTATGTCGAACGGTTGCAGCGCGCGGAGGCGCTGGTGTTCTGCTTCCCGGTCTGGTGCTTCGGCCTGCCGGCGATCCTCAAGGGCTGGTTCGACCGCGTGCTGATGCCGGGCGTCTCCTCCGACATCAGCGATCCTGCCCATGTGAAGCCTGCGCTGACCCACCTCAAGCGGATCGTGGCTCTGACGAGCTATGGCCGGCCGCGCTGGATGGCATTTGTGATGGGCGATCCACCGCGCAAAGTGATCAAGCGGTATCTGCGCGCGCTGACCGGCGGCAAGGCACGGATCGATTATCACGCCCGCTACCACATGAACGTGGCGACGCCTGCGAGCCTCGAACGCCACATGCAGCGGATCGAAAGTTTGATGGCGAAGATCTGATCCGCACCGGCACCGCTGAATTGCGGCAAGTCCTATTCCTCCGCCTCCCATCGCATGCCCTTGCATTCGATGAGATAGAGGTTCTGCGCCTCGTCCTGCGTTTCGTACTTCGTCCAGATCACGAACATGCGGATCACGGGACCGGGCAGCTCTTCAAGCTCCAGGATCTCCCCGTCGTCGCCGGCCATCGCCAGTTCCGGGATTTCCTCGCCGTCCCGGAGAACGCGCCGCACGCCGTCGAGCGTCAGCGTGCCGTTGACGACGTCTTCGCCGTGGTCGACGGCGACGTCCTCGATGTGGAGGATCGTGCTCGCTTCTTCGCGCTCGATCGCCGCGATGGTTGCATCGTGAAACGAAAGATCAGCCGGGATCATCGCCTCTCCAGAAAACAGAAGCCCCGCCAAAGCGGGGCTTCCATAATCGATAACGCGCAGGAGGGCCAGAACGCCCGCCGGTTGTGCGTCAGGCAACCTTTTCGCTGAGATGCCCGAACATCGCCTTCTTGGCGACATCGTCCATCTCGGCCTTGAACTGGTGCCGGTCCTTCAGCGTCAATGCCTTCTGCGCCGCGGGCCGCGCGCTGATCTCATCGACCATGCGCTTGAGGTTCGGGAACTTGGCCCAGCCGCCCTCGCCGAGGATGTTCGGGATCAGCCGCGCCCAGCCCCACACGTTCATGTCGACGATCGTGTAGGTGTCGCCCAGCATGTACTTCTGCTTGGCGAGCCGCGCATCGAGGATGCCGAAGTGGCGCTGCGCCTCGTAGGCGTAGCGGTTGATGGCGTAAGGCAGCTTCTCAGGCGCATAGGCGCGGAAGTGCACCGACTGGCCGGAATAAGGACCGACGCCGGACGACACGAAGAACATCCAGGACAGCAGTTCGCCGCGGGCCTTGTCGGTCTTGGCCGGCAGGAACTTGCCGGTCTTCTCGGCGAGATAGAGCAGGATCGCGCTCGAATCGAACACGGTGACGTCGCCGTCGACGATGGCCGGCACCTTGGCATTCGGATTGATCGCGAGGTATTCCGGCTTGTGCTGGTCGCCCTTGCGGGTGTCGACCGGGATCGCGTCATACGGCAGGCCGGACTCTTCGAGAAACAAGGCAACCTTGGTCGGGTTCGGCGCGCCTGAGTAATAGAGCTTCAACATCGTACTGTCCTCCAGGTTCGGGCTTCAATCGCCCGGCAGCGGGCTGCAAAAAAGCAGAAGCCCTCGCCGTCCGAAGGACGGCGTCGCTTCGCTCGCCTATGCATCCACGGGGCTTCTTTAGTCCAAATCGGAACCGGGGGCTAGAACAGCCCGACGATCCTGCCCTGTTCGTTGACATTGATGCTGTCGGCCGACGGCACCTTGGGCAGGCCCGGCATGGTCATGATCTCACCGCAGATCGCGACAATGAACTCGGCTCCGGCCGAGAGCCGCACCTCGCGCACCGGGATCGAGAAGCCCTTGGGCGCGCCCTTGGCGTCCGGATTGGTCGAGAACGAATACTGCGTCTTGGCGATGCAGACCGGCAGCTTGCCGAAGCCCATGTCTTCCCACTGCTTGAGCTGGTCCTTGACCGACTTGTCGGCGGTGGCGTCATCGGCGCGGTAGATTTCCTTGCTGATGGTGCGGATCTTCTCGAACAGCGGCATCTCGTCGGGATAGAGATACTTCAGGTTCGCCTTGCCCTCATCGCAGATCTTGACGACCGCCTTGGCGACGTCGGCCGCGCCCTCGCCGCCCATCGCCCAGTGGTCGGCCATCAGCGCCTCGACGCCGAGCGCCTTGCACTTCTCCTTGACCAGCGCGATCTCAGCATCGGTGTCCGCCGAGAATCGGTTGATCGAAACCACCGCCGGCAGGCCGAATTTCTTCACGTTCTCGATGTGCTGCTGGAGGTTCGACATGCCGGCTTCGAGAGCCTTCAGATCCTCCTTCTTCAGGTCGTCCTTCTTGACGCCGCCGTGCATCTTCAGCGCACGGATGGTCGCGACGATCACGACGCAGTCGGGCTTGAGGCCCGCCTTGCGGCACTTGATGTCGAGGAACTTCTCGGCGCCGAGGTCGGCGCCGAAGCCCGCTTCCGTCACCACGTAGTCGGAAAGCTTCAGCGCGGCCGTCGTCGCCGACACCGAGTTGCAGCCGTGCGCGATGTTGGCGAACGGGCCGCCGTGGATGAAGGCCGGCGTGCCCTCCAGCGTCTGCACCAGGTTCGGCGCGATCGCGTCCTTGAGCAGCGCGGTCATCGCGCCGTTGGCGTTCAGCTCCCGCGCGCGCACCGGCTTCCGGTCGCGGGTGTAGCCGACGATGATGTCGCCGAGCCTCCGCTTGAGGTCTTCGAGGTCGGTGGCGAGGCAGAAGATCGCCATCACTTCCGAGGCCACGGTGATGTCGAAGCCCGCCTCGCGCGGATAGCCGTTGGCGACGCCGCCGAGCGAGCAGACGATCTCGCGCAGCGCGCGGTCATTCATGTCCATGACGCGGCGCCACACGACGCGGCGGCTGTCGATGCCGAGCGCATTGCCCCAGTAGATATGGTTGTCGATCAGCGCCGAGAGCAGGTTGTGCGCCGAGGTGATGGCGTGGAAGTCGCCGGTGAAGTGGAGGTTGATGTCCTCCATCGGGATCACCTGGGCGTAGCCGCCGCCGGCCGCGCCGCCCTTGACGCCGAAGCACGGACCCAATGAGGGCTCGCGCAGCGCGCACATCGCCTTCTTGCCGATGTGGTTGAGCGCATCGGTGAGGCCGACCGTGGTGGTGGTCTTGCCCTCGCCCGCGGGCGTCGGGCTGATCGCGGTGACCAGGATCAGCTTGCCGTTCTTCTTGTCCTTGAGCGTCTTGATGTATTCCATCGACACCTTGGCCTTGAAGTGGCCGTACGGATCGAGGTTCTCGGCGGCGATGCCGAGCTTTTCCTTGGCAACATCGAGGATGCGGCGCGGCTTGGAGGCCTGGGCGATTTCAATGTCGGATTTGGGAGACTGGTGCTGCGAGGCGGGCATGGGTGCGGTCCATCAAAAAAGGAGAAATGGGGAAGAGAAGATTTCGTCAAAGCCGGCCGGCGCCGGCCGTGACGACGGAGGTTTATGAGAAACGTGCCTTGACCGCGAGGTTGGCGGACTTCGCCCATTCGCCGGCTTCGATCTTCTTGCCGTCGGCGGGCTGCACGCGCGTGACCTTGAAGCGCCCATCGGCGCAGACCACGGTGAAGCCTTCCGCGTCGATCGCGGCGATCTCGCCGGTCTTGCCGGCGATGCCCTTGGGATCCTTGGCCGGCAGCGGCCTGGCGTCGAAAATCCTGAGCTGCTTGCCGTCGAGCGTGGTCCACGCGCCCGGCGCGGGATTGCAGCCGCGGATGACGCGGTCGATCTGCTCCCAGGGCTTGCCCCAGTCGATCTTCGCATTGTCGGGACCGCAGCGACCTTCATAGGTGGCCTTGGATTCGTCCTGCTTGATGCGCGGCGCCTTGCCGGCTTTCACCAGGTCGACCGACTCCAGCATCGCCTCGACGCCCATCGGGAACAGGCGGTCGAAGTAGACGGTGCCGAGCGTGTCGGTGCCGCTGATCGGGGTCTTCTTCTGGATCAACACATCACCGGTATCGAGGCCGTTGTCCGGCCAGAAGATCGACAGGCCGGTCTCCTTCTCGCCCTTGATGATCGGCCAGTTGATCGCGCTCGCGCCGCGATAGGCCGGCAGCAGCGACGGGTGATACTGGATCGAGCCGTGGGTCGGGATGTTGAGGAATTCCTCGGGCACGAACAGCGTGACGAAGGCCATCACCTGGAGGTCGGGCTTCAGCGCCTTGAACTGCTCCCACACCTTCGCGTCCTTGTAGGACTCGGGCTGGAACACCGGAAGGTTGGCGGCAAGCGCGGCTTCCTTCAGCGGATCGGCCTTGGCGCCGGGCTTCTCGGGCGCGACATACACGCCGACGACATTCTCACCGCGCTTGATCAGCGCTTCCAGCACGGCCTTGCCGAACGCCTGCTGGCCGTGAACCACGATACGCATTGAAGCGACTCCTCCCAAAAACTCTACGTGTCCCGGGTGCAGCGCAGCGCGAGCGAAGCGAGTGGTGCGCTGCAGACCCGGGACCGTTACGAACTCCGAGCCCGGTACGATCCCGGATCAGCGGTGCATCACCTCGCGCTGACGCGCTTCGTGCCGCACCGCATCCGGGACAAGAATAGCTACGCCGCTTCCGCCTTGGCCGGCTTCTCCGGCGGCGTGATCGCGCCGGAGGACTTGATATCGGCCAGTTCCTTCGCCGAATAGCCCAGCACCTTGGTCAGGATCTCTTCGGTGTGCTCGCCGAGCAGCGGCGAACGCTTCACCTCGGTGATCGAGTCCGACATCTTCACCGGATTGCCGACCGTGAGATACTTGCCGCGCGTCGGGTGATCGACCTCGACCACCGTGCCGGTGTCGCGCAGCGACTTCTCCTCGGCGATCTCCTTCATCGACAGGATCGGGCCGACCGGGATGTCGACCGCGTTGCAAAGGTCCATGACCTCGAACTTGGTCTTGGTCATGGTCCATTCTTCGATGGTGGCGAAGATCTGCTTCAGCCGCGGCAGCCGCGCCGGCGGCTTGGCATAGTCCGGGTCGGTCTTCCATTCCGGCTTGCCGATCAGGTCGCAGATCGCCTCCCACACCGGCGCCTGCGTGATGAAGTAGATGTAGGCGTCGGGATCGTTCTCCCAGCCCTTGCACTTCAGGATCCAGCCGGGCTGGCCGCCGCCGGAGTCGTTGCCGGCGCGCGGCGTCGCGTTGCCGAACGGGATGCCTTCGCCGTACTGGCTGTATTCGGTGAGCGGGCCGTGTGCGAGGCGCTGCTGGTCGCGCAGCTTGACGCGCGCGAGGTTGAGCACGCCGTCCTGCATGGCGGCGAACACCTTCTGGCCTCGGCCGGTGCGGGTGCGCTGATAGAGCGCCGCGCAGATGCCGAACGCCAGATGCAGGCCGGTGCCGCTGTCGCCGATCTGCGCGCCGGTGACCAGCGGCGGACCTTCGCGGAAGCCGGTGGTGGACGCGGCGCCGCCGGTGCACTGCGCGACGTTCTCGTAGACCTTGCAGTCCTCGTAGGGACCGGGGCCGAAGCCCTTCACCGACGCGACGATCATGCGCGGGTTGGTCTTGTGGATGTAGTCCCAGGTGAGGCCCATGCGGTCGAGCGCGCCGGGGGCGAAGTTTTCGACCAGCACGTCGCAATGCTTGATCAGCCGCTCGAGGATTTCCTTGCCCTTGGGATTCTTGCTGTCGATGGTGATCGAGCGCTTGTTGGCGTTGAGCATGGTGAAGTAGAGCGAGTCCGCGCCCTTCACGTCGCGCAACTGCCCGCGGGTGATGTCGCCGACGCCGGGACGCTCGACCTTGATGCAGTCAGCGCCGAGGTAAGCCAGGAGCTGCGTGCAGGTCGGGCCGGACTGGACGTGGGTGAAATCGAGGATCTTCACGCCATCGAGCGCCTTGCCGGCCTGGCCGAACGGCCTGGACGAAGGCCTGGGCAGGCCGTTCGCGGCGGCCTTCGCCTTCACAGCCGGCTTTTTCGACTTCAACTTCACGACCTTCTTGGAGGCCGGCTTCGACTTGGCTTTCACTTTTGCTTTGGCTTTCGCCTTCTTCCGAGTGGCCATTGCGAGTCCCCTGTCCTTACTTTTTCTTCAAAGCGCTTTGCGGATTGAGATTGCCGATGCGACCGCTCTCGCTGCCGGCCTTCGGGTCGATCACCGCGTTGATCAGCGTGGGCTTGCCGGAGTCCATCGCCTCGTTCACGGCCCGCTTGAGCTCGTCCGGCGAGGTCGCGTTGACGCCGACGCCGCCGAACGCCTCCATCATCTTGTCGTAGCGCGAGCCCTTGACGAACACGGTCGGCGCGGGGTCCGAGCTCACGTTGTTGACGTCGGTGCCGCGGTAAATGCCGTCGTTGTTGAAGATGACGATGCAGACCGGCAGCTTGTAGCGGCAGATCGTCTCCACCTCCATGCCGGAGAAGCCGAACGCCGAGTCGCCTTCGACCGCGAGCACCGGCTTGCCGGTCTCGACCGCGGCAGCGATGGCATAGCCCATGCCGATGCCCATGATGCCCCAGGTGCCGACGTCGATGCGCTTGCGCGGCTGGTAGACATCGATGATGCCGCGCGCGAGGTCGAGCGTATTGGCGCCCTCGTTCACGAGAATGGCGTCCGGCCGCTCCTTGACGATGGTGCGCAGCACGCCGAGCGCGCTGTGATAGTCCATCGGCACGTTGTTGTTCATCAGCCGCGGCGCCATCTTGGCGACGTTTTCGTCACGCTTCGAGGTGACGGTCTTGATCCAGTCTGCCGGCGGCGCGGGCCAGCCGCCCATGGCGTTGAGCATCGCGGTGACGCAGGAGCCGATATCGCCCACCACCGGAGCTGCGATCTCGACGTTGGAGTCCATCTCCTTGGGCTCGATGTCGATCTGGATGAATTTCTTCGGCGCGTCGCCCCAGTTCTTGCCCTTGCCATGCGACAGCAGCCAGTTGAGGCGGGCGCCGATCATCACAACGACATCTGAGTCCTTCAGCACGGTCGAGCGCGCGGCGCCCGCGCACTGCGGATGGGTGTCGGGCAAAAGCCCCTTCGCCATGCTCATCGGCAGGAACGGCACGCCGGTCTTTTCGACAAAGCTGCGGATTGCATCGTCGGCCTGGGCGTAGGCCGCGCCCTTGCCGAGGATGATCAGCGGGCGCTTGGCGCCCTTCAGCACGTCGAGCGCGCGCTTGACCGCATCGGGCGCGGGAATCTGCGCCGGCGCAGCATCGATCACCTTCACCAGCGACTTCTTTCCGGCTTCCGCGTCCATCACCTGGCCGAACAGCTTGGCCGGCAGGTCGAGATAAACGCCGCCCGGACGGCCGGACACCGCGGCGCGGATCGCGCGGGCAAGCGCGATGCCGATGTCCTGGGCGTGCAGCACGCGGTAGGCCGCCTTGCACAGCGGCTTGGCGATCGCGAGCTGGTCCATCTCCTCGTAGTCGCCCTGCTGCAGGTCGACGATCTCGCGCTCGGACGATCCGGACATCAGGATCATCGGGAAGCAGTTGGTGGTGGCATGCGCCAGCGCGGTGAGGCCGTTGAGGAAACCCGGCGCCGACACGGTGAGGCAGACGCCCGGCTTCTTGGTGAGGAAGCCCGCGATCGACGCCGCGTAACCCGCGTTCTGCTCGTGGCGGAACGACAGCACGCGGATGCCCGCGGCCTGCGCCATGCGGCCGAAGTCGGTGATCGGGATGCCCGGCACCCCGTAGATGGTGTTGAGGCCGTTGAGCTTCAGCGCATCGATGATGAGGTTGAAGCCGTCGGTCAGCTCGCGCTCGGTTTCGGCTGCGGGCTTCTCTTTGACTGCTGCATCGGCCATGGGGAATCCTCCCTGAATTCTTCTTCGATCAATCCAGATAGTCGGCGTATTTCTCGACGTGCTCGGCGAGGCCGAGCGCGTGATCGCGCACCAGGTCCTCGGCGCGCGCGGTGTCGCGCGCCTCGAGCGCCTGGATGATGTTCATGTGATCGCGGATCGATTTCTCGACGCGGTCCTTCTCGACGATGGTCTTGCGCCGGATCATCCGCATGTGGGTAAACAAGTTCGCGGCCAGCGAAATGAGAACGCTGTTGCCGCTCATGCCGATGATGGCCTGGTGAAACTCGATGTTGGCTTCCGAGTATTCGTCGAGATGCGCGCGCAGCTCGCCGTCCTCGAAGGTCGCGAACATCTTGCGCAGCGACGCGATATCCTCGTCGCCGGCGCGCTGGGTGATGAGCCGCGCGGCCATGCCCTCGAGCGCCGCCCAGGCGGTGATCATCTCGATCACCTCGGCCTTGGTCTTGCGCACGACGTAGACGCCGCGGCGCGGCACCGAGCGGACGAAGCCTTCGCGCTCGAGTTGCGCCATCGCCTCGCGAACCGGCGTGCGGCTGATGCCGAAGTCCTGTGCAAGCTGGCGCTCGTCGAGCCGGATGTCGGCGCGGCTGCGATAGACGTCCATCGAGACGATGACGTTCTTCAACGCCGCATAGGCCTTGTTCTTGAAGCTGAACGAGGTGTCGATCGGGTCGAGCGCGATGCGGGTCGCAGCTTCGCCGGACCGTCCGGATCCGGACGGGCGGTCTGCGGCAGTTCGGCGCACTGGCTGATTGTCACTCATTCTGGAATACAATATTCCACGGTAAAGACTGGTTCAACAATTCTGTCATGGTCATGGCCGGACTTTGATGTCCGCTCAGGTCGCCGCCTTGGTCGGCGGCGAACGCAACTTCGAAACCGCGCCCTGGATCAGCGGCCAGAACAGCGCGATCAGGCCAAGCGCCATGATGGTGCCCACCAGCGGGCTCGACCAGAACACGCTGAGACTGCCGCGCGAGGCGAGCAGCGACTGGCGGAACGCCTCCTCGGCCTTGTCGCCGAGCACGATGGCAAGGACCATCGGCGCAAGCGGATAGTCGGTCTTCTTCAGCAGGTAGCCGACGATCCCAAACACCAGCATCATCACGACGTCGAAGGTCGAATTGTGCACGGTGTAGGCGCCGATCGCGCAGATCACCAGGATCACCGGCGCGATGATGCTGAACGGAATGCGCAGGATCGCGGCGAAGAACGGAACCATCGTCAGCACGACGATGAGGCCGACGATATTGCCGAGATACATCGATGCGATCAGCCCCCAGACGAAATCGCGCTGCTCGACGAACAGCAGCGGCCCCGGCTGCAGGCCCCAGATCAGGAGGCCGCCGAGCAGCACCGCTGCGGTCGGCGAGCCGGGCACGCCGAGGGAGAGCATCGGCAACAGCGCCGAGGTACCGGCGGCATGCGCCGCGGTCTCCGGCGCGACGACGCCTTCCATCTCGCCCTTGCCGAAGTTATGGCCCCTGGGCGAGACGCGCTTGGCGATGCCGTAGCTCATGAATGAGGCGGGCGTGGCGCCGGCCGGCGAAATGCCCATCCAGCAGCCGATCAGGCAGGAGCGCAGCGACGTCATCCAGTAGCGCGGCAGTTCCTTCCAGGTCTGCCACACCACCTTGGGATTGATGCCGGCGGCCTTGCCTTTGAAGGCGAGCCCCTCCTCCATGGTCAGCAGGATCTCGCCGATGCCGAACAAGCCGATGACGGCGATCAGGAAGTCGAAGCCGCTGAGGAATTCGGTGAACCCGAAGGTCAAACGGAGTTGGCCGGTCACGCTGTCGAGGCCGACCGCGGCGAGCGCGAAGCCGATCATCATCGACACGATGGTCTTGAACGGCGGCTCCTTGCCCATGCCGATGAACGAGCAGAACGCCAGGAAGAACACCGAGAATTTTTCCGCGGGACCGAACTGCAGGGCGAACTGGGCCACCAGCGGCGCGACCAGCGTGATGACGATGACGGCGAACAGCGCGCCGACGAAGGAGGAGGTGAAGGCCGCGGTCAGTGCCTCGCCCGCCTTGCCCTGCTGCGCCATCGGATGGCCGTCGAACGTGGTCGCCACCGACCATGGTTCGCCCGGTATGTTGAACAGGATCGAGGTGATGGCGCCGCCGAACAGCGCGCCCCAGTAGATGCACGACAGCATGATGATCGCCGAGGTCGGCGACATGTTGAAGGTCAGCGGCAGCAGGATCGCGATGCCGTTGGCACCGCCGAGCCCCGGCAGCACGCCGATGATGACGCCGAGCACGATGCCCAGGAACATCAGCGCGATGTTGTACGGCTGCAGCGCAACCGAGAACCCGTGAAACAGACTACCAAGATCCTCAAGCATCGACGCGTCCCCGAAGCATTCCGCAGCCCGTCACGCAGGCGCTTTTTGTTGATTTCAGCCGATCAAAGTCCAAGTCTTTGCAGTCCAAGCCTTTACAGCCCAAGCCAATCCTCGATCGGCCCCTTCGGGAGCGGAACGAGGAACCATTTCTCGAACGTGAAGTAAGCGACGAGCGGAACGCCGATCGAGATGGCCGCCGTGATCGGCCAGGCGTAGCGCCCGAGCCACTTCATGAAGCCACCGATCAGGATCATCGAAGTGAGATAGATGCCGAGATAGGGCAGCGCGCCGACATAAACCGCGGTCGGCAGCACCACCGACATCACCGATCGGAGTTGCGACCAGCTTGCGAACACCCACTCCGGCTTGGTGTCGGCGAAGACGCGAATCAGATTGACGACGCTGGAAAGCACGATGACGAGGCCGACGTAGAACGGAAAGAACCCGGCCTTCGGACCCTCGACGCCCCAGCCGATGCCGACCTTCATGCTGCCGTACATCACCACGGCGCCGAACAGCGCCGTGCCCAGGGCCACTCCGATTTCGACCTGCCGCTGGTAGGGACCGCGGCCGCTGTCGTGTGACGCTTCACTCATCGTTGTCTCAATCCCTCGTACGTCCGAGCATGATCTTTTCCGAAAACCGCTTCACACGTTTCGGGA
>Ga0247825_10002774_pt1 | contig 11586 bp, 11 predicted proteins | sample 13C_Vanillin_Day_FD_194413 | JGI IMG/M metagenome (GOLD analysis project Ga0247825, IMG submission 194413) | Soil microbial communities from agricultural site in Penn Yan, New York, United States - 13C_Vanillin_Day48 | ecosystem: Environmental > Terrestrial > Soil > Agricultural land | place... | reverse complement strand
CTGCGGCTCGAACCGGTTGTCGGGCGTCGGCCGGATCAGCTGGCTGTCGAAACATCTCGTCAATGGGTACCAGCTGCCGGCCGAACTGCTCAATGCCGGCGTGAGACCGGGCGCGTTCCGCGACCCGCTTCTGACGACCGAGACCGCGCCGGCAATCGGACTCGGCGGCCCAATCATCAGGAATCGCATCTTCTTCTATGGCTCGGCGCGCTACTCTCGTGAAACGAAGTGGGATCGCGTGAACAAGGTTTCCACGCCGCTGCCGGACGAAGTACGGACGGGTCCCGAGTTCTTCGGCAAGCTTACCGGCACGCCGACGATGGCCAACCAGGTGACCGTCAGCTATCGGCATCGGCCAAATCACGTCGAGAATGCCGGAATCGGCGCCGATTTCTCGCCGACTATCGCGACGACGACCGACAACGGCAGCCGGATCGTGACGGGGGAATGGGCGAACTTCCTGACCGCGCGCAGGTCGCTGAACGTGCGGTACCTCCACTCGAAGGAGATCAACGAGGATGTGCCGGTCAGGGATCTCGGGTACCTGCCGGCGTTCAATCCCAATAACCTGTCGGCGATGGGGCAGTACATCGACCCCGCCCAGGCCAACCTCACGGTTGGAGCCGGCCAGTTCTCCAACACCCAGAACTATCGCCGTCACGAAGTGCGCGGCACCTTCAGTCAGTTCTTCGACGCCGGCAGGACCAGCCACGCGCTCAAGGTGGGTGCCGGCTACGAATTTGGCGAAGAGACGTTCAACCGGCTCGCCAACGGCTGGGGCACGATCAGCAACATCACCCAGGATGACGTTCCCGCCCTTCGGACGCGGTACTTCACTCCTCAGCCGGCCCAACTCGGTCAAGCGCGCACCTATTCCGTCTTCGTCCAGGACGATGTGACGCTGGCGAACCGGACGTCGGTGAATGCGGGTCTCCTTCTGAATCGCGACGACTTTTCTCAGAACGTCAGCGGCAGCGACGGCTGTCCGTCGACGATCACGCTGAAGGGCGGCGCGGCGCTGTACCAGTCGACCGGCGACACCTGTCATTTCCTTCGATTCGTCTTCGGAAGCGAGATTCAGCCGCGGCTGGGCGTCAGCCATCAGCTGCGCGACGGCCAGCGCGACAAGGTCTACGCAAACTGGGGCCGTTATTACAACATGGATCAGAAATCGAGCGCGCGCAGTCTCGCGCCCCGCCGGATCTTCCAGACGCAGACCATCTTTGCTTTGAGCGGCAAGGTCCTGTCGAGCGGTCCGCTCGCGTCAACGACCGGAAAGATGATCGACCCTGACATCAAGCCTATCTATACCGACGAATTCCTGTTCGGGTATGCCACGCCGTTCGCCGAAGCGTACAGCCTGGACGTGTTCTTCATGTCCCGGAACATGAACAACATCATCGAGGATGTGCCCTCGCGCATGAACGGCACCGCCCCCGACAGCGGACCCTTCGTCGCCGCCAATCTGCCCTGCGTCCGGTTCGCTGCATGCCAGTCGGCCGACGCCCGCCGAACCTACCGCGCGGTGACGGTCGACGTTCGGCGACGGCTGGCAAACAACTGGATCAGCGACGTCAGCTACACATGGAGCCGCTTCGAAGGGAATTTCGATCTCGACTATTCGACGGTGGCGGTGTTCAACACGTCGTCGTTCATCCAGGACGGTCCTGGTACCAACGTCGAGGATCCCAACCGTTTTGGTCCGCTGTCGGAAGATCGGCCGCATGTGTTCAAGGTGTTCGCCTCGTACTCGCCGACCACCAGGGTGACCGCGTCGGGCTACCTGCGCGTCCAGAGCGGAACGCCGTGGGCGGCGCGGGGTCGCGACTGGGAGGGTGTGGTGCTGAATTATCTCGAGCCGGCAGGCAGTCACCGCAATCCCACCTGGACGAATCTCGATCTGATGACGGCCTACCGCCTTCCTTTGAATGGCGGCGCAAGCGTCTCGCTCGAGGCCCGGTTGCTGAACGTCTTCAACAACCAGACCCGGTTGTCGACCGACGCGCAGCAGTATCTGGATCTGCGAACGATCCCGACACCACCGTACTTTGCGCCCTACCAGCAGCCGAATCCGTTCTTCGGTACCGGCAACAGCTTCGCGCCGCCGCGTCGAGTGCACCTCGCGGCCGCCGTCAACTTCTAGTCGGCGTCCGATTATCCGCCGCTCGCCCGGAAGGTGATGCGGGCGAGCCAAGAGCGTGCGGACCAACGCTGGCGGTGAAGCGCCGGGGGGCGGCGGACTTAATAGGGTCCGCCTACGTTTGCGCGACACACGCTCGGGCGCGATGGAGCAGCAGTTCACGCTCGCGCGCGTTTCGCGTCAGCGACGCGGCTCGCGCGAACTCTTTGCCGGCCTCGTCGAAGCGGCCCAGCTTGGCGAGAAGGTCGCCGCGCACGCTCGGCAAGAGGTGGTAGCCGTCGAGGGACGGGTCTGCCGTGAGCGGCTCGACCAGATCGAGGCCCGCCTGTGGACCGGACGCCATTGCGACCGCCACGGCACGGTTCAGTTCCACGACGGGTGACGGCGCGACTGCCGCCAGGAGCTCGTAGAGGCGCGCGATGCGCGCCCAGTCGGTGCCCTCGGCGGCAAGCGCTCTCGCGTGGCAGGCCGCAATCGCGGCCTGGAGCGCATACGGGCCGCGCGCACCGCCAAGGTTGACGGCGCGATCGAGCGCGGCGAGACCGCGGCGGATCAGCAGCGGATCCCACAGCGCGCGGTTTTGATCGAGCAGCAGGACAGGCTCGCCGGACTGGCTCGTGCGGGCCCTGGTGCGCGAGGCCTGGATCTCCATCAGTGCGACGAGACCGTGGACTTCGGGCTCCTGCGGAACGAGCCCGGCCAGGATGCGCCCAAGGCGCAGCGCATCCTCGCAGAGTGCCGGTCGCATCCAGTCGCCGCCGGCGGTAGCGGTGTATCCCTCGTTGAAGACGAGGTAAATGACCTCGAGCACCGACGAGAGGCGGGCGGCAAGCTCGGTCCCGCAAGGCACCTCGAAAGGAATCTGCTCCTTGGCGAGCGTCCGCTTGGCCCGAACGATTCGCTGCGCGATGGTCGGCTCGGGGACGAGGAAGGCGCGCGCGATTTCTTGAGTCGTCAGCCCGCCGAGCAGCCGGAGGGTGAGCGCCACGCGCGCGTCGGTCGAAAGCACCGGATGACACGCGGTAAACACGAGGCTCAGGAGATCGTCGCCCACGTCGTCGTCGAGCGCCGCCTCGAGCTCCACGACCGCCGTCTCCTGCCGCGCTTCGAGCTCGTGCCCGAGCTCCTCGTGTTTTCTCTCGAGCAGCTTGTTGCGTCGAAAATGGTCGATCGCTCGATGCTTCGCCGTGGCCATCAGCCAGGCGCCCGGGTTGCGCGGAACACCCTGCTTCGGCCACTGCTCGAGCGCGGCGACGAGCGCATCCTGCGCGAGATCCTCGGCCACACCGACATCGCGGACGATCCGTGCGAGACCTGCGATCAGCCTCGGCGACTCGATTCTCCAGACGGCGTCGATCGCGAGATGCGTATCCCCCGTCTGGGACTCCGAGGCGTCGTCCCCCGTCGGGGACTCCGAGGCGTCGTCCCCCTTCGGGGACTCCGAGGCGTCGTCGGTAGCCGTCACGGCTACCGATCACACCATTCCTCAATCTGTCAGTGCAAGCATGGACGCGGGAGAGAAGTCATTGCCTGTTGCGCTGTCCGGACTGCGCCTGCAGATCGGGAAACGCCGCTGCGGCTTCCTGCACGTCGGCGGGGAAGTCCGCGAGCTCCTGCACCTGGCGAACCTCGATCACTTCGTTCTCTGACGCGGGGCACCGCGACGCCCACTCGACCGCCTCTTCCTTCGATTTGACCTGGATCATCCAGTAGCCGCCGAGAACCTCTTTCGCCTCGGTGAAAGGGCCGTCGATCACCTTGGGCTTCCCGCCGGCGAACGACACGCGCGCGCCCATCGAGGGAGGGTGGAGGCCATCGAGCGCAAGCAGCACGCCCGCCTTCTGTAACGATTCGTTGTACTTCATCATGGCGGCGACCGCCTTGGCGTCAGGCATCGCTCCCGGCGCCGCGTTCTGGTACCCTTGCGGGATCATCAGCATCATGAATCGCACGTCGCCCTCCTTAATCGCTGATTCTCCCTATCGCTGATTCTCGATCTGCTCGCGCAGGCGTTCTTCCTGCTCTCGCAGCTCGGGGGTGAATTCAGCGCCGAAATCGTCCGCTTCGAAGACCTGTCGAATCTCGACCTCGGTGCCGCCTCCGAATGGCGCACGCTTCAGCCACTCGATCGCTTCTTCTCTGGACTTCACGCGCCACAACCAGAAACCGGCGACAAGCTCTTTGGTCTCGGCGAAAGGCCCGTCAATCACCGTCCGCTTGTCTCCCGTGAACTTCACGCGCGCGCCCTTCGAGCTCGGGTGGAGGCCTTCACCCGCCAGCATGACGCCAGCCTTCACCAGCTCTTCGTTGTACTTTCCCATCTCGGCGAGGATCTTCTGATCCGGGAGGACACCAGCCTCGCTGTTCTTGTCGGCTTTGACTATCACCATGAATCGCATCGTCTCTCTCCTCCTGTGTGAACCCCGCTGGGGCTCGGTCTCTACTTACACGTCGAATGAGAAACCGCGAAATCGACAGGGCTCAGTCCGGTCCCGATCGGGAGTTCGGCGCGCCCGGTGGCCGGCGACCGTGAACACCCTGCTTGCCCGTCACAGCCGCGTCAAATCGTGCCGCAAGGGCGGCGAAATTGGGGGTGGGGCCGGTCCAGCGGAGCTGCTCCACGTCGTCAAAAAGCGGGATGTCGGTCCGAAGCGTCGCAAGCGTTCGAAAGAGCAGAACGCGCTCACGCTCTCGGGACAGTGTTTGCGCGAGAACACCCGGGCTTGCGGCGTTCACGCGCCATTCGCGCCAGTCGGCGGGGATGGATTCGAGATGGGTAAACCTGCGAAGCACGGCCGCCGCCGATTTCGCGCCCCACCCTGGCAGCCCCGGATAACCGTCGGCAGCATCACCCACCAGCGCCAGGTAGTCGGGGATCGAGACGGGGGAGACGCCGAACCGCGCCACCACGCCCGCCTCGTCGCGCGTCACCCGCGTGCGGCGGTTCAACTGGACAATACGTACGCCGCGAACACATTGGGCGAGGTCTTTATCCGGGGTACAGATAATCACGCGCTCGACACGCCCGTCACGGGCGGCCGCCTCCGCCCCCGCCGCCAGCGCATCGTCGGCTTCAAACTCCACCATCGGCCAGACAACGACGCCCGCTGCGGACAGGGCTTCTTCGAGCAGTGGAAACTGCGCCAGGAGGTCTGGTTCGATGCCTTCGCCGGTTTTATAGCCGGGCCAGAGATCGTTCCGGAATGACTCGATGACGTGGTCGGTAGCAACCGCGACGTGTGTCGCACCGCCACTGATCATTCCCAACACCGAGGCGACGACGCCGCGGACGGCGGCGACTTCCCGGCCGTCCCGATCCCGCGCGGACGGCAACGCGTAATAGTGCCGGAACAGCTCGTATGTGCCGTCGACCAGATGCACGTCCAGGGGCCTGACTCCAACACAACCCTATAGGACGTGCGTCGCAGCAATCAACCGGTCGGTCCGGAACGAGCCTCGGGTGACACCTTCAGATTCATCTCGGCGTCTTCCTTGGAGTCCGCGAGCCGAAACGCGCGAAAGCGCTGCTCGAGCCAGGGATTGAGGCCGGTTTCTCCCCGTCTGTCGAGGAGTTCGTTGAATGCCGCCTTCATCAGGGGTTCGAAATGGTCGGCATGTCGCGCGGCGGCGCCTCCCAACGCGTACCAGATGTCGGCTACGTCCCCGTCTTCGAAGCTTTGAAAACGAATGTCAGCCATGGACGCGAAACCGTGCAAAAGCGATGCTGGCACGCGCACGGACGAGCTCGCGCGAGGCTTTGTGGCCGTAGTCTTTGAGATCGCGAACCGTTATCGCGATTGCAGAAATGAAATCGGGAACGGGTCGAATAAAGGCGGGTGCGGCTATTTCGTTGAGATTTCGGGGGTTCCAGGACCGACGAACCGCTGGTCCCGGTTTTGCCCCAGACCCCAGCGGGGTGCGCTCTCTTCCCCGGAGGCGCGAACGAAACAGAGGACTCGCAATGCGCGCACTCGTGGTTCTGGTCAACGCCGATTACCGAGCGCTGCAGCACACTGAGGACCTCCTCTCGGAGGCGGGGCACCTGGTGGCGGCGTTGTCGTCGTTCGTCGAAGCCAAGAAGGTGCTGGACTCGGTCGTTCCAGATCTCCTGGTGACGGACATTCGCCTCGAAGCCTTCAATGGCCTGCACCTGGCCAGCTGCAGCCGCCACGAACACCCGGAGATCCCGATCATCATTACCCACGTGAATCCGGATCCGATCTTCGAAGCGCAGGCCTCACAGTACGGTGCCCGATTTGTCGTCGCGCCGCTCAGCAATCCCGCGCGGTTCCTGCGCTGCGTGGAATTGGCGCTCGTCGAGCGCCGCCGATCGCAGATGCCGATCCGGCGATGGTCGCGCCAGCGCGTCGGCGCGCGGGTCCAGGTGGACGCCGCATCCAGGCGGGCCCAGATTGTCGACGTAAGCTACGGCGGTGTGAGGTTGGCGTTCAGCGATTCCGTTCACCTGCCCGGGGTTTTCGACATCACGCTGCCGCCGACCGGCGTCACTGTCAAGGCGCATCGTGTGTGGACGGCCAGCTCCGACCTGGACGATCAGTTCTGGTGCGGGGCCGAGCTCGAGGAAACAGAGACGCGTGACTGGAGAGGTTTCGTGGACTCGGTCAGGCCTTCAGTTCAAGGACATCCTGGCCACGTTCACGAATGACGGTCTGTCGTCCAGCCACGATTCGATAATCTTACAGAGCTCACCCAGTTCGAACGGCTTGTTCAGACACGAGTCGGTGCGTCGCAACGTCGACCAGGGACTGGGAACAGCGCGCGCCCGATCGACCAGATAGAGCACCCGGATCTCGGGCTGCAACACTCGCAGCTGCCGAACCATATTGCTCACGGGTGATTCCGGCCAGCAGGCGTCGACGATGACGCAGTCCACCCGAGTGGCGGAAGCGAATTCGAGCCCCTGTGTATCGCTGGACGCGTCCAGCGTTGCACACCCGAGCTCATCGAGGCTGGCGACGATCAGCTGCCTCACTTGGCGATCCGCGCTGACGACGAGTGCGACAGGAGTTGGACGCATCGCCTGATCTGCAAACCAACTCCGTGCCAGCTCGGGTTTCGCGAAATTTTGCGCGTTGACATCGCTGGATTGCCACTCAACCTCAGATTGTCGCGCGACTGTTCGGTCCGGTTGACAGATACTGTCCCGGTGCCTTGGACGCATTTCGTAAGCGCGCTCGCCAAATTCGTCGGTGTGTTTCCATTTGGGCGTTTGCCGTCGCGCCGACGATTCTGCTATAAGAAGGGTGCGACTTCTGGACGATTTCGCGTTCTTCCCACCATTCTTTTTCATTCCGAGGCGCCGACGTGTCAGACGTGAAGTTCAATATGGACCAGGGGAATATCCCCGTTGGCGGAGAACCTGGCGAGCGCGAAGGGTTGCCGCGCGGCTACCGCATGCGCGCCGATGCGCACTACGTCGAACAACTGTCATCGCCGGGCGCTCGAATGGTCCGGATGATTTCAACGCGCGAGATCGATTCCATCGGCCCTCCGGCGGTCGAGCTCGAACCGCTGGTTCAGTCGATCCGGACGCATGGGATATTGCATCCGCTCCTGGTTCGGCGGCAGGGCTCGCGTTACGGCGTTATCGGAGGTCGCCGGCGGCTGGCCGCGGCACAGCTCGCAGGCTTGTCGGTCGTGCCGTGCCTGATTCATCAGGTCGACGATTCAGAGGCGGAGGCGCTGGCCCGGGCGCAGAATCTCGTCACGCAGACCGCTCCGCGAGCCGCGGACGCGGACGATCTGGCGGTCGGCGTCCGGAAAGTCGTCAATCAACACCTGGCGATCGTGGCGGCCTCGGCCGATCTTGCCGCTTCCGACACGCCGCCATCGGCTCGAACCGCTCTCGATCTGGTCAGGACCCACGCGTGGCGGGCGTCCCGGCTGCTCGACGCGCTGGATCTGATCGCGAACATCTGCGATCGCACGAGTCGAGGCCGGTCGCTCGCGAGCATAATCGACCAGGTGATCGACGGATTCGAACCCGAATGCCGGCTGTCGGGCGTGACGCTTCGCGCGCAGATCGACACTGCGCCGGCTGTCTTCCTGAACGACCATCCGGTGTTCGCCGGTCTCTCGGGGGCGGTGCTGGCGATGCTTTCGCTTGTCGAGAACGTGGAGGCGCCCGTCATCACCCTCAAGGTCTCGACCGCAGTGGACTCGGTGCTGGTCGAGGTCATTCAGACCTCGGCCGCGGTACCGGTTGGTCTGGCCGGGCGGTTCTTCTCGGACACGTCGATTGATCGCGCTGGGGGCTGGTCGTCAGTCGCGGGCGCCATGGCCGTCAAAGCGCTGGCGGAACGTCATGGCGGAACGGCGACGTTCGAAGCTGGCGGACAAGCCGGAGCGTCGATTCGAGTCGCCTTCCTGCGCAACTCCTGACGGAGGTCGGCCGGATCTCATAGGGTCCGGCTTACAATACCGGTCATGGAGGTTCCGATGAAGATTCCGAGGATTCCTCCCGCCGCGGCGATGGCCCTGGTCTCGCTGCTGCTGGCGGGTCCGTCCTCTGCCCATCACTCCGTCGCATCGGAGTTCGATGTCAAGAATTGCAGAGACTTTACCGGCATACTCACGCGTCTGGCGTGGGAAAATCCCCACACGCATTTTTTCATGGACATCAAGGATGCTTCCGGGAAGGTCGAGTCCTGGTCCTTTCAAGGCTACTCGACGCTCACGATGAGGCGCGCCGGAACCGACCGGCAGGTGATCATGGACAACATCGGCAAGGAAGTCTGGGTGCGGGGATGTCTTACGAGGAGCGGGACGGAGCGGAAGGCCGCCGCAGGAACACTCAAGTTTTCGGACGGTCGTCTGCGTGAGGTCGGCCAACTGCAAGACCGGTAACCGATCGCAAGGAGACAGGGCGTGAGAATAAACCTTGACCGTCGCTTCAGGGCCGTCGGCGCCGTCGTGCTGGCGCTTCCGTGCATCCTGTCACTGTCGGCGGGCGCACAGGAGCCGGCGTCCAAGGTTGGCATCATGGCACCGGGCGGCCCGGCGCCGCGAACGGCGGACGGACATCCGGATTTGTCCGGCGTGTGGTGGCCAAATCGAACCGGTATCCCGCACGTGGAAAATCGGGGCGTGCCGGTTGATCCCGCCGCGCTGAGACAATTCGACGCCAGCGTGACCCCTGAAGCACCGCCGTCGTTTCAAGCCTGGGCTGCGGCACGCATGAAGGCGATGACAGCGGCAGAACGTGAGCTTGCCAAAGGCTCGGTGAACTGTATTCCGCGCGGACTTCCCGCGATCTGGCTCAGCAACACATATGCGATCCAGTTCGTCCAGACGCCAGGGCTGTTGGTTCAGCTGATTGAAGTGCTCAACAACTTCCGGGTCATCCACACCGACGGACGGCCGCACCCCAAGTATCCAGAGCCGCTGTTTCACGGCAACAGCTCAGCGCGCTGGGAAGGCGACACCCTGGTCATCGATTCGATCGGCTTCGATGAAAGAACGTTCATCAACAACTCGGGCACCTGGTTTCACAGCGACGAGCTGCGCGTGATCGAGCGAATTACCCGGCCGTCCAAGAACTACCTGGTCGTGCAGATCACGGTCGACGATCCGAAGGTGCTGACCAAGCCCTGGACCTCGGCTCCGCGGCATTGGACGCTGACCAACGAAGACGTTGGCGAGTTCTACTGCACGAACAATCCCGACGTGGCCGAGCTCCAGAAACTGATCTCAGTGGAATCGCAGGGAAAGTAGCTTACTTCCACGCCGCGTAGATCGGCTTGCCGATGAGATACGCCGGATTGGCGCCCGCGCGCGGCCGGAACTTCTGGAAGCGCCCGGCGTCCACTTCCGCCACGTAGAGGTTCCCTTCCTGGTCGGTGCTCATGCCGTGCACGCCCCAGAGTGTGCCCGGGAAATCGGCCACCGTTCCCCACGCATAGAGCAGACGACCGTCGAGGTCGTACTTCAGCATCTTGTGAGTATTGCGATCGAAGGTCACCAGCGCTCGATCCGCGCCAATCTGGACGAAGTGCAGGCTCGAGGGGCTGACCCCGACCTTCCACTCGGAGAGGTACTTGCCGTTCTCGTCGAAGATCTGGATGCGGTGGTTCTCCCGATCGTTGACAAACACGCGCCGGGTCTCGACGTCGACCGCCACGCCATGCACGTTGTTCAGATAACCTGGCCGCGTCTCTTTCCCTCGTTCGCCAGGCATGCCGAAATCCAGCAGGAACTTCCCGTCCGTGTCGAATTTCGCGACGCGCGTCCCGTTGTATCCGTCGGCGACGTAGAAGCTCCCGTCTGGCATCCAGGCGATGAACGTTGGCCGGTTGAAATGGGTCGCATCGGCGCCTGAGACGCCGGGGGTGCCGATCGTCTGCACCAGGCGCTTGCCGTCGTTGGTGAATCTGTAAATCGCATGCGTGTGATCGTCGACCACCCAGACGTGTTTCTGCGCGTCGTACGGACTGATATAGATCGAGTGCGGACGCTTGAAGAGGGTGTCCCACTGCGTCCACTCCTCGATGATGTTGCCCTGTGCGTCGACGACGATCAGGCAGTGTTCCCAGCGGGCGTCGATGCCGAGCTGGCGATAGGGCGGCGACGAGCCGCGCCAGATCTCCATCCCCCTTGCCGGGTCCTGGCCCGTCCCTCCGGCGCCCGGCGGCGTCGCGGCGTTGGCGTTGCGCCACGGCAGCCCGCCGACGGGGAACAGCACGTTCGGTCCGATGTCGGGCAGCAGTGTTGGCTGCGGGCGCGGGATGTTCGGCAACTCGCCGCCGCCGAGCAGATACACGCGATTCGGGCTCTCGGCGAAAATGCCCCGCGCGCCTCCATACGTCCACTTCTCGTGACCGGGCAGCGTACTGAGATCTTTCGGCCACCCTTCGACCACCTCGTACGGGCCGGAAATGTCCTGCGCGCCGATCGCATCGGGTACGGCGGCAAACGACCTCGTCGTAGTTGTTGTCGCGATCTCGGCTTCCGCAGGCGAGCTGACCAGGCGGCTACCCAACGGTATGCCGGCGGCCAGGCCTGCCGCCAGTGCCAGCACGATCGACAGCGTCTTACTCATTGCTCTCCTCCGATCGAGTAGTGAGCCGTATCAGGGTCGCCGACTGCCGGGCCTGATAAGGCCCGGCCGACATTCGCGCTGAGATTCCCGGCGTCTACGATCTACGTCTATCGCCGTTCGTAAACCACGAACCATTTGTCGGCGAACAGGTCGAACTCCTCGGCTGGCACGAAGCCCGCTGTCGCCAGCCAGCCGGCAGTCTGGTCTTTCGAAACGACCAGGTCCGGCTGCTCGCGGTGCGGACTCTGCTGAGGGTGGAATTCGATGACGGCGACCCGTCCTCCGGCCTTGAGGTATCCGGCAACGCTCGTGAGGTATGCGGGGCGATCGGCGACGTGATGAAGCACGTCGTGGAAGAACGCCAGGTCGACGTTGCGCGCCGTTGCCC
>Ga0247825_10002773_pt1 | contig 11586 bp, 8 predicted proteins | sample 13C_Vanillin_Day_FD_194413 | JGI IMG/M metagenome (GOLD analysis project Ga0247825, IMG submission 194413) | Soil microbial communities from agricultural site in Penn Yan, New York, United States - 13C_Vanillin_Day48 | ecosystem: Environmental > Terrestrial > Soil > Agricultural land | place... | reverse complement strand
CACCATGTAGCGAGCCACCCAGGTCATTGACCACCACCCGCGCGCCCCGGCGCGCGAGTTCGAGGGCGTGCGATCGGCCCAGACCGTTGCCGGCTCCGGTCACGATGGCTACGCGTTCGTCGAAATTTAGCGAGGACAACTGAACTCCTTCGGTAGTTTCCGTACAATCTGTGGGGCTCACCAACACGGGTCAGATACCCGTGTGCGATGGTGGTTCCGAACGGGCCCTCCCTAGCACGTGAAGCGTCGGTGTGAATCCACTGTTCGTCACCGGTCAGCGCGGCAAACCCTGCGATGTCGGATTGGGACACGCGCCGGGGCGTGCGTTGGCGGCGCCGCGGTGCACCGATGCCGCTAGGCGAGGTTCTCCGCGAACGAACGCAGGGCGTTGGTCGCAACGAGCAGAACCGCCAACTCGGGTTCGCGTGCCGGATCGAGGGCAGAGTCCAGCACGTTGTCGAGCCATTCGGAGGGAAGGTCCCCGACCTGACCGGGCTGCGACTGCCGCGGGTCAGAGTCATTGATCAGGCGCCGCGTCGCGTCGCTGACCGCGAAGTAGAGATCATCGCGCAGCGCGGCCCGGGACATCGCGTCCCAGTTGTCGACTCGACGAAGGGCCGCCACCCGGCGCAGAAGCCGATCGAGGCGGAACCTCTCGGCGACCTGGAAGTAGGTGCGCGCCGCTCCTTCCGGATCCGTGCCGGTGCGCAGTGCGGTTTCGCTGATCGGGAACAGCGAGAACTCCTGGAACAGGCTCGCCGATCTGCGGGCGAGGGGTCCGGGGACGTTCCGGTCGTCGAGGTACCGCTGATGCCTGGCATCGACTGCGGCCCGGTCGGCGCCGACAAGGAAATCCGCCAGGGAGCAGCGCAGCGACTCGACGAGGGGAGTGAGGCGGGCAGTTTCACCGGTCACATCGATGGTCTGCCGCCGGCTCGCCAGGAGCCAGCGCACCGAGCGCTCGACAAGTCGTCGATGACTCAGCTGCATCCGGACGCGGGTGTCCGCCGTGACCGACGGGTCCAGCTCGGCAATGCTGGACAGATAGTCACGCTGACCGATAGCGCGGCGGACGACCTCCCACGCCCAGATGATCGCACTTACCGACGCCCCGGTTTCCTCCTGCATCCGGAAGACGAAGGTGATGCCGTTGTCGTCGACAAGGCGATTGGTGATCGCGGTAGCGGTGATCTCCTTTGCCAACGGGTGCGCCCCGAGACGATCACCGCACACGGCGACAACATCGGCGGGGAAGTACTCGGTGCGGAAATGCTCGGCCCACGACTCCGAGGTGATCCCGGACGCCAGGACCGCAGATTTCATCTCCAACTTCACGTAGGCCAGCAGGGTGCCGAGTTCGGGAGAGGTCAACACCCCGCCCTGGGTGATGCGCTGTTCGAGCTCGGCGTCACTCGGAAGAGACTCCACCTCCCGGGACAGCAAACCCTTCCGTTCGAGTCCCGTCAGCATCCGGCGATGCACCGGCGCCATCTCCGCGGCCTCGGCACGGGCCACCGACAGCATGGTGTTCTGTGCGCGATTGTGGTCGAGAACGCGGTCGGCGATGTCGTCGGTCAGCGACTGCAGTAGAATGTTGCGTTTGTCCTGGCCCAGGACGCCGGCGGCGACGGCATCGTCGAGCGCGATCTTGATGTTGACCTCGTGATCGGAGGTATCCACACCGGCGACGTTGTCGATCGCATCGGTGTTCAACCGAACCCCGTGCAGCGCCGCCTCCCGCCGCCCGAGCGGGGTGAGCCCGAGGTTTCCGCCTTCACCGATCACCCGGGCACGTACCTCACACCCGGTGATGCGGACGGCGTCGTTTGCGCTGTCGCCGACCTCGGAGTCGGTTTCCGAACTCGCGCGCACGTAGGTACCGATCCCGCCGTTGAACAGCAGATCGACCGGTGCCGCCAGGATCGCCTGCACCAGCTCATTCGGTGTGTACTGTGCCCGTTCCTCGTCCAGTCCCAGTGCGACTCGGGCCTGCGGGGCGAGCGTGACACGCTTCGCCGAGCGAGCGAAGACGCCGCCGCCGGAGCTGATGAGGTCGGGACGGTAGTCGGCCCAGGAGGAGCCGGGTTGGTCGTAGAGTCGTTGCCGTTCCTCGAACGCCGCGCCAGCCTCGGGCTGGGGATCGAGGAAGATGTGCCGGTGGTCGAAGGCGGCGACCAACCGCACCGAACGAGACCGCAGCAGTCCGTTCCCGAAGACATCCCCGCTCATGTCCCCGATCCCGACCGCGGTAACCGGATCGGTGTCGGAGTCGATGCCGACCTCGAACAGGTGCTGGCGCACAGATTCCCAGGCGCCGCGCGCGGTGATACCCATCTGCTTGTGGTCGTATCCGTTGGATCCACCCGAGGCGAAGGCGTCCCCGAGCCAGTACCCGCGGCCGGTGGCGATTGCGTTGGCGACGTCGGAGAACTGTGCGGTGCCCTTGTCGGCGGCGAGGACCAGGTAGGTGTCGTCACCGTCGTGCCGCACCGTCTGCGGTGCCGGGTCGAGGCGGTAGGTGCCGGACTCGTCCTTGGTGAAGTTGTCGATCAGGTCGAGCAGTCCCTCGACGAACGTGCTGTACGCGGTGCGTGCGATCTCGAGTTGCCGGGCTCGGTCGGTCCCGGTGTGCAGCAGCCGCGGAAGGAAGGCGCCCTTGGCTCCGGTGGGGACGATGACCGCGTTCTTCACCATCTGCGCACGCACCAGACCGAGCACCTCGGTGCGGAAATCCTCGACCCGGTCGGTCCACCGGATGCCGCCGCGCGCAATGTGCCCGAATCGCAGGTGGGTGCCCATGACATTGCGGGCGAACACCCACGTCTCCAGTTGCGGTACCGGGGTGGGAAGGCCACGAATCGTGCGGGGATCGAGCTTGAAGCCCAAGATCGTGTCGACCGGTCCGTCGGTGTGCGCGAACAGTCGCCGGAACGCGTTCGTTCGCACGGTGGCGAGCACGGTGTCGAGCAAGGTTCGAAGGATCAGGTCGGGTTCGATTCCCTGAACCTCGTCGATGGCGCCTTCGATCTCCGCGACCAGTTCGTTGTGGTCGCGTTCGCCGTCAGCAAGCGCGGGATCGAACCGCGCGCGAAACAGCGTCCACAGGGCAGCGGCGATCTTCGGGTGGCCGGCGATCACGGAATTGACGAACTCCGAGGAAAAGGTCCAACCGCTCTGCCGCAGATACCCGGCATAGGCGCGCAGGACCAGGACCTGCCGCCACTCCATGTCAGCGGTGGTGACCAGCGCCTGCAGTGCATCCGGATCGGTGTGCCCGCTGTAGCTCGCCTCGAACGCCTCGGCGGTCCGCGCCGCTGTGGGCGCGTCCAGGCGGTGCTGGCGATAGCGCGAGCGGAGGATGAACTCGTATACGTAGGCGAGTCGCCCGTCGGTACTGGTCAGCGTGTGTGGATGTTCCGCTGCGAGTTCGTATCCCAGATGCCCGAAGATCGGCAGTGCCGAAGCGAGGACCATCGGCTCGGTGGTGACCGCGATGGCCGAGATCAGGTCCGAGGTTGCGTTCTCGGGTGGGGTGATCGTCAGCTGCAGCCGCCGGTGCGGATCCTGCGTCAGTTCGGAGAGCGCCGACAAGTGGGCGACTGCTTCGGCGGGAGAGAACCGCTCCTGATAACTCAGGGGCACTGCCACGGGGATGAAGTCGTCGTGAACCGATGTCGACGCCTCGGAGAGGAGATCGTCGAGCTTCTCGGTCCACGACCGGGCGGCTTCCACCACCACGCGCGACAACTCCGCGACATCGATGCGCTCGTCCCCGGTGTTCGGCCAGGCGGTGACGTGAACACGCACCAGCGCGGTTTCCCCGATTCGGGTGTTGTGATCGACCGCGGCGCCGCCCAGGAACTGCGAGACCGCCGCCACCACTGCCCGTCGAACGGCAGGTGAGAACCGGTCCTGGGGGACATACAGCAGAATCGAGATGGCCCGGCCGTAGGTGTCCTGGCGGATGAACGCTCGCACGCGAGGATGCCGTTGCAGATGCAGCACCGCGAGAACCGTCGGAGCAAGCTCTTCGGCGGTGCTCTGCAGAATCTCCCGCCGCGGGTAGTCCTGGAGAATGTCGAGCAGCTCGAGGCCTTCTCGGGAGCGCGGATCGCGCTCGAGCATCGACAGAGTACGTCCGGCAGTTCGGTTGACGACCGGGATCGTCCGCATATCCGACGTGTCGAGGGTGTTTTCGAACAGACCGAGGAAGCGGTGCTCGCCGACCGTGATCCCGTCGGAATCGACGATCTTGATTCCCACGTAGTCCAACGGGGCGTCGCGCCGCACCGTGCTGCGGGTGCCGGCCGCCGACACCATCAACACATCCGGGCCGAACGCGCGAGTCGTGGTCAGCGGATCGAGGGTGTGGTGGCGGTGCTCGTGGTGATGGGGCCGAAGGATTCCCAGTCCGGTCTCCGGAAGTGGTTCGAGGGTAGCCGTTCCCGACTCCGTCGCCTTCACCAGGCGGTAGGAGCAGTAGCCGAGGAACGTGAAGTTCTCGGCGCACATCCAGTGCAGCAGCTCGCTTGCCTCGTAGGCGCTGTCGAGTTGGTTCTCGGTCGCATCGGACTTCAAGGACAGTGCTGCCTGGCGGGCGACACCTTCCATGTCGGTCTGATCGGTCACCGCGACCGCGACGTCGGCGAGGGTGCTGCGAATCGCGTTCTCGATCATCGCAGTGAATTCGCCGGAGTTGGTTTCGCTTCCTCCGGACGGCTGGAACGTGATCTCCATCCAGGACTCGACCAGGGGATCGTTGTCGTACCGATCGTCCTGGCGGGGCCGGGTTATACCGTCCAGGGCGAGCACGCCGTCGGTGTCGCGGCGCACTGCCAGCGTGACGTGCCGGAGAGCGGAAACGCTGCCGTGTCGTCGAACGGTCATTGCCACCGAGTCGACGAGGAAGGGAAGGTCGGTGTTGACCATCAGGATGTGCGCGTGGCTTGTTCCCGCCTCGACTTCGCACTGCACCAGTGCGACCCCCTCGGCCCGGAGCCGAGCAAAGCGGAGATACTCATAAGCGCGGCCGGCGAGTGCAGTGTCGGTCCATTCGGCGAGATCGTCGCGGGGCTCGTGACGGAAGAGCGCATCGACGTAATCCTGGTAACCGCTCGGTGCGGACGCCAGGGCACCGAGTTCAGCGCTGACCTCGAGCTGACGGTCGTGTTCGAGTCCTTCGAGATTCACCTGACATCTCCTGTGGCACTTGATGGTGGGTCCGCCCGGCACTGATTCGTCCTGGCTTCGTATGCACAATGATCCGGTCAACAACCCGTCAACGGAACGACGTTCTCGATTGCAGAGCATTAACTCTGCTTAATGCTTCGAAGTGCATTGCTCCGCAACCCGCCATGTGGGTGCCGGAGCGGCTGGGAGAATCCGTGCGCAGTCGACACCGGCCTCTCGAAGAGGCCGGCGCGTATGGTTTTGGACCGGAATGGTCACCAGCTGCGTAGGAGCTGCATTCCCTGATGCATGAGGTCACCGGTGACGATCAAGACCACCAGCAGTCCCATGGCGAGGGTGGCCCGCCGCATCCTCCATGAGATTCGGTGCATTCGGGATCCTCTGCGAAGGAGTCGGTCTCGGCTACACCGACACCGACGAGCGATGGACATCGGCGGCGCGATCGCGGTGGACGATCTCGGCGGCCGCCAACCGGATGCAGGTGCACAGGCCATTGATCGCCAACTGCAACTCGGGCTCGGACGGCAAACTCGGTGCCAACCGGATGTGGCTGTCCCGAGGATCATTGCCGGACGGGAATGCCGAACCGGCCGGTGTCAGAGCGATACCGGCATCCTTCGCCAGCGCCACCACCCGCTTGGCCGTGCCGGGCAGCACCTCGAGGTTGACGAAGTAGCCTCCGCGCGGATCCGTCCACGATGCGATGCCGGAATCGCCGACCTCGCGGCGAAGGATGGTGGTGACGAGTTCGAACTTCGGGGCGAGAATCTGTTGGTGCTTGCGCATGTGCGTACGAACACCGTTCACGTCGACGAAGAACCGGACGTGCCGAAGTTGGTTGACCTTGTCCTGTCCGACCCGCTTCTGCGAGAGGTGGCCCAGATACCACGCAACGTTCTCGCCGGAACCGGCGAAGAAACTCACACCGCCACCGGCGATTGTCATCTTCGACGTCGACGCGAAGACGAACGGCCGCTCCGGATTGCCCATCTGTGCGGCGATGGCCAGTACATCGAGAACCTCCGGGGCGTCGCCGACCAGGGCGTGCACCGCATAGGCGTTGTCCCAGAAGATGCGGAAGTCCGGTGCGGCGGTCTGCATGCTCAGCAGGTCGCGAGTGACCTGCTCGGAATAGGTCACCCCACTGGGATTGGAAAACATTGGGACACACCATATACCCTTGATCTGCGGGTCCCCGGCAACCAACTCCCGGATCGCGTCGATATCAGGACCGTCGGAGACCAGGGGGACCGCAATCAGCTCGATACCGAACGACTCGGTGATGGCTAAATGCCGATCGTAACCGGGTACGGGGCACAGAAACTTCACCGGAGCGGAAGACCACGGAGCGCCGGCGTCACATGTCCCGTGGATCCACGCAAACGAGAGTACGTCGTACATCGTCTCCAGACTCGACGTGCCACCGGCAATCAAACTTTCCGGGGCGATATTGAGGACCTCACCGAACAGTGCTCGCAGCGACGGGAGTCCGGGCAGTTCACCGTAGTTGCGGCAGTCGATTCCATCGATCACGTAGTCGTTGTCGCCGGGGAGGGAAAGCATCGCGGCTGAGAGGTCGAGCTGTTCCGGCGCGGGCTTGCCCCGGGTGATGTCGAGGGCCAGCCCGCGCGCCTTCAATGTGTCGTACTCGGCGCGGCTCCGGGTGAGCTCGGCGTCGAGCTCGTGGTCGGTGAGACTGTGCAGAGACGTGGACATCTCGGTTCCTTCAGATGTTGGCTGTTACTCGAAATAGCAGACTGGGGGCGGTTGAGGCGGAACGCAGAAGCTTTTCATGCAGGTGAAGGGTCGACGGCGACCAGACCGCCGTCGACGTCGAGCCGCCCGTGATCCCCGGTGTGGAACCAGCCGTTCTGGTCGAGTGTCGAGGTCACGCCGGGAAAGGTGAAGTATCCGGTGAACAACGTGCCACGGGCGGATTCGCGGATCAGGATCTCACCCGAGTCCGTCAACTTCCATTCGATGTCCTCTCGCCCAGGCCCGCCGTGGCGATGGGCGTCGGTGGGGATGTAGTCGTCGATGGACCACGTGCGCAGGTGACTCGCTCCGGCGGCCTCGGGCGAACCGTATCCGGAAACCGCCCGGACCACCCCGAACTGCTGCATCAACGCACGATCGGCCGGGAACATGGTTCGCACGCGGTGGCCGGCCGAGTCCTTCTCGGTGGCGGTGCGCGCGAGATTGTGCGCCAGTGGTGCGTCCAGTGTCAGCGCGGTGATCCCGTGGTCGATGGCCTCGGACCAGAATGTGCCGGCCGCAAAGGTGCGGGCGAGCAAGGCGTCCGCGCCCGCGGTCAGTGCGCCGACGAGCCCGTACCCGAGGGAGTTGATTCGTGAGAGGGGCAGCGGAGTGAGTGATCGATCGCGGTCGGTGAGTGTCATCGCCTCCGCGACCGCCCGTCCCAGTCGGAGAAAGTACTCGTGCGATAGGGCGCAGAACTTCGGGATACGCGGCGTGGGCCGGGCCGGGTGCATGAGCGATGCCGTCGAGTACCGACCGGAGTTGGTGCCGGGGGCGTGGCTGGGATCGAGCCGAGGGGCATTACGGAAGGCGCTGATGGTGATCGCGTTGCGAGTTCCAGCGAACGATGGGGCCGCGGGGTGGTCAGTGATCACCACCGTGGGGTCGAGGACGTCGAGCATGCACGCCAAGGGCTCCCGAGGGTAGGTCGGATCCACCAGCGCGACAGGCACGCCTGCCAACAAGCAACTCAGCCAGGCCAGAACGTAATCCGTCGAGTTTTCCGCCACGATTGCGACGCGGTCGTCTGGGGACAGGTTCCGGGCACACAAGTCGGCTGCCCCACCGGCGGCAAGTTCGAGAGCGACTCGCAACGAGATCTGATCGTCGAGCACACCGACCATCAGGTCGGGGCGGATGGATGCGCGATCGAGGAAAAGGTGTGGGAGATTGTCGATCATCACGGTCCTTCCTGTGTCTTTGGGCCCGTCAGCGGGGGCGCGACAGCGACCACATCTGCCGGGCGCGTTCGACCTCGATTGCCGCCTGCCATGCGCACGGTGGTGTGGTCGTCAACCGCAGGCTGTTCGCCAAGGCCCGAGCGAGTTCAGGATCGCGGGCGACCGGTTCGGCGAGGCGCTGGGCCGCCTCTTCGAGATCGGCCACCGGAACCGCGTCCCACACCAGTCCGGTGTCAGCGGCACTCGCCCCGGTCAAGCGGTGCCCGAACACGCCTAGCGCGGCGGCGGCCTGGCGACCGGCTGCCCGCTCGAGAAGGTGGAAATGCCCACCGCCAGGATGAATTCCGTTCTCCGCGAAGCCCGGCACCAGCAGCGCGTCCTCGGCCGCAAGACGCACATCCGCCGACAGCGCCAAATTGAGTCCGGCTCCCACCGCGGCACCATTGATCGCGGCAATCGACGGAACAGTCACCTCACCGAATCGGCGGAACGCACGGTAGAGGGAGTCGAGCGCCTCGTACGCCTCGTGCGGCTGTGCACTTGCAAGATTCCCGAGTGCGGCTCGGTCGGCTCCCGAGCAGAAGGCGCTTCCGGCTCCGGTGATCACCACAGCACCCACCGATGGGTCAACGTCGACGGCATCGCAAGCGTCGACCAGGGCTTGCGCGCTGTTCCGATCGAGGGAGTTGCGGGTGTCCACGCCATCGAGGGTGATCCAGGCGACGTTGCTACGGACGTCGAATCGAACGGAGGTCGTCACTGGAGGACACCTGACTTCCAGGCGCGGGAGTCGGCGGCGCGAGTTGCGCGAGGTGAACTGGCCATCAGGGCATACTCCTTCTGCGGGTTTCGATACCGTCCATCGTCTCGCCGAAATTGAATAAGCAGAATGGCGATCTAGCTGCTGCAGCGCTAAGGTTTGCTTAATGAACCTCACCTCGTCGCAGTTGGCCCTCCTGCTGGCCGTCAAGCAGGGGGGCAGCCTCGCACGCGCAGCAGAAACACTCGGAATCACTTCCCCCGCAGTGTCACAGCAGCTCGCCAAGCTTGAACGCGACCTCGGCGCACTGCTGGTCGAACGGGGCGCGCGAGGTGCCAAGCTGACCCCTCTCGGAAGCCTGCTGGCCGAGCACAGCGAACGCGTCTCTGCCGAACTGTCCCGAGCGGAGGAAACCGTCGCGGACTACCTCGGCGCTCACGCCAACAGACTCCGTCTCGGCGCGTTTCCCTCGGCGGCGGTTGCGTTGCTTCCGGACGGACTGACCGCGCTGCGATACCGACACCCCGAAGCGCAGTTGTCGGTCGTCGACGTGCCCACCGACGGAGGCATCGAACTGATCACCAGCGGTGAACTGGATATGGCGATCACCGCCTCGTACAGCGGCACCCCGAGTGCAGTCGAAGGAGTTCGATTCGAGCACCTTCTCACCGATCCGCTTCGGGTCGTCCTCCCCGACGATCACCCTCAGGCGCAAGGTCCGGCCTCTCAGGCGGTGGAGTTGAAGGCCTTCGAGAAGGACGCCTGGGCGTGCAGCATCACCGGCAGACCCGCACGTACACAATTGAACTCGGCAGCCGCAGACTCCGGGTTCGTGCCTTGGGTGCCGTTCCAGACCGAGTCCTACGATGTCGCACAGGCTCTCGCCGCCTCCGGTGTCGCCGTCGCATTCGTTCCCGAGCTCGCCCTGGTTCCCGGCCGCGGAACTCGCGCCCGCCGGTTGAAGCCGGCGCTTGCGCGGGAGATCTTCGTGGCCCTGCCTGCCAGCGCCGGCCATGTCGCTCTGGCGGGTGAGCTCCTCACCATCCTGAAGAAGACGGGAAAGGCGCTGCATCGGCGGCAACAATCGGCCGCCACGCTGGGTTGACATTCTCCATTTCCCTCCGCCGACGTGGCGAAGTCGCGGGCCGAAGCATCTTGGACGTGCGGGTCGGAGGGTAGCGTTCCCCGCTGTCTATCCTGGCAGGGTGGCCGAAGACGAGAAGCCGTCACCGACGTTAGGTGAGTTGATCAGGCAGCAGCGGGAACTTGCCGAGCTTCCGATGCGGCAGTTCGCCGCGATGGTGGGGATCTCGAACCCCTACCTTTCGCAGATCGAACGCAAACTCCGGGAGCCGAGTGAGCGAGTTCTCGACGCCATCGCGGAGCACCTGCAGACCTCGGCTGATGTTTTGCTCGGGCAGGTCCGAGCGCGTCCGGAGGAGTCTTCGAGCGTAGTTCGGGCGATAGGGCAGGACGGCGACCTCACCAATGCCCGGCGCACGGCCTTCGTGGAGATGTACGAGACGTTCCGCAAGGTGACGAGGGCCGAGCGTAAGCGCGGATAAGCGCAGACGTCTGTGTCGCCTTTGGGCGGGAGACGGAATGAATTTCCCGCGGAGGGCTCTCGCTCGGGAGGCGGCGGTCAGGACCCACGGTGACCGTACTACCGTGCTACCGCGGGCCCTGGCAGCTACTTCAGCAATTCTCGAGCCGCTGCGGTTGTCGCCGCGCTGATCTCGCGGGCCAGCTTCGCGTGCGCATCCGCAATCGTCGAAACCCACTCGACGTTGGTGACCGCCGCGATTGCCGAGTGGTATTCGAGGCTACTGTCGAGAGCCTTTTCGTAGACGTCGAGCGACCGGTTCCCTGCCTTCTTGGTCGTGTCGACGACCTTCGACCCGATGCTTGCGAACGCGTTCTGATCCTTGCCCTTCCCGGAATCTGTTGCGCGGGAGGGATTTCCACCGGAGACCTTCGTGTCGGTCGCTTTTGTGCCGGACGTCGGAGTGGTCATGAGGAGCTCCTTCTCTTACGGGATGTTAGCAAGTTAGCATGCTCAATGCTAATTGTCTGTACGGCCCTGATGGGTGAACATCCCTCGCACCGGTCGAGGAGAACGAGTTTGCCCAGGACGTTGCGTGCCAACACTTGTTGATCGGTGACCGTCAGCTGTCCCCGCCACGAGCCGAGGAAGGTCCACGTCCACGACATGAGCGTGGACAGGCGGCTTCGGAACCCGACGACGTAGACGACGTGGACGGCCAGCCACAGGATCCAGGCGAGGAGTCCCGCGAGTTCGACGCCCCCGACCTTCACGACGGCGTTGAATCTCGAGATCGTCGCCATCGACCCCTTGTCCCTGTACCGGAACGGAAGCCGGTCGGGTGCGGACGCGCGCGGGCGGGCATCTGCTGCGATCTGCTGCGCCGCGTACCGGCCACCCTGGATCGCGACCTGCGCCACCCCGGGGAGGCGGTCGCGGGCCATCATGTCGCCGATCACGAACACCTCCCGGTGCCCCGGCACCGTCAGGTCCTCGCGGACGGCGATCCGCCCGGCGCGGTCGAGTTCGGCCCCCGACTGCTCGGCAAGCTGCCGGGCCAGTGGGCTGGCTTCCACGCCCGCCGACCACACCTTGCACGCGGATTCGATGCGGACGGTCTCGCCTCGCCCGTCCTTGATCGTCACCCCGTCCGC
>Ga0247825_10002772_pt1 | contig 11591 bp, 11 predicted proteins | sample 13C_Vanillin_Day_FD_194413 | JGI IMG/M metagenome (GOLD analysis project Ga0247825, IMG submission 194413) | Soil microbial communities from agricultural site in Penn Yan, New York, United States - 13C_Vanillin_Day48 | ecosystem: Environmental > Terrestrial > Soil > Agricultural land | place... | reverse complement strand
AGCGGGTCATCCAGACGCTGTGCCGGCGCCGCAAGAACAATCCCCTGCTGGTGGGGGAGGCCGGCGTGGGCAAGACCGCGATCGCGGAAGGCCTTGCCCGGCGCATCGTCGAGGGCAATGTGCCCGAGGTGCTCAAGCGCTGCCACGTCTACGCGCTCGACATGGGCGCGCTGCTCGCCGGCACCAAGTACCGCGGCGATTTCGAGCAGCGCCTGAAGGCGGTCCTCAAGCAGCTGCTGGACAACCCGAACGCCATCCTGTTCATCGACGAGATCCACACGCTGATCGGCGCAGGCGCCGCTTCCGGCGGGACGCTGGACGCGTCCAACCTATTGAAACCGGCGCTGCAGACGGGCCAGCTCAAGTGCATCGGCGCGACCACCTACCAGGAGTATCGCGGCGTGTTCGAGAAGGACCACGCGCTCTCGCGCCGCTTCCAGAAAGTCGACGTTACCGAGCCTTCGGTTCCCGAGACCATTGCCATCCTGAAGGGGCTGAAGTCGCGCTTCGAGGCGCACCACGGCGTCAAGTACATGCCTTCCGCGCTGACCGCCGCGGCGGAGTTGTCGGCGCGCTTCATCAACGACCGGCATCTGCCTGACAAGGCGATCGATGTGATCGACGAGGCTGGTGCGGCCCAGAAGATCCTGCCGAAGGCCAGGCAGAAGAAAATCATCGGCAAACACGAGATCGAGGACATCATCGCCAAGATCACGCGCGTTCCGGTTCAGGCCGTGTCCGTCGACGACCGCAACGCGCTGAAGAACCTCGACCGCGATCTGAAGGCGGTCGTGTTCGGCCAGGACAAGGCCATCGAGGCGCTGGCGACGGCGATCAAGATGGCGCGCAGCGGCCTGGGCAACCCCCAGAAGCCGATCGGCAATTTCCTGTTCTCGGGGCCCACGGGCGTTGGCAAGACCGAGGTCGCGCGGCAGCTGGCCTACATCATGGGCGTGGAGCTGACCCGCTTCGACATGTCCGAATACATGGAGCGGCACGCGGTATCGCGCCTGATCGGCGCGCCGCCGGGCTACATCGGCTTCGACCAGGGCGGCCTGCTGACGGAGGCGATCTCCAAGCACCCGTACTCGGTACTGCTGCTCGACGAGATCGAGAAGGCGCATCCGGACATCTTCAACATCCTCCTGCAGGTGATGGACCACGGGACGCTCACCGACAACAACGGCCGCAAGGCCGATTTCCGCAATGTCGTGATCGTCATGACCACCAACGCCGGCGCGTCCGAGCTCACCAAGAGCATGATGGGCTTCACGCCCAGCCAGCAGGCGGGCGACGAGATGGCCGAGATCCGGCGCCTGTTCACTCCAGAGTTCCGTAACCGCCTGGATGCGATCATTTCGTTCAATGCGCTGGATCGGGACATCATCCTGCGCGTGGTGGACAAGTTCCTGATGCAGCTCGAGCAGCAGCTGGAGGAGAAGAAGGTCGAGCCGACGTTCACGCCGGCGCTGCGCGAGTATCTCGCGCGCGAAGGATTCGATCCGCAGATGGGTGCGCGGCCGATGGCGCGACTCATCCAGGACCGGATCCGCTCCGCGCTGGCCGACGAGCTGCTCTTCGGTCGCCTCGCCCATGGCGGCAAGGTCACGATTGACCTCGGGCCCGACGACAAGATCCGGCTCGCGTTCGACGAGGAAGCCGTCAGCGTGGCGTAAGGATCCCATATCCGCCCAAAAACCCCGGCGCTGCCGGGGTTTTTTATTTGCGGGCCCGTTCCCTTTGCCATATCGAAATAGCGAGCCGTTCGTAGCGGCCGGTCATGTCATCGGTATACTGGAAAGACTCTTTCCGGAGGAAACCGACATGAAGCTGATCGTGATGGGCGCCTGCTGCGCGGTGGTGGCCATGACCTCGGCGGCCGCGCCGACCTACGCCCAGGACGGAACGCAGGCGCGCAGCCTGGCCGCTACCTGCTTCACCTGCCATGGCAACGAGGGGCGCAGCGTTGGCGGCGTTCCGCCGAGTCTCGCCGGCCGGGGCCGGAACGAGCTGTTGCAGGTGCTCAAAGAGTTCCAGTCCGGGAAGCGGCCGGCAACCATCATGCACCAGCACGCCAAGGGCTACACCGACCGGCAGCTCGAGCTGATCGCTGCCTATTTCGCGGGCGTGAAGCCGATGCCGGCCTCGGGGGCCCCGGCCGCGCGCGGGGGATCTTAGCAAGCGTTGCGGCAAATGCATGCACTAACCGACTGGAGGCGGCCATGAGATGGAACCGGCGGGAATTCGTGAAATGGGCGGCCGCATCGGCCGGTGTGGCGGCGGTCAGCGGCTGTTCGGGAACGAGCGGACGGGCGGCGGGGCGCGTCGTGGTCATCGGCGGCGGTTATGGCGGCGCTACGGCGGCGCGCTACGTCAAGGAATGGTCGCCCGACATTGACGTGACCGTCGTCGAGCGCAGCAGCGAGTTCGTCTCCTGCCCGCTCAGCAACCTGGTGCTCGGCGGCAACGCGCGGATCGGCGACCTGACCCTGGGATACGGCAGGCTCAATGCGCGCGGCGTGCGCATCGTGCGCGACGAGGCCGTGGCCGTGGACGCAGGCAGGCGCGAGGTTCGCCTCGCCACCGGGCACACGCTGGCGTACGACCGGCTGATCGTCTCGCCGGGCGTGGACTTCATTTACGACGGCATCCCGGGCCTGCGCAGCGCCGAGGCGCAGAGCCGCGTGCTTCACGCCTGGAAGGCGGGCCCGCAGACCGTCGCGCTGCGCAAGCAGCTCGAGGCCATGCGCGACGGCGGCGTTTTCGTATTCCACATCCCGACTGCTCCGTTCCGCTGCCCGCCCGGTCCGTACGAGCGCGTTTGCCAGGTAGCGGATTACTTCAGGCGGAGCAAGCCGAAGTCCAAGATCATCGTTCTCGACTCCAATGCCGATCTCGTCTCGAAGAAGGGGCTGTTCCTCGCGGCATGGAACGGGCTTTACAAGGGGATGATCGACTACCGTCCCAACAGCGAGCTTACCGACGTGGACGTCAAAGGCATGACCGTGAAGCTCACGTTCGACGACGTGAAGGGCGACGTTCTCAACGTCGTGCCCCCTCAGCGCGCCGGCGATATTGCGCGATCGGCCGGATTGGTCAAGGACGGAGAGCGCTGGTGCGTCATCGACTGGCTGACCTGCGAGTCGGCGGCGGTGAAGGGAATCCATGTCCTCGGGGATGCGACCCTGTCGGCATCGGCCATGCCCAAGTCCGCGAGCATGGCGAACCAGCACGCCAAGGTGTGCGCCGCGGCCGTCATCGCGCTCATCAAGGGGCAGCCGGTCAATCCTGAGCCCATGATGATGAATACCTGCTATAGCTTCGTCGACGGCAAGAGCGTCATGCACGTGGCCTCGGTGCATGCCTATGACCCGGCGCAGAAGACCATCCTGCCGGTGAAGGGCGCCGGCGGCCTGTCCAAGGCCGCGAGCGAGCTCGAAGGTACGTATGCGTGGGGCTGGGCGCGCAATATCTGGTCGGAAGCCCTGGGCTGAAGGGCGGACTGAAGCGGTGAGGGCGCCTTGCGCCCCTTGTTTATTCGCGACGGCGTGGGTAGGGCCGGACGAGGACCCAGGTCGCGACCACGACCAATCCGAACAGCACGTAGGCGACCGTGAATAGCCACTCGGGAAGATCGTGATAGAGCAGCCGGTGGACCCATTCCGCCATGAAGCTCTTGTCCGCTGTCCCTCCGCGCAGGCTTGCTTCCCACACGGTCAGCGGGCACCAGATTCCGAACAGCGCCTCGCCCGCTACGAATGCGATTGCAGCGAGGTGCGCCGTTCGGAACCAGAAGTGCCGCACCCATCGCCAGCCGGCGGCGGCACCGAGCCACGTGAGCGCCAGTCCGCCGATCACGAACAGGACGAAGCCGAAGTGAACGGCCAGCACGACATCGGCAAGCCACAGGCTCATAGACGGGGCGGACGCGTTCTCGATGGACGCTGCCCGCGGCTGCTCAATACGCCTCGAACATCCGTTGCAGTGCGGCGCGATGGCGCGCCGCTGTCAGGGCGAGCATCAGGAGCACTCTCGCCTTCACGGGCGTCAAGTTGTCGCCCCAGACGAGGGGGCGCGCTTCCTCCGGCTTCTTGTCCATGACCCGTCCTTTCCCGCCGCGATTCGTCATGACGACCGGAATGCCCTTGGCCACCGTGCGCCGGATCGACTCGTCCATGACCGGCGTGGCGACGCCGGTCGGGAAGCCGGCGATCACGATGCCCCGGGCGCCGTGTGCGACGGCCGCGTCGACCAGGGCGCCGTCCGCGCCCGCGTACGTGTAGACGATATCCACCCGCGGCAACTCCTCGATGCGCAGGACATCGAAGGGCGTGGCCAGGGTGTGCTGCTTCACGGGAATCCGGTAGAACGTTACCCGGTCGTCGTCGACGAACCCGAGTGCACCGAGGTCGCGGCTGCTGTAGGTTTCCAGCCGGGTGGAAATGTCCTTCGAGACGTCGCGCGCCGCATTGATCACGTCGTTCGTCACGACCAGCGCGCCCTTGCCACGGGCCTCGTCGCTCGCAGCGACGCGCACTGCCTGCAGAAAATTCTTGGGACTGTCGGAGCTCACAGTGGTGAACTGCCTTTGCGCGGCGGTCAGAACCACCGGCTTGTCGCTCTTCACCGTGAGCCCGAGAAAGTAGGCCGTCTCCTCCACCGTGTTCGAACCGTGGGTGACGACGACCCCCTTCACCTGCGGTTGCGAGAGCAGCTCGTTGGTGCGCCGCGCGAGCGGCAGCCAGTGCTCGTGGCCGATGGCGCTGCTGGCCACGCGGACGATCTCCTCCACCTCCAGCCGCGCGACTTTCTTCAACGCCGGTATCGCGTCCGCGACTTCGCCTGCATGCAGGCGGCCCGAAGGCGTATTGGCGATGGTCCCGCCCGTTGCCAGAATCGCCACAAGAGGCAAGTTGCCCGCTGATTCCACTCGATCGCTCATCCGGTTGACGCGCCACAGGATAACCGCCGTCGGTCGCGGTCGCAATACGAGAGGGGTGCTTTACAATGCCTCGTGCTCCGTGCGGGATCGGAGCACCGCTCGATGGAGGAAACATGAAAATAATGACCGGCGGCGTCCTCGCCGCGATGGCGCTTGTGCTCCTCAGCATGGCGCCGGGGCATGCCCAGTACCCGAACCGATCAATCCGGTGGATCGTGCCGTTCGCCGCGGGCAGCGGGACGGATACCGTCGCCCGCTTCGTTCAGCCGCAACTCTCAGCGGCGCTCGGGGAGCAGGTGGTCATTGAAAACCGCCCTGGCGCCGCGGGCAATCTCGGCGCGCAGGTGGCGGCCAGCGCGCCGCCCGACGGCTATAACCTGTTCATGGGCATCAGCGCGCACTCGATCAGTATGACCCTTTACCGGAAACCCGGCTTCGACCTCAACCGGGATTTCGTGCCGGTGTCTCTGCTCGCCGAGGGCTCGTTTACGCTGGCGACGCACCCCTCGTTGCCGGTGAAGACGGTGAAGGAGCTGGTCGCGTTCGCGAAAAAGCGGCCCGGCGAAATCAATGTCGCCACGGCGGGCGCCTCGATACGGCTTGCGGCCAAGATGCTGGATCTCATGGCCGGGACCCGGATGACGGAGGTCGCCTATAAGGGCACGCCCCAGGCGATTACCGCCATCGTCAGCGGCGAGGCGTCGGTGAGCTTTCCGGCCACCAGCGCCGTGATACCGCATGCGCAAGCCGGGCGGCTGCGCGCGCTTGCCGTGACCACGCCCCGGCGCTCGCACATGGCCCCCGAGCTTCCGACGATCGCCGAGTCGGGCTTTCCCGGCTATGACGTCACCACGTGGTACGGCCTCATGTTTCCCACGGGCACGTCGAGCGAAATCATCGGGCGAATGCACGGTGCGGCAGCGAAGGCGCTCGCGCATCCCGTCGTGAAGGAGCGGTTCGCCAAGACCGACCTCGAGCCCAAGGCCAGCACTCCGGAGGAGTTCGGTGCTTATGTTCGCCGGGAAATTGCGAAATGGGCCAAGGTGATCCAGACATCCGGCATCGCGATCGAGTAGGTCAGCTTTCCGCGCTCCCGCGCGCGACCGGTCGCGAGCCGTCCGATACCCATTCGCTCCACGAGCCGGGATAAAGGCGCGAGCCGGACAGCCCGGCGATCTCCATGGCGAGCAGGTTGTGGCAGGCGGTGACGCCGCTGCCGCAATAGTGCGTCACCTGGCCTGGCGCGCTTCCGCCCAGCCACTCGCCGAATTCGTGCCGCAGCACGCTCGCCGGCTTGAATCGCCCGTCGGTATCCAGGTTCGACTGGAAGAAACGGTTGGCGGCGCCGGGAATGTGCCCGGCCACGGGATCGAGTGTCTCGTTTTCGCCGCGATAGCGATTGGGGGCGCGCGCATCGAGCAGCCGGGGCTGCGGCTTGCCCGAATCTCCCGCCACCTCCGCCGCGGTTACCGGCTGCGCCAACGGCTTGCCTCGCCTGAATTGCGCCGGGCGGATGACCGGCGGCGCGTCGGTGACCGGCAGCCCGGCTCGCGTCCACGCCTGCCATCCGCCGTCGAGCACCGCCGCCGCTTCGTGTCCCAGCCAGCGCAGCATCCACCACAGGCGCGCGGCGTAGTAACCGCCGCTCGCGTCGTAGCCGACCACCTGCGACGCGGTGGAAATGCCGAGCTCGCCGAGACGCTGCGCAAATCGCTCGGGGTCGGGCAGCGGATGCCGGCCGTTGCGTCCTGTTTTCGGCGCGGAAAGGTCCTCATCCAGATGAACGAAGCGCGCGCCGGGAATGTGGGCCTCGGCGTACGCCCGGCGCCCGGCCGCGGTATCGGCAAGATCGTGCCGGCAGTCGCATATGACCCAGGCTGCCTCATCGAGGTGCGTTGCGAGTTCGGAAGTTGAGACGAGCGTGGTGCGCATGGTGGACCTGTCGGCAATGGAATGCGGTTTACTCGCTCGCGGCATTGCAGCCATAATCGGGATGCCCGCGATTCATCATCACATCATAGTCCCGCATCCATGCCCTCCACACCGCACTCTCCGCCGTTTCATGCCGACCAGGTCGGCAGCCTGCTGCGCCCGGCGCACCTGATTGAAGCGCGCGAAAAACGTCGCAAGCGCCTGATTGACGGCGAAGCGCTGAAGCGGATCGAGGACGACGCGATCCGGGAGGTCGTGGCGAAGCAGGAATCCATCGGGCTGCAATCGATCAGCGATGGGGAGTTCCGGCGCCAGAGCTACATCGTTGATTTCTTCCGCAAGGCCACGGGGCCGGGCGGCCTGACGGCGGAAAAGGGCGACTTCTTTCATCGCAATGAGCGGGGCGAGACGATCCCGTTGGAGAAGCTCGTCATCCACAAGTCCGTCAGGTGGACGGGGCCGATCTTCGCGGAGCACCTGGGGTTCCTGAAGTCCATCACGACGCGGACTCCGAAGATGACGGTACCTTCGCCCATCATCCTGCATTTCCTGGGCGGAAGCGACGCCATCCTGCGCGAGGCCTATTCGTCGCTCGACGCGTTCTGGAGCGACGTGATCGAAGTGTACCGCAGCGAGCTGGCGGCGCTGCAGAAGGCCGGTTGCACCTACCTGCAGGTCGACGAGACCTCGCTGGTGAAGTTCGGCGATCCCGAGATCCGGGCTGTCATCGAGCGCCGCGGCGAGGACTGGCAGAAGCTCGTCGTGACCTATGTGGACGTGATCAACGCCGTGCTGTCCGCCGCGCCGGCGGGCATGACCGTCGGGATCCATGTGTGCCGCGGCAATCGCCGCGGCTTCTGGCAGGCGGACGCCGGCTACGAGTTCATGGCGGACCAGCTCTTCCGGCGGTTGAGGGCTCAGTTCTACTTCCTGGAGTTCGACAGCCCGCGCGCGGGTCCGCTGGATGCGCTGCGGCTCATGCCCGACGATAAGACGGTGGTGCTGGGGCTCGTCACGACAAAGTCGCCGCAGCTCGAAGATCCGGAGATGCTGCGCAAACGGGTCAAGGAGGCTTCGGCCTATGTTTCGATGGACCGGCTCCGCCTGAGCCCGCAATGCGGGTTTTCCGGTAATGTCGGCAACACGGTCATGAGCGCCGACGAGCAGTTCGCCAAGCTGCGCCTCGTCGTCGAGACCGCGCGATCCTTGTGGGGAGAACAGTAATGCGTGTTGAACAGTGCGGCACGGGAACCGCGCGCGTGGCCAGGTCCGTGCTCGCAGCGGCGGCTTGCGCCGTCCTCGCCACAGGCGTCGCCGCGGCACAGGAGTATCCGACCAAGCCGATACGCATGATCATTCCGTTTCCGCCCGGCGGCGGCAGCGATGTGACCGGGCGGGTCGTGGCCACGGCGCTGAGCGAGCGGCTCGGACGGCAGGTGGTCGTGGATAACCGTGCCGGCGCCGGCGGCATCATCGGCTCTGAGATTGCAGCCAATGCACCCAAGGACGGCTACACGCTGCTCATGGTGTCACTCGCCCACGTCGTCAATCCCTGGCTCTATGACCTGACGGGGCGCTATCACCCCATCCGGTCGTTCGCGCCGGTCGCGATCATCGCGGCGAGCCCGGTCGTGCTGGTCATCAATCCCAAGGTGCCCGTCCGTTCGGTAGCGGATCTGGTGGCGACTGCAAAGAAGGAGCCGGGGAAGCTGCAATTCGCGTCCGCGGGCGTGGGAAGCGTGACGCACCTCGCCGGCGAGCTCTTCAAGTACACCGCCAAGGTCAACTTGCTGCACGTGCCGTTCAAGGGCGCCGGGCCCGCGACGCTCGACGTGGTGGCCGGCCATACCCACCTGCTGTTCGGCGGGTTGCTCGCGACCGTGCCGCAGGTGCGATCGGGCAGGCTGCGGGCGCTGGGCGTGGGCTCGCTCACGCGCAATCCCGTTCTTCCCGACGTGCCGTCGATCGCGGAAGCCGGCGTCCCCGGGTATGAGACGGTCAACTGGTTCGGCCTGGTCGCGCCGGCCGGCACGCCCGCCGCGCTCGTCGAGCGCCTGCACCGGGAGGTTGCCGCCGTTCAGAGCCTGCCCGAAGTCAGAAAGCAGTTCGATGCCGACGGCGCCGCCGTCCTCCAGATGACGCCGGCAAAATTCGGCGCCTACATGGTGGCCGACATGAAGAAATGGGAGGGCGTCGTGAAGGGGAGCGGCATCAAGCCGCAATAGCCGGGTGCGACGGCGTCGGGCGCGTGACGGGGCTACGCCGCGGTCCTGCGGCCGAGCAGGCCTGAGTCGAGCAGGCGCTGATAGTCCTCGGGCCGGTCCACATCCCAGAGCGTCTCAAGCTCGAGCCATCGCCAACCCAGTCCGGCGAGGCGGTCGCGGGTCGTTTCCATTACCTCGGCGCCGCCCCACGCGATTCCCTCGAACAGGCCGGCAGCCACGCGTTTCAGGCCGATCAGCGCGTAGCCGCCGTCCTCGCACGGAACGAAGACGGCGTCGTAGCCATCGCGCAGCGCGCGCGCGGCACGTCTCAGGTGCCTTGCGGTCATTGCGGGGCAGTCGGAGCCCATCAGCAGGGCTGCCGAGCGCTCGCGGAGGACCTCCTCGAACGCGGCCCGCATGCGAGCGCCCAGGTCGCCGGGCCCCTGCTCACTGAGCAAGGCGCCGTAACGGGCGCCGCAAAAGCGGAAGAAATCGTGGTCGATGCCGGGATCGCATCGGAGCTCGATGGGTAAGGCGGCCGACTTCGCCGTTTCGAGCGCATGCTTGACGAGGCGCGCGTGGAGCCCGGCGGCGCCCTCCGGTCCCAGGCGTGCGATCAGCCGCGTCTTCGCCGCGCCCGGTTGGGGCGCCCTCGCAAAAACAATGACGGCGGTATCAGCCGCGCTCATAGCGGGCGGCGAGCTTGCGAGGGTCGGCGCCCAGCCAGTAAGCGAGCCGCAGGCTCCACATGAGGCCGATAGTACGCAACACGCCCCGTTCCTCCCAGCGCCGGCCCGACGTGGTGAGGTGGTGCTTGAGGCACAGCGGCGACCCATACCGCTTCAGGCGCTTGCTCAGGGCGATGTCCTCCATCAGCGCGATTTCCGGATAGCCGCCCGCCGCGGTAAACAACGAGCGGGTCACGAATATCGCCTGGTCCCCGGTCGCGATGCCGGTCAGCCGCGAGCGCAGGTTCATGAGCCGTTCCACCACCCGCAGGAGCGGGTGGCGGCCGGCGATGGTCACGTCAAAGCGCCCCCAACCGCGGCGCGAGCGCTTGAGCCCGTCCACGATCAGCGCATCGGCCGCCTCGGGCAGGCGGGTATCGGCATGCAGGAACAGCAGTATTTCGCCGCGTGCGCGCGCCGCGCCGGCGTTCATCTGGATCGAGCGCCCGCGCGGCGCGCGAAGGACCCGGTCTGCATGGCGCGCAGCGCGCTCGATCGTCCCGTCCCGGCTGCCGCCGTCAACCACGATGACCTCCGAGCCGCGGGCGCGCAGCGGCGCAAGCGCGCTCAGCGCGTCGGCGATGCCGTCGGCCTCGTTGAGGCAGGGGATGATGATCGATAACACCCGGAACCTGTCAGTGCGTGCGGCCGCCGGTCAAGCCTCACCGGTCATCGCTTCGCGTCGTTGAGCGCCCAATCATATTCCAGAAAATGCAGTGGGGCCTTGCGTTCCTCGATGAGCTTCCGCGCCCCGGGCTCGTCCGCCAGCAGGGCGGCGTAACGGGAGAAATATTCCTCGCGCGACCGCAGAGGTTCAGTGCTGCCGGCGAGACCCCGGTAGTCGCTGGTCCAGTCCTCCCTGAACCAGTCGAAGATTTTCGATACCTCAAGCCGGCCGGCCCGGAAGCGGTTCCGTGACCGGTCGGAAAGAAAGCGCCGTGCCTGCTCTTCGAGCTGGGCGTCGAGACGCACCGCGACGTAGGCTTCTTCGCGCAACATGGGGCAGCCTATGGAGGCGCAGTTCACCGCGTAGTGCACTCGCGGCTCGTCATAGGCGCCCGGCTTTCGCAATGTCTCATGCTCGATCCAGTCGAGATGTGCTTCGCGTCCCAGCAGCCGGAAGAAGCGGTCCTTGAAGGGATTGCCGAAGAGCTTGCCGAAATCCCAGATCGAGCGGATGTCCGGGTAGCGCGTCAGGATCTTCTCCACGGCGTGCGCGTTGTAGGCGTTGATCAGGAAAGACATCTGGCGCGCCTTGTCCCAACCATCGAATTCGTTTTGCGTCACGCCCGACAGCGCGTCGAGGTAACGCTTCAGCTCGGCGCGATCCTGCTGAAAGCCGGCATAACGCACCCGCGACGCCTTTCCCCCGTCCACCAGCAACACGTGCCTCTGGAGTAGCGCCGTCCATGCCTTGTGCTCGTGGTCGAATTGGGCCTGCGCGTTGCCGAGCGGCAGCGCCAGCAGGACCAGTATCGTTATGAATGGATAACGGGCCATTTGCTTCACATGACGCATCACGGGATCAGCCGCGCATCCACGCATGATATTTTTCCACCCATTTGAGCAGCCCCAGCGGCGCGTGGGCGCGTTTCCAGGCGCCGGCGGCGTACTTGTTGGCTTCGGCGAAAGTGGGGTAGATATGGATGGTGCCGAGTATACGGTTCAGCCCGGTGCCGTGGCGCATCGCGGAGATGAATTCGGAGATCAACTCTCCGGCATGCGCGCCCGCAATGGTCGCGCCCAGGATGCGGTCCTTGCCGGGCACTGTGAGCACCTTGACCA
>Ga0247825_10002771_pt1 | contig 11593 bp, 10 predicted proteins | sample 13C_Vanillin_Day_FD_194413 | JGI IMG/M metagenome (GOLD analysis project Ga0247825, IMG submission 194413) | Soil microbial communities from agricultural site in Penn Yan, New York, United States - 13C_Vanillin_Day48 | ecosystem: Environmental > Terrestrial > Soil > Agricultural land | place... | reverse complement strand
CTGCCAGCTGACCAGCACCACATTCGCCGTCTTGAGCATCGCGTCGGCTGCCTCGATCATTCCGATCAGGCCGCGTGTCTCGATCATGCCCAGCGCATCGCCGATTTCTGGTTTGTCGCTCACTTGGGCATCCTTGGGTTTGATGGCGGCCATTTCGGTGCGCTTATCCTATCAGCCTTCGCTCTCGGAAAACGAAGCGAGCTACGGCCGACTAGCCAGCCTTCGCTCGCAGAAAACGAGCGAGCTACGGCTCGGTGAGCCAGCCTTCGCGTTGTCGCAAAGACGTGATGTGGGCAAGGTGGTGACGTGAGTGCCAGGCATAGCTCTGCACGAGCCAGTCAAGCGTGCGGGGGGCCTCGGGGTACTCCGGGTGGTTGAACGTCCGGGCCCAGTCTTTGGATCCCATGCCGTGGAAGATGGTCACCATCCGCGCATGGACGCTGTCGAGGAGGCCGAGCGAAACATCAATCGGCATCCTGCTGTCGGCCAGCTCGGCCCACGTCTTCTCGTTGTACGGCTTGATCGTGGGTTCGTCTTCCGTGAGTGCGAGCTTCAGCCGGATATAGGCGTGCATGTGGCTGTCGGGCACGTGGTGCACGACCTGCCGGACGGTCCATCCGCCGGGCCGGTACGGGGTGTCGAGTTGGGCGTCCGTCAATCCACTCACCGCGCGACGCATCAACGCAGGAAGGGCGTTGAGGTCCTCAATGGCCATGCTCCGCACCTCGTCAGTTGCAGGCGTGACTGGTTGCAGAGGCCCTATGGGGTAGCGGAGATCGTTCGTCACCGCCCAGAGAGTAGCGCACTTGCTCACGTTGTCGCTACGACAACGAACTGACAATCTCGTGGGCCGCCAGCTTTCCGCTGGCGCCGGCCATGAGACCACCGGGGTGTGTGCCGGCGCCGCACAGATACAGCCCACGGACCGGTCCTTTATACCGTCCGTAACCCAGCAGCGGTCTCATCGTGGCGAGTTGATCCAGCGTCAGCTCGCCGTGGAAGACGTGGCCGCCATGAAAGCCGTACCGCGACTCGAGCTCCTCGGGTGTGATCGACTCGGCGGCCACGACGAGAGAGCTCACCCCGGGCGCAAACTGCTCGAGTGTGGCGAGCACGCGTTGCAGAAGCAGATCCTTGGATGTCTGCCAGTCGCCGTGCCGCAGGCTGAACGGCGTGTAGTGCACGTAGATCGACATGACGTGGGCGCCGCTCGGGGCGAGATCGGGATCCAGGATCGAGGGAATGGTCACATCGAGCCACGGGTCGGCCGACATCTCGCCATACTTCGCGTGGTCGAACGCGCGCTCGATGTAGTCGAGCGTCGGTCCAAGATGGATACGACCTGACAGGAGTGCGGTCTCACCCGAAGGTACGCACCGGAACCCGGGCAGCGCGGTCAGCGCAAGATTCACTTTCGCGAGGGTTCCCCTTGCTCGATAGTTGCGGATCTTCATCAGGAAGTCCGGCGTTAGATCCTCTGCGTTCATGAGTCGCAGGAACGTTGTCTTTGGGTCCACCGCGGATACGACGACGGTGGCGGGGATCTCCGTGCCATCCGCAACGACCCCGACGACGTGATCGTCCCTCACGATGATCCGTTCGACCGTCGTGCCACGACGGATCTCTGCACCAGCGCCGTGCGCGGCGATTGCCATCCCCACGGTCATCGCACCGGGGCCCCCGCGAGCTCGAAAGGAACCTCCCGCGAGCAGCCTATGGGCCTCCTGCAGCAGCAGCACGAGTCCGGAGCCGGCAGAACGGGGGCCCATCATGGCGCCCGATACCGCCGGCCCTGCAATCGACGCACAGAGCAGTTCCGACTCGAACCATTCGCGCGTGAGATCGGCCACCGGCATCGGCGCCCATCGCAGGAGTCGATAGCCGTTTCGCGTGCCCAGACCGCGAAAACTGCGGCCGACGCCGAGCACGTTCCACAAGTCGCGAGGTCCGGGGTCATCGATATCCGGAGGCGGTGAACCCAGAACGGAGCCGACCACCCGGGCGATCTGCTCCATCGCCGCGCGATACTCAGGATAGGCAGCCGCGTCCTTCGCGCTTCGTCCGCGCATCGCGTTGGCGGTGCGCTCGGGGTCGTCGTAGACGACGAGCGGAGGCCCGTCGAGTGGAACCGCGATCGCCTCGACCTCCGGCTCGAGGAAGTTGACGCCAAGCGAAGGCAGGTCCATGTCACGAACGATGTCTGCCCACAGTGAGGTGTGGTGGGAGAGCGTCGGACACTTGAAGCCTGGATGCAGATCGCCCGTGACGGCGCCGCCACCGAGCCCGGGGCGTGATTCCAGCACGATTGGTTTGAGACCGGCCTTCGCGAGATAGAACGCCGCGGACAGACCGTTGTGTCCCCCGCCGATGATGACGACGTTCGTCATCGGTGCGTGTCCGCCATGATCTTCAGGGCGGCGTTCCGCCCGGGCGCACCCATGATTCCGCCGCCGGGATGCGTGGCCGATCCGCACATGTACAACCCCTTGACCGGTGTCCGGTACTGCGCCCATCCCGGTGCCGGCCTGAGGAAGAACAGTTGCTCGAGCGTCAGTTCGCCCTGAAAGATGTTTCCCTCGGAGAGCCCCCATTCACGCTCAAGATCGAGCGGCGTAACGACCTGGCGATGAAGGATGGAGTTCTTCAGGTTCGGAGCGTACTGCGTGAGCGTGTTGACGACCGCGTCGCCGAAGTCCTCGCGCTTGTCGTCCCACGAGCCTTCCGTGAGGTGGTAGGGCGCGTACTGGACGAAGCAGGACATCACATGCTTGCCAGGCGGAGCGACGCTGGGGTCGGTGAGCGACGGGATCACGACGTCGATGTACGGCTGGCGCGAGAAGCAGCCGTACTTCGCCGCGTCGTACGCACGCTCCATGTAGTCGACGCTCGGCGAAATGGAGATGGCGCCTCGCAAGTGCGGACCGGCGGCGGGGCGGCAGATGAACTCGGGCAGCGTATCCAACGCGAGATTGACCTTACCGGATGAGCCACGAAACTTGTAACGGCGAATATCGTCGAGAAAACCCTCGGAAAGGGCCGCCCTGTCGATGAACTTCAGAAAGGTCAGGCGCGGATCGACGCTCGAAGCGATCACATTGGCAGCAATCTCGTCGCCGTTGTCGAGGACAACGCCCTGCGCTCGGTTGTTCCGTACCGTGATGCCGGCAACCGAAGCATTGACTCGAATCTCGGCTCCGGCCTCACGCGCGGCGTCGGCTATCGCATTCGAGATCGCGCCGGTGCCGCCACGCGCAAAGCCCCAGGAGCGGAACGCACCGTCGATGTCGCCCATGTAGTGGTGCAGCAGTACATACGCGGTGCCAGGCGAGCGCACGCCCTGGAACGTCCCGATGATGCCCGAGGCGGCCATCGTCGCCTTCAGCACGTCCGTTTCGAACCATTGATCGAGAAAGTCAACGGCGCTCATCGTCATGAGCTGGACCTGGTTGTATTGGTCCTGCCGCGAGAGGTTTCGGAATCGCTGCACGAGGAAGAGGAGCTTCTGCAGTTCACGAGGATCGAGTGAGGTCGGATCCGGGGGCAACATGTTGAGGATCGGCCTGACGAAGCGTCCCATCGCCACCATCGCGCGGCCGTACTCGTCGTACGCTTCCGCATCGACGAGGGAGTGTCGCGAGATCTCCCGGCGGGTCTTCGCATGGTCGTTGACGCGCCACAGGTAGTCGCCGTTCGGCATCGGTGTGAACGTGCCGTCGAGCGGCAGGATCTCGAGGCCGCGTCGTGGCAAGTCCAGCTCGCGGATGATCTCGGGGCGGAGGAGCGACACGACGTACGAGCAGACCGAGAACTTGAATCCCTGGAAGATCTCCTCGGTGACGGCTGCGCCGCCGAGTACGTGGCGGCGCTCCAGTACCAGCACCTTGCGGCCCGCTCTCGCGAGGTAGGCGGCGGTCGTCAAGCCGTTGTGTCCGCCGCCGATGACGACCGCGTCGTACGTCACGGCGCGCATTCTATCCCGCCCGCCTCTATAATTCCGCCAGTGCCCATCGGGACAGCCTTTCACCCGCGCACCTTCGCACTGTGCGAATCGCTGAACTACCGCGAGTGGTCGGGCTACTACGCCGTCAGCGCGTACGAGAGCCACCACGAGCACGAATACAACGCCATTCGCAACGCAGCCGCCCTCATCGACATCTCCCCATTGTTCAAGTATCACGTCACCGGTCGAGACGCGACGCGGCTCGTGGACCGGGTCATTACGCGTGACGCTCGACGTATGAGCATCGGTCAGGTCTGGTACACGCCCTGGTGCGACGAGCAAGGCAAGGTCATCGATGACGGGACGGTCGCGCGGCTGGGGGAGCAGACGTATCGATGGACCGCAGCCGATCCCAGTTTGCGATGGTTTCGGCAAAACGCCGTGGGGCTGGATGTCGAAATCGAGGATGTCTCAGAACGGGTTGCGGCCCTGGCCCTCCAGGGGCCCATGTCCGCGCGCGTCCTGCGGGCAGCGGCGGAGGCTGATGTCGAGTCGTTGAAATACTTTCGCGTGACGCCCGGCCGCATTGGTCGCGTTCCCGTGGAAATCTCGCGCACCGGGTACACAGGGGATCTGGGTTACGAGATCTGGATACCGGTCGAATCGGCCGTCGAGGTGTGGGACACCCTGATGGAGCACGGAGCGTCGTTCGATCTCAGACCGGCGGGAATGCTGGCGCTCGATGTGGCACGACTCGAAGCCGGGCTCCTCCTCATCGACGTGGACTTCCACGGCAGTCGGAAAGCGCTGATAGACGCGCAGAAGTATTCCCCGTTCGAAATGGGTCTCGGACGGCTCGTGGCGATAGAGAAAGGCCCGTTCGTCGGGCGTTCGGCCCTGGCGGCGGAGCGAAGCCGCGGCCCTACTCGCATGGTCGTTGGTCTCGAGTGGGACTGGACCGAGGTAGAGGCGGCGTACGAACGTGCGGCGCTCGCGCCGGTGGCGCCGGCGACGGCGTCACGCGTGCCGGTGCCGGTGATGCGTGACGGCCGGCAGGTCGGTCGCGCCACGACCACCGCCTGGTCGCCGACGCTGAAGCGGCTGCTGGCGCTGGCGACAGTCGAAGCCCCCTACTTCAGCGAGGGCACGCGTCTCGAGGTGGAAGTGACCGTGGAGGCGGTGCGGCTCTTCGTGGGGGCCACGGTGGTCAAGATGCCGTTCTTCAACCCACCGCGTAAGACGGCAACGCCGCCTGGATAGTTGCACTTCCACCTATCCACAGAGTCACAGAGAGGTTTCGTCGTAGAGCGGACGCTTCAGCGTGCGCGTGTCCGCGGAGGCTAAAGCCTCCGCTCTACGCCGCTCTGTGCCTGTGCCTCGTGAAGGAAAGAACGCCCTAGCGTCCGCCCGTTCGGGCGCGTCTGGCGGCTATGAAAGACCTCACGCACAGCGCCACGAAGATCGCCGTGAGTACCACCATCGCGCTCTGAGAGAACACGGCGATAGCTGATCGCGGCCCTGCGGGCGTGCGCATCAGGCTGAACACCGCACCGGCCCAGCCCACGAGCGCGAGCGCCGCCGCCGCATGCATCGCATGCTTTCGAATCGACTCCGACCGCGCAAGGAACCCCAGCACCACGAGCGGAAGTCCGAAGAACGCCGGGATGAGCGCCGTGGGGCTGACTCCCCCGGCGAGGACGTATCCGCCGATGCCGAGGAGCGTAAGCAGAACACCGAACACGATCGTGGTTGAGGCCATGCTCGTCATTGTAGTGCCCGTGGAACCACGAAGCGCACGAAGAACACGAACCCATTCAGAGGGTTGATGTCCTTCGCGATCTTCGTCTCCTGCGTGGTTTCACGCGCCCTCGACGTCGAGTCCGACCGCGCGCATGAGCGCAATGGCGTTACTCCGCGTTACGGGTCCGGGCTTCAGGCGGTAGTCGAAATGGATCTCGCCCCCTTCGAACCGGTCTTCGAAGTGCACGTTGACGGCGCGAGGGGCGAGGGCGTGGGCCACAGCGGTCAGCGCGAGATCGTGCGTCGTGATCAGGCCTATCGCGCCGCGGTCGATGAGGCTGCGCAGCACGCCGGATGCGCCGGCGAGCCGGTCGTGCGAATTCGTTCCATGGAAGAGCTCGTCCAGTAGAAAGAGCAGGGGCACCGGACCGCGAGCGGTGTCCGCGATGGCGCGAATCCGCGTGATCTCGGCGTAGAAACGCGACCGGCCTTCTTGGAGCGAATCCTGAATCCGCAAGGTGGCCCCGATGGCGAGCGGCGTGATCCGAAGCGCCGCGGCGCGCACCGGAGCGCCGGCCAGTGCGAGGACCGTATTGATGCCGACCGTGCGTAGGAGCGTGCTCTTGCCGGACATGTTCGAGCCACTCACGAGCAGCATTCGCGTATCGCCCCAGAGCCGAACATCGTTTCGGACCGCGCTCGCCGCTGGGATCAATGGATGAGCGATTCCAGTACCGTCGAATCCCGCGCCCTCGTTGACGATCTCCGGCCACACGTCGTCGGGGTGCTCGTAGCGATATGCCGACAGCGAACTGAGTGCCTCGAAGTCACCGACCGTGTGCAACCAGGTACGCACTTGGGAGCCGTGTGTCCGGCGCCATCCCTCGATCGCCCACGCCAGATGGGTTCCCCAGAGAAGTGCGGCGGCGACGGGTGCGAAGAACTGGTTGTGCTGCCAGTCGTGCAGTTCGACGAGGCGGTGCAGGCGCCGAATGGCTGCTGACGCGGGCACGCCACTCGTGTCGAGGCTGCGACGAAGGGCGACGAGTGGGGCCGCGTTGAAGTCCTGACGCTCGAGCCGTTCCAGGACGTGCGCCAGGATGTCGAGGTCCCGGGCAGGCGATCCAGCAGCATGTAGCGACCGCAGCACGCGCGAGCGCAGTGGAAGCGAAAAGAGGATCTCGAGGGCGACGACCGCCACGAACGGCCCGTATTCTCCTGTGGCAACGCCATACCCTGCCGTGGCTAGCGCTGCGGCCGTCAGCATCGCGGCGATACCCCGGAGCCACCGTACGCCGAGCTGGGGCCCTCCTTCCGCCCACGCCACGAGCGCATCACCGTTGACCCCAGCCCGGACGTCGGTTCCCGCCAGCGAAAGCTCCTCGCGCAGGTCGAGCGCGGGCGCAAGCTCCGTTACAGCCTCCTGCCTGCGCGTCACCTCCTCGGGCGACGCCGCACGGGTGAGCCATGAGGCGAGCCGCTCTTCGCCTGGGCGAGTTCGGGCAATCGAGAGAAGCTGAAAGAGCGACCCTGGCCCGAAAAGATCCAGGTCGTTGGCGTAGGGATGGTCATCGCTGCGGAAGCGCTCGCCGGTCTCGCCATCGTTGGACCAGCGATCCTCGATTCGGCTGAGGCCCCGTTCGTAGAACCCGATGGAACGCTCCGCGGCCAGGCGAGCCCGAATGACACGGTCATGGCTTTGTACGAGCGCCGCAAAAGCCAGGGCCGGTAGAGCCAGCCACCAGGCGCCGGCGCTGCCGCGCCACCATGCGACGACGACCACGCCTCCCGCCAGGAACACCAAGAGGCGAACGTAGCTGAGGAGACGGTCTCTCGCTGCCAGCCTGCCGGCCTCGGCCTGGCGCAGACCGAGCCGCTCCCGGTAATCAGCGCTCGGAGACAGCATGACGGGCCATTGTGCCCTGTTTTCGGGATGGGCAGTCGGAGAACCCAGCGGTGGAATTATGTTACGTTACAAAATAATATACGTAACAGATTAAATGGATCCTTCCGGTCGAACCGCCACCGCCATCGCTGCTTCTCTCGAGCGAGGACTTTGTGCCCCATCGGCGGGGCCAGGTCAGTCGCTGCCGACCGTTCGGCAGCTTGCGGCCACTTTGGGCGTGAGCCCAACGACGGTCGCCGCCGCCTACAAGTTATTGCGCGCGAGAGGATTGGTGACCGGACAGGGTCGCCAGGGAACCCGTACGGCCTCCAGACAGGCCGTACCATCGTCGGTTGCCGCTCTGGCGGTACCTGCCGGCACCAGGGACCTCGCGACAGGTAACCCAGATGAGGCTCTGCTGCCCCCGCTCGAGCCAGCTCTTCGCTCGATCCAGACGGAACCTGGCCGATACGGCATCGGGCCCGATCGGGCTGACCTCGTGGCCTTTGCGTCCAGCGAGTTCGAGGCAGACGGCATACCCGCGGGTGCCGCGGCGGTTCTGAGCGGCGGGTTGGACGCTATCGAGCGCGTTCTTCGCGAACACCTTCGTGCGGGCGATCGTGTCGCCGTCGAGGACCCTTCGTTTCCGGGCATTGTCGATCTCGTCAACGTTTCTGGCTACGAACCCGTGCCCTTCGCGCTGGACGATGAGGGTCCGGTGCCGGGGGCTGTGCATGCGGCGCTTTCACGGCGGTGCCAGGCGATCGTCGTGACCCCAAGAGCACAGAACCCTACAGGCGCGGCACTGAGCCGGGCGCGCGCGGAGGAACTTCGCGAAGTACTGCGTCGATTCCCCCAGGTCGTTCTGGTAGAGAACGACTATGCCGGACCCGTTGCCGGCGCAGCACTTCACACGCTGTGCGACCCCTCGCGGGAGTATTGGATCGCTGTGCGTTCCCTGTCGAAATTTCTGGGTCCGGACGTGCGCGTGGCGGTCCTGGCTGGTGACGACGTCACGATCGCCCGCGTACGGAGTCGGCAAGCCCTGGGTGCCCGGGGCGTCAGTCCGATCCTTCAGCAACTCGCGCTTGCGCTATGGGCGGACCCGGCCAATGGGCGACGGATCGCCAAGGCTGGAGAGGCTTACACCGAGCGTCGTACGACGGCCATCGCCGCGCTGGGCGAGCACGGAATCGCGGCGCACGGCCGGTCTGGATTCAACGTCTGGGTGCCAGTCCGGGACGAAACAAGCGTAGTTCGCGGGTTGGCTGAGAGGGGTTGGGCCGTGTCGGCGGGCGGGCCTTTCCGAATTCGGGCCGAGCCAGGGATCCGGATTACCATCTCGACGCTTTCGATCGAGGATGCCGAGCGTCTTGCTGGGGATCTGGCACGTCTGCGTGGTTCCGTCTCGGGCGCGCTTGCATGATCCCTCGTCGCTGCTCGACGAGCGGAGCGTTCAGGAAGCGCACCAGGGGTGCGACAGCCCGGAAGATGTTCAACAACTCGGAATAGAAACGATCGTCGGTCGCGAACACCGCCTCGAATTCCCGCCCGGCAAGAAACTGCTTGAAGCGCAGGTAGTGCGCGGCGGGATGCACTTTGAGGTAACCGCGAGGCATCGTGGACAGTTGTTCACCGTCGAGCGTGCCGACAGCTTGGCGGAACATGGCGCCGTTCACGATTCGGCTGAGCCCCTTGTGATTGGCCGCGATGTGCTCCCGAATCAGCCGAAGATCCGATGACGAGGGCATGTAGAGTCCGCCGCCGATCCAGACCTCGCTGGGGGCGACGTGAAAGTACAGCCCGGCGCCTTCACCACGAGGAAATCCTCGCGGAGGAAAGTGCGCGGCGACGTGCGTCTTGAGTGGCGACTTGTCCGCGCTGAAGCGGGTGTCGCGGTAGATTCGATAAAGCGACACCCTCGGTTCGCAGACGAGCTCCGGCGCGAAGCTTCGTAGATCGACAGCGAGCCGATCGAGCAGCGTCACCATCGGTCCGCGCACGTGCTCCTCGTACTGGGCTTTGCGTATCCGGAACCACTCTCGATCGTTGTTCCGCTTCAGCGACCGAAGGAACGAGAGCGTCTTCGCCGTAAAAGGTGATTTCACCGACCGCTGGCTCCTACCGCTCCCGGGCGGCCGCGCGCACTGGTTCTTGTGCTCCGTCGGAGCGCTCGCTCTTGGTGGGTACAGTGAGGTTGGAACGCAGTTCCCGAAGCTCGGCGCCCATGATCGCGTTCTCCTCGATGAGGCGGTCGATCTGCCGCTGGTGGCGCGACAGGATCACCGAGAACGAAAGCGCGGCCACCGAGATGATGGCCACCAACATGAGTACGAGTACGGCGGGCGGATAGTAGACACCGAGCCACTTCGCCGCGCTGTCCAGCACGTCGCGGCGGAGCGAGATCCCGATCAGGGACACCGCGAGGACGATCCAGAGTGCCGAGTACTCCTCGGACAGTCGTCGCCGACGCACTAACTCGAGGACGAGCAGCAGCAACAGTAAGCTGCACACCAGTGCGACCACCTGAACGCGATCAGTCACGAGTGACCCCGACGCTCGCGCGGAACGGCACGATGATCACGGCCAGGGCGACGCGGGCGCCAGCTTTGACCAGACGTGCCAAAGTCAGGGAACTGCGACCGTGAAGCCGAGCGCGCCATTCGACGTCGACTTCGACCACACGCATCGCGTTCCGGCTCAGGAAGAGGTGCAGTTCGGGCTCGGGATAGCCGTCGGGAAGATGCTCGGCGAGCAGAGCCACGGCGCGCGGGCCGAGCGCCCAGAATCCGGACGTCGGATCGGTGACCGTTCGTCTGGTGATGATCGACAGCAACGCTCCGAGCGCCCGCTGGATTGGTCCTGGTTGACGGCTTCGGTGCGAAGCCGAAAAACGGGATCCGAGCACGACGTCGGCCGCGCCAACAGAGAGGGGTATCAACAGACGCGCGATATCGTTGACGTCGTGCTGTCCGTCGGCATCGAGGCGGACGACCACGTCATAGCCTTGGCGGGCCGCATAGCGAAGGCCCGCACGAAGGGCGCTGCCCACCCCGCGTCGCTCCGGCCAGTAGAGCCATTTCACGTTCAGTTCACGCAAGAGGGCCGCGGTCCCGTCGGTGGAGCCGTCGTTCACGACGAGGAGATCCACATCCCCGCGTTGTCTGCGGAGGTCGGCCACCACGGTCCGAAGGCTCGGAGCCTCGTTGTAAGCCGGAATGAGCGTCAGCACGCGTCGCGTGGGGATCATCTCGAAGCGGGCCTTGCTGTCATGCTGTGCTCGGGCCGCAGAGGTCGTCGCAGCAGGCGTCGAAAAGCCCACGCGAGGACGGCTGCGAGCCAGGCAAGGTCGCGCGCCATGTGGACGACGGGGAAGGCGAGTGCCGTTGCATCGCCGAACTGCTTGCAGGCGCGTGCGCCGGCGATCGCCCTCTCGATGGCCAACGCCAGCAGAAGCACACCACCCGCGGCGAGCAACCCGAAGCCGCCTCCAGACAGGATCGCCAACGCCGCCCCTGCCACCAGCAAGCTCAGCGCCACTCCCATCACGAGCGGATGTCCCATCATGCCCGCTGGCGACACCGCGTCGCCCGTGAGGCGTGTGGGATGCCGGGCGATGACATCCAGGCGACCATAGCCGAAACCGTACTGCTGTGCCAGATAACCCACCAGACCCTCACGCCACCGATGGTGACTGCGCGCTTCGCGGCAAAACGCCAACCGAAAGCCTGCTGCCTGCAGACGATAGCTCAAGTCGTTGTCGTAGCCGTAGCCGAGTGACTCGTCCAGCAACCCGACCGCTTGAAGGGCGGTGACCCGATAGGCCGTGTTTCCAGTACAGACGTGGTCCAGGTGCGCGCCCAGACGCGAATATCGTTGTTCGAGGTCCAGCCCCATGACGCGCGTGAAAAACGATCCATGGGGATCGGTGACGTAGCACCCTTGTGCGGCCCCCACCGTCGGGTCGTCGAGCGCCTCGACGAGCGTCCGCATCCAGCCGCGTCCCAGCACGACGTCCTGATCGACCT
>Ga0247825_10002770_pt1 | contig 11594 bp, 14 predicted proteins | sample 13C_Vanillin_Day_FD_194413 | JGI IMG/M metagenome (GOLD analysis project Ga0247825, IMG submission 194413) | Soil microbial communities from agricultural site in Penn Yan, New York, United States - 13C_Vanillin_Day48 | ecosystem: Environmental > Terrestrial > Soil > Agricultural land | place... | reverse complement strand
CCGGCACGACACCGGGCGAGAACGGCTTCACGTTCGGCCTGTTGTACGGCCTGGAACTGCAGAATGCGCGGCAGGCCCGGGAGGACGCCGCCCGGCTCGCGCCGGCCTAGATGTCGAGGTCAGCCGGCCGGAATCGGCGCGAGGTACCGCAGCGCCGGGGGCGGACCTGCACCGCAGTCGACAAACCACACGCCCCCTTTCGCGGTCGCCCCCGAGGGCGGGAGGCCCGGTATTCCGCGCGCCTGCGCGAACTCGGCCAGCGCGTTGAGGATCTCCCCGTGGGTGCAGAAAACCGCCCGGTCGGCGTCGGGTCTGTGTAGAGCGGCGAACAGTTCGTCGGGGGGTGCGTCGGGTGCCAGCAGCGGTTCGTCGTGGATGGGCAGACCGCGCGCCTGCGCGAGCGGCAGCAGGGTCTGGCGACAACGGGTGGTGGGACTGGAGAGCAGTGTCTCGATCTCGATGCCGCTCAGCGCCGCGACGAGGCCGTGGGCCTGCTCGTGCCCGAGCGGGCTCAGCGGACGCTCGACGTCGGGGCCGTGCCATTGTTTCTTGTCGCCCGCATGGGAATGCCGGACCAGGACGAACATTCTCACCTTCTCCCAGCGCTGGGATAGTCGTTGAAGACTCCCACGCGAGACGACTGCCCGAGGCGAATTGCCGTCGGAAGATTGTCGAAATGCTGTGCGGGGTGCCAGTCCATTCGCGACAGTCAGGTCCGGCGGGCCGAACGGATCCCGTAGATCACGGCCCCGACTCCGAGGACGATCACACCCGAGATCACCGAGGCCAGGGGGAGGAACGCGGCGAGAACGACACATCCGACGGCGCCGACGACGGCCACCAGCCGCGACCACGGTTTCGCGGACAGGGTCCAGGCCGATGCGTTGGCGATCAGGTAGTAGACCAGCACCGCGAACGAGGAGAACCCGATGACACCGCGCAGATCCGCTGTCGCGGCGAGAAGCGCCACCACCACGCCGACGGCCAACTCGGCCCGATAGGGCACCGCGAACCGGGGGTGGACGGCGTCGAGCAGACGTGGCAGGTTGCCGTCCCGTGCCATTGCGAACGTGGTCCGTGACACCCCCAGGATCAGGGCGAGCAGTGAGCCGAGCGCCGCGATCACCGCAGCCACCCGGACCACCGGTTCGAGGCCCCCGAACCCCACAGCGGCAACGGCCTGCGCGAGTGGATCCGTCGCGGCAGCGAGTGCGTCGGCGCCGAGCGCGTTCAAGACGGCGATCGCGACGCACAGGTACACGACGAGAGTGATCGCCAGAGCGATGGGGATCGCCCGGGCGATGGTCCGGGCCGGGTCCTTCACCTCCTCGCCGAGCGTGGCGATCCGGGCGTACCCGGCGAACGCGAAGAACAGGAGGCCGGCGGCCTGCAGGACTCCGGCCACGCCGTGACCCGCGGTGATCGCGAGCCCGTCGAAGCCGGTGTCGGAACCGGTCAGGCACACGACGACGACCACAGCGAGGACGGCGAGCACCACGAACACGATGACCCGGGTGACCAGCGCGGACTTCTGCACACCCAGGTAGTTCACCGCCGTGATGGCGGCGACGGCGACGACCGCGACGAGATGCGCGCGGCCGGGCCAGGCGTAGGCGCCGACGGTCAGGGCCATCGCGGCACACGACGCGGTCTTGCCGGCCACGAATCCCCAGCCCGCCAGATATCCGAAGAACGGTCCCAGGCGTTCGCGGCCGTAGACATAGGTTCCACCGGATTGCGGATACAGCGCCGCGAGCCGGGCCGAGGAGTGGGCATTGCAGTACGCGATCACCGCGGCCACGGCCAACCCGACGAGCAGGGCGCCTCCGGCGGCGGACGCGGCAGGCCCCAGCGCGGCGAAGATCCCCGCCCCGATCATCGACCCGAGGCCGATCATCACCGAGTCGAACACCCCCAACCGGCGGCGCAACTGTGGCGTCGCGGTCGGGTGCGCGTCGTTGCCTTCCGAAATCTCGTCACCGGTCATGCGTGGCAGTGTCCCCTCGGACGTACGGACATCGGGCACTCCAACGCTAGCGGTCGTCCGGAACTCACACGTGAACCCCTCGGGGTCACGTGGTTTCGGTGTGGCGGCACGCACGGGGTCACAACCAGTGCCTTTTCGGCCGCGGCGAGGGGGCGCGGACGTCGCAGTGGAAACACCGATAAGCCGCTCGAAGGGGTGATTTCCGCCAACGGCTCGGACCATAATTGTTTCATCGGGAAAACGGATACACCGAAATCATGCGTAACCCGAGAATCATCGACCGGTGAGAAGCCGGGCGACAATCGAATCAAAGGTGACATCAGATGAACACGTTCGCATTGCGCACGGCGATTACATCGGCCGCGATCGCCGCCTTTTTTGCGCTCGGTTCGGGCGTCGTGGCGGCGGCACCGGCATTTCATGGGGACCCGAGCACCCCCGGCACGCAGCTTCACGTCCACAACGACCACCCCATGGACAACAACAGTTACCAGTGTGGGGCGATCGGCGTCGGCGGGGCGGGAGTCGGATCGAATCCCCCTGGAGGCAGCGGGCAACTCAACGGCGTCTTCTTCGGCAGCGGCCCCGTCCAGGGTGGTTGCATCGGGAATGACGGGTCGGTGCATTTCCCGTCCGGACGTGCCGAGTAATACGCGGCGCTCGGCCTGATCCGCGCCCTGGCCGTCCTACGCGTTGCACCCTGATTCGACATCTGTCAATATCGACGTATGTCGAATCAGGAATCGTCGGACGGTGGCGCGTGTTGCTCGCCGCTCGCGCGTGAACCACTGACCGAGGACTGGGCCGGGGATCTGGCCCGGATGTTCAAGGCCCTCGGCGATCCGGTGCGCCTGCGCCTGCTGAGCCTGATCGCCAGCCACGCCGGTGGTGAGGCCTGCGTGTGCGACATCTCCGAGTCGTTCGACCTGTCGCAGCCGACGATCTCGCATCATCTGAAGGTGCTCCGCGCCGCCGGACTGCTGGACTGTGAGCGTCGTGGCACCTGGGTGTACTACTGGGTGATCCCGTCGGCACTGCAGCAGCTGTCTGCTGTGCTCCTGACCGAGAGTGGACCGGTCGTCCCGTCCGAGACCTGCACCTCCACGGAGGTTCCGGCATGAGCGAGGTCTCGACCACCGAACACCCGGCCGTCGTCGGCAAACTCTCCACCCTCGACCGGTTCCTGCCGGTGTGGATCGGCGTCGCCATGGTCGCCGGACTGCTCCTCGGCCGGATGGTTCCCGGTCTGGGTGATGCCCTGTCCGCGGTGGAGATCGACGGCATCTCGTTGCCGATCGCCCTCGGCCTGCTGATCATGATGTACCCGGTGCTCGCCAAGGTCCGCTACGACCGACTCGACACCGTCACCGGCGACCGCAAACTGCTCATCGGATCATTAGTTCTGAACTGGGTGCTCGGACCCGCCCTGATGTTCGCCCTGGCCTGGCTGCTGCTGCCGGATCTGCCGGAGTATCGCACCGGGCTGATCATCGTCGGCCTGGCCCGCTGCATCGCCATGGTCATCATCTGGAACGACCTCGCCTGCGGTGACCGCGAGGCCGCCGCCGTGCTGGTCGCGATCAACTCGGTGTTCCAGGTCATCATGTTCGCCGTGCTCGGCTGGTTCTACCTGTCCGTGCTGCCCGGCTGGCTCGGCCTCGAGCAGACCACCATCGACACCTCGCCGTGGCAGATCGCGAAGTCGGTGCTCATCTTCCTGGGCATCCCCCTGCTCGCCGGCTACCTCACCCGCCGCTTCGGCGAAAAGGCCAAGGGTCGTACCTGGTACGAAACCACGTTCATCCCGAAGATCGGGCCCTGGGCGCTGTACGGCCTGCTGTTCACGATCGTGATCCTCTTCGCGCTGCAGGGTGACCAGATCACCTCCCAGCCGTGGGACGTCGTCCGGATCGCGATCCCGCTTCTCGCCTATTTCGCAATCATGTGGGGCGGCGGCTACGCCCTCGGCGCGACCATGGGCCTCGGGTATGAGCGCACCACCACCCTGGCGTTCACCGCCGCGGGCAACAACTTCGAACTCGCCATCGCCGTGGCCATCGCCACCTACGGCGCCACTTCCGGGCAAGCCCTGGCCGGTGTCGTCGGACCGCTGATCGAGGTCCCCGTCCTCGTCGGACTCGTCTACGTGTCGCTCGCGCTCCGTTCCCGCTTCCGCGCGCAGTCCCCGTCCGCCACGAAAGGTTCACTCCCATGACGACGCCCAGTGTGTTGTTCGTCTGCGTCCACAACGCCGGCCGCTCCCAGATGGCCGCCGGATTCCTCACCCACCTCGCCGGAGATCGGATCGAGGTCCGCTCAGCCGGGTCCGCCCCGGCAGCAACCATCAACTCCGCCGCAGTCGAGGCCATGGCCGAGATCGGGATCGACATCTCCGACCAAACCCCGAAGATCCTCACCCCCGACACCGTCGAAACCTCCGACGTGGTCATCACCATGGGCTGCGGCGACGCCTGCCCCTACTTCCCCGGGGTCAGCTACCGGGATTGGGCACTCGACGATCCGGCAGGCAAGGGCATCGACGCGGTTCGTCCGATCCGCGACGAGATCCAGACGCGAGTCGAAGCCCTGATCGCCGAACTCGTCCCCGCCACCGCCTGAGACGCGAACCGGCGCCGAGTCGCCGGTCGAGTGACTAGGGTCGATCCGTATGACCGCACTCAACGCTGTCGGACGTGTCGGCGCCACCGTCCTTGCGACCCTCGCGATCTCCGGCTTCCTCGCATCGGGAACCGCGGCCGCCGCACCGAGCACGGTTCCGTTCCAGGTCGACCCCGTCATCCCGCTCGTCGACTTGCCCACACCCCGGCTTGCCGCAACCGTCGGCGAACAACCCGGCGTCGCCGTGTTGCACGTGCGCCGCACGCCGGGGGACGGAAACCCGCACTCCGCGGTCGTCCACTGGGTGAGTCTGGGCACGGGTGCGTCCGGATCCGCAGCGTTCCCGACGCTGGACGCTCAACCCGTCACCATTCGTCCGGGCTCGGGTCAGGTCCTCGCATTCGTCGACCCGCAGGCGATCGGAACACCGGGCTTCGGAACGTTCTTCGTTCCCTGACACCCGGGTGACGGTCAGATCGCGGTCTCCTGCGCCGACAGTGCCATCCACGTGCCGTTCTGCTTGACGAACACATCGGTGAAGCGTTCCCGGGCCAGCACATTGCCCGCCTCGGTGAGGGTGTTGACGCCGTGGATCACGGCGGTGTCACCGACGATGTCGACGGTCTGCTCGGTGGCATTCATCGTGAAGGCCACGGGAACGATGCTCGCGATCTCCTCGTCACGACCGAGGAGTTCGCCCTCACTCGTGATGTGCTTGAAATCGGGACTCAGAATCGATTCGATCGTGTCGCGGTCACCGGCGGTGATGGCCGTCAGCCACCTCGCTTCCTGAGCGAGAACCGCGTCCTGCTCCTCGGTGGCGCTGCTCGATCCGGTCGCCGAGATCGAGATTGACGCCGTCTCAGTCGTGTCGCCACCGCATCCGGCCAGTCCACCGGACACCAGCACCGCGACGACGACGCCGATCGCTTTTCGCGTCACACCGACGTTCATACCGTCTCCAGGTGGGCCGCGGGTTTCGGTCTCTCACCACAGTGACACACGCCGACCCGCCCGCGGCTGAAAACGATTCGGTTCCGCTCCCCTCGGCCGCGGTGGGGGAGCTGACACCGCTACCGCTCGATCACCGACACCGTATCGTCGGCGAGGTTGACGACGTAGGCGGTGTGGCTGGTCGGGTCGACGGCCACACCCTGCGGACCGCTCCCGACCGGGACGGTGTCGGTGACGGTGCGGGTCTCGGTGTCGATCACCGACACCGAATTGTCATCCATATCCGTGACATAGGCGGTATGCGTCGACGGGTCGACAGTTGCCCCGTAGGGTTGCGTCCCGACCCGGAGGGTGTCGGTGACGGTGAGGGTTTCGAGGTCGAGCACCGACACCGTACCGTCGTCTGCGTTCGGCACGAAGGCCGTCCGGGTCGAGGGATCCACCGCCACGTCGTGCGGGTTCCGGCCGGCAGCGACAGTATTTGTGACGGTGAGGGTTTCGGCGTCGATCACCGACACGACCCCGCCCGGCCCCGTTGTCGCGACGTACAGTGCATGGGTCGACGGATCGACGCCCATTCCCCCGGGTCGGTTCCCGACCGCGACGGTGGCCGACACGGTGCGGGTCTCGGTGTCGATGACGGATACCGAACCGTCCTCGACGTTGGCGACGTAGAGGGTGTGGGTCGACGGATCCACCTCGACGCCCTGGGGCACGGCACCGACGGGGATGGTGGCCGTGAAAGCCCGGGATTCGACGTTTATCCGCTCAGAATGATCGTGTCTTACTGTCTCAGCGGCCCGTATCGTCCGCCGGATGGAAATCTTCGTCACTGACGCTGCTGCGTTGTCGGTGCCGCTCGCAGCGGGGGACACCATCCTCGAAAATCGGACCGGCGACTTCACCGAGAGGTTCGTTCCGGACGGGATGCCGTTTGTCCTCACACGATCTGGAGATGGGCTGGTGACGGCGCGTCGACGGGCCCAGTTTCCGCCGGTCGCCACCAACGGTGTGGAAGACGAAGCAGTCGGGTTCGCGGAACAGATCCCTGCGCTGGTGTTCACACTGCGGTTTCCGGGAGACCCCGACTACATCGTCGACGTCAGTGCTGCAGGCAGCCCACGAGTAATCGGTCAACTCGCAGCAGCATTCCGAGAGATGGCGGAGGTCGGCGGCAGCATCGGGTCCCGCAATACTGCGTACACGTACGTCCAGAGTTTCCGGATGTTGGCGGTGTACTTGACCGGTGCGGTGCTCGACTCCGGGCGGATGGACTTGCGCGAGCTGACACCGACCCTGCTCGATGAGTTCGAATCCCATCTCTACTCGCAATCGACCCTGGCTCCTCGATCGGCATCCGGACGGTTCTCGGTGCTGGTGGCGATGTTGCGTCATCTGCGCGAGACCATGCCGTCGGCACTTCACCCAGGCATGCCGGCACGGCTGCGGTTCATCGGACGCCGGCCCTGCCCGCCTCCCGATTCGAAGCTCGACGCCTACTCTCCGGACACCGCCGCAGCCCTGCGGGCAGCTTGCCGCGAACACCTGCGGCACGCCGTGCAGCGACTCACTGTCGAGGGCGAAGAGGTGCTCGCCCGCGGTGAGGATCCCCGAACCGGGGGCTGGACGGTGGAAGAGACCCGCTGTGGGAGATCAACCGTTGTGGCGTCCTGCGCCAACCGGATGTCATGGAGGGCTTGGGTACTAAGCATCGCCCCAAGACAGGATTCGGGCTTCGCCGACTACACCAGATGCTGTACCCGAACGAAACCGATCTCGCCGCGATTGCGCTACTGCTCATCCTCGATACCGGACTCGAGCCGGAAGCAGTACGCGGTCTTCATACCGACTGCCTGCGCAACCCATCTGCTGGACATGTCGAGATCGACTACCTCAAGCGCCGCCGACACGGCCAGGAACATTCCCAACTCCGAGTACGCGATGGCAACGCCACCACACCGGGCGGGCTGATCCGCCTCGCCTTGCGACTGACGAGACGGGCCCGTCAGCACATCGCCGACAGCAAAGTCCTGTGGGTGAGCGTGCAGCTTCCCGTTAACAACCAGGGCGTCAGCTCCCTCGGCGTCTATCCGTCCTCTGGCGCTGCCAATCTGGTGAAGCAGTATGGGGTAGCCGATCGCGACGGCGCACCACTGGTGGTGAACCTGCAACGGTTGCGCAAAACCTACAAAGCCGAGTTCTATCGCGCCACCGGCGGGCAGCTGCCGCTGCTGGCCCAGGGGCACTCCCGCGAAGTCGCGGCCGACCGCTACGCCGATATACCTGCCCTCCGCGAGGTACACGAGAAGGCGATCACCGACGGCCTGTCCGAGGCGCTGGCCGAGGTCGTTCAGCTACGCGTACTCACCACCGAACACGAGCGTCAGCTGGAAGCCGCCCCCGAGCGTGCTCCGCAGCTGGCCGGGATCCGTGCCGAGCAAGTGCCGACGCTGCTCTCCGGAGAGATGGACCTGTGGTTGTCGGCGTGCCGGGACTTCACCGATTCGCCATTCGGGACGAAAGGGCAACCCTGCCCGGTGCCGTTCTGGAACTGTCTCGGCTGCTCCAATGCGATCGTCACCAGCCGCAAGCTCCCCGCCGTTCTGAGCTTTCTCGATCACCTAACGGCCCAACGGGAGGAGATGTCGGCCCACAATTGGGCAGCGATGCACGGGGAGACCTGGAATCGGATCCTGACTCAGATCCTGCCGGCCTTCCCCCCGTACGTTGTCGCCACCGCCAAGGCAATCGCCGAAGCGGACAGACCTCTACGAAATCTCCCTCCGCAAATCGGCGGCATCGGATCCCGCGCCTGATGGGCGGCGACGCCGCGGGCAGCGGCGCTCCCTCACTACAGTCGTCACACGTAGATCCCGATGCCCTAGTTCTGGCGGGGCGGCGACTGCGGCCCGACGCCGACGATTTGCCCTCACCCCGGTTCGCCGACGACGTGTGGGATCTGCGGGCCGGCCACCACCTACCCAACGTCGAGGCCAATCGGCTCCGGATCCGGTTTTACGTGGTCGATGATCCGATCTGGCGTTTGACCGCGAAGGAGTACGTCTACGCCCGACTGACCGATGCCACTCTGGCCGAGGGCAGACTCCCGGCCATCACCACGTTGATGATCGAATTCAATGTTCTCCATGCCTTATTCGCGTATCTCACGGAGTTTTATCCAGGTCTGCGCCTAGCTGACATCGAAGACGACCAGATTCTGGAGAACTTCCTCACCATCCGGGCAGTGGGCGTCGGTGCACGGTGGAAACCGCAGCGTCGCTCCGGCGATGCGTGGAGTCTCATGCTGCTCCACCGGGCGTCGGATCGCCTCACTGCCGACAGACTGGTTCACCTTCCGTTCCGCGGCCGGACCGCCCGGGAGATCGCCGGCAGCCGTTTCTATGGCGAGAACCGCACACCGCGTATACCGCCGGAAGTGCTGGCACCGTATCTGCGTGGCGCATTGTTTTACGTTCAAGTCGCCGCGAACGACATTCGCGCCGCCGAGAAAGAGCGGCAACTGCTCGCCGAATCCGCATAGAAGATGCCGGTGGAGGAGGCGATCCGGCGCCTGGACGCCTTCTGCAAGCAGCGGGCCGCCGCCGGACGCGGACTACCGGAACGCCCCGAATGGGCCCGACCATGCCAGCACGCTCCCGGTGGCACGCCTGAGGTAAACGAAAGCCTGCTCGTCGCTCTACTGGGTATTTCACGAACTTCGGTCAACGCGTATGGTTTCCGTGACCGACTCGAACGCGCCGTGTCGGAGATCGGCGTCGAACCTGATGGAATGGGCACCCGGATCAGCGCCGACCCGGATACCGGTCGGCCATGGCGTGATCGGTTCGATCCTCGATCGCTCGCCTCCGAGCGTCGCCGGCTGATGACCGCCTGCTACATCGTCATCGCCTTTCTGTCCGGCGCCCGGGACTCCGAGGTCCAATCCCTGCGCCGAGGATGCCACCACCGCGGCCTCAGCGACGACGGCATCGTCGTCCGGCACACCCTTCGCGGCACCGTCCACAAAGGGCATCCCGACGGCGGCACCGACGCCACCTGGATCGTCATCGAACCCGTCGCCGACGCCATCTGCGTTCTCGAGCAACTCGTCCCGGACGACATGCTGTTCACCCGGGTCGCGAACCGCAGACGCCAGGACTTGATCGCGCATGACATCAATCTGTTCCTCAACCAATTCCGCGACCATCTCGCCCTGATTCGGCCGCACGATCGGCTTCCCGACATCGACGGTCGGCCTTGGCGGTTCACCAGTCGCCAGTTCCGTCGCACTGTAGCGTGGCACATCGCCCGGCAGCCGTTCGGTGTTGTCGCGGGCAAGATCCAGTACAAACATGTTCGGGTCGCCATCTTCGAGGGCTACGCGGGAACCTCGGCATCCGGCTTTCGCTCCGAGGTGGAGGACGAACGCGCGTTTTGCCCAGCTCGATTCCTTTCTCGATCAGTACGAAGACTTCATCGCCGGTGTCCGCACCCCACCGCGGCTGGCCGAGCAGTTCGGCCAGATCCGGGCCGAACTCGGCGACTTCCCTGGCCGGGTGGTCGACCGCGCCCGTGTGCGAGCGATGCTCCGCCAACACCGCCCGCACCTACTTCCCGGGCGTGCTCAACGACTGCTATTTCGACCCCGCCGCAGCACTCTGTCTCCCGCGACCCTCGGCAGCCACGGAGCCGGTGACCAACCACTGCAGACCTGAGCTGTGCCGCAATTCCTGCGTCACCACCGCCCATGTCCCCGCCATCCGCACCGTCATCGCCGACGCCACCGAACTGATGGCAGTTCAACGACTCTCCGCGCCCCAGCGGGACGCCCTGAAGAAGGAAATCTCCACGATGACCAGCCTCCTCGCACCGATCGACGGGGAGAGCCCAGCGTGACGGGCGTCAGCGCGGCGACCGAGCAGGCGTTGGAGACCGCTCTCGATCGGCTGCTGTCGGGGCAACCGCTACGGACCGACGGGGCCTTGACCGTCGCGGGCCTCGCCCGCGAGGCGGGTGTTTCCCGGGCCACGGCCAACCGCTCCGGCCGTACCATCGAACGCTTGCGCGCCGCAACTACGCCAAGCGAGACCCACAGCGGCACGAACCCCGAGTCGCTGCGACAACGGATCCGCACGCTGGAAACGGAACTCGCGGCCCGAACGCGTCGCGAAAGCAGAGAAGTCGGCGCACTTCGCCAACGGGCACATATCCTCGCCCAACACGTCCAAGCTCTCACCTTGGACAACGAAGCCCTGCGTAAGACACTGGCCGACCACGACCTCCTGCACCAACTCCCCCACGCTGCCCCCGTGGATTGACCTCCACGGATCTCGCTCAGGATGCCGCTTTCGGGGTTGAGGGATGTTGTGCTTGTGAATAAGGCGCATCGCCCCGGTGCGATCACGCGTATCGAGGGCGTCGACTAGATCGACATCGAGTTGGTGGAGCTCAGCGAGATACTCCGCCAGTGGTTTCCGGCCGACCGGCTGATCGGACGCGGTAGGCGACTCGACCACCTCCAGCAGACTGAGGTAGATCGACTTCAGGATCGCGTTGGGGCTCACCCGGGCGATCGCGGCGTGCAGTTCCCGTGCGCTCGGACGAAGGCGGTTGCGTCGCCGTCGTCGGCGGACTGCCGCATGACGCCGAGGGCAGTGCGCATGCGGGCGATGTCGACGGCGGAACTGTGATCGAGTGCGTACTCGATCAAAAGCGGGTCGAGAGCGTCCCTTACGCGGACGACGTCGGCGAAATTTCCTTCCGCCGCACCGCGGGAGAGGATGGAGTCGCCAAGACGAGCAATGGGGGTCCGTGCGGCTGCGAACAGTCCCCCGCCGGGACCTGACCGGACGGTGATGACCCCACGGGACTGCAGGATGCGGAGGGCCTCGTTGAAAGTACTCTTGGCCACGCCACACTGCTCCTGAAGTTCCTTCTTCGTACCCAGCCGCGCCCCCTGAGGTGCCCGTTCCGCGAGTTGACCGATCGCCAGCGCAGCCTGCTCGGGACGGCTCAGCGCCGCATCCTTCAGCAT
>Ga0247825_10002767_pt1 | contig 11596 bp, 8 predicted proteins | sample 13C_Vanillin_Day_FD_194413 | JGI IMG/M metagenome (GOLD analysis project Ga0247825, IMG submission 194413) | Soil microbial communities from agricultural site in Penn Yan, New York, United States - 13C_Vanillin_Day48 | ecosystem: Environmental > Terrestrial > Soil > Agricultural land | place... | reverse complement strand
GGCCCTCACAGTCGGCGCGGCGACCACCGCCAGCTTCAACGGCGCGGTCAACGTCGCCTCGCTAAGCGCGACGGCTGGCACGATCAACCTGGTGGCCGTCACGACCAACGGCAACCAGTCCTACACCGGTAGCGTCGCGATGGGCGGCAACTACGCGACCAACGGCGGTAGCTTCACGGTTAGCGGCAATACGACGCTCAACACGAACACTACCGTCAACACGACTGGCGGAAGTATCTCCTTCGCCGGGTCGGTCAATGCCGATGGCAACACAGGGGACGGACAGGAGATGCTTACCACCACCGGCGGTAGTACATCCATTGCCGGGCCGATCGGGAATTCGCAGGCGCTGGGCGGCCTGACGGTGACGGCGACGGGTGCGTTCAACCTGCCCAGCGCGATGATTGTCGGCAATCTGTCGATCACCACCACCGGCGACATCACGCAAAGCGGCCCGGCGATAATCACCGGAACCACCGGCCTGGCGGCGGGCAGCGGGTCGATCACGATGGCGCTGGCCAACGACTTCGGCGGCACGGTGACGGCGGCCGGCACGGGCGGCATCAGCCTCAACGACACCAATACGTTGACGCCGGGGGTGATCAACGCCGGCGCCGGCTCGGTGACCCTGACGGCGGATTCGCTCGCCAGCGGCGGCGCCATCACGGCGGGATCGACGTCCACGTTCAACAGCAACACGAACGTGAGCGCGTTGAACGTCAACATGTCGAACGTTCCGCTCAACCTCACGGGTAGCGCCCAGCAGTGGGCATTGACCGGAGTTCCGGCGACGGGTCCCAACCCGATCACAGTGGGCAGCACCAGCGTCACCGTGACTTACAACGGCGCGACGGCGGTGGCCTCGTTGGCGCAGCAGCAGGCGGCGAACGCGTCGGCGACGGTGTCGTCGAGCGTGGCGGCGGTGATCGTGGATGAGGCGAACAAGACCTTCGGCACCGACAGCGTTGCGGAGGACGTCGAGTACGGCTTCGCCGGCGAGATCGGCGCCACGCCGCCGATGGATCACCGCATCGACGAGAGCGGCATTTCGCTGCCGCGTTGCGTGACGGAAAGCCGCGAAGGGGTGGCCTGCAAGTAAAACAAGGTCATCTTCGGGCCGTGCGACGGGGCGCTCGGGCGCCCCGGTTCTTTTTCACGGGTACAATGCCCTCTCCAGGGAGGCGGGACGTCCGAGATGGCGGAAGAAGCTAGCGAAGCGGCGGTGCTTTTTGCCGACGTCAGCGGCAGCACGAAGCTTTATGAGTCGGCCGGGAACGCCGTCGCGCACGCGGCGGTGGAGAGTTGCGTCAACCTGATGAAGCAGAAGACGCTAGCCTCGAAGGGCCGCGTGATCAAGACCATCGGCGACGAAGTGATGTCGGCCTTCTCGAGCGCCGACGATGCCGCCGATGCCGCGATCGAGATGCAGCTCGCCATCTCCGAGCTGCCGCCAGTGGGCACCACCACGCTCGGCATCCGCGTCGGATTCAATTTCGGCCCGGTGGTCGAGCGTGACGGCGACGTATTCGGCGACGCGGTCAACCTGGCCGCACGCCTGGCCGCCGTCGCTACCAAGGGCCAGATCATCACCGCGCGCGACACCGTGATGCTGATGTCGCCGATGTTGAAGGCCAACACGCGCGCGATCACCACGATCCAGGTGAAGGGCAAGGCGCAGGAGATCCAGGTCTACGAGCTGATGTGGCAGCAGAGCGAGGACATGACCACGCTCGCCTCGCACAAGTCGGTGTTCAAGCCGCGCAATACCACGCTGCGCCTCAAGGTCCAGGGTGCCGAGCTGGTGCTGTCGGCGGACCGGCCGTCGCTCGCGCTGGGGCGCGACCAGTCGGCGGATCTGGTGGTGAAGGAGCGCATGGCATCGCGCGCGCACGGCAAGATCGAGCGCCGCCTGGACAAGTTCATCCTCACCGACCACAGCGCGAACGGCACCTTCGTCACCATCGAAGGCGACAAGGAGATCGTCCTGCGGCGCGAGGAATTCACGCTGCGCGGACACGGCTGGATCGCGTTCGGACAGTCGCGCAGCGGAGCGACCGACGTCATCGAATTCTTCTGCGAGTAGTGTTGTAAGAACCGGTGAAGGGCGGAAAATCCCGCCAAAGCATAAGCTTAGAAGTCGCAACTACACGCGCTTGCGCGGCGTGCGTAGTACCCTAAGAAGCAGCGGCATTTCTCCTTGTCAGGTCCTTGATATGACTCGATAATATTGGGTCATTGGAAATAGGGGCGGGGTCGTTGACCCCGTTACGGGGCGGGGATGTCCGAAGCAGCAGAACTCAAGACCCTCGGGCGCTACAACATCGAGCGCGTGCTCGGCAAGGGCGCGATGGGCGTCGTCTACGAGGGTATCGACCCGAAGCTCAACCGCCGGGTCGCGATCAAGACCATCCTCAAGAGTCACCTCGACCCGGACACCGCGAAGGATTACTCGATGCGGTTTTCGCGCGAGGCGCAGGCCGTCGCGCGGCTCAACCATCCGCACATCGTGCAGGTGTACGACTTCGCCGAGGAAGGCGACATCGCCTACCTCGTGATGGAGTTCATCCGCGGCAAGGAGCTGAAGAACTTCTTCGATGCGAACGAGCGCTTCGACCTGAAGGAAGCGGTGCGCATCATGTGCGAGTTGCTCGACGCGCTCGACTTCGCGCACAACGCCGGCATCATCCACCGCGACATCAAGCCGGCGAACGTGATGCTCGATGCGCAGGCGCGCACCAAGCTCACCGACTTCGGCGTGGCGCGGGTGCAGGACTCGGACCGCACGCAGGCCGAGCGCACGCAGGCGGGCACGATGGTCGGCACGCCGGCCTACATGTCGCCCGAGCAGATCACCGGCGGCACGATCGACAAGCGCAGCGACGTGTTCTCGGCCGGCATCATCCTGTATCAGTTCCTCACCGGCGAGAAACCGTTCACCGGCGGCGGCGCGTGGACCATCGCCAAGAAGATCATCCAGGAAGATCCACCGGCGCCATCCTCGCTGAACAACGCGGTGACGCCGTACTTCGACGCCGTGGTCAACAAGGCGCTTTCGAAGAACGCGGAGACGCGCTACCAGTCGGCGAAGGACTTCGGGGTGGCGCTGCGGCGCGCGCTCGAGGGCCGGGGGGAGGAAGAGGACGCGGACAAGACCATCGTCGGCGACATGACCGCGCCGCCGATGCGCACCGCGCCCCAGCCGAGGCCCGCGGCCGCGGTCGGCAGCGGCGGCACGCAGACCGGCACGCAGGCGGGCAACCAGGAAGTCGAGCTCGAGTTCTGGCGCGCGATCAAGGACGGCAACGATCCGGACGATTTCGAGCTCTACGTGCAGCAGTTCCCGAACGGCATCTATGCCGCGCTCGCCAAGCGCAAGATCGCCAAGCTGCGCGGCGCGGCGCCGGAAGAGACCAGCGCCGAAGCGAAGCGGCAGGAGAAAAAGGAAGCCGAAGAAGCGGCGAGCAGGGAAGCCGAGGCGCGCGCGCGGCTCGCCGAGGAGAAGGAGAAGCTCGAGCTCGAGCTGGCGCGGAAGGAAGAGGAATTCAAGCAGCGCGAGGCGCAGCGCGAGGCGGAAGCCAAGGCGCGCGCCGAGGCCGCGGAGAAAGCGAAGCAGGAAGCCGACGCCGAGCGCGAGCGCGCGCGCCTGGAGGCCGAGAAGGCCAAGCAGGAAGCCGCGGCCGAGCTCGCCAAGCGAGAGGCCGAGTACAAGAAAAGAGAGGCGGAAGCCGAGGCCAAGCGCCAGGCGGAAGCCAAGGCGCGCGCCGAAGCCGACGCCAAGGCCAAGGCCGAAGCCGACGCGAAGGCGAAGGCCGAGCTCGCCGCCGAGCGCGAGCGCGCGCGCCAGGAGGCGGAGAAGGCGAGGCAGGAAGCCGAGAAGGCGCGCCGCGAGGCGGAAGAGAAGGCCAAGAAGGAAACCGAGGCGCTGGCGAAGAAGCAGGCTGAAGAGCGCGCCAAGCGCGAAGCCGAATTCAAGAAGCGCGAGGCCGAGCTCAAGGCGCAGGCCGCGGCCGGCGGCAAGAAAACGTCCCCGGCGCTGCTCGCTGGCGTCGCGGTCGCGGTGCTCGCGGTTTCGGGCGCGGGGTATTACTTCTTGGCCCCGGACGATGCGGCGCAGAAGGCCAAGATCGCCGAGATGCAGAAGCAGCTGCAGATGGCGCAGCAGCAGGCGGCGGCCGCCGAGAAGGCGAAGAAAGACGCGGAAGCGGCGCGCCTCGCGGCCGATCAGGCGCGCAAGACGGAAGAGGAAGCCCGCGCCAAAGGCGATCGCGAGGCGCAGAAGAAGGCCGCCGAGGAGCGCCAGCGTCGCGAAGAGGAAGCGAAGAAGATGGCCGAGGCCTCCAAGCAGCGGGACGCGGAGGCGAAGAAGACCGCCGACGCGGCCAGGGTGGCCCAGGACAAAGCCAGCGCCGGGGACCGGCAGGCCGCCCAGCGGGCGGAGGCTGAGCGCGTCGCCGCCGAGAAGGCCAATGCGGCGCGCATCGCGCAGGAGAAAGCCGCGGCGGAGAAAGCCGCGCTCGAGCGTGCGGCCGCGGCGGAGAAAGCCGCGCTCGAGCGCATCGCGGCAGCTGAGAAAGCCGCCGCCGAGGCTGCGGCGCGCGCAGCAGCCGCGGAGAAAGCGGCGGCCGAGAAGGCCAAGCTGGCCGCTGCCGCACCCGGAGGCAGCGAGGCATTGTTCGATCAGGCCATGGCCCTGGAGCAGCAGGGCAAGGGCAACGACGCGGTCAAGATCTACGTGCGCGCCGCCCGCTCCGGCAACGGCAAGGCCGCCAAGCGGCTGGGCGAGATCTACGACAAGGGACTCGCCGGCGTATCGCGCGATTACGCCGAGTCGCTCAAGTGGTACAACGCCGCGCGTGTGCTCGGCGAAGACGTGCCGATGGCGAAGAGCCGCTAGCGCGCGAGCAGCCAGGCCCGGCGTGCGCCGGGATCATCCAAGCGGAGGGAGCGTGAGCGGTCGGGTCAGGGAGCCTGTTAGCTCAGGTGCGGCCGAGCAGACCGTGGTTCTGCCCACGCCCGGCCGCAAGCGCAGCCACTACGCGCCGGCACTGGAGCGCCCGGCTGCCGCCGCCGATCTGTCGCGCCTCGGCGGCCTGAATGCGCTGATCGAAGCGGCGAACCCGCTGCTCGCCGCCGTGCCGCAGATCCGTCACGCGCTGCGCCATCCCGATCCGAACGGCCTGCGCGCCCGGCTGCGCGAGCAGATCGACGGTTTCGAGCGTAGCGCGCGCGCCTCAGGCCAGCCCGAAGACCGGATCTTCGTCGCGCGCTATGCCCTGTGCGCGCTGCTCGACGATTCCGCGACCGCGACCCCGTGGGGCCGTGACTGGGCCAAGGAGGGACTGGTGGCCGAGCTGCATGGCGAGGCGAGCGGCGCGGACAAGTTCTTCGCCCTGCTCGAGCAGATGTCGGCCAAGCCGGCGGGTTATTTCGAGCTGCTCGAATTCTTCTATGTCTGCCTGGCGCTCGGTTTCGAGGGCAAGTACCGCATCGGCGAAGGCGGCCGGCAGGCGCTGGCGCAGGCTCGCAGCCGGCTCTACGAGCTGCTCACCCAGCACCGTCCGCCGGCGCCGGCCGAGCTGTCCGCGCGCTGGCGCGGGGTGCTGATCCCGGCGCGCCGGGTCCCCGGAGCGCTCGCGCTCTGGGCCGCGGGATCGGTCTGCGCGCTGTTCGCCGCCGGCGTGTATCTGGGCTACAGCGTCGCTCTCGGCGCGCGCTCGGACCCGGTCGCGCGCCAGATCGCGCAGCTCAAGCCGGTGCCCCTGGAAGCGCGCGCATCGGTCGCCGCGGTGGCGGCAAGGCCGGCGGAGCCGAATCCTCTGGCGGGCGGGCTCGCCGCCGAGATCGGGCGGGGCGAGGTGGTGGTCGCCGACACGCCCGGCGGCAGCCTGATCGTGCTCAACTCCGACGCGCTGTTCGGCTCGGGCAGCGCGCGCCTCAACGCCGCGCTGCACCCGGCGATCGAACGCATCGCCGATGCGCTGAACAAGGTTCCCGGCGCGATCGTCGTCACCGGGCACACCGACGACGTGCCGATCCGCACCGCGCGCTTTCCGTCGAACTGGGAGCTGTCGACCGAGCGCGCGCGCTCCGTGGTCGCCCTGATGCAGGCGCGGCTGCGCGAGCCGGCACGGCTGCGCGCCGAGGGCGTCGCCGATTCGGAGCCGGTGGCGCCGAACGACAGCACGGCGAACCGCGCGCGCAACCGGCGCGTGGCGATCCTGCTCAGGAGCGCATCCTGAGCCGCGCCTGGCTCGCGAGCCGCGGGGTCGTGGGTGCGGTCGCCTGGGTGACGTTCGCCCTGGCGGTGTGGTTCGCAGGCGCGGCACTGCTGATCGGCCGTGCGCGGCCGCTCGACGGTCCGTTCGAGCGCTTCGCGCTGATCGTCGCCGCCGGCGTGGCCTGGCTCGGCTGGGAGCTGTGGCGCGCGCGCCGCTCGCTGCGCGAGAACCAGCAGCTGCTCGCCGGCATCGCCGCGGGCGGCGACCGGGATTCGACCGAGCGCGCGGCGCATGAGGTCACGGTGCTGCGCAAGCGGATGGAAGAGGCGGTGGAGATGCTGCGCAAGGCCCGCTTCTACGGCCGCGGCGGCGAGCGCCGCACGGTTTCCCAGCTTCCCTGGTACATGTTCATCGGTGCGCCCGGGTCGGGCAAGACCACCGCGCTGCTCAATGCCGGCCTGCGCTTTCCGCTGGGCGATCCGCGCGGCGAGCGCGCGCTGCAGGGCGTGGGCGGCACGCGCAATTGCGACTGGTGGTTCACCGACGAGGCCGTCCTGCTCGACACCGCGGGCCGCTATACCACGCAGGAAAGCGACCGCGAAGCCGACGCCGCGGCATGGCTCGGCTTTCTCGACCTGCTCAAGCGCTTCCGCGCGCGCCAGCCCTTGAACGGGGTGATCGTCACGCTGAGCGCCACCGACCTGGTGCACTGGAACGACGAGGAAATGGCGCGCTACGCGGCGCACGTGCGCGCGCGCGTCGGCGAGCTCTATAGCCGGCTCGGCGTGCGCCTGCCGATCTACGTGCTGGTCACCAAGGCCGACCTGCTTGCCGGCTTCATGGAGTTCTTCAGCCAGCTCGACGGCGACGGCCGCGCGCAGGTCTGGGGAACGACGTTTCCGCCCTCGGAAATCACCGCCAGCTACGCCGCGCGCTGCGACGAGGAATTCGCGCGCCTCGAGAGCCGGCTGTACGCGATGCTTCCCGCTCGCCTGCAGGAAGAGCGCGACCTGCAGCGCCGTGCCGCGATCTACCGCTTCCCGCAGCAGTTCCGCGGCCTCGCGCCTTTGATCTCGGCGTTCATGGAAAGCACCTTCCGCAGCGGGTGGTCGGGGGAGGCGCCGTTCGTGCGCGGGGTGTATTTGGCGAGCGGGACCCAGGAGGGCAGCCCGATCGACCGCGTGCTCGGCACGCTCGCGCGCAGCTTCAACCTCGAGCGCAAGGTGCAACCGCCCCACCTCGGCAGCGGCAAGAGCTACTTCCTGCGCCGGCTGCTGCACGAGGTGATCTTCGGCGAGGCCGGCCTCGCCGGCAGCGACCCGGTTCGGGAACGCAGCCAGCGGCGCGCGCGCCTGGCTGCCTACGCAGCCATGGCGAGCCTCGCCATCGCGCTCGCCCTGGTATGGACCGCCAGCTATTTCGGCAACCGCGCTCTGGTGGCCGCCGCCGAAGAGCGCACGCAAGCCGCCGCGCGCGAGCTCGACAAGCTGCGCGAGGTGCGTCCCGGCGACGAGGCGCTGCTGATCGCCGCGCTGAATGCGCTGCGCGCCGTGCGCGCGGAGCCGGCTTCCGCGCCGCTGCTGCGTGCCGGGCTGTATCAAGGTGAAAAGCTCGACGCCCAGGCGGATCGCGCCTACCGCAATGCGCTGCGCGAATCGCTCCTCGGGCACCTCGCGCTTTCGCTGGAGAGCGCGCTGCGCGCCGCGCCGAGCCGCGATGTGCTGGACGCCTACCTGGGACTGCATGGGACGACGCCCGATGCCAAGCATCTCGAGCAGGCGACGCTGCGCCTGTGGCGCTTGCCGGAGGCGGCGCGCGCCGATCTCGCCACCCACCTGCGGGTCGCGCTCGCCGATCGGCCGCTCGCGCTGCCGCGAGCGCGGGACGAGGCGCTGATCGAGCAGTCGCGCCGCAAGCTCGGCGCCGGGGGCAAGGCATGATGGCTCAGGGCGCCGGCGCGCACGACGGCTTTGCCGTCGGCTGGTACGGCAAAATTCCGGTCACCGGCGACTTCATCGCGCGGCGCGTGCCGGTCTCGTTTCGGGAGCCGTGGGACCGCTGGCTGCAGGGCGCGATCGAGGGCAGCAAGCAGCGCCTCGGCGCCCGATGGCACGACGCGTTTCTCTCCATGCCGGCCTGGCGCTTCGTGCTCGGGCCGGGCCTGCTCGGGGCCAATGCCTGGGCCGGACTGATGGTGCCGAGCGTGGACGCGGTCGGGCGCTATTTCCCGCTTGCCGTGGCGTGCGCGCTGCCCTCGGTCAGCCTCGACCCGGTCGCCACGCTGCTCGCCGCCGGGCCCTGGTTCGAGAACGTCGAGTCGATCGCGCTCGAGGCGATCGCGCCGCGCGCGGATACCGCGGCGATCGACGCCGCGCTTTCGCAGCGGCGCTTCGAGGCGCGCTGGCTGCGCCTGCCCGAGACGAGCGATGCCACCATGCCGGAGCGCGGCGCGAAGCCGCAGATGGTGTGCATCGAGCTCGCGCCCAACGCCGGCATGTCGGGCGCGCTGCGCGATATCGCCGAGCGTCTGTGCGAGCCGAACTGCGCATGGCTGGCCGAGCCTTCCGAGCTGTTCGGCCGCGCGCTGCTGCTGTGCGAGGACTTGCCGCCGGGCGAGCAGTTCTGCGCGATGATGGACGGACGCTGGGTCGAGCACGGCTGGGGCCGGCGCGACGTCACCGACAACTGAGAGACGGCTTCGCGCATGTCCATCACGGTCAAGATCATGAAGCGCTCCGCCGGCGGACGGCCGACGCTCTATGCCACGCGCGACTTCGACGTGCTGCCGGTGAGCATCGGGCGCGACGCCACCTGCAGCATCGCGCTCGAGGATCCGAACAAGCACATGTCGCGCTTCCACGTCGAGATTGAGGAAGAAAGCGGCGTGTACTGGATGGCCGTGGTCTCCAAGGTGAACCCGGTGATGGTGAAGGGCCGGCGCTATGGCCCCGGCACGCGCCTCGTGCTGCATTCGGGAGATTCGTTCGAGGTCGCGGAGTACGAGGTGCAGGTGATGCTTCCCGAGCCGCTCGAGGTTGAGTCCGAGCCGGTCGCGCCCGCGGCGAAAGCCCCGCCGCCGTCGAACGACCCGCTGATGCAGGTGCTGAGCGCGACGCACACCCACGGCACGCCGCTCGCGCAGCAGGACCCCGCCGAGCGGCTGTTCAACGAATCCACGTTCTTCGGCAGCGACGAGCCCACGCCGATCGCGAAGAGCATTTCGCAGACGCCGCCGGAGGAGACTTTCGTGCCGCACAAAGCGCGGCCAGCGGGCGCGCCGGCGGCGGGCGCGTCGAGCGGGTTGCGCGCGTTCCTCGAGGGTGCAGGGGTGCCGCACAAGGAGCTGTCGCCGGCGGACAGCGAACGCATGCTGCGCGACTGCGGCGCGATCCTGCGCGCGGCGGTCGAAGGCATCATGATGCTGCTGCTCGCCCGCGGCGAGATGCGCAAGGAATTCGAGGCCGAGGACCGCACCATGGTCGCGGCGCGCGACAACAATCCGCTCAAGCTCATGTCCGACCCGCACGAGGCGATGGATTTCCTGTTCGACCCGGCGGAGCGCACCGACGGCTTTCTCGACCCGGTGCAGGCGGTGGGCGACGCGTGCGAGGACCTGCGCACGCACGAGCTCGCGCTCATGGCCGGCATGCGCGCGGCGATCCAGGGCGCGCTGCGGCGCTTCGATCCCAACGTCATCGAGCGCGCGTTCGAGAAAAGCGAGAAGAGCTTCAGCCTGGCGAGCCGCAAGGCCCGGCTGTGGGAGATGTTCGTGGTGGAGCAGGACAAGCTGTCGCGCGACGCCCAGGACGACTTCAACAAGGTGTTCGGGCGCGACTTCATGGGCGCCTACCAGGCGCAGCTGCGGCGGGTCAAGGGTGGACGCTAAGTCCTAGCGTTTGTGCTGGCGGCTGTACTCCTCGTCCAGCATGCGGGCGAGGTCCACGTTCATGAACTTCGTCCCGATGGTGAAGCATGTTCCCGGAGTCACCTGAACGCGGCCCTGCTGCAGATCGAGCGTGGCCGGTTCCACGCAGACCCACACACCTCCGGACTCTCTCCGGAAGTGTTTGATGAACTGCTCCATTGCTTCTACCCCCCAAAACCAGCATACCCCTGTCGAATGTCGGCGGGGCCCTTTTATACTGTACGTACATACAGTATCCTAGGCGGATGGCCGCGCTCGAAGAGATCCTGCAGCAGCACCCGGTCTGGCTCGGCCGGGCCCCGCAGTGCGCCGCCCCGGCGGTCCCGACCGGCTTCCAGGCCCTTGATGCCGAGCTTCCGGGGGGCGGCTGGCCGTCGGGTGCGCTGACAGAGATCCTGGGCAGCCAGGAGGGCATCGGCGAGCTGCAGCTCGTCCTGCCGGCCCTGGCAGCGCTGACCTGGGCCGGGAAGCGGGTGGTGTGGCTCGCGCCGCCCCATCTGCCCTATGCCCCCGGCCTCGCCGCGGCGGGGATCAATCTCTCCCAGCTCGTCGTGGTACGCGCGCCGGGGCGGCGCGACGCGCTGTGGGCGGCCGAGCAGGCGCTGCGGGCAGGTTGTTGCCACGCGCTGGTCGGCTGGTTCCGGCGCGCGGGCTACGACGATCTGCGGCGCCTCGCGGTGGCGGCCGAAGGCCGCGCGGCGTGGATCGCGCTGTTCCGGCCGCGCGAAGCAGCCGCGGAATCCTCGCCCGCCTGCCTGCGCCTGGCGCTCGAGCCCGACGGCGCCGCGCCCGAAGGCGACCTGCTTGCGGTGCGCATCGTCAAGCGCCGCGGCCTGCCCGCGGCGGCGCCCCTGCGCCTCGCCGTGCAAAGACCCGTTCATGCTCTGGCTCGCTCTCCACTTTCCCGCCCTGCCGCCGGACGCGCTCGCGCCGATCGCGGCCTGGGCCTGCCAGTTCACGCCTAGGGTTTCGCTCGAGCCCCCGCAGGAGCTGCTGCTGGAAGTGCAGGGCAGCCTGCGCCTGTATGGCGGCCCCGAATCCCTGCACGAGCGCCTGGCGGCGGGACTGCTTGAGCTCGGCTTCCCGGCGAGCATCGCGGCCGCGCCGACGCCGCGCGCCGCGCTCTGGCTCTCGCGCGGCGCCGGCGAAACGCTCGAGGCGCTGCCGGTGGAAGTGACGCAGCTCGACGTCGAATTCTTCCGCAGCATCGGCGTGCGCACGGTCGGCGAGCTGCTGAAGCTGCCGCGCGACGGGCTGGCGCAGCGTTGCGGCGCGCAGGTGACCGTCGCCCTCGACCGGGCGCGGGGTGCGCTGCCGGAGCCGAGAGCGTTTTTTGCGCCGCCGCCGCGCTTTTCCGCGAAGCTCGAGCTGCCGGCCGAGGTGAGCCATGCCGAAGCGCTGCTTTTCGGTGCTCGACGCCTGCTGGTTCAGCTCGAGGGGTTACTGACCGCCC
>Ga0247825_10002766_pt1 | contig 11598 bp, 9 predicted proteins | sample 13C_Vanillin_Day_FD_194413 | JGI IMG/M metagenome (GOLD analysis project Ga0247825, IMG submission 194413) | Soil microbial communities from agricultural site in Penn Yan, New York, United States - 13C_Vanillin_Day48 | ecosystem: Environmental > Terrestrial > Soil > Agricultural land | place... | reverse complement strand
ACCCGGATCCAGCGCCGCCGCGTTTCCAACGAACGGCACTTTCGGTCAATAGGTTTGACCGAAAGTGCCGTTCGTTGGAAATCCCGGGGCTAGACCTCGTCGAAGATGCGCCCCATGTCCGCCCAGACCGGCTGCCGGAAGCGCCGGGTCCACGCGGCCACGGCGAGCCCGACCGCGCCGATCGCCAGGCAGACCCACGGCACCGCGGCCACGACCAGCGGGATTCCCGCGCCCGGGGCCGCCTCGACGAACGAGTAGTAGAGGCTGCCGAACAGCGCGAGCCCGCCCACCACCGCGGCCAGCCCGCCGACCACGCGGAACCGGGCGTCACCGATCCGCGTGCCGTGGACGACCCCGGCGATGCCGAGCATGAAGTACACGGCCATTACCAGCGGCGTGCCGATGCCCGCGAGGAACGTGAACACGTACACCCCACCGGTGAGGCCGTCGTCCAGCCCGCCGGCGATCGCGACCTGGGTCTCCCGGCTGGTGAACAGCACCGACCCGCCGGCGAGCAGCACCCAGACGGCGAGGTCGAGCGCGATCGCGGTCCACGGCGTCCCCCATCGCGGGTGCAGCGTGCCGAGCCGGCGGGGCAGCACCCGCTCGCGGCCCATCGCGAACAGCACCCGCGACACCGCGATGTGCACCCCGAGCGCGCAGAACAGCGAGGCGAGCGCCGCGCAGGCCAGCACGACGGCCGCGAACCCGGTGTTCGGTGCCACGGCGGCGAGCCCGGCCAGCGACGCCGGCCAGTCCACCGCCGCCTGCTGCACGCCGAACCCGATCGCGGTGGCGTACGTGATGACCAGGTAGAACAGCCCGGCGACCACGATCGAGCCGAGGACGGCGCGGGGCACGGCCCCGCGCGGGTCCCTGGTCTCCTCGGACAGCACGGCGCTGGCCTCGGCCCCGGTGAACGACAGCATCCCGAATGCAAGCCCGAACAAGACGCCCGTCCACGTCACCCCGGCCGCCGACGGCCAGAACGCCGACAGGTCGACGCTGCGCCCGGGCGAGGCCACCGGTGTGCTGCCGTCGATGACGCTCACCGCGGGTGACCCGATCGAGATGACGACGACCGCGACGACGAGCAGCGCCGCCATCGTCAACACCAGGATCACCAACTGGGTGCGCGTCGAGGCGCGGATGTCGAACATGCTCATCAGGGCGATCACGACGAGCCCGACAAGGGAGAACCAGTACCAAGACGGGTCGGCGCCGGTGAGCAGCGCGACCAGGCTCGCGGTGAAGAACCCGAACCCGCACAGCACCGCGCCGCCGAGGACGAGGAACGCCGCCGCGTAGCACCAGCCGCCGAGGAAACCGAGCGTCCGGTTCGCGCCACGGGTGATGTAGGAGTACATCGACCCGGCCGAGGACAGCGACCGCGCGAACAGTGCCACCGTGCCGCCGACGGCGAGCATCGCGAGCGTCCCGAGCAGGTACGCCAGCGGCGTCGCGCCGCCGGCCTTCGTCGAGGCGAGGTAGGTGAGGAACGCCCCCGACATCGCCGGGGCGATCACCGACAGGCTCTGCGCGATGACGTCACGCAGACCGAGGGTCTTGTGGAAGCCGGACGTCCCGGTGGTCGCGGAGACCGGAGCGGGGTTCGCGTCAGTCGCCATCGCCACCGTGCTCCTTCGCCGGGCCGTGGACGTCCGCGTGGCGGGCAGAGCAGTGGGCGCCGCGGGTCGGCGGAACGTCGAGGGCGGGGTTGCGGTCGAAGAAGCCGACCGGCTTGAGCGTGAAGCCGGTGTAGTCGACGGGCATGACCGGCCAGTCCTCCGCCCGCGGGAAGTGGGTGGTGCCGAACGTGTGCCAGACGACCAGATCCTCGCCATCGATCTCCCGGTCCGCTTGCACCCAGGCGGGCAGCCCCGCGCCGCCGGGGTTCTGGTTGACGAAGTCGCCCGCCGGGTAGCGCTCCGCGGGGTCGTAGCGGGTCACCCAGAGGTTGCGGGTGGCGAACGCGGCCCGGGCGGCGATCGAGGACGCCCCGTCGGCCAGCAGCGTCGCCTTGTTCTCCGGGATCAGCGCGTAGCCGACGTTCTGGCCCAGCGCGTTGGTCTTCTCCGGGTTGACGATGTGCCAGGTCCGCACGACCGAGCCGTCGCACTGGCGCTGCGCCTGCGACTCGCGGGCCAGCCGGGTGACCTTCTTACGGAACGCGTTGCCGTAGGGGTTGCCCTCCCCCATCGGCACCCGCTCGGCCTCCACCTCGTTGACGGCGTTGCGGACCCCGTCGACGGTCATGTCCAGCCGCGCGGAGAACATGTGCTGGTGGAAGGGCGCGCCGAGCCCGGGCGCGACTTCGGTGGCGTACTCCCCCGGCGTGCCGGAGGTGAAGACGATGCCGGTCGCCTTGACCTCGAGCTGGATGGTGCCGTCGAGGTAGAGGTACCAGTAGAAGCCGTAGTCGTAGTTGCCGATCGGGGTGAAGAACGAGATCACCAGCCGGCGCTGCCGGCGGACCTCCCGCGATTGCGTGAACAGGTCGGAGTGCTTCCAGAGGACCCCGTAGTCCTCCTCGTGCATGCAGATCGCGTTGGTGATGGACCTGGGCTGACCGAGGTCGTCGGCGATCACGGCGTCCGTGTAGTGGATGTCGCCGAGGCAGTCGCAGCCCAGCTCGAGCGAGTCGGCGTAGCGGGCGAACATGTACTCGCCGCAGTCGAAGTAGTTCTGCCAGAACCGCACTGGCGCCGGGTCGGCGTAGGGCACGACCATCTCCGCGACGCTCGCCCGGTAGACGATCGGGCGGCCGTCGAACGCGATCTGGTGCAGGGTGAGGCCCTCGCGCTCGTTGAACCCGTAGCGCAGGTCCCACTTCCCCCACCGGACGCGGTTGCCCTCGACGGTGAAGCTGCGGCCCTCGGGCTGGGTGATCTCGATCGGCTTGAGCGAGTCCAGCGGCGGACCCTGGACGTCAGGGTCGTCGAAGTTGCCCGACGTGGCCGGCACCGGAACGACCCCAGTGTCGATCACGCGGTCGACGCTGCGCGCGGTGAGGTCGACGTAGGCGACCAGGCCGTCGACCGGGTGCGCCCAGGGGTGGTCGCTGTCGGAGTCCTGGCGGAACCCGAACGCGCGCACGATGCGCCGGCCGACCTCGTCGGGGTAGTCGTACACCCCGGCCGACAGCGGGACGGCGCGCACGGAGGCCGGCTCGATCCCACGCCGCTTCAATGCCTCGAGCCACGCGGCGTCGGCGTTGAGGACGTCCTCGATCATCTCGAACTCCGCGTCGATGATCGGCGGCTGGCCGTCGCGCGGGGGGTCGAGCTCGCGGCGCGAGACCACCTCGCCCGTCGTCGCCGAGACGACGGTGTCCTGCGACCGGCCGGTGGCCAGGTCGAGCAGCACCGCGCGGAACCGGCGGTCGACGGGCGCGCCGTCGCGGTGCGCGAGCACGTCGCCCTTCGGCGGCTCCTCGGGCGCGAAGAACGCGAAGCGGACGGTCTCGCCGAGCAGGCCGGCGCCGGCCAGGGCCTCCCGGACCCGGTCGACCTCGTCGGTGGTCGTCATGTCGAGCGGGTGGGCGGCGAGCCCCGCCTGCCGCCGGTCCTCGACCATGGTCATGCGGATCCTCCTCAGACGCTGCGGGTACGCTGGTCAGGAACGGTCGCCGGGGGCGGCGCGCGGGTCAACGGACCGTGCCCGTCGCCGGGAAACCGCGCTCGGCCGCTCTCACACCGCGAGAACACCCGCGCAGCGATTCTCATTCGACCCGCGGTCGCTGTCGAGGGCCCGCCCGCCGCGTTACCGTCCCGCTCGAACGTGCGGAGCGGGGAGGTGGCATGCAGAACGGGGTGCTCGCCGGGTTGCGGCGCCGCTCCCCCGTCGCGGGCCTGGACCGGCGCAACCTCGGCCCGGCGGAGGTACTCGCCCAGTCCGTGTCGAGCGCGGCACCGGCGGCAGGGATGGCGACCGTGCCGGCGTTCGTCGCGGTCACGGCCGGGACCGCGACCGTGTGGTCGTTCGCGCTCGCCACCGGGCTCGCCCTGCTCGTGGCCGCCTGCATCGCCCAGTTCACCCGGCGGATGGCCGCGGCCGGGTCGCTGTACAGCCTCACCGCGAAGGGGCTGGGACCGGGCGCTGCGTTCGCCAGCGGCGCGGCGCTGCTGTCCGGGTACGCGGTGCTGGTGATGGCCGCGTTGACCGGCGCAGCCGTCTATACCGACGCGCTGCTCGAACGGCTCGGATGGCGCGCGCCGCCCGCGGTGGGCGCCGCGGCCGTCGTACTGCTCGCCGCGGTCGCCGGCGCGCTGGTCCTGCGGGGCGTGCGGGTGTCGGCGCGCACCGTGCTGGCCGTCGAGGCCGTGTCGATCACACTGATGGTCGTGATCTTCGTCGTGCTGCTCGGGGCGCCCCCGGCGCCCGCCGCTCCCGGCGCCGGGCCGCCGGGTGACCTCGCCGGGATCGCCGCCGGCGTGCTGCCCGCGCTGGGCGCGTTCATCGGGTTCGAGGCCGCGACGACGCTCGGGGTGGAGGCCCGACGCCCGTTCGTGTCGGTCCCGCGGGCGGTCCTCGCGACCGCGGTCCTGGTCGGGCTGCTGTCGATCCTCGCCGCCTACACGCAGGTCGTCGGGTTCGCCGGCGCACTGGGCGGGCAGCCGGAGCCGGTGCTGACCCTCGCGGCCGTGCACGGTGCCCCGTGGCTGGCCAGCCTGCTCGACCTGGGCATCGCCACCTCGTTCGTCGCCTGCACGCTCGCGACGACCAACGCGCTGGTGCGGGTGCTGTTCTCGATGGGCCGCGACGGCATCGCACCCCGCGCGCTCGGCGCGACCCACCGCCGCTACCGCACCCCGCACATCGCGATCGCGGTCGCGCTGCCCGTCGTCGCCGCCGTGCCGGCGGTGCTGCTCGCTGCCGGGATGACCGGACCGGACGCGCTGCGCCTGCTGCTCGCCGTTGCCACCGCCGGCTACCTCGTCGGGTATCTGCTGGTCTGCCTCGCCGCGCCGCTGTTCCTGCGGCGCATCGGCGAGCTCACCCCCGGCCCCGTGGTCGCGACCGTGATCGCCGTTCCGGCGCTCGCGCTGGCCTGCGGGGCGTTCGTCGTTTCGGCGTTGGACGCCGCGGCGCCGGTGGTGCTCGCTGCCCTGCTGGTCGCGGCGGCCGCCTGGTACGCCTGGCTGCGGCTGCGTCGACCGCGGGAGCTGGCCGGCATCGGGGTCTACGACGAGACCTCGGCCCTCGACGTCCACGGGGCACGACCACCGTGACCGGCCTCGACCCGCTGCCGCTCTCCGGGCGCCAGCCGCGGGCGGTGCGCAGCGCGCTCGCGGTGCTGGAGGAGGTCGTGGCAGCCGGGCCCGGGGTTACCGCGAAGGAGATCTCGGCCGCGCTCAAGCTGCCCCAGGCCACCACCTACCGGCTGCTCAACCTGCTCGTCGGCGAGGAGTACCTGGTGCGGCTGCCGGACCTGCGCGGGTTCGCACTCGGTCGCCGGTCGGCCCGGCTCGCGCCGCACGCCGCGCCGGCCCCGCCGACGGCGGCCCGGGCGGTCGTCGAGCATTTGCGCGGGCTGGTGCGGTGGGGCGTGCACCTGGCGTCGTACGCGACCGGGCAGGTCACGCTCGTCGACCGGGACCCCGACCACCCGCCCACCGAGGACGCGCTGCTCGCCCGCTACCCGCACGCCTCCGCGCTCGGCAAGGTGCTGCTGGCCGACCAGCCCGACTGGCGCGGCGTGATCCGCGACCTGCGCCGGCTGACCGAGCAGACCGTCGTCGACGCCACGGCGCTGGACCGCCAGCTCGCGACCGTCACCACCACCGGGCTGGCCCAGCAGTTCGGTGAGCTGCGGCCCGACCGCGGCTGTCTCGCCGTGCCGATCCGCAGCCCGGCCGACGACACGCTCGTCGCCGGGCTCGCGCTGGCCGGGCCGCCGAATCGCATCGCCGAGGCCGACGGCCGGGTCGTCGAGCTGCTCCGCGAGCACGCCGAGCGCCTCGCGCCGCTGCTGGGCTGAGGCTTACCGCGACTTACCGCGGCGCCATCCGCAGCGCGCCGTCCATCCGGATCGTCTCGCCGTTGAGGTAGTCGAGCTCGGCGATCATCGTCACGAGCCGGCCGAACTCCGCGGGCACCGCGAGGCGGCGGGGGAACGGGACGCTCGCGGCGAGGCCCGCCCGAACCTCGGCGGACACACCGGCCATCATGGGCGTGTCGACGATCCCTGGGGCGATCGACATGACCCGGATGCCGTACTGCGCGAGGTCGCGTGCCGCGGTGACGGTCATGCCCGCGACGCCTGCCTTGGACGCGGCGTAGGCGATCTGCCCGATCTGCGCCTCGAACGCCGCGATCGAGGCGGTGTTGACCACCACGCCGCGCTGGCCCTGCGCGTCGGGCTCCAGCCTGCTCATCGCCTCCGCGGCGAGGCGGAGCACGTTGAAGGTCCCCAGCAGGTTGACCTTGAGCACAGTGTGGAACAGCTCGAGGTCGTGCGGGCCGCGGCGGGACAGGATGCGGGCCGACGGCCCGATCCCCGCGCAGCTGACCGCGAGCCGCAGCTGCTGGCCGTCGTCCTCGACCCGCGCCAAGGCGGTCCGCACCTGCGCCTCGTCGGTGACGTCGGCGGGCAGCAGGAGCACGCCCTCGGTCGGCGTGGCCGCGACGATGGCCTTCTCCAGGTCGAGCCCGTACACGCTCGCGCCGCGCCCGGCGAGCTCGGCGGCGGTCGCCGCGCCCAGCCCGGACGCGGCCCCGGTGACGAGCGCGGCTGTCCCTGCGATCTCCATCTCGGTCTCCTCGTCGTCGTCGACGGCGCGCCCCCGCCTCGCGCGGACCACCCGTTCGGCCGTATCGGGTCCGCGTGATCTCGCGGTCTTGTTGACCGTCCATGACCGAAGGAGGCTCGCGTGAACGGTCCCGGGGAGATCCTGCCGCACGCGGCGGGGCGGTTCGGCGACAAGGTCGCGCTCGTCACCGCGGCCCGCGCGCTGACCTTCGGGGAGCTCCACGCATTGAGTGACCGGGTAGCGGCCGCGCTCGCCGCCCGCGGGGTCGCGCGCGGGCAGCCGGTGTCGCTGTACGCGCAGAACCGCTGGGAGTGGGTGGTCGCCTACCACGGCGCGCTCAAGGCGGGCGCCGTCGTCAACCCGGTCAACGTCATGCTCACGCCCGAGGAGCTGGCGTTCGTGCTGCGCGACTGCGGCGCGGCGGCCGTGTTCACCAGCGCCGAGCAGGCCGCGACCGTTGCCGGCCTCACCGCCGACCTGCCCGACCTGCGCACCGTCGTCGCGTTCGGGAACGCGCCGGAGGGCGTCGAGGCATTCGACGCGCTCCTCGCCGCGGACGGACCCGTCCCGCAGATCACGGTCGACCCGGACGCGGCGAGCACGATCGGCTACACGTCCGGGACGACCGGCCGTCCCAAGGGCGCGGTGCAGAGCCACCGGGCGGTGCTGCTCAACTGCGCGCTCACGGCGACCATGCACGGGCGCAACCCGGGCGACGTGGTCGTCACCGCGCTCCCGGCGCCGCACGTCTACGGCAACGTCGTGATCAACGGCACCTTCCTGGCCGGCGGCACGGTCGTACTCATGGAACGGTTCGCGCCGGCCGAGGCGCTGCGCCTGATCGGCGAGCACGCCGCGACGATGTTCGAAGGTGTGCCGGCGATGTACGCCACGATGCTCGCCGACCCGTCGTTGCCGTCCGCCCGGCTGTCCTCGCTGACCCGCTGCACCGTGGGCGGCCAGACCATCCCGATCTCGACGATCGAGCGCTGGCAGGAGCGCTCCGGCGCCCCGCTCATCGAGCTGTGGGGGATGACCGAGATCGCCGGCCTCGGCACCACGCACGCGCTGCACGCGCCGCCGGTGCCGGGGTCGATCGGGGTCTCGCTGCCCGGGGTGGAGGTCCGGGTCGCCGACCTCGCCGACGTCACCCGGAACGCGCCGCGCGGCGAGCCGGGCGAGCTCATGGTCCGCGGGCCGATCGTCATGCTCGGCTACCACGGCAACCCGGATGCCACCGCCGAGACCATCGAGCCGGACGGATGGCTGCACACCGGCGACATCGCCACGATGAATGCCAGCGGGCACGTATTCGTCGTCGACCGACGCAAGGACATGATCATCACCGGGGGTTACAACGTCTACCCGGCCGAGATCGAGCGGGTGCTCGCTGCGCACCCGGCCGTCGCGATGGTGGCCGCCGGCCCGGTCCCCGACCCCGTCAAGGGTGAGCTCGCCTGCGCCTACGTCGTGCTCGCCGCGGGGGCGACGGCGACCGAGGAGGATCTCATCGCGTTCACCGAGAGCTCGCTGGCCGCATACAAGCGCCCGCGGCTCATCCGCTTCGTCGACGACCTGCCCAAGACCTCCACCGGCAAGATCATGCGCCGGGAGCTGATCAAGTCCTTCGACCGGGAGACCCTATGAGCGTGCGCGACCTCGAGCGTGAGCAGGCGAACAAGGACCTGATCAAGGCGGCCTTCGACGAGTGGGCCGCCGGGACCGGCGGGCCGTTCGCGCTCCTGGCCGACGACGCGACGTGGACGGTCGTCGGGAACAGCCCTGTCTCGCGCACCTTCCCCAGCAAGAAGGAGTTCATCGACGTCGTCATCGACCCGTTCAACGCCCGGCTGTCGACCCCGCTGGTGCCCAGCGTCCGCGCCCTGTTCGCCGAGGACGACTGGGTGATCGCGCTCTTCGACGGCGCCGCGACCGCGGCCGACGGCCGCCCGTACCGCAACACCTACACCTGGTACATGCGGCTTCGCGACGGCGCCGTCGTGGAGGTCATCGCCTTCTTCGACACGATCGAGTTCACCGACTTCTGGCAGCGACTGAGCCCCGGGTAGCCGCCCGGCCGACGATCAGCCCCGGCACCCTAGGGGGGCTCCGGCTCGTCGGGCAGCAGCGGCACCTCGAGGCCCTCGCCGCGCCGCAGGAGAACGGCGCGCGTCACCGCGCGGGAGCCGAACCGCTCGCGGACCTGGTCGAGCACGACGTCGAGGACGAGCGGCTGCTGCTGCGGGATCGGCAGCGCGAGCTGCACGGCGTCGTCGTCGTCGAGGTTGCCGACCGCGACGCCGAGCATCGTCAGGCCGCGCTCCTGGACCAACGGCATCGCCACGGCCAGCAGGGCGCGCGCGGCCTCGAGGATCGTCGCCGTGTGGGCGGTGGCGCCGAGGAGGGTGTGCGAGCGAGTGATCCGGCTGAAGTCGTCGAACCGCAACCGGAGCACGACCGTGCGACCGACGCGATGGCCGGCCCGCAGCCGCCGGGTGACGCGGTCGACCAGACCGACGAGGACGGCGTCGGCGGCGGCCGGCGAGGTCGGGCCGCGGCCGAGCGCGCGCTGCGAGCCGACCGAGCCCCGTCGGCGGCCGACCCGGACCCGGCGCGGGTCGCGGTTGTGCGCCAGGGCGTGCAGGTGCCGCCCCGCCGCCGGGCCGAGCAGCGAGACCAGCGCGGGCTCACCGAGCCGGGCGACCTCGCCGACCGTGGTGACCCCCCAGCTCCGCAGCTTGGCCGACGTGACCTGACCGACCCCCCAGAGCAGCTCGACCGGCAGCGGGTGGAGGAACTCCAGCTCCTGCCCGGCGGGCACGACGAGCAGGCCGTCGGGCTTGGCGACCCGGCTCGCGACCTTGGCCAGGAACTTCGTCCGCGCCACCCCCACCGTGATCGGCAGACCGACGCGCTCGGCGACCTCGCGCCGCAGCCGGCCCGCGATCTCGACCGGGGTGCCCGACACCCGCCGCAGGCCGCCGACGTCGAGGAACGCCTCGTCGATCGACAACCCCTCGACGAGCGGGGTGGTCGACCGGAACACCTCGAACACGGCGCGGCTCGCCGCGGCGTAGGCCCCCATCCGGGGCGGAACGACGACCGCGTGCGGGCAGAGCGCGCGGGCCGTGCGCCCGCCCATGGCCGTGCGCACGCCGCATGCCTTCGCCTCGTAGCTGGCCGCGAGCACGACGCCGCCCCCGACGATCACCGGCCGCCCCCGCAGCCGGGGCTCGTCACGCTGCTCGACCGACGCGTAGAAGGCGTCGAGATCGGCGTGCAGGATCGCCGGCTCGCTCGACACGAACACATGTTCGCATGCCCGACCGACAGAAAACCCGCTCGCCGAATGGCCTTCCGCGCCCCACGACCGGCAGGTCGGCGCACCTTAAAGCGCCACTACGCCGCTCGGGGCAACATCGACCCGCTCGTCCTCCCGCCCCGCGCCGCTCGGCTCAGTGCCCGTATCCCAGCGAGACGTGACGCACAGCGCCGCCCTAGGTTCCTCATCGGATCGATGACGGCTCGGTCACGAACAGGACACCGGGGCTCCCCAACCCGACCGGCTCCCCCGAACCGGACGTCCGCCCGGGCCGTCGATCCGGAAGGTAGGTCGTGGCTCGGCATCGCTCCCCCCGAGGCCGCCGCACGTCCCAGAACCCTTCCCCGTCGGTGCCCCGGCATGCGGCGACGGAGGGCAGGCGTGCACGTCAGGTGGCATCCGTCCCCCATCCGCTGCGGCGTGGCGCGGCCACGTTCGCCATCGCCGGCAGCGCGCTGTCCCTCGCCGCCGCCACGTCCGGCGGCCCACCAACGGTCACCGACCCGGCCGACGCGGCCGCGCTGCTCGGCACAGCCCCCGCCGGGCCCGCCGAGTCGGCCGGGTCGGTGATCGGTGCGCTGCCGCCGGTCGAGCCCGTCGCCCTCGAGCCCCAGCTCCTCGACGCCGCCAGCCTGGTGAAGGCGGTCCAGCTCGCGGAGCGGCACGCCGACGAGGACGACGAGGACGACGACTACGAGGAGGCCGAGGACGCCGACGACGAGGCCGACGAGCGGGAGGCGCCGACCGGCTGCGACCTCGACGAAAGCGGCCTCGGCGCGGTCAAGGACCACGTGCGCACGGCGGCGGAGTTCCTCGGCTGCCGGTTCGGCGAGCCGACCATGTACGGGGTCGCCGGCCGCGGCGGAAGGTCGGACCATCCCGGCGGGCTCGCCGTCGACTTCATGGTGGACCGGGCGACGGGCGACGCGCTCGCCGACTGCGTCCTGGAGAACATGGACGAGCTCGGCGCCAAGTACGTGATCTGGCGGCAGCGGATCAACCACGGCGACGGCTGGGAGGCGATGGAGGACCGTGGCGGCGTCACCGCCAACCACTACGACCACGTCCACGTCTCCTTCCAGCGGGGCGCCGACGGCAACCCGGGGCGCTGCGGTTAGGCCGGATCTGCCGGCCGATCCGACCGCCGGTCGCGTTCCGGCTCCCGTTCGGCGCCCGACACGACACGGATTGCGTGCCACAGCGTCACCAAAGCACGACCGAACGTGACCGTTCCGCTATCTTCTGCCCCGGATCGATCGCGACCCGCTCCCCAGCGGACACGGACCCGTCCGCCGGCCTCCCCAGCCGGACGTCCGCCGGGTCGCGAGATCCGGAAGGCAGGTCGTGTCCCGGCACCGCTCCCCCAGCGGCCGGCGCGCACAACCCGGGCGTCCGACGCGGGCGCCCGTGGTCCCCGGTGCGCGTGGGCGGCACGCCAGCGCGGAGTCCGCGCTGCGCAACGGACTGACCGCGGCCAGCGTGGCCGGCGGCGCGCTGGCGCTCGTCGTCCCCACGGCCTTGAGC
>Ga0247825_10002765_pt1 | contig 11598 bp, 10 predicted proteins | sample 13C_Vanillin_Day_FD_194413 | JGI IMG/M metagenome (GOLD analysis project Ga0247825, IMG submission 194413) | Soil microbial communities from agricultural site in Penn Yan, New York, United States - 13C_Vanillin_Day48 | ecosystem: Environmental > Terrestrial > Soil > Agricultural land | place... | reverse complement strand
CAGTGGCACAGGTCGAGGCGCTCGAATCGGGGCACTACGAGCGCCTGCCGGGGCCGATATTCGTGCGCGGCTTCATTCGCAATTACGCGCGGCTGGTGCGCCTCGATGCGAACGAGCTGCTCAGGCCGGCCGAGGCCGCGGCTGCACCGGCTGCGCCCGCCGACCGCGCGCCGCCCGCGGACATTCCGTATCCCGGCCGCACCAGGAAGCGCTGGCCGCTGGCCATCGCCGCTCTGGTCGTCATCGCTGCGCTCGCGGCCTACGAAATGTATTGGGACGAGGTGGCGCCTGGATCGGTGCCCGGTGTAACCGCAGTTCAGCCGCCCGCCCAGCGGCAAGCCCAAGCGCCGGCGCCGGACGCGGGCGCATCCGCAATTCCCGCCTTGCCCGTCGGCGCTGCGCCGGACGAAGGCGTGAAGACAGCGGAACCGACCATGACGCAAACGGAACCGGCGGCGCCGGCACCTGCCGAGCAGGCCCCTTCGGAGGCACAGCCACCGGCGGCAGCACCCCGGGCTGGAGAGAAACAGGTGATGCTGGAATTCGATGACGAGTCCTGGGTCGAGATTCGCGATCGCAACGAACGAGTCATCTTTTCCCAGCTCAACCGGCCGGGCACCCAGCAGCGCGTGGACGGCCTGCCGCCTTTCTCGGTCGTGGTCGGGAATGCGCACGCGGTGCGGCTCACCTTCGATGGCAGGAGCGTCGATCTTGCGCCGCACACGCGGGTCGATGTGGCCCGGCTGATACTGCGATGAACTGCTACCCGCAACACGGTCCGTCGCAGCGCCGGCGCAGCCGGCCGGTAAGGATCGGGCACGTCATCATCGGAGGGGATGCTCCGATCGTGGTGCAGTCCATGACCAATACCGATACGGCCGATATCGCCGGGACCGTGCGCCAGGTGGCGGAGTTGGCGCGGGCTGGCTCCGAGATCGTGCGTGTGACGGTGAACAACGTGGAGGCCGCGGCGGCCGTGCCCGTTATCCGCGAACAGCTGGACCGGGCCGGCATCAACGTGCCGCTGGTCGGCGATTTCCATTTCAACGGGCACCGCTTGCTGGCGCAACACCCGGCGTGCGCCGAGGCGCTTGCCAAGCTGCGCATCAACCCCGGCAATGTCGGGCGCGGCTCCAAGCGCGACGAGCAATTCGCGACGATGATCGAGTTTGCCTGCCGTTACGACCGGCCGGTGCGCATCGGCGTCAACTGGGGCAGCCTCGACCAGGAGCTGCTGGCGCGGATGATGGACGATAACGCGCGTCTGTCGCAGCCGGAAGAGGCGGCGGTGGTTACGCGCAAAGCGCTGGTGGCATCGGCGCTGGAGAGCGCAAAGCTGGCGGAGTCGCTGGGACTTGCGGCCGAGCGCATCGTGCTCTCGTGCAAAGTGAGCGGGGTGCAGGACCTCATTGCGGTCTATCGCGATCTCGCGGCGCGCTGCGACTATGCGCTGCATCTGGGGCTCACCGAGGCCGGGATGGGCTCGAAGGGCATCGTTGCTTCCACGGCGGGCATGGCAATCCTGCTCCAGGAGGGGATCGGAGATACCATCCGCGTTTCGCTGACGCCCGAGCCCGGTGGCGACCGCACCCGTGAAGTCGTCGTCGCGCAGGAGATGCTGCAGACGATGGGCCTGCGCTCATTCGCGCCGATGGTGATCGCCTGCCCGGGATGTGGGCGCACCACGAGCACCTACTTCCAGGAGCTGGCCGACCGCATACAGAGCTGGCTCCGGGCGCAGATGCCGCAATGGCGAGGTCGCTACCCCGGCGTGGAGAACATGCACGTGGCGGTGATGGGCTGCGTCGTCAACGGCCCCGGCGAGAGCAAGCACGCCAACGTGGGCATCAGCCTGCCGGGCTCGGGAGAAAATCCGGTCGCCCCGGTCTTCGTGGACGGGGTCAAGACGGTGACATTGAAGGGCGACCGCATCGCGGAGGAATTCCAGGGCATCGTCGAGCGCTACGTCGCCGACAGGTATTCGAAAGGCGCGGGCGGGAAAGAGCCGGCGAAGAACGCTGCGCACGCCTGAAATCCGGGGAAATAGGGAACAGAAAAAAGGCAATGGAACGGGGACCCGCGATGACGTGGCGGGAACAGCCGGGCGCCCTGGCCCGGCTTCGATTTCCGCTTTCTAAATGACTTCTAAGCAGATACAGGCAGTCCGCGGGATGAATGACGTCCTGCCGGATGAAGCGCCGCGCTGGCAGCGCTTCGAGGACGCCGCGCGCGATGTATTCCGGCAATACGGCTACCGGAATATCCGCACGCCCATCGTCGAGCCCACGGAGCTGTTCGTGCGCGGCGTCGGCGAGACCACGGATATCGTCGAGAAAGAGATGTATTCCTTCGTCGACTCCATGAACGGGGATCGGCTATCGCTGCGGCCCGAGGGCACCGCGCCGACGGTGCGGGCCGCGCTCGAGCACAACCTCCTCTACGGCGGCCCGCAACGCTTATGGTACGGAGGGCCGCTGTTCCGGCACGAGCGCCCGCAAAAGGGCCGCTACCGGCAGTATCACACCCTCGGCGTGGAAGCGCTCGGTTTTGGCGGTCCCGACATCGACATCGAGCTGCTCGTCATGGGGCACCGGCTTTGGAAGCGGCTGGGGATAGAGGGCGTCGAGCTGCAGATCAACACCATCGGCAGCGCCGAGGAGCGGCGCGCCTTCCGCACAAAGCTGATTGACTATTTCGAGCGCCACCGGGACACGCTCGATGCGGATGCGACACGCCGGCTCCACGCCAACCCGTTGCGCTTGCTCGACAGCAAGAACCCGGCGATGCAGCAGGTAATCGAGGGCGCGCCCCGCCTGATGGAAAGCCTGGGCGAGGCATCGCGCGCGAACTTCGAGGCGGTGCAGGCGGGGCTGCGCGACGCCGGAATCGCCTACACCATCAATCCGCGGCTGGTGCGCGGGCTGGACTATTACAATCTGACGGTATTCGAGTGGGTGAGCAGCCGCCTGGGCGCACAGAACGCAGTTTGCTCCGGGGGGCGTTACGACGGCCTTTTCGAGCAACTGGGCGGGAAGCCGACGCCGGGCTGCGGCTTCGGCATTGGCGTCGAGCGCGCCCTGATGCTGATCGACGAGCCGACCGGGCTCGCGGAAAATCCATTCGATGTTTACCTCGTGCGCCAGGGGGAAGCCGCGGCCGCTTTCGGCGCCCGGGTGGCGGAGACGCTGCGTGACGCCGGCTTGTCCGTTGTACTGCATTGCGGCGGCGGCAGCTTCAAGTCGCAGTTGAAAAGGGCGGATGCGAGCGGCGCGCGCTTTGCGGTCATCGTCGGCGATGATGAAGCCGCGGCCGGCGACGTGAACGTGAAGCCGCTCAGGGAATCTTCGGATCAGGTGCGCGTGCCGGTCTCGCAAGCCGCGGCGATCATCAAGAAGCAATAGGCGACAAGAGCAGTGACCCGTCACGAATTCAGAGAGTGAAATGGCATACGATCTTGAAGAGCAGGAGCAGATAGACGAGCTCAAGTCCTGGTGGAAGCAGTACGGCACCCTGGTCACGTTCGCCATCATGGTGTGCGCGCTGTCGTTTGCAGCCTACCAGGGGTGGCGCTACTACAAGCGCAACCAGGCCCTCGCCGCGGTGACCCTGTACGAGCAGCTCGACCAGGCTCAGCGTGCCGGGGATCACAAGAAGGTGGGCGACATCGCGGCCCGGATCAAGGACGACTACAAGTCCACGGCGTACGCCCCGTTGGCCGCACTCAGCGCTGCGCACGCCAGCTTCAGCAGCGGCGACCTGGCAGGCGCCAAGTCGCACCTGCAGTGGGTAATGGAGAAGGCCAATCAGGATGAGCTGCGGGACATCGCCCGCCTGCGGCTGGCGGGCATTCTGCTCGACGAGAAAAAGCCGGACGAGGCGCTGAAACTGCTGGAGGCCAAGCCGGTGGAATCGATGAGCGCCCTCTACGCGGACCGGCGCGGAGATACCCTGCTCACGCAAGGCAAGCGGGCCGAGGCCCGCAGTGCCTACCAGCTGGCCCTCGACCGAAGCGAGGCGGGCAGCCAGTATCGCGCGGTAATCGAGGCCAAGCTCGACTCCCTGGGAGATGCGAAATGAGCCGCCCGCTGAGGCTGGCCATGGCCCTGATCGCGCTGGCCCTTGCCGGCTGCCAGACGGTTTCGAACTTCTGGGACAAGACGTTCGGCAGCGGGCCGGTGCACAAGCCGGCCCCCCTGGTGGCCATCCAGCCGACTGCCACGCTGCGGATACTCTGGCAGGGCAGCGTGGGCGCGGCCGAGAAGAATGTCTATTTCCCCGCCCGGGACGGCAACGTCGTTTACGCCGTTGGGGCCGCGGGCGGGGTAACCGGGTTCGACAGCGCGAGTGGGGGCGAGGCGGCGCGCTTCGACGCGGGGCAGCGCGTTTCCGGCGGCATCGGTGCGGATAGCGGCGTGATCCTGGTGGGCACCCCCAAGGGCGAGGTGCTCGCCTTCGAGCGTACCGGCAAGCCGCTCTGGAAAGCGCAGCTCTCCGGCGAAGTGCTCGCGCCGCCGCAGGCGCGCGAGGGCACGGTGGTCGCGCGTGCCGGCGGGGGGCGGGTCTATGGGCTGGACGCCGCAACCGGAAAGCAGAAGTGGGTGTATCAGAAAACGACGCCCGCGCTGTCGGTGCGCACGCATGCCGGCGTCGTGATCGATCGTGGCGCGGTTTTCGTCGGGTTCCCGGGCGGACGGCTGGTCGGCATTGCGCTTTCCAACGGCAACGTCGGCTGGGAAGCCGTCGTCTCGCTGCCGCGCGGAACGACGGAGCTCGAGCGGGTCGCGGACATCACGAGCCCCCCGCTCCTCGATGGTGCGCGGGTATGCGCCGTCGCCTATCAGGGGCGGCTCGCCTGCTTTGACGCGACGCGTGGAAGCGTACTTTGGGCTCGCGACGTTTCCAGCATTGCCGGGCTCGCGTCCGATGACCGTTACCTGTATGTCACGGACGACAAGAATGCCGTGCTGGCTTTCGACAAGACGACGGGCGCGAGCATCTGGCGCCAGGACAAGCTGGTGGGCCGCAACGTGAGCGCCCCGCTGGCCGTGGGTCGCTACGTCGCGGTCGGTGATGTCGAGGGCTACGTGCATCTCATCTCGCGGGAGGATGGCGCCTTCGCGGCGCGCATCGCAACGGACGGAAGCGCGATCGGCGCGCCGCCGCTCGCCCTCGACCGCTCGACTTTCCTGGTGCAGACGCGAAACGGCGGCGTATTCGCGATGACTGTCCAGTAGCCAGGACTCAACGATTCAGGATTCAGGATTCAGGTCAGGATCCACGATCCGCGATTCAGCTCACTGGCAGGAGCAGATGCCGGTTAGACTGCTCTGCGCCTGAATCCGAAACCCGGATCCCGAATTCTGCTTACTCATGCTTCCCATCGTCGCCATCGTCGGCCGCCCCAACGTCGGCAAATCCACGTTGTTCAACCGGATCACGCGCAGCCGTGACGCGATCGTGGCGAACATCCCCGGACTGACGCGCGACCGGCACTACGGACGCGGGCGCGTCGGCGGCAAGGCCTATCTCGCCGTCGACACCGGCGGCTTCGAGCCGGTCGCGAAGGAGGGCATCGTCCACCAGATGGCGCGCCAGACTCGCCAGGCGGTGGACGAAGCCGATGCCGTGCTTTTCGTGGTGGACGCGCGCGCCGGGCTGACGCCGCAGGACCGCGAGATCGCCAACGAACTGCGCCGCAGCGGAAGGCGCGTTCACCTCGTCGTGAACAAGGCGGAGGGAATGGCATCGGCCATGGCGGGAGCGGATTTTCATGCGCTGGGCATGGGCGAACCACTCGCAGTCTCCGCGGAGCACGGCGATCACGTCATCGATCTCATGGAGTTCGTGCTGGCGGACATCTCCTCGACCGAAGCGCATCCTGAGGAACAGCGCCATCCGCGCATCGCCGTCGTCGGCCGGCCCAATGTCGGCAAGTCCACGCTGGTCAACGCGCTGCTCGGCGAAGAGCGCGTGGTCGTCTTCGACGAGCCAGGCACGACGCGCGACTCGATCCACGTGGAATTCGAACGCGAGGGGCGGCGCTACACGCTGATCGATACGGCCGGCTTGCGGCGGCGAGGACGGGTTGCCGATGCCTCCGAAAAATTCTCGGTCACCAAGACGCTTCAGGCGATCGACGATGCCAACGTGGCGATCCTCGTGCTCGACGCCCGCCAGGACATCTCCGAGCAGGACGCCCACGTCGCCGGCTTCATCCTCGAGGCGGGGCGCGCGATGGTGGTCGCGGTCAACAAGTGGGAGCGGCTGCCGCAGGACGAGCGGGACCTGGTGAAGCGCGCGCTGCTGCGCAAGCTCGAATTCCTGTCGTTCGCGCGCCTGCACTTCGTCTCGGCGCTCACGGGGCACGGCCTCGGCCCTCTCATGAAGTCGGTCGATGAAGCCTACGCCTCGGCCATGGCCAGGCTCCCGACGCCTCGCCTGAGCCGCGCGCTGGCGGCGGCGGTGGTCCAGCAGGCGCCGCCCCGCGCCGGCGCTATTCGTCCCAAGCTGCGCTATGCGCACCAAGGGGGGGTCAACCCTCCGCGCGTCGTCGTCCACGGCAATGCACTGGAGCATGTGCCGGAGGCCTATCGACGCTACCTGGAACGTTTCTTCCGCGATGCTTTCAAATTGCAGGGCACCCCGTTGCGAGTGGAATTCAAATCCGGTTCCAATCCGTACGCGTCAAGGTCCGGCAAGAGCCGGTAAACCTATGGCGGAATAGGGAAAAAGCGAGTAGAGTCACCATTCAAATAACACTATAACCAGAGGCCAATATGAGCAACAAAGGGCAGCTGCTACAAGACCCGTTCCTGAATACCCTGCGCAAGGAACACATCCCGGTATCCATTTACCTGGTGAACGGTATCAAGCTCCAGGGGCAAATCGATTCCTTCGACCAGTACGTGGTGCTGCTGAAGAATACGGTGACGCAGATGGTCTACAAGCACGCCATCTCGACCGTCGTTCCGGCGCGCCCGGTCAACCTCTCGCTCGACCAAAGCTCCGACAGTTGAGCAGTACGGTCACTCCCTGATGTTTGAGCGGCCCGCCAACGGCACGGCGGCGGTCCTGGTCGGGCTCGACCTCGGCCAGTCCGGCTATGCGGAAAGCATGGAAGAGATGCAGGAGCTGGCGACCAGTGCGGGCGTCACGCCGCGGGCGGTCATCCGCGGCCGTCGCGCCCGTCCCGATCCGGCGCTGTTCGCGGGCAAGGGCAAGGTGGAAGAGGTTGCGAAAACGCTCGCCGATACCGGCGCCAGTCTCGCCATCTTCAATCACGACCTGTCGCCGGTCCAGGAGCGCAACCTGGAGCGCGCCATCGGCTGCCGGGTAGTCGACCGCACGAGCCTGATCCTCGACATATTCGCCCAGCGCGCCCGCAGCCACGAGGGCAAGCTGCAGGTCGAACTGGCGCAGCTCGAGCATCTCGCCACCCGCCTGGTGCGGGGATGGACCCACCTGGAACGGCAGAAAGGCGGCATCGGATTGCGTGGACCGGGCGAAACGCAGCTCGAAACGGACCGGCGACTTCTGGGCAAGCGCGTGAAGCTGCTCAAGGAGAAGCTGGCAAAGGTCCGCTCCCAGCGCGAGGTGCAGAGACGCGCGCGCGGTCGCTCGAACCTGATGGCGGTCTCGCTGGTGGGCTATACCAACGCCGGCAAGTCGACGCTATTCAACCGCATGACCCGCGCGGGCGTCCATGCTGCCGACCAGCTCTTCGCCACGCTCGACACCACGACCCGGCGACTGCATACCGCGGCCGGCTCGCGCATCGTGCTTTCGGACACCGTCGGGTTCATCCGCCAGCTGCCGCACACACTGGTGGCTGCGTTCCGCGCCACGCTCGAAGAGACCATACATGCCGACTTGCTGCTGCACGTCGTGGACGCATCGAGCGATGACCGCGAGGCGCAGATCGCCGCGGTGAACGAAGTACTGAAGGAGATCGGTGCGGACGCGATCCCGCAGATCCTGGTCATGAACAAGATCGACCGCACGCCGCTGCCTCCGCGGGTGGAGCGCGACGAGTATGGTAGAATTTTCCGTATCTGGGCGAGCGCCCGGACAGGCGAGGGGGTCGAATCCATCCGCCTGGCACTCGAGGAATTCGCAGCCGCTGCGACGGCCAATCCAGAAGCCAAAAGCTCCGCCGCCGCGTAACATTCAAAACCCGATGTTGCTTTACGTAAGGAACTGCCGCGACTTCCTCAGGGACCGCTCCCTGCGGGCGCTGGCCATTCTCATGTCGCTCAACGATCCCCAGTGGGGCCGGCGCCCCAACCAGGGTCCGCCCGATCTCGACGAAGTCTGGCGTGACTTCAACCGCAAGCTGAGCGGCCTGTTCGGCCGCCGCGGTGGCGGCGGCGAGGACCCGCAAGGACCGGATGCCCGGAAGGTTGGCGGCGGCGCGGGGCTGTTGCTCGGCCTGATCGCTGCCGTCTGGCTGGCGAGCGGCTTTTATATCGTCTATGAAGGCCAGCGCGGGGTGGTGCTGCGGTTCGGGCGGTTCGTGGAGCTCACCCAGCCCGGACCGAGGTGGCACCTGCCATACCCCATCGAGAGCGCCGAAGTGGTGAACGTCGCCGGCGTGCGCAGCGTGGAAATCGGCTACCGCAACAACGTCAAGAGCAAGGTCCTGAAGGAATCGCTCATGCTGACCGACGACGAGAACATCGTCGACGTGCAGTTCGCCGTCCAGTACATCCTGAAGAGCCCCACCGATTACCTGTTCAAGAACCGCGCGCCCGACGATACCGTGCTGCAGGCCGCGGAAACGGCGCTGCGCGAGATTGTCGGCAAGAGCAGCATGGACTTCGTGATATTCGAAGGGCGTGCCGAGGTCGCGGCCCGCGCGCACAAGCTGATGCAGGAAATCCTCGATCGCTACGAAACGGGGATCAACATCCAGAACGTGACGATGCAGAACGCCCAGCCGCCGGAGCAGGTGCAGGCGTCTTTCGATGATGCCGTCAAGGCTGGCCAGGATCGCGAGCGGCAGAAAAACGAGGGCCAGGCGTATGCCAACGACGTGATCCCGCGAGCGCGCGGCATGGCCGCGCGGCTGAAGGAAGAGGCCGAAGGCTACCGGTCGCGGGTCGTCGAGCAGTCGGAGGGCGATGCGGCCCGTTTCCGGCTGGTCGTCACCGAATACAACAAGGCGCAGCAGGTGACCCGCGACCGCCTGTACATCGAGGCGATGCAGCAGATCATGAGCAACACCACCAAGGTGATCGTCGACCAGAAGGGCGGCAACAGCCTGATCTACCTGCCTCTCGAGAAGATCATGCAGATGACCGGGACCGGCCAGGAAGGCGCTGCGCGGGCGCCGGAAACCCCGCCCCAGCAGGAGCCCTCGACGGCGCGCTCGCGCGAGGCCTTCCGCTCGCGCGACCGGGAGTCGCGGCAATGAAGGCGAATTTTGGCATCGTGGTCGTGGGCGTGCTGGTCGCGCTGATCGTCGGCGCGCTTTCGCTCTTCGTGGTGGACCAGCGCCAGAACGCGATCGTGTTCCGGCTGGGCGAAGTGGTCGACATCAAGAAGGATCCGGGGCTCTATTTCAAGATCCCGCTGCTCGACAACGTGCGCTACTTCGACGTGCGCATATTGACGATCGATTCCGCCGAGCCGGAGCGCTTCCTGACCTCGGAAAAGAAGAACGTGCTCGTGGACCTGTTCGTCAAGTGGCGCATTACCGACGTGCGCCAGTACTTCATCAGCGTGCAGGGGAACGAGCAGTTCGCGCAGACGCGGCTGTTGCAGACGATCAACGACGGCTTGCGGGCCGAGTTCGGCAATCGCACGGTGCACGACGTCGTGTCCGGCGAGCGGGACAAGATCATGAACCTCATGCGCGACAAGGCGAACGAGGACGCCAGCAAGATCGGCGTGGCGGTGCTGGACGTGCGCCTGAAGCGGGTCGACTTGCCGCAGGAAGTCAGCGTAGACGTCTATCGGCGGATGGAGGCCGAGCGCAAGCGGGTGGCGAACGAGCTGCGTTCGACCGGTGCCGCGGAATCGGAAAAGATCCGGGCGGATGCCGACCGGCAGCGCGAAGTGATCGTCGCCCAGGCCTACCGCGAGGCGCAGCGCATCAAGGGCGAGGGAGACGGCAAGGCGGCGGCGATCTACGCGCGCGCCTACGAGCAGAACCCCGAGTTCTACGCGTTCTACCGCAGCCTCGAGGCGTACAAATCGAGCTTCCGGGGACGCAACGACGTGCTGGTGCTCGATCCCAGCTCCGATTTCTTCAAGTACTTCCGCTCGGGCGGCAGGCCCGGCAAGTAGGCCGGCGCCCGTGAGTGCGCCGGCAGCAAGCCGCGCATATCGACCATGGGAAACCTCCTCCTCACGGCCTTCGCGCTGATGCTCATCGTCGAGGGGGTGCTGCCGTTTCTCCTGCCGGCGCTATGGCGCGATACGTTTCGCCGCCTGACCGAGATGACCGACGGGCAGATCCGTTTCATCGGCTTGACGTCCATGCTCGCGGGCCTGCTGCTGCTCTACATCGCCCGCCCCTGAAACAAAGAATCGGGACGCGCGGTCGGGTCCGGCAAGGAGCCCGTTCCGGCGGTTGGGCCCTGCTTCTCCTCTATAATTCTCCCGAATCCTGAATCCCGGCTCCCGGATCCTGCCATGCGTACGTGGGTACTGCCCGAATACATCGAGGACATCCTGCCGCCCGAGGCCGCGCGCATCGAGCGGCTGCGGCGCGACGTGCTCGACTTGTTCCGCGTGCATGGGTATGAGCTGGTCATGCCGCCGATGCTGGAGTACACCGAGTCGCTCCTGACCGGCACCGGACATGACCTGGACCTGCAGACGTTCAAGCTGGTGGACCAACTATCGGGACGCATGCTCGGCATGCGCGCCGACATCACGCCCCAGGTCGCCCGCATCGACGCGCACCTGCTCAACCGCAAGGGCGTTACCCGGTTGTGCTATACCGGCAGCGTGCTGCACACCCTGCCTTCGGGCATGAACCGGACGCGCGAGCCGCTGCAGATCGGGGCCGAGCTGTATGGCCATGCCGGCATCGAGAGCGACGTCGAGATCCAGCGGCTCATGATGAAAGCGCTGGGCGTGGCGAAGGTGGCCGGCACGTATCTCGACATCGGCCACGTCGGCATCTTCCGCGGCCTCGTGGCCCGGGCGGGCGCCAGCGAGCGCCTCGAATCCGATCTCTTCGCGGCGACCCAGGCCAAGGACGAATCGGCACTGCGGGAGCTGACGCGCAAGCTCGATCGCGGCTCCCGCGAGGCGCTGATCGCGCTTCCGGGCCTCTATGGCGGCCCGGAAGTGCTCGAGCGCGCACGCAAGCAATTGCCCGACATTCCGGAAGTGCGCTCGGCGCTCGCGGCGCTGCGCGCTCTGTCGGACGAGCTGCGGGATGTCGCGCGCATTCGCTGCTTCGACCTTGCCGAGCTGCGAGGCTACCGCTACCACAGTGGCGTAGTCTTCGCGGCCTACGCGGAAGGCAGCGCCAACGCCCTCGCGCGCGGCGGGCGCTACGATGAGGTCGGAAAGTCATTCGGTCGTGCGCGCGCTGCCACCGGCTTCAGCATGGACTTGCGGGAAGTGGCGTCCGCGCGGCCGGAC
>Ga0247825_10002764_pt1 | contig 11599 bp, 11 predicted proteins | sample 13C_Vanillin_Day_FD_194413 | JGI IMG/M metagenome (GOLD analysis project Ga0247825, IMG submission 194413) | Soil microbial communities from agricultural site in Penn Yan, New York, United States - 13C_Vanillin_Day48 | ecosystem: Environmental > Terrestrial > Soil > Agricultural land | place... | reverse complement strand
TTGCCATAAGGCAAGCAGTAAGCAGTAAGCAGTAAGCAGTAAGCAGTAAGCAGTAAGCAGTACAATTGGATGATGATTTATCAGAAAGTTTTAGCTCACTGCTTACCGCTCACAGCTCACCAGATTCATGATGCCGCACTCTAGCGATTCTCCGCCGCAACACAAGATGCTTCGCCAGGTTGCGCGCAGGGCCGCGTTATGGCTGTGCACCGCGCTCGTGCTGGCCGGCTGCGAAACAACCAAGCCGCCGTCAGAGACGCCGCCCGCGCCCAAGCCGGCTCCGCCCGTTGAAACGCCTGTAACGCCCAAGGAAGTGCCCGCACCGACTGCCGGCACTGCGGCGGTCCTGAAACAGGTGAGCTGGCAGGAACTGCCGGGATGGCGCCAGGATAACGCGGCGCTCGCCTGGGAACCGTTCCTCACGGGCTGCAAGGCGCTTGCCCGGCAGGAAACCTGGCGCGCTGTGTGCGCAGCCGCGCAGAAGACCGGCAAGCCGGGCCGTGAAGAGGCGCGGCGTTTTTTCGAGCAGCACTTTACGCCCTACCAGGTCGCGCACACCGACGGCGGAGACCAGGGAATGATCACCGGCTATTACGAGCCGCTGCTGCGGGGCAGCCGCAAGCCCTCCACGCGCTACCGCTACCCGCTCTTCGCCGTGCCCGATGATCTTCTCGTTGTCGATCTCACCGACGTCTATCCCGAGCTGAAAGGCATGCGCCTGCGCGGACGTCTCGACGGCAAACGCATCGTGCCCTATTACGATCGCGGCCAGATCGAGCAGGGCCACGCCGCTCTCGCGGGCAAGGAGATCGCCTGGGTAGACGACGCGATCGAGCTGTTCTTCCTGCAGATCCAGGGCTCGGGGCGCATCGTGCTCGACAACGGCGAGGCCATGCGCATCGGCTACGCCGAGCAGAACGGGCATCCCTACCGCTCCATCGGGCGGCTGCTGGTGGAGCGCGGGGACCTGCCGCTGGAGAAAGCCTCCATGCAGGGAATCCAGGCTTGGGCGCGCGCGAACCCCGCTAAGGTCACGGAACTGCTCAACCACAACGCGAGCTACGTGTTCTTCCGCGAGCTGCCGGCCAACCTCCCGGGACCGATCGGCGCTCTCGGGGTGCCGCTCACCGCGCGCCGCAGCATCGCGATCGACCCGGGCTTCGTGCCGCTGGGTGCCCCGGTCTACATCGCGACGACCTGGCCGCTCTCGAGCCGGCCGTTGAACCAGTTGATGCTGGCGCAAGACACCGGCGGCGCGATTCGCGGCGCAGTGCGCGCCGATTTCTTCTGGGGCTTCGGCGCCGAAGCAGCGCGCGAAGCCGGGCGCATGCGCCAACCGTTACGCCTGTGGGTACTGTTGCCCAACGGCTTCCCGGTGCCCCGCAACGAGCCGTAACCCCCACCCTTTCCCTCCCCGCTTGGGAAGTGGGGAGGTTGGGAGAGGGTCACGGCTCCCGCCGTCCCGGACCGACAGTCACATCGAGCAGCACGCGGCTTTTAACGGCGCGGCCGTCCTTGCGCCCCGGGATAAAGCGGGTTGCCGCGAGCACGCCGCGTACCGCTTCCTGCAGCGTGCCCGGCGCGGCGGGCTCCACGAGCCTGATCTCGTTCACGCTGCCGCCCTCGTCGATCAACAGGGTCAGTCTGATGCTTGTGCCTGCATCCGCCGCGATCCGATCGAGCTCGAGCGGAGCGGCCGGCCGTGGGTAGGTGTCAAGATCGCGTGCGGAGTAGTAAGTCGGGTCCGGTGCCTGCGGCAGGGCGAGTGTCGCGGCTGCATTGCTCTCCGGGGAAAGGCCTGTGGCTGCCGGCGCCGCTCGCGGCTTTTGCGGCACTACGGCCGGCAACGACGGCCCCCCGGTCGGGACCAATGCCTCTACCGATACTTCGGGCGCCTGCGGCCGGATATGGACGGTGATTGGCGTGAAACCAGCGGCCGGGCGCTCCCTCATGGGAGTCTCCAGGACGAAAACCGTGCAGAGCACCGCATGCAGCAACACCGAAGCGGCAAGCGCCAGCTCGAAGCGGTGCCGGGTCTGCGAAAAATGAACGGCCGTTGCCCCCATGCCGGGGATAACGGCCGATGCCGACTCCTGTTGACCGAACCGGACTACTTGACGGCGTTCAGGGCCTGGTCAAGCTTGTCAGCCGGCACGAAACCGCCAAGCATGTTGCCATCGGCGAGGAATATGGCCGGCGTGCCGCGCGCGCCGAAGCGCTGCGCGAGCTCGACATTCTGTTGCAGCGGCGCATCGCACTTGCCGGCCGGCGGCGCCACCCCGCGCAGCATGAGGTCATCCCACGCCTTGGCGCGATCCTTCGAGCACCACACACCGCGCGATTTCTCCACGGAGTCGGGCGAGAGAATCGGCCAGAGGAAAGTGTAGATGGTGACGTCGTTCACCTTCTGCAGCTCCTTCTGCAGTTCCCTGCAGTAGCCGCAGTTGGGATCCTCGAAAGTGTAGACCACGCGCTTGCCGCTGCCGCGCACGCGCTTGATCGCGTTGTCGGTGGATTTCTTGAGCGCCTGGGAGTTCAACTGCGCGGTGCGCTCACGAGTCAGGTCCTTCTCGGCGCCGCCGCGCACGTCGAGCAGGCTGCCGATGAAAAAATAGCTCGCCTTCTCGTCGGTATAGACGATCTTGCCACCCAGCACGACCTCATAGAGGCCGCTGAACGGCGTCCTGGTAATGCTCTCGATCTGCATGTCCGGAAACCGGCTCTGCACCGTTTTCCGGATGACCGCCTCGCTGCCGTGCGCGGTTGCAGCCGCTAGCCCCGCCACCGCCAATACTGTCGCCGCAAGCGCTTGTCGCATGGTGATCATTCTTTCCGGAATTCCGTGCTCGTCAGGCCACGGCGTGTTGAATCAGGAGTTTCTTCAGCGGCGGCAGCCCGTTGGTCAGCTTCAACCCCAGGTTGCGCGTCTTCGATACGAAGACATCATCGTTCATGAAAAGTTTCTGCAAGCCGTCCGTCGCGAGCTGCATCGCCAGCACATCTTCCTTGCGCGCCCGCTCGTAGCGCCGCAATAGCGCGAGCTCGCCGCAATCGCGCCACGCCCCGCGCGCCAGCAGCGTGTCCGCGAGCGCGCGGGCGTCGCGCAGGCCGAGATTCATTCCCTGGCCGGCGAGCGGGTGCACATTATGGGCAGCGTCTCCCACCAGGGCAAGGCGATTTCGCACGAACCGCGACACGCGCTGCAGCTTGAGTGGAAACGCGGCCGCGGGCGCGAGTAAGCGCAACGTGCCCAGCGCGCTGCGACTCGCCGTTTCGACCGCCGCGGCGAGCGCCGCCGCGTCAAGCGCGAGCAGCTCCCGTCCACGCTCCTGCGCGATCGACCACACCATCGAAACCCGGCTCTCTGGCAGAGGAAGCAGTGCCAGCACCCCGTCGCGCATGAACCACTGAGATGCGACGCCACGATGCGGCTTCTCGCAGAAAAAATTCGCGACCACGCCGAGCTGCCCGTAGTCGGCGGGTGTGGACGCGATGCCCGCCTGCTCGCGCACTCGCGACTCCGCGCCATCGGCGCCGACCACGAGGCGCGCGCGAATCTCCCTCCCGTCATCCAGGCGCAGCAGCGCATGGTCTTCGGCGAATTCGAGCGCGGTCCAGTTGGCAGGGCAATGAATCCGCAGTCCCTGCTCGCGGGCGTTGCTCCAGAGCGCATGCTGCAAGTGGCTGCTCTCGACGATGAACGCGAGCTCGCTCAGGCCGGCATCGTACGAGTCGAAGCCGAGACAGGCGCTCGCGTCGTCGCCGTACACCCGCATCGCGTCGATGCGGCTCACACGCTCCTGCGGCAAACGCCGCCACGCACCGCAGCGCTCGAGAAACGCCGCGCATCCTGGGCTCAGCGCGTAGACGCGGTTGTCCCAGCGTTCGCCCGAGGGCAGCGCATTCCGCGGCGGCTGCGACTCGACAAGCGCCAGCGCAAGACCACTGCCGGCGAGCGCGCTGGCCAGGCTCAGGCCGACCGGTCCGCCGCCGACGATCGCAATGTCTACGTCATTGCGCATGGATCGAAAACCGCCGCCGCGCGGTGGCCGCACCGCACAGTTTATTGAATTTCATAGGTAATTCAGTAGTTTACTTGACAAATACCCCCCCGCTAATTAGACTCGCCGCCTTTCCTCAGGCGAGTTAGCTCAGCGGTTAGAGCAGCGGAATCATAATCCGTTGGTCCGGGGTTCAAATCCCTGACTCGCCACCAAATTCACGGCGACTTGCGGAGCTCACGGCAGCTGGATGCCGGCTCCGCTCCGTGGTTGAAGTATTTGATTATATTGTGTTACTGTCAATGACGATGCGTAGATGGATCTGGATCCTGGCGCTGGCGGCAGCAATCGCTGCGGCGGGGCATGCCCAGACGTTCCGGCAACTGCCGGCCAACGGCAAGCTCGGCCAGCTGACTGGCCAGCAGCAGCCGTTTCCCCTGCTGCATATCGACAGCAATCTGCTGCGCCTCGCCCCAGGCGGGCGCATCTACGACGAGCACAATCGCATCATTCTCCACGGCACGCTCCCGGCGACCGCCACCGTGATGTTCGTCCAGGACATGAATGGCGACGTCTCGCGCGTGTACATCCTGCGCGCTGACGAGCTCGAGCAGATCCGGCAGCGTCAGCAGCAGCGCTAAGCCTCCTTGCCGCCCCCGGTGCCCGTGCCGCGCAAGCTGTACATCAGGACCTTCGGCTGCCAGATGAACGAGTACGACTCGGGCAAGATGGTCGACGTGCTGCGCGAGGCGCAGGGCATGGAAATGACCGATGACCCCGCGACGGCCGACGTTATCCTGTTCAACACCTGCTCAGTGCGCGAGAAAGCCCAGGAGAAAGTGTTCACCGACCTGGGGCGCGTCAGGCAGTACAAGCTCGCCAACCCCGGCGTCCTGATCGGCGTGGGCGGCTGCGTCGCGAGTCAGGAAGGCCCGGCCATCGTGGCGCGCGCGCCCTACGTCGACCTGGTGTTCGGGCCGCAGACGCTGCATCGCCTGCCGCAAATGATCGAGGCGCGCCGCGCAACCGGCAAGCCGCAGGTGGACGTGTCCTTTCCGGAGATCGAGAAGTTCGACGACCTGCCGCCGGCACGGGTCGAGGGTGTTACGGCCTTCGTCTCGGTGATGGAGGGCTGCAGCAAGTACTGCAGCTTCTGCGTGGTGCCCTACACCCGCGGCGAGGAAGTGTCGCGCCCGCTCGACGCGGTCCTGCTCGAGGCGGCGGAGCTCGCCCAACAGGGCGTGCGCGAGATCACGCTCCTCGGCCAGAATGTCAACGCGTATCGCGGCGCGACTGCGGACGGCGAGCCCGCGGATTTCGCCCTGCTCCTCGAGTACGTCGCAGCCCTGCCCGGCATCGAGCGCATCCGTTACACCACCTCGCACCCGAAGGAATTCACCCAGCGCCTGATCGACGCCCATGCCGCGATTGCCCAGCTCGCGCCGCACGTCCACCTGCCGGTGCAGGCGGGCTCCGACCGCGTGCTGGCAGCGATGAAGCGCGGCTACACCGTGCTGGAGTACCGCTCCATCGTGCGCCGCCTGCGCGCCGCCCGGCCCGATATCTCGATCTCGTCGGATTTCATCGTCGGGTTCCCGGGCGAAACGGATGCCGACTTCGAAGCGACGATGAAGCTCATCGAGGATGTGGGCTTCGACGCAAGCTTCAGCTTCATCTACAGCCGTCGCCCCGGCACGCCGGCGGCGGAGCTGCCCGACGCCACGCCGCACGACGTGAAGCTCGCGCGCCTGCAGCGCCTGCAGGCCAGGATCGAAGGCCAGGCGCAGACGCTCTCCCGTGCCATGGTCGGCACACGCCAGCGCGTGCTGGTGGAGGGCTCCGCGCGCAAGGATGCGTCCGAGCTCTCCGGCCGCACCGCCAACAACCGCGTGGTCAACTTTCCCGGCCCGCGCGAGCTGGTCGGCCGCTTCGCCGAAGTCACGATCGCCGCCGCCCTGTCGCACTCCCTGCGCGGGGAGCTTGCCACCGCCCACGCGTGAAGCCCGTCGAAATCGCGTTCACGCCGGTCAACAACCAGCGCCTTGCCAACCTGTGCGGGGCACTCGACGAGAACCTGCGCCAGATCGAGACTGCGCTGGACGTCAGCATCGCCCGCCGCGGCGAGCGTTTTTCGGTGTCGGGCAAGCCCGGCCAAACGAAGATCGCGAAACAGGTGCTGCAGTCCTTCTACGACCGCGCCGACGCCGGCCTCTCGCTGGAGGACGTGCAGCTCGGCCTGCTCGAGGCCGCCGGCACGCGCAAGTCCAGGGCGCCCGGCGACAGTCCGGCGCTCATCACGCGGCGCCAGGACCTGCACGGGCGCACGCCGCGCCAAGTCCAGTACCTCCAGAATATCCTCGCCAGCGATCTCACCTTCAGCATCGGACCCGCCGGCACCGGCAAGACCTATCTCGCCGTGGCCTGCGCCGTGGACGCGCTCGAGCGCGAGGCGGTGAAGCGCATCGTGCTGGTGCGCCCGGCGGTGGAAGCCGGCGAGCGCCTCGGCTTCCTCCCCGGCGACATGGCCGCCAAGGTCGACCCCTACCTGCGCCCGCTCTACGACGCGCTCTACGACCTGATGGGCTACGACAAGGTGGCGCGCATGTTCGACCGCGGCGCGATCGAGATCGCACCGCTCGCCTTCATGCGCGGGCGCACGCTCAACCATTCGTTCGTGATCCTCGACGAGGCGCAGAACACCACGCCGGAGCAGATGAAAATGTTCCTCACCCGCATCGGCTTCGGCAGCAAGGCGGTGGTGAACGGCGACATCACCCAGATCGACCTCCAACGCGGCCAGAAAAGCGGGCTGGTCGAGGCGCAGGATGTGCTGAAGAAGGTACGCGGCATCGCCTTCTGCTATTTCAACGCCGAGGACGTGGTGCGCCACCCGCTGGTGCAGCGCATCGTCAACGCCTACGACCAGCACTCGCGGAAAAAGCAGAATGACTAGCCCGCGGCTCGGCCTCTCGGTTCAATACGGCGTGCGCGCGCGCGGCCTGCCCTCGCCCGCGCAGTTCCGGCGGTGGGCACGGGCAGCACTCGAGCGTGACGCGCGCGTGACCCTGCGCATCGTCGGCAACAACGAGGCGCGCGCGCTGAACCGCGGCTTTCGCGGCAGGAACTACCCGACTAACGTGCTGACGTTCGTGATGCGGCAGAAGCCGCGGCTCGAAGGCGACCTCGCCCTGTGCGCGCCCGTCATCGCGCGCGAGGCGCGCTCGCAGCACAAGAGCACCGTGGCGCATTACGCGCACCTCGTGGTGCACGGCCTGCTGCACCTTCAGGGCTACGACCATGAGCGCGAGCGAGACGCGCGCGCCATGGAACAGCGTGAAACGCGCATCGTGACTCGTCTCGGCTACCCGGACCCGTACAATCCGAGGGCGGAGGGCTGAGGGATGAGGGCGGAGGAAAAAGCGGAGCTGCGGGACAAAGCGCGAAGCGCGCCATCCTCATCCCTCATCCCTCATCCCTCATCCCTGTAGAGCCATGGCCAACGATCCGTCAGCCCCCAAGCCCTCTCTCCTCGATCGCATCGGCGCGTGGCTCTCGCGCGAGCCGGAAGACCGCGAGGAGCTGGTCGAGCTGCTGCGCGCGTCCTACGACCGTAACCTGCTCGACGCCGACGCGCTGGCGATGATCGAGGGCGTGCTGCAGGTCGCGGAGATGCAGGCGCGCGACATCATGGTTCCGCGCGCGCAGATGGACGTCATCGACATCCGCGAGTCGCCGGACCAGTTCATACCGACGGTGATCCAGACCGGGCATTCGCGCTTCCCGGTGATCGACGAGAACAAGGACAACGTGATCGGAATCCTTCTCGCCAAGGACCTGCTGCGCCACTACGCCGGCGAGGAGGAGTTCAACGTGCGCGAGATGCTGCGCCCCGCGGTGTTCATCCCCGAGGCGAAGCCGTTGAACGTGCTGCTGAAGGAGTTCCGCAAGAACCGCAATCACATGGCGGTGGTGGCCGACGAGTACGGTGGAGTGGCCGGGCTGGTCACCATCGAGGACGTGATCGAGCAGATCGTCGGCGACATCGAGGACGAGTACGACTACGACGACGTGGAAGACAACATCGTGCCGGAAAAAGGCGGGCTCTACCGCGTCAAGGCACTGACCGAGATCACCGACTTCAATACGCACTTCGACACCCGCTTCAGCGACCACGACTTCGACACCATCGGCGGGCTGGTCCTCTCGCGCTTCGGCCACGTGCCCAAGCGCGGGGAACAGGTAGTCATCGAGAATCTCACGTTCCGCGTGCTGCGTGCCGACAGCCGGAGGCTGCACCTGCTGCAAGTCGCCAGGAAGAAGCCGGGATGACAGCGGCGGGCGGCAGACGGCCGGGATTTTTCGTCCGCCACGCCTCGCATATCGTCGCGTTCGTCCTCGGCACCGTGGCCGTAATTGGCTACGCGCCCTTTTACATGTACCCGCTGCCGCTGGTGACGCTGACGGGACTTATTTACCTCTGGTCGCAGGCTACCGGTCCGCGCACGGCAGCGGGCATCGGTTTTTCCTACGGTCTCGGGCTGTTCCTGTGCGGAGTATCGTGGATCTACGTGAGCCTGCACGATTTCGGCATGATGCCGATGCCGGTCGCGGTGGCCGTCACCCTGCTCTTCTGCGCGTTTCTCGCGTTATTTCCCGCCGCCGTCGGCTACGCCTGCGCCAGAGCCAACTGCCCGCCCGCGCTGCGCTGGGGCATGCTCGCACCGGCCCTATGGATGCTGGCGGAATGGATCCGCGGCTGGATCTTCACCGGCTTTCCGTGGCTCGCCCTGGGATATTCCCAGGTACCGGACGGCCCGCTTTCCGGCTACGCGCCCCTGCTCGGCATACACGGCGTCACTCTCGCCGCCGCGGCGACTGCAGGGCTGCTAGTCGTGTTCGCCCGCGTCGGCTGGAGGGATGAGGGCGGAGGGCAGAGGGCGGAGGGCGAAGCAGACAAAAAAACTAGCCGATCCTCATCCCTCATCCCTCATCCCTCATCCCTCGCCCCGGCCGCCGTTCTCCTTGTCTTGTGGGCCGGCGGCTGGGGCCTGAAGTGGATCGAATGGACGGAGCCGGTCGGTGCGCCGGTGAGCGTCAGCTTGCTGCAAGGCAACGTGGAACAGGACATGAAATGGCGCCGGGAACGGGTCGAGCCCACGCTCGAAGCCTATTTCACTCTGGCGCGGGCGAGCACGAGCCCGTTGATCGTGCTGCCGGAAACCGCGCTGCCTCTCTTCCTGGACCAGGTTCCGCGGGATTATCTCGACGCGCTCGCCGCCCAGGCACGCAAGAACGGCGGCGATATCCTGATTGGCGTGCCGGAACGGTTGTCAGGCGGCGAGTACTACAACAGCCTTATCTCCTTCGGCACCGCGCCGACGCAAACCTATCGCAAGTCGCACCTGGTCCCGTTCGGCGAGTTCATCCCGCTGCGCCCATTGCTCGCCGGCATCGTCGGCGCGCTGGCGATACCGCTGCAGGATTTCTCCCGCGGCACCGAGGATCAGCGTCCACTCGCGCTCGCCGGTCAGCGCGTCGCGATCAACATCTGCTACGAGGACGCGTTCGGCGAGGAGATCATCCGCCAGCTGCCGGAAGCCACGCTGCTCATCAACGTCAGCAACGTGGCGTGGTTCGGCCGCTCGCTCGCCCCGCGCCAGCATCTGCAGATCTCCCAGGCACGGGCGATGGAGACCGGGCGCTACATGCTGCGCGCCACCAACACCGGCGTCACCGGCGCCATCGCGCCCGACGGCATGGTGGTCGCCGCCGCGCCCGAATTCTCGATGGTGGCGATCACGCATCCGGTCCAGGGATATACCGGTGCCACGCCCTATGTCCGGTGGGGCAACTATCCCGCGCTGGTGCTGGCATTCGCGCTGCTCGTCATCGCCGACCGGGTCTCGCGGCGCCGCGCTGCTCGTTCCGCAAGCTGACGTTTGCCTGTAAAATTCGTGGGTTAGCGACCGCGGTGAACAAAGGGGCGAGGCCCCCTTTGTAATCCCCACATTGGGGGAATAACCGGAAATTTTCGCGTCCATGCTCACGTTCCAACAAATCATCCTGAAGCTGAACCAGTACTGGGACAGCCAAGGCTGCGTGCTGCTGCAGCCTTATGACATGGAGATGGGCGCGGGCACGTTTCATACCGCGACTTTCCTGCGCTCGATCGGGCCCGAGCCGTGGAACGCGGCATACGTGCAGCCCTGCCGCCGTCCCAAGGACGGACGCTACGGCGACAATCCCAACCGGCTGCAGCACTACTACCAGTACCAGGTGGTGATGAAGCCTTCGCCCGACGACTTTCAGGACGTCTACCTCGGCTCGCTGAAAGCGCTCGGCATCGATCCGAAGAAAAACGACATCCGCTTCGTCGAGGACGACTGGGAATCACCCACGCTCGGCGCGTCCGGCCTGGGCTGGGAGGTCTGGCTGAACGGAATGGAGGTCACGCAGTTCACTTATTTCCAGCAGGCCGGCGGCCTCGAGTGCAAGCCGGTGCTGGGCGAGCTCACCTATGGTCTCGAGCGACTCGCGATGTACCTCCAAGGCAAGGACAGCATCTTCGACCTGGTCTGGGTGGATGGAGTCACTTACCGCGATGTCTATCACCAGAATGAGGTCGAACAGTCGAAGTACAACTTCGAGCTGGCCAATACCGACATGCTGTTCCGGCACTTCGGCGAATACGAAGCCGAGGCGAAGCGCCTGATGGAAGCGCAGTGCGTGCTGCCGGCCTATGAGATGGTCATGAAGTGCTCCCACACCTTCAACCTGCTCGATGCGCGCGGCGCGATCTCCGTCACCGAGCGCGCTGCCTATATCGGCCGCGTGCGAGCGCTCGCCCGCCTCGTCGCGCAAGCCTACTTCAAGTCGCGTGAAGCGCTCGGCTTTCCGCTGGTCAAGGAGTCCGCTCCGAAGAAAAAGAAAGCCCGGGCCTGAGCGATGGCCGATAACAAGAACAAATCGGGGAAGGCGGAAACACTGCTGGTCGAACTGCTGACCGAGGAGCTGCCGCCGAAATCACTACGCCGGCTGGGTGAGACATTTGCGGAACAGTTGGTATCAGAGATTATCAAACATCGTCTAAAAGACCGTATCCCCACTAAACGGGTGTTTGCAACACCTCGGAGAGTGGCAGTCCTCATTGAAGAAGTTCGAAGGACAGCTCTCGCATCAGAACATCGTATCGAGGGCCCGACCAGCTCGAACTTAAAAGCGGTGGAAGGATTTGCTAGAAAACACAACGTCACGCCGGAGTCACTTGAACGAGTAGCAACCGAGAAGGGGGAAATTGTCGTAGCGAACTTCACTTTACCAGGCGTTGAATTAGATGCGGTACTGGGAAAGTTGGTTGAAGATGCACTAAAGAAATTGCCCGTACCAAAGACCATGCGCTGGGGAGACGGCGATGCGCAGTTCGCGCGGCCAGTGCACGGACTGGTGATGCTGCACGGCTCGCGCGTCGTGCCGGGCGAAGTGCTTGGTCTGTCGAGCGGGAACGTGACACTTGGCCACCGCTTCCTCAGTGACGGTCAGATCACGATCAAGAGCGCGGACGATTACGAGCAGGCGCTGCTGAAACAGGGGAAGGTGGT
>Ga0247825_10002763_pt1 | contig 11600 bp, 11 predicted proteins | sample 13C_Vanillin_Day_FD_194413 | JGI IMG/M metagenome (GOLD analysis project Ga0247825, IMG submission 194413) | Soil microbial communities from agricultural site in Penn Yan, New York, United States - 13C_Vanillin_Day48 | ecosystem: Environmental > Terrestrial > Soil > Agricultural land | place... | reverse complement strand
TTCCAGTACTACCCCCCCCCGGCCTCCCAGACGACACCCCAGGAGCCCGAGGACACAGATTCGGAGGAGCAGGAGGATTCGTATGACCCCTCCGGCACTGGCACCCAGCAGCCGACCACGACGATCCCCGCCTCTCCGGATCATCCTCTGGCCCAGCCGAGTGATGCGCCGGTCGTCCCGCCCGATCCCAGCTCGCTGCGCACCCGGCCCAACCCGCCGCTGACGGAGGGCGGCCTGGCTCCTCAGGCCGTCCCGACGCCTCCGCCGCCTCCCGAGGCCAGCGGAGCGCTGCTGGACGGACGGCCTCGCCAGGGGCCCTTCCTCTCGGGCCCGGGCAGCCTGACGTTCCTGATGCACCACTCGATCATGGGGGCCATGGGAGGCCTCTTCACGCAGGGCTTCGCGCGGGAGTTCCAGATCGATCGTGATTCGCGCGAGGCCATGCTCGCAGGCACGCTCCTGGGGGCGGGCCTCGGGTTCGGCGCGTCCGCGTGGTGGCAGTTCAACAACTGGGTGGATCGGCCCCTGGGGTACTTCGGCATCGCCAACTCTGTCGTCGGCGGCATGTTCATGGGCGGCTTCATGGATCTGTTCGCGGATAACCGCGACGTGCTGGCATGGTCCTCCTTCGTTGGCGCGGAGCTGGGGGCATGGCTCACCGCGGTGATCGGCGGGGGGCAGTTTCCGCTCAACCGTGGCCTGCTCATCTCCTCGGGCGCCGCGTGGGGGCTGGCCTACAGCGCGCTGCTCTTGGCCAGCATCCACTTCTCGGGGACCGAGATCCGCGGGAAGACGTGGGCGGACACACTCCTGATTGCTCCAGGCATCGGCGCCGGAGCGCTGGCCATCGCGACGATGCGGTACAACCCCACAGCGGGGCAGATCCTCAGAGCGGACATGTTCGGCTCAGGGGTTGGCGCCGTGGTGCTGCTGCTCTCCGGAGTGGTGCTGGGAGGCTTCAATCAGCCCACGCCGTACGTGCTGTCCTTCCTGGGCTCGGCGGGCGCCATCACCATCGTGAGCCTGCTGTGGGAGGAGAGCGTGGACCGCACGGCCCCTCTGCCGGGGAGCCCCGGCTACAAATCGAACCGCAAGCCCTACAAGGGCCTCTGGTAGCCGCTCTCCTGGGGATCGGCCAGGCAGCCGTGGTGGCAGGGAGGGGAGGGCGTCCCCACCTTCTCCCTATATGGCGCGCGTCCATCCATTTCCTGCTCTGCTGTCGACCCTGGGGACCCACCTTGAAGGGGATGGGCCCAGCTTGCGAGGTGTGCCCAAGCCCTTGCATGTCCGGCCCCTGCTCGAGGCGCCGAACCCCGATGCGGAGCTGGGGCGCTGGCGCGCATCGGGCGCCGTCCTGAGGGATCCCCGCCCGGCGCTGTATGTCGTGGAGCTTCATGGTCCCGCGGGGAGGTTGAGTGGGCCACCGGTCCGATTTCTCCTGTGCTCGCTGAAGCCGGACGCCGCGCCGCCGCTCGAGCATGATGCCTACCGGCCTCGCTCCTGGTGCGCGGAGCCTGCGGTCACCCTGGCTGCGGATGACCATGGGGTGCTGCGGGGCCTGCTGGCCGAGGCCTCCGACAGGGCCGGAGTGGTGTGGCAGGGCGCTTTCGAGGGCTCACGGGTGGTGCTGAGGCGCATCGAGCCGTCGGCGATCTCCAAGCGCATCCAGGCCGTGCTGGACGAGGCACCCCTGAGGCCTCTGGCGGCGCTGGATGAGCGGCACCCGGCGCTGGCGGCGGTGGTGCCCCTGTCCGATCCGGGCCTGCAGCTCGAGCCGATCCACCGGGGACTGAAGGGGGTGGACACGTTCAAGGAGGAGACATTCCTCACGCTCGTCACGGCGTATGCGCGCATCTACGAGCTCGACGAGCCGATGACGTCTCCCCGAGGGCTGGCCGCCGCGCGCGAGCGCCTGGCCACGCTCATCACCGGCCACCACGCGGTGCTGCTGGTGCTGCCGGAGGGGCGGGGAAAGATCCTTCGGTTCCGGCAGGGGCTGGATCTGGCGCACCTGAAGGGAGCGCCGCGGAACCCGACGCTGCGGAGCCTGGATCTGGCGCTGCTCAACGCGCTGGTGCTGCGCACGGTGCTGGGGCTCCAGGACCCGGAGGCGCCAGGACACGCGCAGGTGTTTCCGGTGCGCGAGCTGGAGGCGCTCGTGCAGGGCGTCAACTCGGGGCTCTACCAGGCAGGCTTTGCCCTGAACCCTCCGCCGGTCTGGGAGGTGCGGGCCGTGATGGAGGCGGAGGCGACGCTGCCTTCGCGGACGCTCCGGGTGGAGCCCTTGCCTCCCGCGGGTCTCCTGTTCCTGGACCCAGAGGCTTAGTTTTTCAAGGTGAGGCTCCCGTCTTCCCGATCCCTGTTCGAGTGGCCCCGGCACGTGCCGCTCGAGCTGTGCCCGGGCCCTGGGGAGACGCTCGACTCCATCTGTGGTGGCGAGGTGCAGGTGCTGCAGCGCCGGCTGGGCTACCGCTTCACGCTGGATCCGATCCTGCTGGCGTACTTCGCGGTGTACGAGGGGGGCTCGCACCGAGGGCAGCTGATGGACCTGGGGACGGGGAGCGGGATCATCCCGCTGGTGTTGGCCAGGCGGCTGGGGCGCACGGACATCACGGCGCTGGAGCTGCAGCCACGGCTGTACTCGTTGGCGGAGCGCAACGTGTACCTGAACCGGTGCGAGGAGCAGGTGACGCTGGTGCAGGGGGATCTGCGGCACGTGGATCAGCTCTTCGCGGCGGGGAGCTTCAGTCACGTGCTGTGCAACCCGCCGTACCGGGCCTGCACGACGGGGCGGAGCAGCCTGACGGTGGAGAAGGCGCTGGCACGGCACGAGGTGGCGTGCGCATTGCCGGATGTGGCGCGTGCGGCGAGATACCTGCTGGCGCCGCGAGGAGGGCTCTGCGTGGTGTATCCGGCGGCACGGTTCGCCGAGCTGGCAGGGGTGCTGCGGGAGCATCGGCTGGAGCCGAGGACAGCGCGCATGGTGCATCCGCGGGCGGATCGTCCGGCGAAGCTGGTGTTGCTGCACGCGGTGAAGGGTGGGCGCACGGAGCTGAGCGTGATGCCGCCGCTGGTGCTGCATGCGGAGGACGAGCACGCGTTCACGGAAGAAGTGAGCGCGATGGTGGGGTGAGGCCGAGCCAGCCTGGGGCTAGCCCCAAGGCCATGACACCTATCCACGGCACCAGGGGGGACGCGACAAACATCTTGACAGGCAGGTTCACATCCGCCGGTGGCGGCCGCGGAAGTGGCGATCGAGGTAGATCTCCGCTCGATCCCAGATCTCATGTGTCTGTGGCGGGAGTGGACCCCCGTTCTCCGGGAGATCTTCCTTTCGCGCGCGTTGGAGTACAGCGCGGGGGAAACCGGCTTGCGCTGGGGGCAGCACGGCCTCCACACCGTTGATGCGCGCATGGGCCTCGTCCACCACCGCGAGCGCTTCCTCCACCGTGACCTCGCCCTCGGACACAGCGGTGAGCAGATTGCAACGGTATCGGCGGCAGGCCTCGGGACGCTCCGCATACACAGTGCAGCACCGCCCATCCAATGCAGCACACCGCTGCTCCAGCCCAGGTGTGCCATCCGGTCGGTCCACCACGGGCAAGGACAACCGCTGCATGCTCTCCACCTCGGAGGGCCACAGCGGGAGCGACGAGAAGAGGTTCCCGTCACAGCACAGGCCACAGCGCTGGCACAGGGTGGAGAGCGGCAGACTCAAGGCTTCTCCTGCCTGGCCTCCCCAGCCTGCCGCTCGTCACGGCAGAACGCGAGGCGCTCCTTGATCGCATCCAATGGCACCGCCAGCTCCATCTTGAACTCCGAGCCGCCCGGCAAGACCTTCGCGAAGTCCAGCATCTGCGCCAGATCCTTGTTGCCCTCCGCCTGCGCCTTGAGCCGGGCCACCGAGAGCGCTGCCCCCAGTGACTTGCCCAGATCCGTCACCTTCCTCTCATCCGCGCCTCGGATCTCCGCCACCATCGCCACGTCAGAGCGCGCGTCCATGTGCAGCTCCACCGTGCTGGCGACCTCCCGGAGCCGCTGCGCCAGATCCGCCTGCTCCTTGGGTATCAGCTTCGCGATCTCCTCCACCGACAGCACCCCGTACATCTCTCCGTAGGTGCTCCCCTCGGAGATGACCGGCGGCTCGTTCGATCCGCCCCCGTGCACCTGATCAAGCACCTCCTTCACGGACTCCGGGTTGTCTCCCACCACGAGGAGCTGATCGTTCCAGGTACCCACCACTCCGTCGTCCCGGCCCCGCCGCTGACTCCCGTTCTCCGTCGTGACCACCACGCTGCCCGGCTCGTACACCTTCGCGCCCGGCCCATAGTCCGAGGCCGTTCGCTCCTGGAACAGCTCCTTGAACTTCGCATTGCTGAAGTTCCCCGAGAGCACCAGCCCCTTGTCCGTGATGACCAGCCGATCCAGATCCTGCAGGGGATCCACACCGCTCACCCGGCGGAACTCATCCAGCCTCTTCCCCCCATCGCGCATCAGGCAGTCCAGCAGCAGCTCCCCGATGGGCGAGTGGCGGAGCGCGTTGGCCTCGATCACCACCGCTGAGCGGCCCGCGCCTCGGGGCAGGGCCGCGAGCACGGGATCCCTCGGCCGCTGCGGCTCGGCGGCCTGTGTCCCCGCATCGACGGGCTGCACCACCTGGGTCCGGCGCTGCTCCGCCCGCTTCCAGTCGTCCCGGCGCATCCGGCGAGGGAACTCCACCTGGGGCCTCTCGGGACGCGGCTCGTCACCCTGGCCCGTCACCATCAGCCCGGCTCCAAGCCCCAGCAACACCACCGCCAGGACGAGCCACATGCCACGCCGTCGGTTCATCAGTAGTCCTTTCCCTCGAAGCGCCAGAGGCCCACCGCGAGCACGCCCAGGCCAAACACCACCACTCCGGCCAGCAGCAGCTCCAGGGACTTCACGCCCAGCGGCTGCGAAGCGGCCAGATCCGCGGAGGCGGTCGCCAGCGCCGACAGCCGGGGGATCACCGCCGTCACCGCCAGGAAGAGCTTCCGGCTCAGGCCCTCCTCGAACACCGGGGCGATGGAGGAGCGATAGCCCGCGATGATGCCCGCGACGAAGGTCAGGAAGCCCGTCGCCGCGCACAGGGCCGCGCTGCGCACCAGCGTGGCCGTGGTCAGCATGACCGCATACACCGCCGCGAAGCTCCCGCATGCCAGCAGCGCCGCGACCAGCGGGCCTATCGGCCAGTACCCCGTCTTCACCCCGAAGATGAGCCACAGCCCCACGGAGCCGTAGAGCGAGCCGCACAGTGCCAGCGTCATCACTCCCAGGAACGTGCCCGCCAGGATGTGCCAGCGCTGCAGGGGCAGGGCGAGCAGGTGCTCGATCCGGCCCGGAGACAGCAGGCTCGGCGCGAAGTCCGAGCACGCCACGATCCCGAAGAGGATGCCCCCGTAGAAGACGACGTACGCGCTCGCCATGAACAGCGGCCGCAGCGCCACATCCACCGCGCGGATGCCCAGGTACATCTCCTCGCCGAACAGCCGCGTGGCCGCCAACGCTCCATCCAGCACCTCGAGCTTCAGGCTCAGCGACAGGACGAACAGCACCAGCGTGATGCCGATCAAGAACGCCAGGATGAACTTTCGCGACGCCGCCTCGCGCAGCACGTAGCCCGCGATCCCGAGAACCGGCCTCATGCTGCCACCCCCATGGTGGAGGTGAGCACCGCCTCCAGATCCTGCCCCTCGCGCCGCAGCTCCACCAGGAGCGCCCCCGCCGCCCGTGCCTTGTCCAGCGCCGCGTTCAGCACCGCCGGATCCGCGGCCTCCACGTGGAAGAGCCCCTCTGTGCTCCCAGCCTGGAAGCCCGCCGCTGCCAGCGCTCCCGCGTCCGCGCCCGGAGCGAAGCGCACCGCCCACCGCGCCCCGCCGCGTGCCAGCTCCTCCAACCGCCCCTCGCGCAGCACGCGGCCGTCCGCGAGGATGGCCACCCGATCGCACACGCGCTCGGTCTCCGCCAGCAGGTGCGAGTTCAGGAACAGCGTGGTGCCGCGCCGGACCTCCTCCTGGAGGATGGTCCGCACCTCCACGCGCCCCACGGGATCGATGCCATCCGTGGGCTCGTCCAGCACCAGCAGGGAAGGGGAGCCCAGCAGCGCCGCCGCCAGCCCGAGCCGCTGCCGCATGCCCTTGGAGTACCCGCCGATCTTCCGGCCCGCCGCGTGCGCCAGCCCCACTCGCTCCAGCAGACGCAGATGCGCGGCGGTATCCGGCCGGTGCCCCTTGAGCTTCGCCACGGTGTGGAGGAACGCTGTGGCCGTCCACGCCCCGGGCAGGTGCAGGCGCTCGGGGAGGTAGCCGATGCGCGCACGGATGCTCGGATCCTCGGGCGAGCCCCCCAGCACCTTCACTGTCCCGGCCGTCGGATGGACGATGCCGAGGATGGCCTTGATGAACGTCGTCTTCCCCGCGCCGTTGGGGCCAATCAGCCCGAAGGCACTGCCCTCCGGCACGGTGAGATCGACGCCTCGCAGCGCGTCATGGCCGGTGCGCCGAAAGGCGCTCCGGTACGTCTTTTGGAGTCCGCTGACTTCGATGGCTGACACAGTTCCACTCTAAACGATGACGCCAGGCGCCGATTGCCCAGTTGGGAGGCCAGGCGTTCAGACAGGCGCGCCGTGGCCTGCTCGCGTCGCGGGGTTGGCACCTCTGGGAAGGAGCTTTCGCACACCTACGGGACTCCTTCGCGAGGAAGCTCCACTTTTCGCGCCTTTTACCCACGCCTGCGCTTGGTCTCCTCCATGCATAGGACAGGCGAGAGGAGGAACGCACGGATGACCTGGAGCGAGACGGTGCAGAGGGAGCTGGTGATGGCACGGCGGGAGCTGTTGGCTGCGGAGGAGGGTCTTAAAGACGACACCCTGGCGGCCCACCATCGCTACGTGCGAGCCCTGCATGAAGCCGAGCGGGCCGAACAGCGCGCCGATCAAGCCTCCCGGGATCCTCGTTGGAGCTCCTGGCATTGAGCCTGGGGTTGGGGGCGATCGTCTCGTCGCCCGCCCGGCAAGGGGCTTCCAATCCACTTGAGGGCTGATTGGGAGGCCAGCGGCGGTTTATACCGTCGTCATCATGGCCTTCCCTACCCACCGTCCCCGCCGCCTGCGCCGCTCCCCCGTCCTCCGGGACATGGTCAGAGAGACGACGCTGGCTCCCACCGACTTCATCTATCCACTTTTTGTCGTAGAGGGCCGGGACGTGCGCCGTCCGGTCAGCTCCATGCCGGGCATCTTCAACCTCTCCCTCGAGCATGCCGTCGCCGAGGCGGAGCAGGCCAAGAAGCTGGGAGTTCCCTCCGTCATCCTCTTTGGCATCCCGGACCACAAGGACGCCCGGGGGACGCAAGGCTATGCGCGCGACGGCATCGTCCAGCGCGCCATCCGCGCCATCAAGGAGAAGGTCCCCGAGCTCCAGGTCATCGCGGACGTGTGCCTGTGCGAGTACACCGACCATGGGCACTGTGGCGTGCTCGAGGGCGGGCATGTGGTCAATGACGCCACGCTGCCGTTGCTGGCGCAGATGGCCGTCACCTGCGCCCAGGCCGGTGCGGACATCATCGCCCCCTCGGACATGATGGACGGCCGCGTCCACGCCATCCGCAAGGCCCTGGACGAGACACACTTCGTGGACATGCCCATCCTCTCGTACGCCGCCAAGTACGCCTCGGGCTTCTATGGCCCGTTCCGTGAGGCCGCCCAGAGCGCGCCCCAGTCCGGCGATCGCCGCGGCTACCAGATGGATCCGGGCAACGCCCGCGAGGCCCTCAAGGAGACCGCCCTGGATGTGGAGGAGGGCGCTGACCTGATCATGGTCAAGCCCGCGCTCTCCTACCTGGACATCATCCACCGGGTGAAGGAGCGCTTCGAGCTGCCCGTCGTGGCCTACAACGTGTCTGGCGAGTACGCCATGCTGAAGGCCGCCGCCCAGAACAACTGGGTGGATGGAGATCGCGTGATGATGGAGATCCTCACCTCCATCAAGCGCGCCGGAGCAGATCTCATCATCACCTACCACGCCCTGGAGGCCTCCAGGCTCTTGTAGGAGACAGACGGCCCGGGGAGTTCCCCGGGCCGCTTGATCCTCACCCCGCAGTGCGCGCAAAGTGACGGGAACGGCAATGCCCACGAAGAAGCAGCGCCCCAAACGCAAAGCGGCGAAGCCCCCACCCGAACGTCCGCGTCGAGCCGGCAAGCGCCCCGGATCGGGTCATACCCCCGTTGTCCGCGTGCCCCGTCCATTGCAGTACAAAGTTGTTGAGCTCTCGACCGTGGACGAGGGCTCGCTGGAGCGCACCCTCAACGAGTGGATCCCCAAGGGCTGGAACCTGGATGGCGTGCAGTTCGCCATGCGCGAGTCCTCCAAGCGCCCGGCCATGGCGTTCGTCTTCTTCACCCGCGAGGGTGAGGCCGCCACGCATGACGGCGAGGAGGCCCGTGAGCGGCTGATGCGCCTGTCGGAGACGGGCTCGCCCACGGCGGAGCTGGCCGCGGACAACGCGCGCGTGCACGCGAAGCGGTCGCAGGCCCTGCGCATGCCCATCAGCGCCCACGAGCGGCTGGCCCAGCTGGCCGGCCTGGATGAGCCCGAGCCCCTGGAGAAGGGCCTCACGCTGGAGCCCGAGGAGTGAGCCCCAGTCCCGAGCGGGCCTTGATGGCCGCCCATCGGACCGAGCGCGTGCTGCGCCTGGTCCACGAAGGCGAGGTCATGGCCGGCTCGCCCTATCCCAAGGCCTCGCTGCTGCTGCGCCTGGGCGCGCGGCTGGTGGACATCGCCGTGGCGTGGGGCCTGTGGGTGCTCTGCGGCGCTGCCGGCTCCGTGGTGGCGCTGCTCTTCCTGCTCCTGGCGGACGGCATGCTCCTGGGCCAGAGCGTGGGCAAGCGGATCTTCGGAGTGAAGGTGATGCACCTGCCCACCCGCTCGGCGGCGCGGCACCGGGACAGCGCGCTGCGCAACGCCCCGCTGGCGCTGATCATCCTGCTGGGGATGATGCCCGAGGGCCTGGGGCTGGTGGCGGGAGTCGCCGGGCTGATTGCCATTGGCGGGCTGGAGGGGTGGCGTGTCCTGAGGGATCCGCTCGGCTGGCGCCTCGGGGACATGTGGGCTCAGACGCAGGTGGTGGATGGGAAGGTTGCCGCGGGCGAGGCGGTTGCCGCCCGCCCCCCCGTGGCGCATGAGCGCGCCCCGGGACGACTCATGTCCGCGGCCAAGGTCCGCCGTGGCCGCTCGTTGAGTTCATTGAAGAGGGCGAGAAGGGGGAAGCCGTGCGCATCGCGCTGACGTACAACCTCAGGCTGTCCGACTTGGAAGAAGAGGCGGAGTTCGACACCCAGGAGACAGTGAACGCCCTGGCTGGCGCCATCGAGCGGCTCGGCCACCGGCTGGAGCGCTTCGAGGTGAGCGGCCCGGCCTCGCGCACCGTGGCGCGCCTGGAGGCCTACAGCCCGGATCTCATCTTCAACACCGCCGAGGGGCGCCGCGGCCGCTTCCGCGAGGCCTTCTACCCGGCCCTCTTCGACGAGCTGGGCTTCCCGTACACCGGCAGCGACGCGTACGCGCTGGCCGTCACCCTGGACAAGCAGCTCACCAAGCTGATCCTCGCCAAGCACAACATCCGCACGCCGGGCTGGCAGTACGTGGAGAAGCTCAACGAGCTGACTGCGGAGAACCTGCGCTTCCCCGTCATCGTCAAGCCGAACTTCGAGGGCTCCTCCAAGGGCATCACGCAGGACTCCATCGCGGAGACGCTGGACCAGGTGCGCGAAAAGGTGGCGCAGGCGCTGGCCAAGTACCCGGCCGGCGTGCTGGTGGAGGAGTACATCAGCGGGCGCGATCTGACGGTGCCCTTCCTGGCTGCAGTGGACAATGACTACGACGGCGTGCTCACGCCCGTGGAGTACGTGATCGATCCGTCCGCCACCGCGGGCCGCAAGTACCCGATCTATGACTACGATCTGAAGGTGAAGAACTACAGCGCCGTCAGCGTGCGCGCCCCGGCCAACATCCCCGCGAAGACGGCCGAGGACGTGCGGAAGATGGCGCAGACGATCTTCCGGGTGCTGGACTGCCGCGATCTGGGCCGGATCGACTTCCGCCTCAGTGATGCGGGCGTGCCGTACTTCCTGGAGATCAATGCGCTGCCCAGCCTGGAGCCGGGCGCGGGCATCTACGCCTCCGCGGAGCTGGATGGCCTGCACCTGGACGGCGTGATCGGCAACATCATCCAGAGCGCGGCCAAGCGGTACAAGATCAAGGACTCGGCGCGGCGCCAGGGCAAGCCGGCGCGCAAGAGCGGCCCGCTGCGCGTGGGCTTCACCTACAACGTCAAGCGCGTGAAGCCCACGGTGGATGCCTCGGAGGACAGCGAGGCGGAGTATGACTCGCCGGCCACGCTCCAGGCCATCCGCGAGGCCATTGCCTCATGGGGCCACGAGGTGATCGATCTCGAGGCCAACCAGGAGCTGCCCAACGTGTTGGCGAGCACGCCGGTGGACATCGTGTTCAACATCGCCGAGGGCTTCAAGGGCCGCAACCGCGAGAGCCAAGTGCCCGCGATGCTGGAGCTGCTGGACATCCCGTACACGGGCAGCGATCCGGCCACGCTCTCGCTCGCGCTGGACAAGGCGCTGGCGAAGAAGATCGTCCGCCAGGCCGGCATCCACACGCCCACCTTCCAGCTGATGCTCACGGGCAAGGAGCGGCTCAACAAGGAGTTCACCAGCTTCCCGCTGATCGTGAAGCCGGTGGCCGAGGGCTCCTCCAAGGGCGTGGTGAGCAAGAGCGTCTGCCACAGCGAGGCGGAGCTGCGCGAGGTGGTGAAGGAGCTCGTCGGCAAGTACCAGCAGCCGGCGCTGATCGAGGAGTACATCGGCGGACGCGAGTTCACCGTGGGCCTGCTGGGCGAGCGCCGCCCGCGCGTGCTGCCGCCCATGGAGATCATCTTCCTGGACCAGGGGGAGAAGACCCCTGTCTACAGCTTCCAGCACAAGCTCGACTGGAACGATCGCATCCGGTACGACGCGCCCGCGAAGCTCGAGCCTGCGCTGCTGGAGAAGCTGCGGGCGGCGGCGCGCGGCACGTTCATGGCGCTGGGCTGCCGAGACGTGGCGCGCATCGACTTCCGCATGGACGACAAGGGGCGCATCTACTTCATCGAGTGCAACCCCCTGCCGGGCCTCACGCCGGGCTGGAGCGATCTGGTGCTCATCTCCCAGGGCGCGGGCATGGACTACCGGACGCTGATTGGCGAGATCATGGCCCCGGCCATCCGCCGCTACAAGGAGCGCGAGGCCCGCCGGGCCGCGGACGAGCACGCGCTCTCCAAGGCCATGCTGGAGAAGCCCACGGCCGAGAAGCCCTCGCAGGAGGACAAGCCGGCCGGTGGCAATGGGAACGGCCACGCCACGCAAAATGGCAGCGCGGATCCGCAGCAGCGCCTCGACATCAAGGCCTGAGGAGCGCCATCTCCGGCCCTGAGCAGCTCACCGTTCGAATCGCGGTCACGCGGATCGCTGGCCCGCGTTTCCGGGAGATCGCTCCCAATCCTGACGGCCTGGGGAACGCGTTCGACGCCACGAC
>Ga0247825_10002762_pt1 | contig 11601 bp, 6 predicted proteins | sample 13C_Vanillin_Day_FD_194413 | JGI IMG/M metagenome (GOLD analysis project Ga0247825, IMG submission 194413) | Soil microbial communities from agricultural site in Penn Yan, New York, United States - 13C_Vanillin_Day48 | ecosystem: Environmental > Terrestrial > Soil > Agricultural land | place... | reverse complement strand
GCTTGATCGTCCCCGGGCTGTTGCTGCTGTCAGCGTTGGGACGACGCAATCGTTTCCGCGTCCCGGTTGCCGCGGCGCTTGCAACCGGCGCGATCACCGCGGTCGCGACCGCTGTCATCAGCAACCGGCGGCGATGCGCGCGTGAAGCGGTCATCGACGAGCGCATCGAGCAATCGTTCCCGGCGAGCGATCCGGCCTCGGTGTGACGCGCTTCGTCGGTTTATAGCCGCTCTCCATGAGTAGCCGGCGACAGTACTTCACGCGCGCCTCGCAGTTCGTGGTCGCAGCGCAACTCGACCTCGACACGTCGGGGTTCACGTCTGGTCTACAACCAGCCGGATGGCGGAGACGCCTACGCGGTCGCGAAGGACGCGTTCGAAAGGATGTACGAACTGTCCTGATTATTCGCTGCGCAGCGCCTCCAACGGGTCGATCTGTGCAGCGCGCTGAGTGGGCACCCAGCATGCGAGCAGTGCGACTGCAGCAAACAGTGCTCCGACGCTGATGAGCGTGGTTGGATCCGTCGATTGAACGCCAAAGAGGAACGTCGCGAGGGCGCGCGACAAGAGAATGGCCACGATGACGCCCGCCACCACACCGCCGGCGATCAGGCGGAAGGCATCGCTGAAGACAAGCCTTCGAATGTGATGTCCCTGAGCGCCAATGGCACTGCGCACGGCGATCTCGCGTCGCCTCGACGCCACCGACAGAGACAGTACACCGTAGACCCCGACGAGCGTCAGGATGCTGGCAACGATCGAGAACCCCACGAGCAGTTGCGTCGCGAACGTCCGCGTCGCCACCGAGTCCGCGCGGACTTGATCGAGCGTCTTGACATTCTCGACCGCGACCGTGGCATCGACTTGACGCAGCACGCGTTGAACATCGGCCATCACTCCACGGGGGTCCGATGCAGTGCGGACCAGCAGGTCCTTTGAAAAGGCACTTGCCTGCCAGAGCGAGAGATAGATCTCCGGCTCTGGTGGCCGGGTCAGGTCGCCGGTCCGGCTGTTGGCCACCACGCCAATGATTTCGGATGGCGGCTGCTGACGCCCGAATCGCCACACTTTCTTCCCGATTGCGCTGGTGTCTGGGAAATAGCGCTCGGCCAGTGCGCGGTTGACGATCGTGACGTTCGGCGCAGTACGAGTGTCAGAGTCGCGAAAATCCCGCCCTTCTGTGAGCGCCATGCGAAGAATGTTGAAATAGCCGGGTGTGACCGCGCGGACGGGCAACAACGCAGCATCGATCGGTCGCGCGACGGGCGGCTGACCCTCGAACTCAAATGTGCCTGGCCAGTTGTTGCCAGTCAGAGGTACACCCCAGGCGAACGCAGCGCCCTCGACGCCAGGAATAGCGGCCACGCGCTCGAGCGCGCGAGTGTGAAACGCATTCCAGTCGCCCTGGACGGCAGTGACGGTCATGTTCAGAAGCTGTCCGGTGTTGTAGCCGGAATCCACTCGCGCGAGATTGCTCGTCGTGCGCAACAGCAGGCCGGCGCCCATGAGCAGCGCCAGCGTCAGGGCTGTTTGGCCGATAGTGACCGCTCGCAGCAGCCGCCGTTCACCGCGTCCCGCACTGCTTTTCGGACCGGCGCTCTTGATCACCGACATGGCATCGAGTCGTGATGCCCGAAGTGCCGGCATAAGTCCTGCGACGACGGCTCCGATGAGGGCAACTGCAAGTCCTGAGATCAGGACCGGCCAGACAGTCGTCACAGCATCGAGCCGTGGAATCGCAGGGCCGGCGATGACCTTGAAGATCTTCACAATCCCGATCGCGAGACCCACGCCAAGCGCACTGCCGAGGAGTGCCAGCAGCAGGCTCTCAATCGAAACCTGTCGGAACAGCGCAAGTCGACGGACACCGAGGGCGGTGCGCACGGCGTATTCGTCCTGTCTGTGCAGCCCTCGCACGAGCAAGAGCGCTGCAACATTCCCGCATGCGATCAACAGGACGAGCGCGGCAGCACCGAAGAGCGGAAGCAGGATGCGACGGGCATCCGCATTGAAGTTGTCGGTCAGCGCTTGAAGCTGCGGTGTCATCCGGTCGAAGTCAGGGTCCGCCTTGGCCTGTCGCGACGCGATGACCTCGAGCTCGGCACGCGCCTGTTCGACCGTTGCGCCATCGCGCAGCCGGCCAACGACGTCCCAGAACGGCGCTTTCATCCGTTCAGGATTTCCCGCCATCGGCATCCAGAAATCGACCAGTGCGTTGACGTTGTAGTTGGGCTCCTGCGCTGTTGCGGGCGACGGCAGGAAGCGAACTCCCGGCGGCATCACACCGATGATGGTTGGAGGCGTGTCGCGGCGGCTCATACGGAGTTTCGCGCCGATGATGTTGGGATCGCCGCCGAACTTGCGTTGCCAGAGGTCGTAGCCGATGACGATGACCGGCGCGGGAGGGAAACTGGCTTCGACGTCGGAGAACGTGCGACCGAGCAGGGGATCGAGTCCAACGACGCGGAAGTAATCCTTGCTGACGAACATGCCTTCGAGGGACTCGCTTCCCTCGTCCAGCACCATGAAGTTGAACGACCAGAGGTAGCCGGCGAATGACTCGAACGCCTTCGAGTCGTGCTGCCATTCTGTCCATTGCGCAGCCGACCATCGCCTCGCATTCACCTGCCGCCCTTCGGTCGGAGCGGGCTGAATGAGTGCGAGTCGGTCTGGATCTCGATACGGTGGAGGAGTCAGCAGCACTCCCTGCACCAGGCTGAAGACAGCCGACGTCGCGCCAATCCCCAACGCGAGCGTCAGGACGGCGACCATGGTGAATCCGGGTTGCTGACGCAGCTTTCGCCATCCAAGTCGAACATCGTCTAGCATCGGCTGCTCCTCGCGTTCCGTTTGACGGCGAAACACTCCCGACGGTTGTGAGCCGGCGGGTCTGCCTTCGATAGGGCTCAGGCCTGGGAAGACCCGCCGCTACCAATGGCCTGAAGACCTTCGCTGAGGCTGTCGAATGATAACCACTCGAGACCACCCTTGAAATGAGATCGAGGTAGGATGTCTCCGATCTTCGGCAGGCCTATCGGAGTTCTCGACTCGAACTCGACGCAGACTCATGAGGAAGAGGTGTCTCTATGAGGTCAGTGCGGCGGTCCTTGTTTCTCCTTGGGTTCCTCCTACTACCCACCATCACATACGCACAAACGACCCTGGCGGGCGTCGTTCGAGACGCGTCGGGCGCTGTGCTGCCGGGGGTGACGGTCGAAGCGAGTAGCTCTGCCCTTATTGAAAAGACTCGTAGTGCCATCAGCGACGGGTCCGGCCAGTACCGGATCACCGACCTTCCTCCGGGAAACTACTCAGTCGCTTTCATACTGACCGGCTTTTCGAAAGTCGTGCGGGACGGGCTGACGCTTTCCGGGTCCGGCGCGATCACGGTCGATGTCGAGTTGCGCCTGGGAGCTTTGGAGGAAACGCTCACGGTCACGGGAGAGGCGCCGGTCGTCGACGTGCAGACGACACGGCGGGAAACGGTGCTGAGCAACGATGTTCTCCAATCGCTGCCTGTCACACGCAGTTATACAGGCATCATGAGCAACATCGCGTCGCTGATGCCCACGGGCGGCGTTGGCGCGGAGACGAACCCGGGCCAGATCAACCGCTTCACCGCGCACGGCGGCCGACAGAACGAAGGACGCATCTCGGTCAACGGTCTGCTGGTGACAGAACCGGGATCTGGTGCGGGCGTCTCGTCGCTCGCCTACGACGTGTCCAACGTCGATGAAGTGCAGGTGCTCGTGTCTGGTGGCCTGGGAGAGGCAGAAACCGGCGGGCCCATCATGAACCTCGTGCCGCGGTCGGGAGGCAACACGTTCGCCGGGTCTGCCTTCTACAGCGGGGCGGGCGAGTGGTCGCGCTCGAACAACGTCGACGACGAGTTGCGGGCGATCGGGATTCTGGAACCATCCGCGCTCATCAACGCGTTCGATGTGAACGGCTCCCTTGGCGGTCCGATTCTGCGGGACCGCCTGTGGTTCTTTGGTAGTGCGCGAACATTCGGGCAGACCACGGCGGTGTCGGGGGCTTACGCCAACCTCTACGCCGGGGATCCGACGCATTGGGACTACGCGCGCAACGAAGACATCGTGACGCGCAATGCCTCACGCTACGACATCTTCTCGATCCGCTTGACCGACCAGTTGACGCCGCGCAACAGACTGTCGTTCTCCCAGGAGAATCAGTACCGCTGTCAGGGGTCCACGCTGACTGAAGACGGGGAGGGCTGTCGGTCGCGCAGCGGCGACTGGATCGGAGTCGGCAACGCCACCAACTCGCCGGAAGCGTTTCCCGGCTACCACGATCTGCCCTATTACGTAACGCAGGCCACGTGGTCGTCACCTGTGTCGAACCGGCTGCTCTTCGACGCAGGGTTCTCGCGGTTCCATTACCGCTTCGCAGGCAACGGCCAGGTGCCGCCCGATGGGCTGACCGACCTGATTCCGGTCACCGAGCAGTCCACGATCTATGGACTCGCGAACTTCAGCTATCGCGGGCTCTACGATCCGAACGCTCACGCCTTTGCCGACAACAAGGCCAGCTCGATCCAGTGGCGGACGACGGCGTCATACGTCACCGGTGCACACAACTTCAAGATTGGCTACATGGGATCCAGTCTGGTGCAGACTTCCGGGCGCGTCGCCAACGATTCCCAGTTGCGCTACACCTTCAACAACAGGAATCCGGTCAGCTTTGGATACGTTCTCGCCCCACGGTGGGACACCACCGACCACACGATGACAGCGGCCCTCTTCGTCCAGGATCAATGGACGCTGGGCAAGCTGACGCTCCAGGGGGCGATTCGCTACGACCGCGCCTGGAGCTGGGCGCCGGCCGAGGGCAACGGCACGACCGAGACGTCGATCTTCAACCCGCAGCCGATCTCGTTCGAGCGCACGGTGAGCGTGAAGGGCTACAACGACATCACACCGCGCGTGGGCGCCGCCTATGACGTATTTGGGACCGGCAAGACCGCGCTCAAAGCCAATCTCGGGAAGTACCTCAAGAGCGCGGAGGTCGGCGGGATCTACGCGGCGAACAACCCTGCGGTGAAGACCGTGACTCGGGTGACGGCGCGGCCATGGACCGACGGCAACCGGAACTTCCGGATTGATTGCGACCTCAACAACACAGGGCTGCAGGACAACCTGGCGTCGGGCGGTGATCGCTGCGCGGCGCTTGGAGGGAATGACCTCAACTTCGGCAATCCCAATCCGAACCTGACGACCATCGACCCGGCCACGCTGGAAGGGTGGAGCGTCCGGGAATCGGACTGGCAGTTTGGCGTGTCAGTGCAGCAGGAAGTGCTGCCGCGCGTCGGCCTGGAGGTCGGCTACAACCGGCGATGGTTCCAGAACTTCCTCGTCACCGACAATCTGCTCGTCGGCCCGCAGGATTACCAGCCGTGGACACTGATAGCGCCGCAAGACGGCCGGCTCCCGGACGGCGGCGGTTACCCGGTGACGTCGTACGACCCGACGCCCGCGGCGTTCGCACGAGGCGCACGGAATTTCCAGACGTTCGAGACCAACTTCGGACCGGCGCGAACGTGGTACTGGCACGGCGTGGATGTAACGGCAAACGCGCGCCTCGGTCAGGGCGTGACGATTCAGGGCGGCACCAGCACCGGGCGCGGCATTCAGGACCGCTGCGAGACCGTCGTCAACATCGACAGCCCAGATCCACGCGGATGCGCGGTCAATGAACCGTGGATCACCGCGGTCCGCGGGTTGGCCAGCTACACTGTTCCGAAAGTCGACGTGCTCGTGAGCGCGACCTTCCGTTCGCTGCGCACGACGATTCCCTTCCTCGCATCCAACAACTCGGCGACCAATGGCGCGTCGCTGGCGGCGAACTACAACGTACCGAACACAGTCGTCCAGAGCTTGCTCGGCCGCTTACCGTCAGGCTCGAACGCCAACGGCACGACGACGGTGAACCTCGTGGAGCCGGCGCAGGTATACGGGGAGCGCGTGACACAGATCGACATGCGGTTCGCGAAGGTGTTTCGGTTCGGCGGGAGACGAGCAGACATCGGCGTGGATCTCTACAACCTGTTCAACACCAACGATCCTGCGGGCTACGAGCAGGCCTACAACTACGCGACACAAGGTGCGAGCTGGCTAAGGCCGACGTCGATCGTGCCGCCGCGGTTCGCGCGTGTGAACATGACCTTTAATTTCTAGAGAGCAGTTTCGCAATCACGTCGAGGCGGGTCCTCGGACCCGCCTTTGATCGAGCAGCCATTTCCACGGCGGGTCTTCAAGGCCCGCCGCTACACTGTCGCAGGATCGTGTCAGTTCATCGTGTTGTGGACGACCTTCCCGTCAACGACCGTCAACACGGACTTGATCTTTCTGATCGCATCGTCCGGGACACGCTTCGGATCGAAGTAGTCGTCGCTCAAAACAACGAGATCGGCGAGTTTGCCAGCCTCGATCGTGCCGAGCGTCGCTTCTTCCTTCAGGAACCAGCCGTTCTCAGCCGTGTAGAGGCGCAGCGCTTCCATGCGCGTCAACTGCTGGCCCGCGTTGATGAGCGACCCGTCGAGCGCCTTGCCGGTCACCATGTAAGAGATCACCAGCCACGGGTTGAGCGTCGAGATCTGCGCCGAGTCGGAGCCCGCGCCAAGCTTGATGCCGCTGTCGACGAGCGTGCGAAGTGGAGGACCGCCACGTCCGCCGGCGAGGAACTGAAATGGATGCACGGCGATCGCAGCGCCCATCGCCTTCAACCGATTGATCGTTGCTGCGTCCACGGTCCCGACGTGCGCGAGCGACCAACGCAAGTTGGCGATCGGCGTGACTTTGTTGACGGCTTCGAAGGTGCTCACTGTCAACTCGTTCTCTGCCGGCGAGAGACTGTGCTGCTGGAACGCCCATCCTTCCTTCGCGATGCCCGACAGTGCGGCCTGATAGTTGTCCGGTGGCTTGTTGCCGAAGAGCGGCCAGCTCGACGCGAATTCGCCGATGCCGGAAATGCGCATCATGTCGTCGCCGAACCCATTGAAATCGTTGCGCAGACGCTCGGACAGCATCGGCACATCGGGCCGCGTATCCATCGTCAGGAAGAACACGCGCAGCCGCGTCGTCATGTTGCCTTCGCGGTGCAGAGCGACGACCGGGTCGTACATCCTGAACTGGTTGGCGCTGGCGAGCGTATCGGCTTCGAACGAGCCCTGAAGGTCGGGCGTGCCAGGTAGATTGAATGCGCCCATGTCGGCGTTGGTGGTGACGCCGACGCTGGCGGAGTACGCCATCGCGTCCTGTGTGCCGCGTTTCTTGTCGTCGAAGGTCTGTATCGCGCGCAATGCATTGAGTGCCGCGAGCGACGGCACGTTCGCGCCGATTTGTCCGGTATCGCTGACGGCGACGCCCTTGCTCGCGAAGAACTCCTTACCCTTTGTGTTCGTGGCCGCCGGTCCGGTGAACGCTTGATAAACGAGGACAGGGTGATCTGACGTAGCGGCATCGAGCTCGGCCAGCGTCGGAAGCCGCTTCTCGGTGAACTGCGACTGATTCCATCCACCCATCGACGTGATGAACGCGCCGGCGGGGACACCCTTCGCTCGTGCCTTGAGCACCGCCTGTACTTCTGCGATCGACGCCGTCCCCTCGAGCGGCGTGTGATACCCCGGGCGGATACCGAGCAAAACGATGTGATTGTGGTTGTCGATGAGACCGGGGACGACGGTGCGGCCGCGAAGATTGATCTCACGCGTGCACGGACTCAGTCGCTGATTGCCACGAGGACCGACGGCGGTGAATCGCCCATCTTGAATGGTGACCTCTGTTGCCGTGGACCCGCGCCCATCCATGGTGACGAACCTGCCGTTGGTCAGATGCAGGTCGCGCGCGCCGGTGCAGGGATCGGCGGTCGCCTGCCTCGCCTGGCCGAACGTCGTGATTGGAGGGAATGCGACTGCGGCAAAGACCATAGCTGCGCCACAGAAGGCGACGAGGCTTCTGAATCTGAACATGCGGGAGATTGTATTCGGGGAGGGGGAAGAGCGGATATCTGATTACGTCACACAGAGGCGCCGAGGCACCGAGAAGAATCCAAAAGGATCCTCAGTGCCTCGCTGCCTCGTGTGTCGTGTTCGCTATGCGGTCGCGGGCGCTGGATTCGCTGCCGCGAGCACCGCCGACTTCTTACCCGCTAGCCACTGATCGAAGTTCTGCAGCGACGGGTTGAGCTTCCGGGTGAGGTCGATGCTGCGAGCCGCGTTCACTTCCTTCTCGAAGTCGCGGTAGACCTGGAACATGTTGCCGTATTCGTCGGCACCCGGGAATCCGAAGCCGCGGAACACGTTCGCATCAACCGGGTTGAACTGCACCGGCGAGATCCCGAGACCCTTTTCCAACCTCTTGCTCATCTCCTGGAAGCTCAGGCTCTCGCCCGCGATGCCGACAGTCTTGCCGACGTACTCGGAGCCCGCCTTGAAGATGCCGTAGGCCACCTTGCCGATGTCTTCGGCCGCGATGCCGGGCAGCTTGGCTTCGCCCATCGGGAACGTCCAGCTGTAGACGCCCTTGTCGTCCTTCTTCGGCGCCAGACCGAACAGATAGAAGTTGTCCCAGTAGAACGAGGTCACGAGGTAGGTCGTCGGCAGGCCGCTGAACGCCGCGTTGGCGTCGGCCTTCGCGTCGAAGTGCGGCACGCGATACTTGCCCTGCAGCATCGGCATGCGGGTGTCGTCGGCCGACATCAGCTTGCGCGTGTCTTCGAGCGTCGACCAGATGACGTGCTTCACGCCGGCGGCCTTGGCGGCTTCGGCGATGTTCTTGGCCTGCTGGATTTCCTTCTCGCCAGAGAAGTGCTCCCAGAAGTTGGTGACCGCGTAGACGCCATACGCGCCCGCGAACGCCTTCTTCAGGCTCTCGACGCTGTCGAGATCGCCGCCGACGACTTCTGCGCCAGCCGCCGCGATGGCCTTGGACTTGTCCTTACTGGCGTCGCGTGTGATGGCGCGCGCAGCGAATTCGCCGTTTGGATCGGCGAGGATCGCGCGCACGAGACCGCCACCCTGTGACCCCGTTGCTCCTGTTACTGCGATAATTTTCTTGTCAGCCATTTCAGACCTCAGTCAATTAATTGAAGATTTTGGCGATCTTTGATGGTCGATTCCTTGGTGATTGGCGATTGTTGATCGTTGATTGCGACTGCTTCGTTCGCAATCAGTCAACTAATCACCAATCAACACTCAACAATCAAAAACGAATCAACGATCACCCAATCAATAATCCCAAATGCTTTCTAGACTCCCGCGACTTCCTTCCGGACGATCGCCGCACCCTCGGACAGCGCATGGAGCTTCAATTTCGCGACCATGCGTGCCAGCGGCTTCATGCCGCAGTCGGTGCTGAGCGTGACCTTGTCGGCCGGTACGGCCTTGACCACCTTGCGGACGCGATCGGCGATCATCTGCGGCGACTCGACGGCGTTCGTGCGAATGTCGAGGACACCGATCTGCGCGCCCTGGTTCGCGGGCAGGTTCTTGAGGAACTCGACGCCGTCCATGTGGCGATTGGCATAGTCGAGCACGAACTCGTCGATGCCGGCCGTGCCGAAGAAGTACGGGAGCACCGTCTGATAGCCCGTGGGGAAGGCAGCGCTGAGGATGTCGTTGCCCCAGGCATTGCCGTAACAGAAGTGCCAGCCGATCTTGGCGTCCACGCCATCGCAGCACTGCTCGACGACTTCACGAATCCACTTGTAGTCGTCCTTGTTGTTCGTGAAGAGCGGCAGCCACGCACCCAGATCTTCGAGCTGCAGGTACTTGGCGCCGGCGGCGACCAGGTCCTTCATCTCCTTGTTGAAGAGGGGCGCAAGCGCGAAGCTCAGCTCCTTCGCATCCTTGTAGTGCTTGAAGTACACGTGCCAGGCCAGGTTGATCGGACCGGCGCCCACGGAAACCTTGATCGGCTTATGGGCAGACTTGGCCGCGATCCTGTACAGGTCCGCGAAGCGGAGTCTGCTGTTGCCCACCGGGCCGTTGTTCACGACGCCGCCCCAGTCGTGGAGCATCTCCTGCGTCACGTTGCGCTCGACCACGCCGACGGTGGAGGGGTGCTCTTCCTTCGCAGCCTCGAAGCCGTCGATCCGCTCGTAGAGATACCAACAGAACGACCCGATCACGCCGACGTAGTCGTCGTACCACATGTTGCCGTCGGTGACGATATCCAGTCCCGCCTCTTCCTGGTCGCGGATCACCGTCGCCACGGCGTCGGTGTACACCTCTTCGTGCTGCACTTCCTTGAATGCCACGCGAATGTCGCGGCCGAGCAACTGTTGCTTGAACCACTGCGGCCGTGGATACGAGCCGACCATCGTGGTCGGGAGAAGCTTGTCAACAATCTTCGTTGCCATGTAGTCCTCTAGTTGTAGGCGTGTCGATATGTGGCGGGGCTGCGCCGCGTGGCGGCCCACGTGCCCGCGTCTTCCCGGCGTCGAGGCCGGGTGCCAAGCCGACGATTATTGCACTACAACTCGGTTGGTGGAAAGTGGAACCCCGGCCACAAACCACCAACCACTAACTACCATCCCGCAGCAGGGCTCCGATATGATCGCTGTTTGATAAATCCACGTCCTCATAACTCACTGGAGAGTTGAATGTTGAAGCGTGTTCTCGTCTGTCTGACGGTCGTTGCGGCCACGGCCGCGGTTGGTGCGTGTGGTGGCGGCACATCATCCCAGCCCGAGGGCGGCGGCACGGCCGCACCGGCACCCGCAGCGCCGCCTCCGGCGCCCATTGGCGCAAGCGTCATCAGTGGCAGCGTCAAGCTCGAAGGCGCTCCGCCGGAAGCGCGAGTGATTCGCATGACGTCAGACCCGCTCTGCATGCCGGAAGGGCCGACGCTGTCAGAAGTCGTGCTCGTCGGTCCTGGTAACGGCCTGCAGAACGTGTTCGTCTACGTGAAGGACGGCCTCGGCGATAGAACTTTCACCGCGCCGACCACGCCGGTGGTGCTCGACCAGCGAGGCTGCAGATACATGCCGCACGTCTTTGGTGCCCAAGTGGGGCAGCCGGTCAAGATCCTCAACAGCGACGGCACGTTACACAACGTACACGCCGTGCCGAAGGAGAACACCGAGTTCAACTTCGGTCAGCCGCTGAAGGGGATGGAGTCCACGCAGACGTTCACGAAGTCCGAGATCATGGTGCCCTTCAGGTGCGACGTGCACGGATGGATGGCGGCCTACGGGGGTATCGTCCAGCACCCGTTCTTTGCGGTGACGAAGAACGACGGCACGTTCGAGATCAAGGGGCTGCCGGCGGGGACTTACACCATCGAAACCTGGCACGAGCGCTTCGGTCTGCAGACGCAGACGGTGACGGTGGATGGAACCGCCGCGGGCAAGGCGGACTTCAGCTACAAGGCGTCGTAGATCCGGGATCCGGGATCCGGGATCCGGGATCTGGTCCGAGGGTTCCGGGCGGCCACAGTCATCGCGTGTGTGTAGTCGGAGGAACGGCATGGTTTCCGACAAAGAGCTGATCACCGCGGCGCGGCAGGCGCGGCGTCATGCGGTGGCGACGTTCTCAAAGTTCAAGGTCGGTGCCGCGCTCGAAACCAGCCACGGCGTCATCGTC
>Ga0247825_10002761_pt1 | contig 11602 bp, 8 predicted proteins | sample 13C_Vanillin_Day_FD_194413 | JGI IMG/M metagenome (GOLD analysis project Ga0247825, IMG submission 194413) | Soil microbial communities from agricultural site in Penn Yan, New York, United States - 13C_Vanillin_Day48 | ecosystem: Environmental > Terrestrial > Soil > Agricultural land | place... | reverse complement strand
GCGCCGCGCTGCAGCTTGCCGAGGGCCTTGTCCGCGTACGACTCGTGCATTCCGCGCGAGAAGAGGAAGGCGCCGGCGATGATGTACTCAGCCATCGCCGTTGGGCGTACGTAGCCGCGTCCGCTTGTGATCATCACGTGCTCGGCCTGCCAGGCATCGCAGACCCAGAGGTTCGATACGCCGGCGTTCGTGTGATGCAGCCACCGCATCTTCGGGGCCATATCAACAACATCTTTGAGCACAGGGATCGCCATGCAGACCGCGTCCGCGTCGGCGAGGATGGCGCGCAGGTTCGCGTCTGCCTTGGCGATCTGCGCAGCGTCACCAGAGCGGCCTGCGGCGTGGTAGGCGCTAAATGCCGTGTTGCCGTCGATGACTTCGACAGCGGGCTCGAAGGCGCGCACGGGCGAGATGTCGGCGCCCATCAGCGGCGCGCAGACGACAACACGGGGCCGGGCATTGGTGGTCATGGAGGCTCCTGCTTCTAGTCCGGGTTACGGGGTTTCGATCTTGCGCACGCCGGTGACGACGCTAAGGAGGGCGTCGATGGCGACCTTGTCGCCCTCTTCCGGTTCGGGATAAACGACGTCGTGCGCGAGGCGCAGCTCGTTCACCATGTCCGGCGTATCGGCGTAGGACACGTACAGCTGGTAGTAGCGAACGCCATGCAGCTCGTATGGGTTCACGCGACGGATCAGCGCCTCTCGCGCCATGGTTCGCGTCCTTTCGTTGTGGCGATGCGACTGGTGAGAGCTTAGCGCAATCGGTGGGTGAACCTCACCTCTCCGCCCTCCCCGGGATTTTTGGCCGGGCCTCGTCCGCCGTTGGACGGAGATAAGGCATAGGCCGCAGGTCACTCCTGCAGATGCGACTACCGCCCGATTCGGCGATCGGGGTCGACAGACAGACTGCGAAGGACAGACGACGCAGCGAGGAGGAACCACATGACACGACCCATGAACCGATAGCCGCCATCCCCAAGCTTCCAGTCAAAGAAAGGTCATCGTCATGTTTAAGTTCCTCTCCCCTGAATCCCTGGCGCGATTCAGCGCCAAGCATCCCTGGTACATGGTGGGCCTGTGGGTCCTGATCCTCGTCGGCGCTTTCATGGGCGCTGGTATGGCCAAGACAGACAACGCATCCGAAAGCGGCAACACCGAAGCCCAGCGGGCGTTCAACGCCCTGGAGCGAGCCCGCGGCGAAGCCGTACCCGAAGAAACAATTGTCATCACCTCGGCCAGTGAATCGGTGGATTCTCCGGCCTATCGCGATTTCGTCACCAACCTGGCCGCTGAAGTACGCGGCCTCGAAGGCGTCGAAAGCGCCGCTACCTACTACGAGACGAACGACCCGGCCATGGTGTCGCGCAACGGGCAGGGCACGATGATCTCGGTTCTCCTGGCCGGCGACGAAGATGACGCGATGGACACAGTCCTGCCGCTCCTCCACCTCATCGAAGACACGACGAGTGACGAGGGCTTCACGGTCCGGACAGTCGGCGCCGGAAGTCTCAACTACGAGATCGGTGAAATCGCCAAGAGCGACCTGCAGAAGTCCGAGATTCTCGGCCTGCCCGCCGCGGCCATCGTCCTAATCATCGTCTTCGGCGCACTGGTCGCAGCCGGACTGCCCCTCATGCTTTCGATGCTCGCGATATTCGTCGCGACAGGTATCACGGGGGTCTTGAGCACGTTCGTGCCCATGGGCGAGTTCGTCGAGAACATGGTCATCATGATCGGCCTCGCCGTCGGCATCGACTACTCACTGTTCATCATCGAGCGCTTCCGTGAGGAGCGCGCGGCCGGCCTGGACAAGGTCGAAGCGATCACCCGCACCGGCGCTACGGCAAGCCGGGCGGTCCTCTTCTCCGGCCTCACCGTTATCCTCGCCCTGGCGAGCCTCCTGATCATGCCCGACACGTTCTTCCACGGCCTCTCGCTCGGGGCAGTGGCTGCGGCAGTCGGCGCACTAGCGGCCGCGATGACACTGCTGCCCGCCGCGCTCTCTCTACTCGGCGACAAGGTCAACGCCTTTCACCTGCCGGGTCGCGGCAAGCCGAGCAACCACGCCGAGGCGACGCACGGCTTCTGGCACCGCACCACCAGCGCGGTCATGAAGCATCCGGTGATCGCCGTTGTCGCTACAGTCGCCATTCTCGGTGCGGCGGCAGCACCCCTCGCCACAATTGAGCTGGGTTCGTCCGGCATCAGTCAGCTACCGCAGAACGCTGAGTCCGTGAGGGCCTTCAACACCCTTCAAGACGAATTCACGACCGTCCGCATCGCCCCGGTAGACGTGGTCATCGAAGGTGACGTCAGCTCTTCCGAGGTCAACGCCGCCGTCGCATCTCTCGCAGCCTCGGTCGCCCAGAACGAAAACTTCACCAGCATGACCGAGCTCGAGGTCCTGGACGAGCGCACTGCCCTGGTCCAGATTTACATCAAGGGCGACAGCATGGGTGACGCCGCTCAGAAGGCTGTGAAGCAACTGCGCAGCGAGTACCTCCCGTCCGCCTTCGGCCAGACAGGCGTCAGCGTGCTGGTCGGTGGCGGGACCGCCGAGAACGTCGACTACGTCGACTCCATGACGAAGTACCTGCCCCTGGTCATCGGATTCGTCCTCGCGCTGAGCTTCTTGCTTCTCATGGTTGTCTTCCGCTCCATCGTCATCCCGGTCAAGGCCATCTTGATGAACCTCCTGTCAGTCGCAGCGGCGTATGGCCTCATCGTCCTGGTGTTCCAGCATGGCGTTGGCGCCGAGACCCTTGGCCTCACGGAGACGAAGATGGTGGCCGCGTGGCTGCCGGTGTTCCTCTTCGCGATTCTCTTCGGCCTGTCGATGGACTACCACGTGTTCCTGCTCAGCCGCATCCAGGAGCGCTACCTGAAGACGGGTGACAACCGGGCTTCGGTCGCCAGCGGCCTGCAGTCGACGGCGCACATCATCACGGGCGCTGCCGCCATCATGGTGGTCGTCTTCGGCGCCTTCGCCCTCGGCGACCTGATCGAACTCCAGCAGATGGGCTTCGGCCTTGCGGTCGCCGTCTTCATCGATGCAACCCTAGTGCGGTCCATCCTGGTCCCGGCCAGCATGGAGTTGCTGGGCGACCGCAACTGGTATCTGCCAAGCTGGCTCGAATGGCTGCCGCGTCTCAACGTCGAAGGCGCTCCGGCACCGAGCCGACAGCCCGTCAGCCGCCCGTCAGCGGGTCGCATCCCGGGCAACGCCATCCCCGTGGAGGTGCGAATCAACGATTAGTCGAATTGCACCGTCCCCAGGAACCCCCTCTTCGCATTGAAGAGGGGGTTCCTTTTATTGCCGGAGATACCTGCGAACACGGCTGTGGCCAGTGTGCTAACCTGCGCTCCCGACCTGTTTAGTCTCGAACGGAGGACAGCATGAGCGGTGCGCTGAGTCACATCAAGGTGGTCGACCTGGCGGTGGCGAGGGCGGGGCCGTCCTGCGTACGAATCCTGTCGGACCTCGGCGCTAGCGTGATCCAGGTCGTGCGCCCTGCAGGCGGCGGCGGCGACATTGGGCTGCCGGGGGCGGACCGCGAGAACCTGCACCGCAACAAGCGCTCGATCGCCCTCGACCTGCAGCAACAGGCCGGGCGCGACGTGTTCATGAAGCTGATCCACGACGCCGATGTGGTGGTTGAGAACTTCCGCCCAGACGTCAAGCACCGCCTCGGCATCGACTACGAGACGTTGTCCACGATCAACCCGCGCCTTGTCTATGGCAGCATCTCCGGCTTCGGCCAGGACGGCCCCTGGGGACCGCGACCGGGCGTCGACCAGATCGCGCAGGGCATGGGCGGGCTGATGAGCATCACCGGCGAACCGGGCACGGGCCCGTGGCGCGTCGGCATCGCCATCTGCGACCTCGCAGCGGGCATGTACCTGGCGCACGCCATCATGGCGGCGCTGATCGAGCGCGATCAGTCAGGTCAGGGCCAGTGGGTGAAGACCTCGCTGCTTGAGTCCGTGATCGCGCTGCTCGACTTCCAGGCCGCGCGCTGGCTGCTCGATGGCGAGGTGGCGGGGCAGGCAGGTAACGACCACCCGACCATGTTCCCCACCGGCGTGTTTCCGACCAGCGACGGCATGATCAACATCGCCGCGACCGGTGACCGCGCCTTCAACAATTTCTCGAACGTGATCGGCTTGCCGGACCTAGCGTCGGACGAGCGCTTCGCCAACGTGCGTTCCCGCGGACGCAACCGCGAGCCGCTGCGCGAGCTCTGCGAGGCTCAGACACGCAAGTTCACATCCGACGAGCTTGTGGAGAAGCTGAACGAGGCCGGCGTGCCCTCAGGCCCCATCCTCAGCATCGACCAGGTATTTGCCAACTCGCAGGTCCAGCACCTGGGCATGGCAGCACCCATCGACAGCGACCGCGGTGCGCTCAACCTCGTGCGCCCGGGCTTTCAGCTATCGCGGACGCCCGCCCAGGTACGCTCAGCGGCGCCCGCCTCGGGCGAGCACACGCGCGAGGTGCTGGCGGAGCTTGGGTTCGACGCTTCGGAGATCGATGCGCTGGCCAGCTCAGGGGTTATCCCGGCCTAGAGCACTGAGAGCAGCTTGTCCTTGATCTCGGTGAAGTCGGCAATGAGCTCATCGCCGACAAACATCAGCACTGTCATCGCCGCAACGGAGATGAGTGTCACGATCATGCCGTACTCGACGTTGGTCTGACCGGCTTCGCCGCGGTTCACAAGGGAACGAAGGTGATTGAGCATCTAGTGACCTCCCTGTCATGCAATCACCTAAAGAAACGGCGTTTCCGCCCAAACGTGACAGGGGCAATCGGGCAATCGGGCAATCGGGCAATCGGGCAATCGGGCAATCGGGCAATCGGGCAATCGGGCAATCGGGCAATCGGGCAATCGGGCAATCGGGCAATCGGGCAATCGGGCGCAGGATAACCCCTCGGTGTCATCCTGAACGGAGTGAAGGATCTAGCCAGCCAAGATCCCACCCCCGGTTCACTAGAACCTCCGACATGGGACAACGCCCTGCGCCGGTGCGCTAGATGCTGTATTCCGCCGAGCTAGATCCTTCGGTGGGGCTCAGGATGACAACACGAGGCGCGGGACGCCAACAAGATTCGCGCTCTGTAAATCCCCGTCACCATGCCCACGCTTCGAGGTAGTCCCGAGCGCCTTCCCATACTTCCAGGCTGCGGTGCAGGACGACGTCAATCGGGCGCACACGCTGAGCAGCAAGCGTCGCCGGCTCAGCAGGCTCTGTGCCTTCCTGCAGGCCACGCAGCGTGGCCAGCAGGCGCTGTCGCACGGCGATGATCGCACTGTCGGCGCTTACGAGATGTTCGAGGGAGCGGTCGAGGATCGGCCCGCCCTGGTGTTCCTGCACCGCCCAATCCTGCGCCGGGATCGATTTGATGCCCGTGTACGACGACGCACGCTGGGCGAGGCGGTCGATCATGTAGTCGTTACCACGGTTCTCCACAGGTTTGAAGCCCGGCCCGACGGTCGGGAAGTTCACGCCGGACTCCCTGGCGTCGCGAAGCTCGTCCTCGGTTAGCGGGCGCGTCGGGTGCCAGATGATGCGGTAGTAGACTTGGTGCTCGTCGTCGACGGGCACGCGCACCTGGAAGTGGATGGGCGTGCCGGCGCGGGCGGCGATCATCGTGAAGGAGGGCATGCTCCACTGGTTGACCCGCCAGTAGTAGGTGTCGCCTTCGCCGTTACGCTGGGCGGCGAGCATGATGCCGTAGTCGGTCTCCTTCAGGGACCAGCGCGGCGTCTTGTCCATGTACATCGCCGCCTGGGCCCGGTTCATTGTCGTCAGCAGGTCGCCGCTGCCGTTGTCGACGCGGCTGTGCAGGAAACTGACATGGCTGGAATCGATGTCGCCCTCGAGGCCCTGCATCCAGTTGCCGCCGATGAACATCTTTGAGATGTACCGGTGCGACGCAGGCACGGCATTGAGCTCGAAGTCCGGGACCGGCGGCTGCGTCTCCTTCGGTCCCAGGTAGGCCCAGATCAGCCCACCGCGCTCGACGGCGGGATAGGCAGCGAAGGCCTGAATCTTGTCCTTGTAGGTCTCACCCTCGGGCGCGTTCGGCACGTCGAGGCAGTTGCCTTCCACGTCCCACTTCCAGCCGTGATACACACAACGCAGACCACCCTCTTCGTTGCGACCCCAGAACAGGCTCGCGAGGCGGTGCGGGCAGCGCTCGTCCAGGACGCCGACTCGCCCAGTGCTGTCCTTGAACGCGACCAGGTCCTCGCCGAGGATGGTCAACCGCACCGGCGTGCAGTCGGGCTCCGGCAGCTCATCGGCGCGCAGCACGGGCAGCCAGAAGCGCCGGTAGAGCTCGCCCATCGGCGTGCCTTTGCCCACGCGTGTGAGGAGGGTGTTTTCGCGTTCGCTGAGCATTCTGCGTGCCTCCTGGAGGATGGTTGGAGTCTAGTATGCGCCCTCTTCCGGAGTCGCGTGCCCCGGATTTGTCATTCTGAACGGAGGAGTCAGGGCGCATGGCCATGCGCCCCTACGCACGGCCGCGTCACTCCTTCGTAACCTCAACTTCTAAACCTCGAACCCGTCAACTCCACAGCTTCTTCGACGCAATCCTCGCACCTTCCGCCAGCGCCCCGAGCTTCGCCCACGCGACCTTCGCGTCAACCTCCCGCGAACCCGCCTGCGATGCGAACCCGCAGTCGTTCGTGATCATTACGTTCTCGCGGCCGACGAGGTTGGCGTAGTTCACCGTCATCTCGGCAATCCATTCCGGGTGCTCCACCCAGTTGGCGCCGTGGCTGATCATGCCTGGGATGATGATCTTGCCGTCCGGGACCTTGATGTCCTCGAAGGCGTGGTAATCGTGGTAGTGACGCGGGTTCGCCACCTCGAAGGAGATTGCTTCGGCGTTGACCTGCATCAGTGGTTCGATGTAGTCGCGCAGGTGGAGGTCGTAGATATGCGGGCCCTGGTTGATGCTGAAGCAGGTGTGGTAGCGGATCTTGTCCTGCGGAATGCCCTTTAGGGCGTAGTTGATCAGCTCGACCCGCTGCGCCGACTGCTTCGCGCGCTCGGATTCGCTGAGACCGCTGAAGCCCCACAACGTCGAGGCATTCGGGTCGTCCATCTGGATGAGGAAACCGGCGTCGATAATCGCCTGGTACTCCTGGTGTACGGCGTCGGCGAGGGCCGTGAGGAACTCTTCCTGCGTGTTGTAGTACTCGTTCTGCTGGTCGGCGAGGTTAGCCGGGTTGGCGGATGAGACGAAGGCCTCGACGTAGTTCTGGCCTTCGAGCGCTGCACGCAGGTTCGCGATGTCGGTCTGCAACGCCGCTTCGCCGATGTAGGTCACGGGCGCGCGACAGACGTAACTCTTGGCCGGCGCGAGCATGGCGCCGAACATCGCCTGGCTGAAGTAGCGCTCATAGTACTCCGGGAACTCCTTGACCTCACGCCAGCTTCGGATCGAGCTCTCGGTCGGCCCCAGCTCCTCGAAGCCGCCGAGGCGCTCCGCCTGATACGACGCAAACCCGCTCTTCGACTGCTCGCCGTCGCCGACTACGTCGATGCCCGCCTCACACTGCTTCCCCACGGCCTCGAAGACGCACTCGCGGACGCGGCTCGCCATGCCCTCGCGGTCGTAGGGGCGGCCGTTCTCCTTCTCGCGCATCGTCGCAATCAGGTCATCCGGACGCGGGATGCTGCCGGTGTGGGTGGTGAGGATGCGTTCGCTGCTTCGTTTCATGGTCCCCCTCAGCGCTGGATGAGTGTGCGGACACAGGATACGCGCCGGGCCGTGAGGGCGCAGCATGCTGGACCCCGACAGCCGCCGTCTTGATACGATGAACACACGGAGGCTCACATGAACGATGACGGTTTCGCATGGGTGGTGGTGGAGAGCGCGCACGGTACCGACACCACAGTCGGCGTTTTCACCGCGATCGAGGGGGCGCGCAAGGCTGTCGCGTCCTTCGGGCGAGAGCGCATCGCCGACTTTCGCATCGAGGGCCACGCCATCGACAAGCCTCGCAGCGAGCCGATCCCGTGGGAAGTGGCACTCTCCCGCGAGGGAGAGGTGCTGAGCGCCGATGTCTTCATCGGCTGCAACTGCGGCGACGACGAGGCAGAGTACTTCAAGCGGTCGTTCATCGCCCGCGATGGCGAATCGATGGGAATCATCGTCTTCGCTCTCACCCCCGGCCAGGCGATCGAAACCGCAGACCGTTACCGCAACGCGTTGCTCTCCTCCGGCTACTGGCGCAACGAATTCACGCCCCTGGAGCCGATCACGGCCGTCACTGCGTAGAGACCGCCACCCATCCCCTATAGCGGTGCGATTCATCGCACCACCCGGCAGTCCGTTCGCAAGGACCGACACAGCCGCGCCATCACCCTCCGTTTGTCATCCTGAACCGAGTGAAGGATTTAGCCCGCCAGGATCACGTTTCGTGTTCACCATGGCTCCAACCCTGAAACCCCTTGCGTTCTCGCTATCTGGTTCTGCAGGGCTAGATCCTTCACTCCGTTCAGGATGACAAACGGAGGGAGGGCTCGCTAAGGATCGCTGCAAGCCAGCAGAAGGCCATCACTAAAGGCAGCCTCAAACCACAACATCTAGTGTTGACATCCCCGCACGCCCGCACTATCTTGTGCGAGCGCTGGTGCATCTTCTTACGGAAGAGCTTAAAAGGGAACCCGGTTTGAAGCCGGGACTGCCTACCCCGCAGCGGTAAGCGAGAACGATCTCCATACGAAGTCACTGCTTCGATCTGAGACCCTTCGACAGGCTCAGGGCAAGCGGGAAGGCAAGGAGAGAGGGACCGGCCCATCAGGCCGAAGGCTCGCGAGTCCGAAGAACTGCCAGCGCCTGCCCGCGGAGAGACAACCGCTGGTAGCTCGACCACCGAGGCCTCGGGGAGGGCCGGCCGGCGGATTCGAGCGGCGTTGGCTTTGTGCCATGTCGCTTTTTTGTTCGCAGACCAATCCTTCTACCGTCGCCATATGCCCGCCCCGCCAGGCGGAGTTACGGATGAAGGAAGCACGCATGGTCATCAGCGAAGTACCCGCCCATCTACGCCCAGCCAGCGACCCACCCCCGCCCACCAACAGCGAAGCCATCCCGCAGTGGTCAATGCGCGTGACAAAGCGCAACGGCGGCTCCGAGCCCGTGGACGTGAACAAGATCGTGCGCGCCGTCAGCCGCTGCTGCGTCGGTCTTACCGACGTCGACCCGATGCGCGTCGCCACGCGCACTATCTCCGGGCTCTATGACGGCGCTACGACACGCGAGTTGGACCAGCTGTCGATTCAGACGGCGGCAGCGCACATCGCCGAGGAGCCGCAGTACGCGAAGCTGGCGGCGCGCCTGCTCTCGACGTACATCGACAAGGAGGTGCGCAACCAGGAGATTCACGCCTTCTCCCAGTCGATCGCCGTGGGCCGGCAGATCGGCCTTATCAACGACCGTCTCGGCGACTTCGTCAGCGCCAACGCGCGCAAGCTCAACGACGCGGAAGGTTCGGCACGAATGCTCATCGTTAACGAGCGCGCCAACGAATTCGAGTACTTCGGTCTGCGCACCCTGTACGACCGCTACCTCCTCCGCCATCCCCAGACCCGCCTCGTCATCGAGACGCCGCAGCAGTTCTTCATGCGCATCGCCTGCGCCCTGGGCGAGTCCGTCCCCGAAGCGCTGGAGCTCTATCGCCTGCTCTCGTCCCTTGAGTACATGCCCAGCTCGCCGACCCTGTTCAACGCCGGCACCCAGCACGAGCAGCTCAGTTCCTGCTTCCTGCTCGACTCGCCCAAGGACAGCCTGGAGAGCATCTACGCGAAGTACTCGGACATCGCCATGCTCTCGAAGTTCTCTGGCGGCATCGGCGTCGCCTACCACCGTGTGCGCTCGCGTGGGTCGCTGATCGCGGGTACCAACGGCCACTCGAACGGCATCGTGCCGTGGCTCAAGACGCTCGACGCGTCGGTTGCGGCGGTGAACCAGGGCGGCCGGCGCAAGGGCGCGGCCTGTGTGTACCTCGAACCGTGGCACGCGGACATCGAGGAGTTTCTCGAGCTGCGCGACAACACCGGCGACTCCGCCCGTCGCACGCATAATCTCAACCTCGCGCTGTGGGTGCCTGATCTCTTTATGTCACGTGTTGCGGCCGATGGCGACTGGTCGCTCTTCGACCCCAAGGCCGTGCCCTCCTTCCCGGACCTCTATGGCGCTGAGTTCGAGGCCGCCTATGAAGCGGCGGAAGCAGCCGGCCTGGCGGTTAAGACGCTGAAAGCTCGCGAGCTGTACGGCCGCATGATGCGCACGCTGGCCCAGACCGGCAACGGCTGGATGACTTTCAAGGACCGCTGCAACTCCACGAGCAACCAGACGGCGATGCCGGGCCATATCGTGCACAGCTCGAACCTCTGCACCGAGATCGTCGAGGTTACGGACGACGGTGAGACCGCCGTGTGCAACCTCGGCTCAATCAACCTCGGCCGCCACACCTTCCTCGACGAGGACGGTCGCGTGCACTTTGACTTCGAGAAGCTGGCACGCACCGTGCAGACGGCCGTGCGGCAGCTCGACCGCGTCATCGACCTCACCTTCTACCCCATCGGTCAGGCCGCGGCGTCGAACTCGCGCTGGCGGCCAGTCGGTTTGGGCCTCATGGGACTCCAGGATGTGTTCTTCCAGCTGAAGCTCACGTTCGACGCCCCGGAGGCGCGCCATCTCTCGAAGCGCATCTCGGAGGAGGTCTACTACCACGCCCTGAGCGCCTCCTGCGACCTCGCGGTCGAAAAGGGACGTCACGCTGCCTTCGCCGAGACGCGCGCGGCGCGCGGCGAGCTGCAGTTCGACGCCTGGGAGGGCGCCGAGCCGGTGGATACAACGCGATGGGATGCTCTGCGTGGTCGAATCGAGCGCGACGGACTGCGCAACTCGCTCCTCATCGCCATCGCCCCCACGGCGACGATCGCCTCGATCTGCGGTTGCTACGAGTGCATCGAGCCCCAGGTCTCCAACCTGTTCAAGCGCGAGACGCTCTCGGGCGACTTCATTCAGGTCAATCGCTACCTGGTCACGGAGCTAAAGAGCCGCGGCCTCTGGGACGAGTCGATGCGCAACCGCCTCAAGCTGTCGGAGGGCTCGGTGCAGGCGATCACGGAGCTACCGGAGGAGGTGCGCTCGATGTTCCGGACGGCGTGGGAGTTACCGATGGCTTCTCTGATCGACATGGCGGCAGACCGCGGCGCCTTCATCGACCAGAGCCAGTCACTCAACCTTTTCATGGAGAGCCCGAACATCGGCCAGCTGTCGTCCATGTACTTCTACGCCTGGAAGAAGCAGCTGAAGACAACGTACTACCTGCGCTCCCGCCCTGCGACACGCATCGCCCAGACCGCAGCCGCTCAGACAGCAACCGCCGTACCCGACGACGAAGCCTCATTGCCGCGTTCCGAACAATCAAACAATCAAGATCAAGACTCAAACACGCTCGTCACGGAGCCCATCGCCATGACCCTGCCCATGGTCATGCCCGAAGCCCTCTCAACCTTCGACACCCCCTCCCCATCAACGGGGAGGGGGTGTCGAAGGTTGAGAGGGCTTCGGGCATGAC
>Ga0247825_10002760_pt1 | contig 11602 bp, 12 predicted proteins | sample 13C_Vanillin_Day_FD_194413 | JGI IMG/M metagenome (GOLD analysis project Ga0247825, IMG submission 194413) | Soil microbial communities from agricultural site in Penn Yan, New York, United States - 13C_Vanillin_Day48 | ecosystem: Environmental > Terrestrial > Soil > Agricultural land | place... | reverse complement strand
GGCCGCGGCACGCCCGCCGGCGCAAACAGGCCGAACCAGGTCGATGGATATTCCTCGCCCAGCGCCTCCTTCAGGGTCGGTGCATCGGGGAACAGCGGCGAGCGCGCTTTCGAGGTCACCGCGAGCAGGGTGATGCGGCCGCTCTGGATCTGCGGCACCATGTTGGAGAGCGCGAGCAGCGCGATCGGCGTCGAGCCGCCGAGCACCGCGTTGACCACGTCGCCGCCGCCCCGGTAGGGCACCTTCACGATATCGATGTTCTCTTTTTTCTTCAGCCGCTCCATGAACACGGTCAGCGGGAACGAGAACGTGGCGTAGCTCAGCCCTTGGCGGGTCTTGGCGAGCGCCACCAGCTCGGGGAGCGACTTCACCTTGAGGTCGCTGTTGGCGACGATCGACAGCGTGTTGAAGAACAGGTTGGCGATCGGCGTGAAATCCTTTTCGGGATTGTAGGGAATGCTCTTGTAGAGAAACTCGTTGTAGACCGCGGGTTCGCTCGACATCACGCAGATGGTGTAGCCGTCGGGCACGGCTTCCGCGCAGGCGCGCGCGCCGATGTTCTGCCCGCCGCCGGGCCGGTTTTCGACGATGACCGGCTGCTGCCAGAGCTTCGAGAGCTCGTCGGCCAGCGCCCGGCTGAACACGTCGCCGCCGCCGCCCGCGGCCAGCGGAAACACGAGCTTCACCGGGCGTGCCGGGTAGTCCTGCGCGGCCGCGGGCGCCGCGACGGACAGCGCCGCGACAAGCGAAGCAATTGCGATCCGAAGCATGCGACCGGCTCCCGCGTCGATTTCCAAATGTCTCACTGCGGCTGGATGTTGCTTTCCTTCGCGACGCGCGCCGCAAAGGCGCGGTTGTCGGCGATGAACTTCGCGAACTCGGCGCGCGTCTGCACCACCGGATCGACGGCGCGATTGATGAAATACTTGTCGCGGAACGCCGGCTCACTCGTGATGCGCAGGATTTCGGCATGCACCTTGTCGAGAACGGGCGCGGGCGTCCCGGCCGGCGCGAACATGCCGAACCACGGCGGCGGGTAGTCCTGGCCGGTTGCCTCTTTCAGCGTCGGAATGTCGGGAAACAGCGGCGAACGCGCATTGGCGTTGAGCGCAATGCCGACGACCTGACCGGCCCTGATCTGGCCGATCATGTTGGACAGGCCGAGGAACACGATCGGCGTCGAGCCCGACACCATGGCGTTGACCATCTCGTTGCCACTGCGGAACGGTACGCGGACGATGTCGATGCCATTCTTCTTGTTCAGAGTGTCCATGAAATAGACCAGCATGAACGAGAACGTGCCGTAGCTCAGCGTGCCGGGCTTCGATTTGGCGAGCGCGACCAGTTCCGGGATGGTTTTCACGCCGAGCGAGGAATTCGCGGCGAGCGTGTTGGCGTTGATGAACAGGTTGGCGACCGGCTCGAGGTCCTTCTCCGGATCGAACGGCAGGTTCTTGAAGGTGAACTGGTTGTAGACCACCGGCTCGCCGGAGAGCACACAGAGCGTGTAGCCGTCGGGCGCGGCCTCCGCACAGGCGCGGGTGCCGATGTTGAGCCCACCGCCGGGACGATTCTCGACGATGAAGGGCTGGCCCAGCGATTTCTGCAGCTCTTCGGCAAGTGCGCGGGTGAACACGTCGCCGCCGCCGCCCGGACCGAGCGGGATGATGATGCGCACGGCACGCGCGGGCCAATCCTGCGCCGACGCCGCCGCGCACCAGCCGGCCACACCAACAGCGAGCAGCCACGCCACCAGCCGCCTCATTCTCTCCTCCCGCAGTTTTTGCCGCAGTTTTTGCCGCGGTTTCTTGCCGCGATTTCTGACCGTTGTTTTGCACATCATAGCGGAACGGACGCCGCGCGCGAGACAGCCGGACGGCCGAAATCCGCAAGGCTGCCGCGCGTCGCCGTGGATCGCGCATTGCTGCGTCCGGCAGGCGGCGATAGCCTTTCGGCGTGTCCACGGTCCAGGTGACGCTCATGCGCCGCTTCGTTCTCGCAGGCCTCGCCGCTGCCGCATTGGTTGCTGCCCCCTGCGGCGATGCGTCCGCCCAATCGAGATGCGCGAAGGGCGAGGTCTGGGGTGATCTCGGCTGCCAGCCGAAGGCCCAGTCCTCGCCGATGACGCGCGCGGCGAAGGAGCTGAAAGCTCGTTTGCAGAGAACGAAGCCCGTCCCGGCGGTCGGCGTACCGACGTCGCCCGCGCCGATGTTGGACTGAGTGCGTCCCGGCGTTCCGCCGATGCCCACCACATTCGCGCGAGGGACGCCGCCCACCGCATCGCCAATCTCGCCGGGCTCTGTTTCGGCGCTATAGTAAGTCCAATCGCAAGCGCGAACGCGAGGAGAAGCGATGGCGCAGGCCCGTGCACGCAAGACATTCGTGCTCATTCACGGCGCGTGGCATGGCGGCTGGTGCTGGCGGCGCGTCGCCGACCTGCTCGAAGCCCGGGGCCACAAGGTGTTCGCGCCGTCGCTGACCGGGCTTGCCGACCGCTCGCATCTTCTCAGCAGGGACATCACCCTCGACACCCACATCGCCGACATCGTCAATCTGTTCAAATGGCAGGGTCTGAACGACGTGTGCCTAGTCGCGCATTCCTATGGCGGCTGGCCGTGCTCGGGAGCGCTCGAAGAGATCGGCGACCGCGTATCCTCGATCGTCTGGCTCGACGCGTTCAAGCCGGAGAACGGCCAGAAGGGCGTCGACTTCGCCTCCGGGTTCAGCCGCAATGCGATGGAAGAGGCGGTCGCCAAAGGCACGCCGGGCCGCAAGGGCCCGCCGTCGAAGGCATTCGGCGTCAACGAGAAGGACCAGGCGTGGGTCGATTCCCTGCTGACCGACCAGCCGAACGGCGTCGCGACGCAGCCGATCAGGCTCACCGGCGCGCGCGAGAAGATCGGCAGGAAGGCCTACATCCGCGCGACGAGTTATCCGCAGACAGCCTTCGACAGGGCACTGGCGGAGTGCAAGGCTGACCCCACGTGGAAGACGTTCGTGAACGAGAACACCGGGCACGACGTGATGATCGACCAGCCGCAATGGCTGGTGCACATTCTGATGCAGGTGGCTTGATAGAGTGGCTCGATTGAAAGGGAGGCGACAATGACGACAAACTCAGAAGCGACGCGCCGCGGCGTGCTGGGCACGATGGCGGCCGGCGCACTGGCCGCGGGCATGGCACCCGCGACGGCGCAAGGCGGACAAAAGACCTTCGTGCTGGTGCATGGCGCCTGGCACGGCGGCTGGTGCTGGCGGCGTGTCTCGGACCTGCTGGAAAAGAAGGGTCACAAGGTGTTCACGCCGACCATGACCGGGCTTGGCGCATGTTCTCACCTCGCAAGCAAGGACGTGAACCTCACCACGCACATCACCGACATCGTCAACTTCATCAAGTGGGAGGATCTGTCCGGCATCGTCCTGGTCGGGCACTCCTATGGCGGCTACATCGTCAGCGGCGCCGCTGAGCAGATCGGCGACAAGGTGAGCTCGATCGTGTTCCTCGACGCCTTTGTGCCGGAGAGCGGCGAAAGCCTCGGGGCGGGCGCCTCGCAGCCGGTCAAGGACGCGATCGCGGCTGCGCTCGGCCGCGGCGAGCACTTGCTGAAGCCGGTCCCGGCTTCGGTGTTCCGCGTCAACGAGAAGGATCGCGCCTGGGTCGACGCCAAGTGCACGCCGCAGCCGATCGGCACGTTCACCGAAACGATCAAGCTCACCGGCGCGCGCGACAAGATCGCGAAAAAATCCTACATCCGCGCCAAGGGCTATCCGAGCGTGCCGTTCGACGCGATGCTCGCGAAGTATCAGCCCAATTCGGCGTGGAAGACGTTCGAAATGACGGCCGGCCACGACGCGATGGTCGACCAGCCGCAGGAACTGACCGACCTGCTGTTGCAGCTGGCCTGAGCGCAGTCCCCGAGCAAGCAAAGTGACGGCCGCCGCCCTCCCGCAACGGGACGGCGGCGGCCGCTGAGTTACTATCGTTTGGTAATGACAATCTCGGCGTATTCGCTCGGCACCACCATGGTGCCGTCCTTAGCGCGGTTGAGCCGCACAATCAGATTCATCAGATCGCTGTGCAGTTCGTCCTGCTTCGCCGCGGGAAGCGCCGCGAAGGTCTTCAGCAGCGGACCGTAATAGGTCTTGAACACCTCCATCCAATGCCCCGGCGAGCGGTAGCGGAACATGAATTCGCGCTTGCGCAGGTCGACCGATGCGGCGCGCGGCCCGAACATCTCGTTGATGCGCGGCTGGGCGCCCCAGAGGGCGGGCGACTTCACACCGGCCGGCGGCGGCATCTGCTTGCCGATCGCCTTGAACACCTGGCCGATGAAGCCCTCCGGCGTCCAGTTGGCGAGGCCGATCTTGCCGCCGGGCCTGCAGACGCGCAGAAGCTCGGCTGCGGCCTTGTCCTGGTTGGGCGTGAACATCACGCCGAAGGTCGAGACCACCGCGTCGAAGGAGCCGTCGGCGAACGGCAGCGACTCGGCGTCGGCCTCCTTGAACTCGATGCGCCAGCCTTCGGCCTGCGCGCGCGCCTTGCCGCGCTCGAGCAGCGCCGGGACATAGTCGGTCGAGACCACGTCGCACCAGCGCCGCGCGGCCGCGAGCGTGACGTTTCCGTTGCCGGCGGCGACATCGAGCACCTTCTGGCCCGAGCGCAGGTCGAGCGCTTCGCAAAGGTCCTCGCCGACGATCTGCAGCGTCGCGCCGACGATGGCATAGTCGCCGGAGGACCAGGCGCCCTGCTGGCGGGTCTTCAGGGCTGCGAGATCGGGAGCCGCGGAGGCGGCGGGCGGCGGGGCGGTCAAGGTCGCAGTATTCATGGTCGTTCCTCATGTGGTGATTGCAATGGCACCACCATGGAGGAAGACCGGCGGCAAGGCTTCCAGACCGGCTTGAGTTTGCCTTGAGACGGGCTTGATTGTTCCTCAAGGCGGCAGTTATTGCGGCTGAAGCCCTGCTTCCTTGACGATCTGTTCGGCCAGCACGCGGTCCTTCCTGATGAAGGCTCCGAATTCGTCGGGCGTGCTGGCGACCGGCGCGAGCCCGCGCTCGGTCAGATGGCGGCGCCGGAATTCCGGCTCGGCCATGATGGCCGCGATCGCGGCCTGCAACCTCGCCGTGATGGCCTTCGGCGTGCCGCCGGGCGCGAGCAGGCCGAAATACGAGCGCGCTTCGAAGCTCTTGCCGGTCGCTTCCGGAATGGTCGGGATGTTGGGGAACAGCGGCGAGCGCTTGTCGCTGTCGACCATCAGCCCGATCACCAGGCCTGCTTCGAGCTGCGCGCGCACGTTGGAGATGCCGTAGAAGCCGACCGGTGTCGTGCCCGACAGCAGCGCATTCACCGCCTCGCCGCCGCCGCGGAACGGCACGCGCACCATGTCGATGCCGGAATCCTTTTTCATCCGCTCGAGCAGCACGCCGAGCGGCACCGCCGCGGTCGAATAGCTGAGCGTGCCGGGCTTCGCCTTCGACAGCGCGGCAAGCTCCGCCACCGATTTGACCTTCAGGCTCTCACCGACCACCAGCACCTGGTCGATCAGAAACAGCTGCGTGACCGGCTCGAGCGCCGCCGGATCGAAGTTCAGCGTCTTGAACAGGAACTGGCTGAACACCAGCGGCTCGCCCGGAATGATGCACAGCGTGTAGCCGTCGGGCGGGGCTTCCGCGCAGGCGCGGGTGCCGATGTTGAACGCGCCGCCCGGGCGGTTCTCGATCACGATCGGCTGGCCGAGCCGCTTCTGCATCTCGTCGCCCAGCGCCCGCATGAAGATGTCGCTGGTGCCGCCGGCGCTGGAGGTGGCGATCACCTTGATCGGCCGCGTCGGGTAGTCCTGTGCAGTGGCGCCGGACGAACCACAAAAAAGCGCCGCGGCGGTGGCCACGGCGCGGACAACGGCATGCAACATGAAACGCCCCTATTTCTTGCTCAGCAGTTCCTTGATCTTACCGCTGGCCTTGCCGAAATCCATCTTGCCGGCGAAGCGTTCCTTCAACGCAGCCATCGCGCGGCCCATGTCCTTCATGGTTTCGACGTTGAGTTCCTGAAGCATGGCGGAGATCGCGGCGCCAGCCTCCACGTCCGACATCTGCTGCGGCAGATATGCCGTGATGATCTCGATCTCGCCCTTCTCCTGTGCGGCAAGCTCAGGCCGCCCGCCCTTGTCGTAAAGTTCGGCGGATTCCTGGCGCTGCTTGATCATCTTCTGGAACAGCGACATCAGGTCGGCTTCGTTCAGCGGTTGCTTGCCCTGCCCGCGCGCCTCGATATCGGCGTTCTTGATCGCGGCGTTCATCATCCGCAGCGTCGAGACGCGGCGCTCGTCGCGCGCCTTCATCGCGTCCTTCATGGCGTTGTTGATGCTGTCGCGGAGCACGGGAAAACCCCCATTTTTCTTCGAAACCGGCCATTCAAAAACCGGCTGTTCAAATCGAAACTGGACCTTTGACGGCGGCGGTCCGGAAGCCTATCTAGGCCCCATATGAGCCCCAAACAAGACGATTCAGGCTGGATCGAGCGGAAACCCACTGCGCTGCTGGTGCTGGCCGACGGCACCGTGCTCGAAGGCTTTGGCCTCGGCGCGAGCGGCCATGCGGTCGGCGAGGTCTGCTTCAACACCGCCATGACGGGCTATCAGGAGATCCTGACCGATCCTTCGTATGCCGGGCAGATCATCACCTTCACGTTCCCGCATATCGGCAATGTCGGCACCAACGACGAGGACATCGAGACGCTGAACCTCGCGGCGACGCCGGGCGCCTGCGGCGCGATCCTGCGCACCGACATCACCCAGCCGTCGAACTACCGCGCATCGAAGCATCTCGACCAGTGGCTCAAGTCGCGCGGCGTGATCGGCCTCTGCGGCATCGACACCCGGGCGCTCACCGTGCTGATCCGCGAGAAGGGCATGCCCAACGCGGTGATCGCGCACAATGCGAACGGCAAGTTCGATCTCGACGCCTTGAAGAAAGAGGCACGCGAGTGGCCGGGCCTCGTCGGCATGGACCTCGTGCCGAAGGTGACCAGCGCGCAGCGTTTCACCTGGGACGAGACGCCCTGGCAATGGGGCAAAGGCTACGGCCGCCAAAGCACGCATCAAGGCAAGCCGGAATTCCATGTCGTGGCGATCGACTATGGCGTGAAGCGCAACATCCTGCGGCTGCTCGCCGACGCCGGCTGCAAGGTGACTGTCGTGCCGGCGAAGACCTCGGCCGAGGATGTCTTTGCGCTCAAGCCCGACGGCGTGTTCCTTTCCAACGGCCCCGGCGATCCGGCGGCGACCGGGCAATATGCGGTGCCGGTGATCAGGAAGCTGATCGACAGCGGCACGCCCACCTTCGGGATCTGCCTCGGCCACCAGATGCTCGGCATCGCGGTCGGCGGCAAGACCATGAAGATGCACCAGGGCCATCACGGCGCGAACCATCCGGTGCAGGACATGACCACCGGCAAGGTCGAGATCACCTCGATGAACCACGGCTTTGCGGTCGACAAGGACAGCCTGCCGAAGAACGTCGAGCAGACCCATGTTTCCCTGTTCGACGGCTCCAATTGCGGCATCGCGCTGAAGGACCGCCCGGTGTTCTCGGTGCAGTACCATCCCGAAGCGTCGCCCGGCCCGCGTGACAGCCACTATCTCTTCACGCGGTTCGTGGAGTTGATGCGGACGCGCAAGGCTCGCGCGGCCTGATCCGCGCCGCCGCTGCAGCGCGCTTGCAGCAACCGGCATTCTCCATGCGCTGCAAGCTCGTGATCTTCGACTTCGACGGCACGCTGGCCGACACGTTCCCGTGGTTCATGCGGATCATCAACGACGTCGCCGACCGCTACCGCTTCAAGCGGATCGAGCCGCACGAGGTCGAGTTGCTGCGCGGCATGGGCGCAACCGAGATCATGGCGCATCTTGGCGTTTCGCGATGGAAACTGCCGCTGATCGCGGGTCACATGCGCCGGCGCAAGGCGCGCGAGATCGGCGAGACCAGGTTGTTTGCAGGTGTGGAGGCGCTGCTGGCGCGGCTCGTCGACGCAGGCCTGCGCGTGGCGATTGTCAGCTCGAACTCGGAGGCCAATGTCCGCACGGTCATGGGGCCTGCGCTTGCCGCCCGCGTCACGTTCTTCGAGTGCGGCGCCTCGGTGTTCGGCAAGGCCGCGCGGTTTCGCAAGGTGCTGCGGCGAAGCGGCATTTTGCCACCCGACGCCATTTGCATCGGCGACGAGGTCCGCGATCTGGACGCCGCCCGCCGCGCCGGGATCGCCTTCGGGGCCGTTGCCTGGGGCTTCACCCGGGCCGAGGCGTTGCAGGCCCGGGGACCTGACGTCCTGTTCAGCAGCCTCGACGAAATTGCGGATAGCCTGACCGGATAGCGCAAGAGACCACTCGCGCAGCCGGTTCCGGCAAGCTAAGAAGAGTTCCGCGAGTCTTTATCACTCGGGCGCGATTCCCCATGCCACCAAACCTCGCCATCAAGCCTGAAGTCATCATGTTCGCCGATGACGGCTTTGTGCCGAACAATCCGCGGCTGCCGTTTGTGATTTATCGCGGCGCGATCGATCTGATCGGCATGGTCAACCCCGAAGACGCGATCGAGAGGCGGTTTCGCGACAACGGCTGGGGCCAATTCTGGCGCAACGGGATCTACCCGTACATCCACTACCACTCGATGATCCACGAAGGCATGGGCATCGCCCGCGGCAAGGCGCGCGTGCGCTTCGGCGGCAACAAGGGCCGGGAGATCAATCTCACAGCGGGTGACGTCGCGGTGCTGCCGGCCGGCACCGGGCACCAGTGCCTGTCGCACAGCGACAACCTGATGGTGATCGGTGCTTATCCCCGGACCGGCCACTACGACCTTTGCCGCGACAACAAGGCCGACCACGACAAGGCGGTGCTGTCGATCCCGCAGGTGCCGCTTCCCGATTCCGACCCGGTGTTCGGCAAGCAGGGCCCGCTGTTGCGGCTGTGGAACAACTGAGCTAGCCAAGCTTCATGTCAGCGTCCGACTGGATCGAGTTCTGGGACGGCGAGCATCCGATCTATGTGGATGCGCGCCATGCCGCCGCGCATTTCCGGCGCATCGCCGAGGACATCCGCGGCTATGCGCCGGAGGGCGGCAACGGCGTGTTTCTCGACTACGGGTGCGGCGAGGCGCTGTCGGCGGAGCTTGTCGCCGAAAGGGTCGGGCGGCTGATCCTGTGCGAGCCCGCGCCGAACGTGCGCGGCATGCTCGCCGGCCGCTATGCCGGAAATCCGAAGGTGGTCGTGCGCAAGCCGGACGACATCGCGACCATGGCGGCGGAATCGGTCGACGTCATCGTCATGCATTCGGTCGCGCAATACGTGACGCCGCACGAGCTCGACCGGCTGTTCCGGCTGTTTCGCAAGCTGCTCAAGCCGGAGGGCCTGTTCGTGCTGGGCGACGTGATCCCGCGCAAGCTGTCGGCGCTGGCCGACGGGATGGCGCTCCTGAAGTTCGGCTCGCAGGAGGGATTTTACGGCCAGGCGCTGCGCGGCCTGATCCGCACCCGCTTCTCGCACTACTGGAAGCTCCGCAAGTCGCTGGGGCTCGAGAGGTATGATGAGGGGGAAATCACCGCCAAGCTCGAGGCTGCGGGCTTCACGGTGCAGCGCTCCCGCTCAAACATCGGCCACAATAACAAGCGATTGACGTTCCTGGCACATGCACGCTGACGCTCTTGGGTGGACGCATTTTCCTCGGCGAACCGCTACACACTTCGCCTGAAAATGCTTTGCGGATCCGGTGGGGACAATTTTCCGGCCCGTTAAGGTTAAGCCCTTGTTAAGCGGACTTTGAGACTAAGGGCGGCGTGTAGAGTGCGTTTGTCGGGGAGTATCCGCTTGTCCAAACATAAGGCCGTCCGTTTCGCCTTCCGTTTTACCGCCTCCGTTGCCATTTTTGGTGCGGCCGCCGTCATTCTGGCGGGCTTGAGCACCTTCGCCATGCGGTCGAGCCGCGCCCTGCCGCTCGATGGCGCGTTCGACGACGAACCCCAGGTTTCAAACCGCACGATCAAGTCGAACCGGCTGTCGCTGCGGCCGGCCATCCTTGCGCAGAACGAGCCTGCCGGCTTCGTGCTCGCGTCCGCGCCGCAGGGTCTCGATCTCGAGCGCTTCTATGAGACGGTCACATCCGCGCAGCCGATGCTGCCGGCGACCGCTTACGAACAGGCTGCGGCGGCGGCCGAGCCCGCCGTAACGCCGGAGCCGAAGAAGCCGCAGGCCGTCGCAGCTTTGCCGGCCGCGCCCGAGAAGCCGAAGCGCCAGGCGCCGCCTGCCCCGCCTGCCGCAACCAACATGCTCGACGACGGCGCGATCGCCGGACTGAAAACCCGCCTGCGCCTCACCGACGACCAGATGGAATACTGGCCCGCGGTCGAAAGCGCTCTGCGCGACGTCGCTCGCACGCAACTGCGCCATACCAGGCAGATGCAGGGCAGCAAGGTGAACATCGACGTCAACAGCCCGGAAGTGCAGAAGCTGATCTGGGCGGCGACGCCGCTTTTGATGCGGCTTCGTGCCGAGCAGAAGAGCGAGGTCCGCAAGCTTGCGCGGATCATGGGGCTCGAGCAGGTCGCTTCGCAGATCTGACGCCGCAGCCTTCGAACCGAACGCGACCGCCGGGTCCCATAGGCGAGCGAAGCGACGCCGTCCTTCGGACGGCTATGGCGGGCGAAGCGACGCCGTCCTTCGGACGGCTATGCCCGGCGGTTTTGTTTTTCCCATCGCCGTTCGCCGCGTATTCGCGGGAAATTCGCCGCAAATGGAACAAATGCCCGGGCTATTTCGTTGTCGGGATCGGAAGCTTTTTTGGCAGAGACGCCGATCATGACGAACGCGCTCACCGCACTGGACAAAGGCAAGCCGCGCGCAGAGCCGCTGATGGTGGCGATCGCCGCGCTCGCTTTCGGCATGTTCGCCGGCACCTGGATCATCGGCCCAAGCGTATCCGGCGGCTCGTATTCCAAGGAGCGCACGACGACGGAAGAGCCGTTGACTTATGAGCAGATGATCGCGCGCCCCGATCCGTTCCCGTACCGCACGGCGACGCCTGCGTTGCCGCAGCAGGCTGCGACCAGCCCCGCGCCCATCGTCCGGGAGCGCATGGCCGAGGCCGACGATCCGTGGCAGAGCCAGCGCAGCCGGTGGTCGCGCTCGACTCGCATGCCGGACCGGCACACCGCCGTTCACTAGGACAGCCCCTCACATCGACGGAACGATGGGCGGAGATGCTTTCCGCTGGATCGTCTCGTCGAGTTCGGCGCCCATCAGCACCGCAATCGTCGACAGCCACATCCACATCATCAGGCCGATGGCTGCGCCAAGCGAGCCGTAGGTGGCGTTGTAGTCGGCGAAGTTCGACAAATAGAACGACAGCGCCGCCGATCCCGCGAGCCAGGCGAGCGCCGCCGCGACCGCACCCGGCGTCAGCCAGGCCCGATGCATTTTCAATCCGCTCGGCCCGAGGCGATAGAACACGGCGAGCGCGCCGACCATCACGGCAAACAGGATCGGCCACCGCACCAGCCACATCGCGGTGCCGGTGAACGGCTTCAGCCCGAAGGTCGACATCACCAGCGGAA
>Ga0247825_10002759_pt1 | contig 11603 bp, 7 predicted proteins | sample 13C_Vanillin_Day_FD_194413 | JGI IMG/M metagenome (GOLD analysis project Ga0247825, IMG submission 194413) | Soil microbial communities from agricultural site in Penn Yan, New York, United States - 13C_Vanillin_Day48 | ecosystem: Environmental > Terrestrial > Soil > Agricultural land | place... | reverse complement strand
CCGCCGTGTCCGCGTGGTAGCATGGCGCTTCCCGATGAGTCGAATCCTGGTGACCGGTGGGGCCGGCTTCATCGGCTCCCATGTGGCGGACGCCTTGATCCGCCGTGGGCACGAGGTGACCGTCCTCGACGACCTGAGCGGCGGGTATCGCGACAACGTGCCTCCGGCCGCAGCTTTCGTCCACGGAAGCATCGTCGACGCCCCCCTAATCGACCGGCTCTGCCAGGAACAGCGCTTCACCGCGATCTATCACCTGGCAGCCTACGCGGCTGAAGGGCTGAGCCACTTCATCAAGCGGTTCAACTACACGAACAACGTGGTCGGCAGCGTGAACCTGCTCAACGCTGCGGTGAACACCGGCGTGCAGACCTTTCTCTTCACCTCGTCCATCGCCGTCTACGGCTCGAGTCCGGATCTGCCCATGACCGAGGAGACGCCGGCACATCCCGAGGATTCGTACGGCATCGCCAAACAGGCCATCGAGCTCGAGCTGCGTGCCTGCCGTGACCTCTTCGATCTGGACTTCATCATCTTTCGGCCGCACAACGTGTACGGCCCGCATCAAAACATCGCCGATCGCTATCGCAACGTGATCGGGATCTTCATGAACCAGATCCTGCAGGGCCAGCCGATGACCATTTTCGGGGATGGCACACAGACGCGAGCCTTCAGCTACATCGACGCGGTGGCGCCTTTGATGGCAGAGGCCATCGATGTGCCTGAATGCCGCAACCAGATCTTCAACGTCGGCGCCGACCAGCCCTATTCGCTGGGCGAGCTTGCCGCGGCCGTCGCCCGGGCGATGGGTGTGGTCGCCAACGTGGTGTATCTCCCGGCGAGACGAGAGGTGCAGCACGCTCACGCGTCACACGACAAGGCGCTGCGCGTGTTCGGTCCGCGACCGCAGACCTCTCTTGACGAGGGCCTCGGGCGCATGGCGGCGTGGGTACGCTCGCACGGCGCGCGCGCGAGCACCGTGTTCGAAGGCATCGAGATCACGCGCAACTTGCCGGCGGTGTGGCTGACGAAGTGACGTCGAACTACCACGAGGCCCACCTGGTGGCAGAGCCCGCCCGAAGGATCGTGTGGCAGGCCATCGCCCGGCATCTTCAGTCATGGATACCCGCCCAGGCCGCCGTTCTCGAGATCGGAGCCGGATACTGCGATTGGATCAACAGCGTCAAGGCCTCTCGCCGCGTCGCGATTGACATCTGGCCCGAGCTGCCGCACCACGCAGCCGCTGGGGTCGAGCCCATCGTCCTCGACATCGCGAAAGATCTGGGTACCCTGAACGCCGGCAGCTTCGACACCGTGCTGGCCTCGAATGTCTTCGAACACTTCGCCCCCGATACGGTGCCGATCGTCCTCACCGGCGTTGCGCGGATGTTGAAGCCCGGCGGCCGACTCCTGATCGTGCAGCCGAACTTCCGGCTCGCCTGGCGTGCGTACTTCGACGACTACACACACCGGTCGATCTTCACGGACGTCTCCCTGCCGGCGCTCCTGCGAGCCCAGGGCTTCTCGATCGAGCTGGTGCAGCCGCGCTTCATGCCGTACTCCATGCGCGATTCCTGGCTCCCAATCACGAGTTGGCTCGTCAGTTTGTATCTGAAATCCCCGTTGAAGCCGATGGCCGGTCAGATGCTGATCGTGGCCACGAGGCACTAGTGGTATGTCCTTCCTGAATCACTACCGGCCGGTCCGTTGTCGCGGCCGGAAAATCGCGCTCGAAGGCTTGTGGTGACTAGTACTCAATCAGTCCGAACGGTCCACTAGATGTACGGCTCGAGAACCATCAGCGTCGTGCTACCGGCGTACAACGAGGAGCAGTACATCCGCGCGGCCGTAGAGGATTTTCTGAGCACCGGCGTGGTCGATGAAGTCGTCGTGGTGGACAACAACTCGCGGGACCGCACGGCAGAGGAGGCGGGGCGCACGCCGGCGCGGATCGTCCGTGAGACCGCGCAGGGCTACGGGCATGCGCTGCGGCGCGGCCTCAGGGAAGCATCCAGTGACCTGATCATCCTGGCCGAGCCTGACGGCACATTCGTCGGCCGAGACATCGTGAAACTGCTCGCCTATGCAGACGATTTCGACATGGTGTGCGGCACCCGCACCACGCGGGAGCTCATCTGGGAGCAGGCCAACATGGGCTGGTTCCTGCGCGTGGGCAACTGGGCCGTCGCCAAGATGGTACAGGTCCTCTACGGCGGGCCCTCGTTGACGGATTGCGGCTGCACAATGCGATTGATCCATCGGACAGCCCTTGCGCGGATCGCGGACGATCTCACGGTCGGCGGCTCGCACTTTCTGCCCGAGATGGTCATCGTCGGTCTGAAGCGGGGACTCAAGGTCATCGAGGTGCCCGTGAACTATCGCGGACGGGTGGGCGAGTCCAAGATCACCGGGAGCCTCAAGGGGACGCTGCGTACCGGTACGAACATGATTCGGCTCATCCTCGGGCGCCGTCTGTCGTGACGCGACCGGCGACTATTGCCAACGGCGTGGTAGTCGCGCTTGCGGTCATAGCCTACGGCAGCACCGCCAGCGACTACTTCATCCAAGACGACTTCGGTGTCGTCTGGCTGCTCTCTCAGAAACCTGCCATGTACTTCCCACAGTGGTTTGTCAGCGCATGGATGGACAACATCTGGGGATACACGCCGGACGAGGTGCGGCCCTTCCCCGCCGTCTCGTATCAGATCGCGGCGCTCTTCGGCCCCGGAGTCCCGTTCGCCAACCACGTCATCAACATCGCCTTCCATGCGGGCACGGCGCTCCTGGTGGTCCAGGTCGCGCTGCATGCGGCGGGCCTCGGTCTCCCGGCGGCGACGCTGGCAGGTATCGTGTTCGTCCTGCTCCCGAATCAAGCTGAAACCGCCGCGTGGATCACTGGACGCGTCGATTCGATGCCCGCACTCTTCTATGTCGCCTCGTTCGTCACTTACGTACGCTGGCAAAGGAGTGGCGGGGCTCGACTCTACACGTGGTCGGTCTTCTGGTGTTTCGTCGCGCTGCTCTCGAAGCAAACCGCGATCACTCTCGGGCCTGCGTTCGTGCTGTACGACGTCATGGTCGCGCGACGACCTGTCGCGTTCACATGGCAGTGGCTCCGGCCCTACGTCCCGTTCACCGTCCTGACAGCCTCATACCTGGGACTGCGTTACGTGCTCTTTGGTGAGATCGCTCGGGAGAGCTCGCTCACTATGGAGCGGACGAGCTTCTTCCTTCAAAACGCCGCCGATCACATGATGCGCATCGTCATGGGTGCCGAGGCACTTGGTGGCATCGGTGGACAAGCCGTCGCGATCGCGGTCGCGGCGTTCCTCCTGGCCTGGGGCACGGGCGCGTGGCGCCGTGGCCAGGAACGTTCACGCCACGCCTGGGCCGCCCTCTACTTCGGCGTTGTGTGGATGGCTCTCGGCATCCTTCCCACCATCGTCACCACTTACAGTTCACCGAGGCACGCCTATCTCGCGTCGCTCGGATGGGCGCTCACGGTCGGCATTGCTTTTGACGCGATGTGGCGAGTACGAGCGAAGCGGGTCGTCAGTGTCGCGGCGTGTGTCGGGGCCGCCGCACTGCTCTTTGCGTACGCTGTTCAACTCCGTCCGATTGTGATGGATTGGAATGCCCGCGCCGTGATGTCGCGGAAGGCGGTTACGGATCTCGAACGCATCGCCACGGATGCTCCTGCCGGTACGCTCATCGTGGCCGGGGTATCTCCACGCGCCTGGACGTACGCGCTGCCATTCGCCGCCACTCCTCCGTTCGCGCATAGCGATCTAACCCAGCGCGTGTCGGTCATCTCGGGCTCATCGCTCCACTGTTGCGGCCCCGACCAGTGGGATGCGTATACGCGGGAGCGATTGCGATCGTGGCTGTCACGTCCACGCCAGCCGCCGGTGATCGCGATGCACTGGAATCAGCGTTCCGGTGCGCTCGCGTACCTGTCGGACACGAACGACCCTTCGCTGCGCACCTTGATTGAGCTCCTCCTCCAGTCAGGCGACTCCACGGCCCTCGACGCGAACATCTTGCGACTGACAAACGATTTCGTGCCCTACCACGCCAAGGCGGTCAGAGAGTAGCGCTCGCGTGCGCGTCAAAGGCACTTGGTCTCGAGGATCTCGCTGTCGAGTTCCATGACCGACCGACCGATCGACTTGACGGTGCCTTCGCCTCGTAACTGCGAGATGAGGTGATTGCTGGCGCTGCACGTGATCGGCAGCGTCGCCGTTCCCACCACCGTCGCATGAAACTTCGAGTTCTGCGGTTCTGCCGACGTCCGGATGTCGCCCGTCAGCGACAGGACGAACTGCCCACCCGTCACGAATGCGCCGCCGCCGTCGCCGACCAGAGTGCCTGTAGCGCCGGCAAGCGCTCTGGTACCCTCGGTGACCTGAAGCGTCATTGCCACGGTCGAGCGATCGCGTGTCAGTACGGTCACGAAACCGCCATAGGTCCCCGCCAGATCTCCTGTCCCGGTCGTGAACTTGAACCTTCCGTTGACCAACGAGAACATCACCACGTCCTGGGCCAGCGTGCGCGAGACGCCGCCCCTTGCGATTCCCTCTGCCGCCGGGATCACCACAGAGGGTGTGGTCAGCATGGCGTTCGTACCATCAGGCGGGATCGTTCCGCCACATGCGGCTGTAAACAGCCCAGCCGCGGCCACCAAGGCAACATGACGCATTTCAAGACCAGCACGATACCGTGCCATACCTCTTCTCCAATCTGATGAACACACTCTCGGGATTCACCATCGAGCATCAGCTCGCGGGGCCGCAGTACGTTGGGCACGCACCGTTCACGCCGCCACTTGCGCCGACGACTCGATGACGGCGACCTGGGAGTCGCCGCGGGTTGGAAGGACCGCCGTCCAGATGGTACAGCACTCCCGATCCCGCGCGAAGAATTTTCCTACGCCAAGGCCCTGCTCCAGTGGCCGGCCCGTTTCGCCTGCACGGGTGAACGTGGCCTTGGACGGAGCAAAAGGATTTCAAGGCGAACGACGACGCGAGAACAGATACACAATGTAGGAGAACCCGGTGACTCACACCTGCCTCCCCGAATGACGCCGGTCGACCTGACCGTCGTCGTGCCCACCTACAACGAGCGGGACAACGTGGAGCCGCTGGTCGCAGCCCTCGCGACGCATCTCGACGGGCTCGCGTGGGAGGTGGTGTTCGTCGATGATGACTCTCCAGACGGCACCGCCGCGAGGGTGCGGGATCTCGCGCGGCGACTGCCCATGGTCCGCTGCGTGCACCGTGTCGGTCGGCGCGGGTTATCCACGGCGGTGATCGAGGGGTTCCTGGCAAGTACGGCGCCGTACGTGGCGGTGATCGATGGCGATCTGCAGCACGACCCTGCGCTCTTGCCGCGCATGCTCCACGAACTGCGAAGCGGGACGCTCGACGTGGTGATTGGCAGTCGCTATGTCGCAGGCGGCGGTCTCGGCGACTGGACGCCGTCGCGGACTCGCATGAGCGCTGCTGCGACTCGCTTGGCGCGTCTCGTCGTCACGGCGGACCTTGCCGATCCGATGAGCGGCTACTTCATGATGACGCGCACGGCCTTCGAGGGCACCGCGCGGCGCTTGTCCGGACAAGGGTTCAAGATTCTGCTCGACCTGTTTGCCTCGGCGCCGACACCGCTCCGGTTCAAGGAGATTGGCTTCACGTTTCGCCCTCGGGTTTCTGGAGAGAGCAAGCTCGACAGTTTCGTCGTCGGGGAGTACATCCTGCTGCTCATCGACAAGCTGATCGGACATCGGATTCCGGTTCGCTTCATGCTGTTCTGCCTCGTGGGTGCCATCGGAGTCGCCGTTCATCTCCTGGCACTGAGACTCGTGCTGGAGTTCTGGGGATTTTCCGCCGCCCAATCCGTCGCCACGGGCGTCGCCATGACCAGCAACTTCTTCGCAAACAACCTTCTCACCTACCGTGACCGGCGGTTGCGGGGACGAAGACTGGTCACGGGACTCGTATCGTTCTACCTCGTGTGCTCGGTGGGTGCGATAGCAAATGTCGGGGTCGCGTCAGTGGCGTTCGAGCGCGACTACGGATGGTGGCTCTCGGGGCTTGCAGGCGCCGCCCTCGGTGCGGTCTGGAACTACGGGGTGTCGTCTGTGCTGACGTGGTCGCGCAGATAGGAGACCCACCGCTCAGGGTGCGATGGCCCCAGCCGGCTGCGCCTCGATGATCTTCAGCAGCAGATCCTGCGCGCGCTCGAACGACGGTGCAATCTCGAGCGCCGCCAGCGTCTCGCGTCTGGCGTCTCCAAGTTGTCCTGCCAGGAGGTGCGCTTCAGCCAGGTCGGCGTGCGCGGTGGCCTTGTCGGCTGGACCGGAGGCCAGCGCGGCGCTGAGGGCTCGTTGCGCGCGGGGTGCGTCACGTTGCGCCAACGCGCGCCTGCCGACCACCGCCTGAGCCTGTCCGTCGAACGGGTCGAGCTCGGCCACGACGGCGTACGCCGCGGCAGTCCGCGCCTCATCACCCAACGGCGCCACCAGCGTGGCAAGTTTCCTCGCTGCCTCCACGTCCGCGGATTCGACCTTGATGACGGCCTCGAGCGCGCGGATCGCCCGCGCCGTATCGCCTTGCTTGAGGGCCAGTTGGGCGATGGCCGCGTTGGGATTCGCCTCTCCGTTGGCCGCCGGGACGAGACGCCCCGCACGCTCCAGCGCCGCGATTGCCTCCGTGACATCGCCTGCTTCGTTGAGCGCCTGGGCCAGCCGCATCAACACCACGAAGCTGTCCGGGTTGCTGGTGGCCACGGCCTTCAGCTGATCGACGGTGGCGCCCTCCGGAATCTCGGGTGTCTTGAGGGCGGTGCGCAGCGATGCGTAATCGCGATTGAGGCGCTCATCGAAGCTCACCTGTATCTCATCGATCGTCGCGTTGAACGCAGCCTTGAAGGCCTCCTCTGTTTCGAGGCCCTTGCCGTACTCCCGGAGCAGCCGCCACAAGGCCGGCTCGCCGTATGTGGCCACGAGATGCTCGATGACGAGCGACGACTCGTGGTAGAGGAGGGACCACAACTCGGGGTCGTTGAAGCTCTCGTTGATGTCGCGAATCTTGGGGACCTTGCCGTCCTCGAGCGCCCGCGCAAACGGAATCTCTGTTTCGCGTCCCCATTCGGGACGTGCGCGCCGCTCCTCAAACTGCGAGATGCCTTCGGACACCCAGCGTGGCACCCGGTTGTTGGACATCTGCAGGCTGATGACGTGCGCCATCTCATGCCAGAGCGTCGCAGTCCAGCTGAAGGTGCCCGGCGGTCGAGCGCGCGGCGAATCGAGCGTTACGACCTTCCCGAAACACGCGCCCAGCGCGCCGACGAACCCTGGAAGGCCGATCGTGCGCACGGCAAAGTCGTCGTGCTTCGGAAACATCTCGACGAGAATCGGTCCCGTGGGCTTGAACTGGTACTTCTCGGACAGCGTGTCCAAGGCCCGCCGCGCAAGCGGCACCACCTGGTCGCGCATCACCCCGGCTTCATCCGGGTGGAGCCGCACGACAAGGTCGCCGTCGCGGAACGTCTGGAACTTGTCCACAGTGTCCAGCATGGCGAGCTGGTTGAAGGTCACCACGTCGTACGGGTCGGCCTTGAACGCGGTTTCCAATGCCCGCCGAGCGCCCGGCTCATCGCCAACTCGCAGCAGGTGGCTCCCGAGATCTGCGGACGCCTGTATGTTCGCCGGGTCGAGCTGCAGCGCGCGGCGGGTCAGCTCGACAGCTTCCTCGAACCGGTAGTTCCGCGCCACATGGTCACCCGCGATGCGATAGGCGTCAGCGTAGGCGGGGTTGACGGCAAGGATGCCGGCCACGGCGGCGGCGAAGTCGTTCGTACGGCCCTCGAGAAACGCGATAGCGGCACTGAGGGACCGCGCTTCAAGGCTGTTTGGATTGACCTCCAGTGCCGCGGCAATGGAGGCACGAGCGTCGTCTCGCTGCCGATTGTCCAGCGCCAACTCGGCGATGAGCAGGTGCGCCGGCACGTGGTTGGGGTTGGCCTTGAGGATCGCCTCGATTGCGGACTTGGCGGCCGGCGGATCCTGATCGATTGTCACGCGGGCCATGGCGAGCTGGGCCGGCACGTAGGTCGCGTCCGACTTCAGCGCAACTTGGAACGACCGCACCGCATCGGCGCGGTTGTACTTCTCCAGAAACAACTCACCCCACGCCGTATTGATGGCTGGGTCGCTGGGTGCCAGGGAACTCGCGGTCCGCAGGAAACCATTGGCGTCCTGGAAGCGGCCGAGCGCGCGGGCCGCGAGACCGAGCCGCATCAGATCGAGGGGTGAGCCCTGGGCGCCACGGGTCAGCACCGTCTGGAGGAGGCGCGTGCCTTCCTGCCGCCGACCCAGGTACAACTGCAATTGTCCGAGCTCGAGCGCCGCGTCACCCGCCGGCGCCGATGCGACGACCCCCTGCAGGAGTTTCTCCGCCTCGGCGTATCGCCCGCGCGCAATGTGGGCCCTGGCGCGCAGGACGAGGGAGCGCTCGTCGGTGGCAGAGCGCAAGAGCCCCTCGACCGCATCGAACTGGCCCGAGTTGAAGGCACGAGTCGCGTCGGTGGGAGTGTTGAGGGCGGGAGTCTGGCCGGACGAGGAGGTCGTCACGGCAATAACCAGGGCCACGCACACGGCCAGAAGCCGCTGCGCGGTCACTACCCGATCCGGCGGTCTCCCCTGCTCCCCCGCGGCTATCATCGGAGTCTCGCCAGTATATCGTCTCCTTCCCCAATTCGATGAGGATCCCCGCGCCAGAGAGGCGCAGAGTCACAGAAAGAACCCAATAACTCGTGTCTCGGTGACTCTGTGGCCCGTTGGGACAAGGCCCCGGGCCGTGGTGCTATTCGTCGTAGTCTTCTTGCGGCAGGCCTTCCAATTCTTCGAGAAACACCAGCCCGCGATGAGACGGGATCTCGAAGCGCTTGCCGCAGACTTTGCACGTCACGTCGTCGTCCACGCGTATCAGATGGTCCTTGCTCTTCTCAAATATCACGCGGTCCCGCGCATCCGCGCCAGACGGGATCTGAGCCTTGCGGGTGCGACGCAACCAGCGGATGGTGTAGTCGCTGGTGCGACGACAGCGCGGGCACTGAAATTTGGCCGGACGCTGCTCCGGCTTCTCCGTAAAGAACTGACGTTCGTCCACGAGGGCAGAGTACACGAAGTCGGGCACGAATCGGAGTGGAGGAGCCCGTGGACTGATAGACTGGACGCACGCAATGGCTGAGCCGACCACACCAACGCTGCCGTCGGAACTGCCTGTCCTGCCGCTGCGACGCACTGTCGCGTTTCCCCTGACGTTGCAACCACTTGCGGTGAACAGGCCGGTCTCGATCGAGACCGTGCACCGGGCCTTGGGCGGCGACCGGCTCGTACTCCTTGTCCTACAGGACAACGATGCGGACGACCCGACGCCGGACGACCTTCGGCGAGTCGGGACCGCTGCGGTCATCCGTCAGATGGCCAAATCCAGCGCCGGCGTCAACGTCATCGTGGAGGGCGTCGCGCGTGTGCGAGCTGACTCCATCACACGCGATGGCCTGTCGATGCGCGCCCAGATCACTCCGGCGCCCGAACCGCACGAGCGGACGATTGAAGTGGACGCGCATATCCGTCGCATCCAGGACTTGATCGAGAAGGCGCTGGGACTCTCGACCGGTTTGTCCGAGGAATTGCGCGCGGTGGTCATGAACATCGACGATCCTCTTCGATTGGCGTATGTCCTGGCTACGCTCCTGGACATGAAGGCCATCGACAAGCAGGCGCTTCTCGAAGAGAACGACCTTCAAAAGAAGCTCGTGGCCATTGAGGGAGCGCTCGCACGCGAAATCTCCCTGCTGGAGCTGAAGGGCAAGATCGAGTCGCAAGCGCAGCAGGAGATGACCGATGCGCAGCGGCAGTACTACTTGCGGCAGCAGCTCAAGGCGATCCAGCAGGAATTGGGTGAAGGCGAGGGCACCGAGCTCGCGGACCTGCGCAAGCGGATCGAAGACGCGACGCTGCCCGAACCTGCGGCAACCACGGCGATGCGCGAACTCGATCGCCTGTCCCGCATGGGCCAGGCGTCGCCCGAGTATCAGATGGTGCGGACCTACATCGATTGGCTGCTCGACGTGCCCTGGGCCGTTACCACCACCGATCGCCTTGATCCTGTCGAAGCGCGCCGGGTCCTCGATGAGGACCACTACGACCTGGACAAGGTCAAGGATCGGATTGTCGAGTATCTGGCCGTCCGGAAGCTGAAGGGCGACATGAAGGGTCCGATCCTGTGCTTCGTCGGCCCTCCCGGCGTCGGCAAGACCTCGCTCGGTCAGTCGATCGCGCGAGCGATGTCGCGGAAGTTCGTGAGGATTTCGCTGGGTGGGGTACGAGACGAGGCCGAGATCCGAGGGCACCGACGGACCTACATCGGCTCAATCCCCGGCCGTATCGTCCAGGCGCTCAAGCAGGCCGGCTCCATGAATCCCGTGTTCATGCTGGATGAAATCGACAAGGTCTCAGTCGGCGGCTATCAGGGGGATCCGGCAGCGGCGCTGCTCGAAGTGCTGGACCCGGCGCAGAATCACTCTTTCCGCGATCACTATCTCGAAACGCCCGTTGACCTCTCCCATGTGCTGTTCATCGCGACGTCGAACCAACTCGGGACGATTCACCCGGCGTTGCTCGACCGCATGGAGGTCATTACCCTGTCGGGGTACACGGAGGAGGAGAAGGTCCACATCTCGCGACGGTATCTCCTGCCGCGGCAGATCCTTGAACATGGCCTGCCCGCAGACGCGATGGAGATTACTGATGCCGCGTTGCGCACCGTGATCGCCGAATACACGCGCGAAGCGGGGGTGCGGAACGTCGAACGGCAGTTGGGCACGATCGCGCGCAAGGTGGCAGCGCGTGTCGCGACGACCCCGGCAGGGGCAGCCGCGGTCCCCACAACGGTCATCGATCGCGACCAGGTGGACGACTACCTGGGCCCCGCACGCTTCAAGAAGGAGGTGGCCTTCCGGACCTCTCGTCCAGGCGTGGCCACCGGCGTCGCGTGGACGGAGACGGGTGGCGACGTCCTGTTCATCGAAGCGACCTTGCTTCCAGGCGGAAACCAGAACATCATTCTCACGGGCCAGCTCGGCAACGTGATGCAGGAGTCGGCCCGGGCAGCACTCAGCCACCTGCGCTCCAGAGCTCAGGAGATGGGCATCTCGCCGGATTTCCTCGCGAAGCACGATCTGCACGTCCATGTGCCCGCCGGAGCGATTCCGAAGGACGGACCTTCGGCTGGTGTGACCATGGCAACGGCGATGCTGTCTGCGGTGCGCAACCAGGCCGTCCGTCAGGACGTGGCCATGACCGGGGAAATTACGCTCAGCGGTCTGGTGCTGCCCGTCGGTGGGATTCGTGAGAAGGCCCTGGCTGCTCGGCGGTTCGGAATCAAGACGTTCATACTGCCTGCGCTCAACGAGCCCGATCTCGACGAGCTGCCGGCCGAGATCAGGCGTGACATGACCTTCGTCCCGGTCGAGACGCTCGAACAGGTCATCAAGGTGGCGATACCGGAAAGTGAAACAGTGAACAGCGGAACAGCGATAAC
>Ga0247825_10002758_pt1 | contig 11607 bp, 15 predicted proteins | sample 13C_Vanillin_Day_FD_194413 | JGI IMG/M metagenome (GOLD analysis project Ga0247825, IMG submission 194413) | Soil microbial communities from agricultural site in Penn Yan, New York, United States - 13C_Vanillin_Day48 | ecosystem: Environmental > Terrestrial > Soil > Agricultural land | place... | reverse complement strand
GATATAGACGAATTCATCCTGCTTCGTGTGCGCATGCCGCAACGCGCGGCGAAAGGTTCCGGGTAGCCGCTAGGCCGCGCCCGTGGCGGCGCTTGCGCCGCCTTGATGGCTTTAGGCGACCCCGGCTTCATGCGCCTGCCGGTCTGCGTGATAGGACGAGCGCACCATGGGGCCGATCGCGGCGTGCCGAAAGCCCATTTCCGTGGATTGAGATTCAAAGAACTTGAAGACCGAAGGCTCGACGTAGCGCTCGACTGGCAGATGGTGCGGCGAGGGCTGCAGGTACTGTCCGATCGTCAGCATGTCGACGTCGTGAGCGCGCAGATCGCGCATCACCTGCACGATCTCTTCGTCGGTTTCGCCCAGGCCCACCATCAGGCCCGACTTTGTCGGCAATGCCGGATGGCGCCGCTTGAATGCCTGGAGAAGCTCGAGCGAATGGGTGTAGTCGCCGCCGGGACGAGCCTTGCGGTAGAGCCGGGGCACCGTCTCGAGGTTGTGGTTGAGCACATCGGGGAGGGCGGCGCCGAGAATCTCGAGCGCGCGCTCGTGGCGTCCGCGGAAGTCGGGCACCAGGATTTCGATGGTGGTATGCGGGGAGCGCCTTCTTACTGCCGAAATGCAGTCGACGAAATGCTGCGCGCCGCCGTCCTTCAGGTCGTCGCGGTCGACGCTGGTGATGACCACGTAGGAAAGGTCGAGCTTTGCGATCGTTTCGGCAAGGTGGCCCGGCTCGTCGGCCTCGGGCGCGAGCGGCCGGCCGTGGGCCACGTCGCAGAACGGGCAGCGCCGCGTGCAGATGTCGCCGAGGATCATGAAGGTGGCCGTGCCCTTGCCGAAGCATTCGCCGATGTTCGGGCACGAGGCCTCCTCGCACACCGTGTGCAGCTTCTGGCGGCGCAGGATGTCCTTGATCTCGTAGAAGCGTGAATTGGGGCTGGCTGCGCGCACCCGGATCCACGCCGGCTTGGGCAGCGGCACAGAGGGCACGATGAGAGGCGCGATGCGGATCGTCTTGCGCGCGCCCTTTTCCTTGGTGCCGGGCTCACGCATTTTCGATTCTCTCGACAAGGATCCGGGCAAGCCGGTTTCCGATTTCAAGCATATCGCTTTCAACGCCGAGATCTTTGGTCTGCGTCACGGCGAGACCGGGATAGCCGCAGGGATCGATAGCCGAGAAGGGAGAAAGGTCCATGTCGACGTTCAGCGAGAGCCCATGGTACGCCCGGCCCTGCCGCACGCGAATGCCGAGCGCCGCGATCTTCGCGCCGCCGACGTAAACGCCGGGCGCCCCGGGCCGGCGCTCGCCCAGGCCGCCGAGGAGATCGATCACGGCCTGCTCGAGCAGCGTTACGAACTGCTTCACCCTGATGCCGCGGCGGGCGAGATCGATCAGGGTGTAGACGACGAGCTGGCCGGGACCGTGATACGTGATATCGCCGCCGCGGTCGGCCTTGACCACGGCAATGCCGTTCGCCACCGGCCCGTGCTCGGCGCCCTGGCCCAGCGTATAGACCGGCGGATGCTCGAGCAGCCAGAGCTCATCGGTCGAAGATTCATTCCTGCGTGAAGTGAAGACGCGCATCGCCTCGAGCGTGGGCAGATAGGCGACGCGGCCGAGGCGCTTGATGCTGATGGAATCGACCAGCGTCACAACACCATCACGACCGAGGGGTGGTCGCACAGCTCGCGATACAGCGCGTCGAGCTGGTCGCGCGACGTGGCGCGCACCACGCAGGTGACGCTGAGGTACTTGCCCTGGCGGCTGGGACGCATCTGGACTGTCGCCGGATCGAAATCCCGCGCATGCTTGAGCACGATATCGGTCACGGTCTGGGCGAAACCCCGCTCTTTCCTGCCCATCACCTTGACCGGAAAGTCGCAGGGGAAAGCGAGCGCCGACTCGGGCAAGCGCGGCCTCCCTTAGGCGGACACCGCCTCCCTCTTTCCGGCGCGCATCACCTTCTGCTTGAACTCCTGGTAGAGCTGGTACATGCGGCCGAAGAGAGGTCCCGGCCGCCCGCCGCCGACCGGCGCGCCATCGAGCGAGACCACGGGCAGCACTTCCTTCGACGAAGAGCTGACCCAGATCTCGTCGGCGTCGCGCACCTCAGGCTCGGTTACGTCGCGCAGCTCGAGCGGCAGGCCGTTGGCGCGCGCCAGCTCGACCACCACGTCGTAGGTGATGCCAGGAAGGATGAGGCCCGACTTCGGCGGCGAGAGAATCACCCCGCGCTTCACCACGAACACGTTCGATGAGGAAGCCTCGGTGAGCTTGCCTTCGCGGAAGAGGATCGTCTCGACCGCGCCTGCCTCCGCCGAGAGCTGGCGCAGCAGGCAGTTGCCGATCAGCGAGATCGACTTGATGTCGCAGCGCAGCCAGCGATTGTCCTGCGCCGTGACTGCAGCCCCGCCCTTGTGCACCAGTTCCCTGGGCGGCGTGACGAGCGGATTGGCCATCATGAAGACGGTGGGCTCGACCTCCCTTGGGAACGCATGGTCTCGCTTCGCCACGCCGCGCGTCACCTGGAAATACACGCCCTGGTCGTCGAAGGACTGCGCATCGACGAGGCGATAGATCAGCTCGCGCCATTGCATCCGCGTGTAGGGGTTGCGGATCCTGGTTTCGGCAAGGCTGCGCTCCAGGCGCGCCAGGTGCTCGTCGAGCCGGAAGGGCACGCGCGAGTACACGGGGACGAGCTCGTAGACGCCGTCGCCGAAGATGAAGCCGCGGTCGAGGACCGGAACTTTCGCCTCTTCGATCGGAAGGAAATTGCCGTTCAGAAAAACCATGCTTGCTCCGCTACTTGAGCCACAGACGCAGTGTATCCCACGCGCGGCCGAACAGGCCGGCCGTGGCAACCGATTCCAGCGCGACCAGCGGGTATTCGCCGAGCGGCTTGCCATCGTAAGTCACGCGCAGGGTGCCCACGCGCTGGCCCTGCGTCACCGGAGCAAGCAGCGGCTGCTGGGTGAGAAGCTCGGCCTTGAGCTTCTCGGCCTCGCCCTTGGGCACCGTGATGACGATGTCGCTCTTGAATCCGGTCTTTACTTCCCCGCCCGAACCCTTCCATACCTCGATCGCCTTCACCGACTGGTTGGCCGGATGCAGCTTCACGCTGTCGAAGAACTGGAAGCCCCAGTTGAGCAGCTTCTGCGACTCCTGCGCACGCGCCGCCTCGGAGGTGGAGCCGAGCAGCACCGACAGCAGGCGCCGGCCGCCTCGATTCGACGATGCAATCAGGCAGTAGCCCGCGGTCTCCGTGTGGCCGGTCTTGACGCCGTCGACGCTCGGATCGAGCCAGAGGAGGCGATTGCGGTTGGGCTGCGCGATGTTGTTGTAGCGGAATTCCTTCTGCGAGTAGTACGTCGCGTACTCCTTGGGAAAGTCGCGGATCAGCGCCGCGGCGAGGAGGTACAGGTCCTGCGCCGTGCTGTAGTGCTGCGGATCGGGCAGGCCGGTGGCGTTCATGAACCTGGTGCTCTTCAGCCCGAGGCGCGCCGCCTCGCGGTTCATCGCCTGCACGAACGCTTCCTCGGCGCCGGCCACCGCCTCGGCGAGGACGATGCAGGCATCGTTGCCCGATTGCACCACCATTCCGCGGATGAGCTCATCGACGCTCACGGGCTTGCGCGGCTGGATGAACATGCGCAAGCCGGGCACCCGCCAGGCGCGCTCGGATACGTTCACCTGCTGCTCGAGCGAGATCTTCCTGTCGCGCAGCGCCTGGAATACGACGTAGGCGGTCATCAGCTTCGTGAGCGACGCGGGCTCGACGCGCTCGTCGGGCTTCTCCGCGAGCAGCACCTGGCCGCTCGAAAGGTCGCCCACCATCCAGGAGCGGCCCACGATGGACGGCGGCTGCGGCGCTGCCGCCTGTGCGAGCGCGGCCAGCAGGCACAGCCATAGCAGCGCGATCGGTCTCTTCATCGGTATGCCAAAAAAACGGCGGATTATCGCACCACGAGGAGCGGCTTCACGTTGAGCTCGGCCTCGATGCGCTCGGCGACCGAGCGCGCGTCCTCGCGCGAGCGATACGGTCCGACGCGCAGCCGCCACAATGTTCCGCTCGCCAGCACCTGCACGGTCTGCTGCAGCCATGCGGCTTCTCGCGCCAGGCGCGCCTGCAGCGACTCGGCGCTCTCGCGAGAGCTGAAGGCGCCCACCTGCAGGTAGACGCCGGCCGCCTGCTCGGCCGTGCCCGGGACGATCGCCTGCACCTCGACGCGCGCGCTTCCGGCCTGGATGTAGCCGAGCCTGTAGGCCGCGGCGTAGGAAAGATCGATGACGCGCGACGAGTGGAAGGGGCCGCGGTCGTTCACCCGCACCACCACGCTGCGACCGTTCGCCAGGTTGGTCACCCGCGCGTAGCTCGGGATCGGCAGCGTCGGGTGCGCGGCGGTCATCGCGTACATGTCGTAGAGCTCGCCGCTCGAGGTCTTCTGACCGTGGAAGCGCTTCCCATACCAGCTCGCCACGCCGGTCTGGCGGAACGCCTGGACCTGCGCAAGCGGCACGTACTCGGTGCCGAAAACCTTGTAGGGACGATTGGCGTAGCGGTGCAGCGGCTCGGACTTCGGCTCGGCATCGGGGATTTCCCCGATGTTCGGCGGCAGCTTGTCGCCGGGCCCGTCGTCCTTGTAATAGCCGCCCGGCCTTGCGGCCGCGGGCCCGGATGCATCGCGCGGCGGCGTGCTCGAGCAGCCGGCGACGCAGAGGGCGGCGAGCGCGATGCACCAGTTGATCCGTTCGCGAAATGCTTTCATGGCTGCCTCGGCGGCAGGATGCAATCGCTCGCTTCGCCTGCCGAGGAACTGCGTCACGGACCTGCCGCTGGCCGCGCCATGCGGCCTAGGCTTCGTACACGACGCTTCCGGCAAGCAGCGTGTAGCGCACGCGGCCGGCAAGCTCGTAGCCGAGAAACGGCGTGTTCTTGCCCTGGCTCTTCAGATTTTGCGGCGATACCTGGAACGCAGCCCGCGGATCGAAGATCGCGAGGTCCGCAGGCGCGCCGAGCGCGATCCGGCCGGCCTCCACGCCGAGGATTCTTGCCGGCTCGGTCGTGATGCGCCCGAGCGTCGCGGCAAGCGGGAGCTTCTGCGCCTCGCCCCACTTCAGCGCGAGCGGCAGCAGGAGCTCGAGGCCGGTCGCGCCCGGCTCGGCCTCGGCAAAGGGCAGGTGCTTGCCGTCCTCGTCGACCGGCGTGTGGTCCGACACGAGGCAATCGACCACACCGTCTGCGAGGCCGCGGGAGAGCGCGTCGCGATCGCGCTGGCTTCTGAGCGGCGGCTCGAGGCGGCAATGCGAGTCGAAGTACCCGAGGTCCATGTCCGACAGGTGCAGGTGATGAATTCCCACGTCACAGGTCAGCGGAAGCTTCTCCGCTTTGGCCCTGCGCACGAGCTCCACCGCGCTCGCAGTCGAAAGGCGGCAGAGGTGAACGCGCGCCCCGGTCGCGCGCACCAGTTCGATCAGGCCGCCGAGGGCGATGGTTTCGGCGAACGACGGGATCCCGGGCAGCCCGAGCCGCGTGGCCATCTCGCCGTCGTGCGCGACGCCGCCCCTCGCGAGCGCGCCGTCCTCGGCGCGCAGCCAGACCTTGTAGCCGAACGTGGCCGCGTACTGCAGCGCCCGCCAGAGCACCTGGTTGTCCGGCATGGAACGGTTGCCCTGCGAGAACGCGACGCAGCCCGCGTCGGTGAGCTGTCCCATCTCGGTGAGCGCTTCGCCGGCGAGCTTCACGGTGAGCGCGCCGACCGGATGCACGCGCGCCCGCGACAGCGCGCTTGCGCGCCGGCGCAGCATGTCGACCAGGCCCGGCTCGTCGAGCGGAGGATCGGTGTCGGGCGGGCACGCGAGGCGGGTTACGCCGCCCGCGGCCGCGGCGTCGAGCTCGGACTCGAGCGTCGCCTTGTATTCGAATCCCGGCTCGCGCAGGCGCGCGGCGAGATCGACGAAGCCCGGCGCGACGACCAGGCCCTTCGCGTCGATGACGCGATCGGGCCGCGCGAACTCCTCGGCGATCTTTCCGTCGGCAATGAAGAGATCTCCCTGGGTGTCCTTGCCGGTGGCGGGGTCGACGATGCGTCCGTTGCGGATGTGGATGCGCATCAGTTGCCCGCCACGATGCTCATCACGGCCATCCTCACGGCGATGCCGAAGGTGACCTGCGGCAGGATCACCGAATGCGGGCCGTCGGCTACCGAGGAGTCGATCTCGACGCCGCGATTCATCGGGCCGGGGTGCATCACGATCGCGTCCTGCCGCGCCGCCGCGAGCTTCTCCTCGGTGAGGCCGTAGTGCTTGAAGAACTCCTGCGCCGAGGGCAGGAGCGCCCCGCGCATGCGCTCGTTCTGCAGCCGCAGCATCACCACCACGTCGCAGTCCCTGAGCCCCGCGCGCATGTCGTGGAATACGCGCACGCCGAGCGCCTCGACGCCGAGCGGCAGCAGCGTCTGCGGGCCGATCACGCGCACCTCGGGCACGCCGAGCGTGGTCAGGCCGTGAATCAGCGAGCGCGCGACGCGCGAATGCAGCACGTCGCCGACGATGGCGACGGTGAGCGCGCTGAAATCCTTCTTGTAATGCCGGATGGTGTACAGGTCGAGCAGGCCCTGCGTCGGGTGCGCGTGCCGGCCGTCGCCGGCGTTCACCACGTGCTCGTGAGGCTTGACGTGGCGCGCGATGAGGAACGGCGCGCCGGAGGAGGCGTGGCGCACCACGAAGATATCGGCGTGCATCGCCGACAGGTTGGCCACCGTGTCGAGCAGCGACTCGCCCTTGGTGGCCGACGACACCGCGATGTTCAGGTTGATGACGTCGGCCGACAGGCGCTTGGCGGCGATCTCGAACGTGGTGCGGGTGCGCGTCGAGGGCTCGAAGAACAGGTTGAACACGCTCTTGCCGCGCAGGAGCGGCACTTTCTTCACCTCGCGCTCGGTCACGCCGACGAACGACTCGGCGGTGTCGAGAATCTGCACCAGCACCTCGCGCGGCAGCCCCTCGATCGAAAGCAGGTGCTGCAGCTCGCCCGCGGCGTTGAGCTGGGGATTACGCTGCACGGGCCGGCTCGAGTGCCAGGGCGAGCTTGCCCTCCGCGCCGCGCGTGAGCCGCAGGCGCATCCCGGACGGGACATCGATGCGCGCGCCGCAATGCTGCGCGCAGATCGGCAGCTGGCGGCCGCCGCGGTCGGCGAGCACGACCAGGCTGATGCTGTCCGGACGCCCGTAGTCGAAGAGCTCGTTCATCGCCGCGCGCACCGTGCGGCCGGTATAGAGCACGTCGTCGACCAGCAGGAGCTCGCGGCCGTTCACGTCGAACGGGATGCGGGTGCGCTTGGGGTCGTGGTGCAGCCCCTGCTCGTGGTAGTCGTCGCGATAGAACGCGATGTCCATCAGCCCGAGCGGGGCGGAGAGCGAAAGCATCGCGTGCAGCCGCTCGGCGAGCCACGCGCCGCCGGTATGGATGCCGATCATCGCCGTGCGCGCGCCGACCCGCGGCTTCAGCTCGCGCGCGAGCTGCTCGCAGAGCTGCTCGGCCTCAGGTAGCTTCATCTATGCAGCTTCATCGAAGTATTGCTCGAGCAGCAGCTGCGCCGCCACCGAGTCCACGTTCTTGCGCCTCGCTCCGCGCAGGCGCGACTCCGCTTCCACCGAGGAGAAGCGCTCGTCCACGCGCGCCACCGGCAGCCTGAAGCGGCGCTCGAGGCGACGCGCGAAATCCTCGGCCTGCCGCGTCATCGCGTGGGGCTCGCCCTGCACGGAAGTCGGCCGGCCCACGACGAGCCGCGCCGGCTTCCATTCGACTATCAACGGCGGGATCTCCTCGAACCGCGAAAGCGAAGGCAGCGGATGGGCGGTGCGAAGCTCCGGTTCGCCGACGGCGACACCGATTCGCTTTAAGCCGAAATCGAACGCAAGGACGGTGCCGGCGCCCGGCTCAGGCATGTCCCGCTTCATCCTGCAGCCTCGCGAAATCGAGGCCGAGGAGTTCCATCGCCGCCGGCAGCCGCTCCTCGGCCGGCGTGTCGAAGAGGATGGCGTCGTGCGCCTCCACCGTGAGCCAGGCGTTCTGCGACAGCTCGTGCTCGAGCTGACCCGCCGACCAGCCGGCGTAGCCGAGCGTGACCAGAAGCTGCTGCGGTCCCTCGCCGCGGCCGACCGCCTCGAGGATGTCCTTCGAGGTGGTGAGGCCGATGTGCTGCCCGACGCGCAGCGTCGATTGCCAGTTGCCCGCGGGCGCGTGCAGCACGAAGCCGCGGTCGGTCTGCACCGGGCCGCCGAAGTACACCGGCGCGTCGGCGCGCTCGCCGTCGCGCAGCGACAAGCTCAGCCGCTCGAACAGCGCCTGCAGCGTCAGGTCGATCGGGCGGTTCACCACCAGCCCGAGCGCACCCCGGTCGTTGTGCTCGCAGATGTACGTCAGCGTCCTGGCGAAGTACGGGTCCGCCATGTTGGGCATGGCGATCAGGAAGTGATGCGTCAGATCCATTGAAGACATGCGCGAGGACATGCGCGGGTCACCTAGTTTACTTGATGGAGGCTGTTAGAGCCGCGCCGGCCCCGAAAGTTTAGATCTCCACCATCTCGAAGTCGTCCTTGCGCGCGCCGCATTCCGGGCAGGTCCAGTTCATCGGCACGTCCTCCCAGCGCGTGCCCGGCGCGATGCCTTCTTCGGGCAGGCCCGCGGCCTCGTCGTACACCCAGCCGCAGATGAGGCACATCCACGTCCTGAACTGGACTTGATTTTCGGTGGTCATGCGTAGCAGGAAAACGCCCCGGAAAACGCCTTCGAAAACGCCTCGGAAATGCTGCAAAAATGCGACCCCATATGCCGCAGTAGAATGGCCGGGCGAAATATTAACCCATGTCCTGCGCTCCCCCGATCGTGCTCACCTTCGCCGGCAGCGATCCGACGGGCGGCGCGGGGCTGCAGGCCGATCTGCTCACGGCCGCGGGGATGGGTTGCCATCCGCTTTCGGTCGTGACCGCGCTCACCGTGCAGGACACGCACGGGGTGGCGGCACTGTATGCCGTGGACGTGGAGCGCGTGCGCATGCAGGCCGAGCGGCTGCTCGCCGACGTGCGGGTCGGCGCCTTCAAGCTGGGCGTGCTCGGTTCGGCGGCCAACGTCGCGGCGGTCGCCGCGATCCTGGCGGACCACGCGGAGATTCCGGTGGTGCTCGACCCGGTGCTCGCTTCAGGGCGGGGCGAGGAGCTCGCCACCGAGGAAACGATCGCGGCGCTGCGCGAGCTGCTCGTGCCGCAGGCGACGGTCGTGACGCCGAACAGCCTTGAAGCGCGGCGCCTGACGCAGGAATCCACGCTGAGCGGCGCGGCGCGGCGCCTGGTCGATTGGGGCGCCGAGTACGTGCTGGTCACCGGAACCCACGAGCCTGGAAACGAGGTCGTGAACACGCTCTACGACAGCGGCGGCGTAGTGCGCGAGGACCGCTGGCCGCGCCTTGCCGGCGCCTACCACGGCTCGGGATGCACCCTCGCCACCGCGATCGCCGCCGCGCTCGCGAACGGCCTTCGCGTGCCCGAGGCGGTGCGCGACGCGCAGGAGTTTACCTGGCAGGCGCTCGCGAACGGCTTCCGCGCAGGCGGCGGCCAGCTCATCCCGGACCGCTTCTTCTGGTCGCGCGAGGCGCAGTCGGGAACATGAGGGGAACATGAGCGCCGCATGAAGCTGCGTGGACTGTACGCGATCACGCCCGAGGAACCGGGAATGCTCGAAAAGGTGCGCCAGGCCCTCGAAGGCGGCGTCGCGCTGCTGCAATACCGCCGCAAGCGACGCGACCTCCAGGAAGCGCGCGAAATCGCGGCCCTCGCCCGCCGTTACGGCGTTCCGCTCATCGTCAACGACGATGTCGAGCTCGCGCTGGAGCTCGGCGCGCAGGGCGTGCACCTGGGCCGCGACGACGGCGATCTGGGCCTCGCGCGCAGGCGTCTTCCGGGCCGCATCCTCGGCGCCTCCTGCTACAACGACGCCGAGCTCGCGCGCCGGGCAATCGAGGCCGGCGCCGATTACGTCGCTTTCGGCAGCGTATTCGCTTCCCCGACCAAGCCCGCGGCGCTGCGAGCTCCGCTCGCGCTCTTCGCGAGCGCGCTCGAGGCGCCGTTGTGCGCGATCGGCGGCATTACCGTGCACAATGCGCCGCAGGTGCTTGAAGCGGGCGCGGATCTCCTCGCCGTGGTCTCCGATCTTTTCGACGCGCCCGACATCGCAGCGCGGGCGGCCCAATACCGAAGGCTGTTTGCATGAAAAACCAGGACCTCTTCGAGCGCGCGCAGCGGCGCATCCCCGCGGGAGTGAACTCGCCGGTGCGCGCCTTCCGCGCCGTCGGCGGCACGCCGCCGTTCTTCGAGCGGGCCTCGGGCGCGCACCTGTGGGATGCCGAAGGCCGGCGCTACATCGATTACCTCGGGTCGTGGGGCCCGATGGTGGTCGGGCACACCCACCCTGCGGTGGTCGAGGCCGTGCAGGAAGCCGCTTCGCGCGCGCTCTCCTTCGGCGCGCCCACGCAGGCCGAGATCGAGCTCGCCGAGCTCCTGTGCCGGCTCGTGCCCTCGATGGAAATGGTGCGCCTGGTGTCATCGGGCACCGAGGCCACCATGACCGCGATCCGGCTCGCCCGCGGCTTCACCGGGCGCAGCCTCATAGTCAAGTTCGAAGGCTGCTACCACGGCCACGCCGACGCGCTGCTCGTCAAGGCAGGCTCCGGCGCGCTCACGTTCGGCAACCCGAGCTCCGCCGGCGTTCCTGCGGAGACGGCTTCTCATACGCTGGTCCTCGATTTCAACGCCGTCGACCAGATCAAGAGCGTTTTCGAACAGCAGGGCAAGAACATCGCTGCCGTGATCGTCGAGCCGGTGGCGGGCAACATGAACCTGGTGCTGCCCGCGGCGGGGTTCCTCGAGACGCTGCGCGAGGAATGCACGCGCCACGGCGCAGTCCTGATCTTCGACGAAGTGATGACCGGGTTTCGCGTCGCGCTCGGCGGAGCGCAGGCGCGCTTCGGCATCCGCCCCGACCTCACCACGCTCGGCAAGGTGATCGGCGGCGGCCTGCCGGTCGGCGCGGTCGGCGGCCGGCGCGAGATCATGGAGAAGATCGCGCCGCTCGGCCCGGTGTACCAGGCGGGAACGCTGTCCGGCAACCCGGTCGCGGTGGCAGCCGGGCTCGCGACCTTGAAGTTGATTCAAGAGTCGAATTTCTTCGAGAACCTCGAAGCCACGACGCGCGCCCTCGTCGAAGGGTTGCAGAACGAAGCGAACCAGGCGCGCGTTACCTTCTCCGCGCAGTCGATCGGCAGCATGTTCGGCATCTACTTCAGAGTATCGCCGCCGGCGAGCTTCGCCGAAGTGATGCAGGCCGATCGGGAGCGCTTCAACCGCTTCTTTCACGAGATGCTGAAGCGCGGGGTGTATCTTGCGCCGTCGGCTTACGAGGCGGGGTTTGTTTCCGCATCCCACGGCAACGCAGAAGTCGAGGACACGCTGCAGGCGGCGCGAGCCGCGTTCGCGATAGTGAAATAAGAAACCCATGCAGGCACTAATCCGGGAATTGACGCGGCTCGAGCGCCGGGCGCTCGAGGCCCATT
>Ga0247825_10002757_pt1 | contig 11609 bp, 8 predicted proteins | sample 13C_Vanillin_Day_FD_194413 | JGI IMG/M metagenome (GOLD analysis project Ga0247825, IMG submission 194413) | Soil microbial communities from agricultural site in Penn Yan, New York, United States - 13C_Vanillin_Day48 | ecosystem: Environmental > Terrestrial > Soil > Agricultural land | place... | reverse complement strand
ACGACCACTTCACGTGCATCGACGACCCTGCTCGCGGCCGCGTAGGCCTGGGGGTGGAGCGCGTAGTATGCGAATCCTTCTTGCGGGCGAATCGTGACGCTTCTCGGTGCGCGTGCGTGTGCGATCCCCTCGGCACAAACGGAGAGATCTGCCGGCTGGCCGATGACCACGGCCGCGAGAGCGTCCGTGGCTTCGCCGACAACGTGCTCGAGTGGATCGGCCGCATCGGCCAACGCCGCTTCGAGCTCCCCCGCGACGATGAGCGCCTCGATCGCGGCTTGGCGTCTCCCGGCCGGTGCCCGAAGGCGCGCTACCTGGGCGATCGATCGCTCGAGTGCCCGTAACAGTGATCCACCATGCGCGAGCTGTTTGCTGTCGCGATAGACCCAGACATCGAGCGGCGACATCGATCGGGCACCGTGCACGGCATGATCCGGAGAGCGAGTGAGACTTCGTTGGCGCGCCTGCTGCACGTCGAATGATCGCTGTCGGATTCGTGACACCCGTCTCGCTGCTGGCCACTCGCTGCATCATGCACGCGAATCGGCTGCAAGCTTCCTCCAATGGAGCGAGATATCGGTGAACATCGAGTTCTCGTGCCCCGAACACCGAGATCTCGCGCTTGCAGGGGCGCATCGTTGTGACGGTCTTGCACGCCATACCTGTCGTTACAGTCGTTCACACTGAGCTTGAGCGCACGGTCGCGCGTTCGTGACACGCCGCGACGCCGCGCGGCATGCGTAGTGCACCAGCGCCGGCCGTCCGCGAGGCTCCAAACGAGCGATGCGCGGGGGGAAATTGTCCACAGGGCCTCGTTCCTTCGGGAACGAGTAGGGCGCAGTCGTCCATTCGAGACGAGAGAGCGGAGAAACGAATGAAGAAGAGAGTGCTGATTACCGGAGGCGCCGGGTTCATCGGCTCGCACGTTGCCGACGAGCTTCTTGCGCACGGTCACGTAGTGCGGGTGCTCGACAACCTTGCGCCGCGCGTGCATCAGGGCGGTAAGCGACCGGCCTATCTCGATCACAACGTGGAGCTCGTCGTTGGTGACGTTCGGGATGGCGCGATGGTCGAACGCGCGCTCGAAGGTGTGGAAGTCGTCTTTCATCTCGCTGCTGCCGTCGGCGCGGGCGAGAGCGTCTTCGAAGTCGATCGCTGCATGTCGGCGAACAACGTCGGTACGGCGGTGCTCCTCGACCGCGTCGTCCGGTCTTCCGTCGAACGACTGATCCTCGCGTCGAGCATGTCCGTTTACGGCGAAGGGCTCTATCGCGATCGGTCCGGCTCACCCATGGAGGTCGCGCGGCGTCGTCCCGATCAGCTCCGGCGCGAGGAGTGGGAGCCGACGCTCGACGGTACGCCGCTCACGCCGGTGGCGACACCGGAGTCGAAGACGGCGTCCGTGGACGGCTCGGTGTACGCCATATCGAAGTACGATCAGGAGCGCATGTGCCTGCGATTCGGCCGTGCGTTTGGCGTGCCGACGATGGCCCTCCGCCTGTTCAACGTCTTCGGTACTCGCCAGTCGCTCTCGAACCCGTACACGGGAGACCTCGCGCGTTTCGCGTCGCGGCTGCTCGCGGGTCGGCGCCCGCGCCTGCCGGAGGACGGCGGTCAGCTTCGCGACTTCATGGACGTTCGCGAGGTGGCGTCGATCTGTCGACTCGCGATGACGAGCGACACGCGCCATCAGGTGATCAACGTCGGGACGGGGCGCGCCTCGTCGCTCGCCGACATCGCTCGGCGCATGGCGACCGTCGCCGGTGGTCCGCGCCTCACGCCCGAGGCGACCGGTGCCTATCAGATCGGCGACGTCCGGCATTGCTTTGCCGACGCGACGCGCGCGGAGCAGGCGTTCGGGCACCGTGCGAAAGGGGACCTCGATGCGGGGCTCGTCGAGTTGCTCGACTGGGTTGCGCGACAGACGCATGTCGGACGAAAGCGGACGCTCGCGCCTCACGTTCAGCTCGAGCTGGAGATGGCGTCATGAGCGCGACGTCCACCATCCAACGTGAGCCGGTGCATACGGCCGTGCGCGGTGCGTCGTGGGGCACCAACGAGTCGAACGAGGACGAAGTTCGGGCCCCTCTCGTCTCGCTCGACATCTTTCCTCGGCGAAAGTCCTCCGCGGACGTTGCACCCGAGCTCTCGCGTCTGAAGCTCGTCGCTGACGCAGACGAGGAGCTGGACCCGTCGACGATCGAGCGCGAGTTTCCGACGATCAGCGTCGAGCGCGCAGAGAAGAGCGCTGGGTTCGAGCTGACGATCGACGACTTCGCCTGGCGCGGAGCGTTCGACTTCCGGCGCTTCGACGAGGCGATCGACCATGCACGTCCTGTCGGACTGATCGCGGTACGGGGGAACGACGCGGTCGGGGTCGCCTGTGAAGTGCTGGCTCGTTACCAGCGACTACTCATGCGGCGGAACGCGGCGTCGTCGACCCCGCTGTTCGATGCCGTGCTCGACGCGCACACGTCGCTGTTCGAGCCCTCACGCCCTCCGCTGCGGACCGAGCACGAGCATGCGCTCGACACTTGGCAGTGGATGCTCCGTCTCGACGAGGCGGCCGGTCTCGCCGTTCAGCTGGCGGCACTCCTCCACGACATCGATCGGCTCGACTGCGACCCGCACGAGCGAATCGAACATCGCGTGCACCGTGCAATGGACGATGATCAGGCGAAGCGAGGCGGTGAACGCGCATTGGCCGTCTTGCGGTCGGTCGGCGTCGACGAGGAGACGTCCCTCCGTGTTCGCGATCTCGTGGCTGGGCAGGCATCGGCGGGACCCGACGCTGCTCTCCTCGACGACGCGGACGCGCTGTCGTTCCTGTCACTCAGCAGCTCGAGATATGCCGACTACTTCGGTCTCGCGCAGACGCGCCGAAAGGTGACGTTCATGCTCGGACGTCTCGGCCCCTGCGCGCGCGAGAAGGTCGCTCTCTTCCGGCTCCGACCGGACGTCGACCGGTTGCTCCAAAGCGGGTGAGCTAACATCAGCGCGGCGCGATCCTCGTACAGCTTCGATCACCTCACCCGGTCCCTCTCCCTTCAGGGAGAGGGGGCGGGAGTGAGGTCAAGAGTACTGTCGAGAATCGCGCTCGGTGGCCTTTAGCCACGCGCCCTTCGCGGCCGCCGAGCGCATGGCGCTCGGTCGATTCGTGCGAGCGGCCGTGAGGTCCGTTCGCGTCTTCCAGATAGATCACCGTCGTCGGCCGCTCGCGCCTCTGGTCGTGTGCGTGCTCACGGCGGTGCACCGCCGTGATGCTCGGCACCGTCATCCGTTCGTGGTGGCGCTACCCGGGCCATCGTGCGCTCGAGCGCGACGTGGAGACTTCTCTTCGCGTGGGCACGGGTTGCGTCGACGCCTTTGAATTGCGTTCCAGTCCTCCGACAGGCCGAGGAATGACCGACGTGCAAAAAATCATCGACGAGATCGCTTTTCGGAGCGAGTTCAGCGAGGAGCGCGCGCTCGATTCGTTGCTCGATCTCCTCCATCGTGAGTATGGCTTCGACTTCACCGTTCACAAGCGGCCGAGCGTGCTCCGGCGCATTCGCCGGCGGGTGATTGCCGTTGGGGCATCGAGCATTCTCGACTACCGCGCCTACCTCGAGCGCCATCCGTCCGAGCTCCCGAAGCTCTTCGACATGCTGCTCATCAACGTCACCGCCTTCTTTCGAGACCCGGCCGCGTGGCGTGCCCTCGGCGAGAAGTTGCCAACAATCCTCGATCTGCGAGGTGACGCGCCGATTCGCGCGTGGAGCGCAGCGTGCTCCTCGGGAGAGGAACCGTACACGCTCGCGATCGTCCTCCGAGAGGCGCTCGGCGAGGAAGTGTTCGCGCGTCGCGTGAAGATCTACGCGACCGACATCGATGAAGCCGCGCTGAACCAGGCACGTCGCGCCACCTATGCCACCAAGGCGCTGGAGGGTGTTCCTCCGGCCCTCGTTCATCGATACTTCACGACCTCAGGCCCGAGCTCGACCGTTGCCGGCGAGCTGCGCCGCGCGGTCGTCTTCGGACGACACGACCTCGTACACGACGCACCGATTCAGCAGATCGACGTTCTCGCGTGTCGGAACGCGCTCATGTACTTCAACGCGGAGACGCAAGGGCGCATTCTCCGTCGATTGCAATATGCACTCAAGCCGAGCGGTCTGTTGATGCTCGGGAAGGCCGAAATGTTGCTCTCTCATGCCGAGCTGTTTTCACCCGTGGACATGAAGCTGCGTCTCTTCTCGCTCGCACCGTCGCCGTCGCGACGCCGAGAGAAGGGAACGAACACACTCTCCGACGCGAACGTCGCAGCTCACGACGGGCTCCTGCTCTCGGCCTTCGAGAGCACCTCGAGCCCGCGCCTGATCGTCGATCCCGCGGGGCGAGTCCTGCTGGCGAATCGCGCAGCGAGAAAGCTCCTCTCGATCTCCGCATCGGACCTCGGCCGCCCGCTCGGAGAAATCGCGGTGTCGTACCGTGCTGCCGAGCTGCTCTCCGCAGTCGAGACGGCGAGCCGGGAACGTCGAACGGTCGTTCGCGAGTCCGTCGAGCGAGTGCTGGAGACTGGAGACAAGGCCTTCCTCGACATCGAGGTCTCGCCTCTCCTGGCGGAGACGGGAGTCCCGCTCGGTGCACAGGTGACCTTCATCGATTCGACGAGGTCCCGCCGCCTGCAGAGCGAGCTTCGTCGTGCAAATCTCGAGGTAGAGGCCCTGCAGCACGCGCTGCAGGCCAGCGAGCTGGAGGCCGCGCGTTCGCACGAAGCCCTCGAGCTGACGACGCAGGAGCTCCAGCGGACGAGCACGTCTCTCGCCACGACGAGAGAGGAGCTCGCCACGATGAACGAGGAGCTGGAAGCCACGAGTGAGGAGCTCGAGACGTTCAACGAGGAGCTTCGTGAGCGTGGTGGTGAGCTTCAGCGGACGAGCGCGTTCTTCGGTGCGGTGCTCGGGAGCATGAGGGCCGGCATCGCGGTCCTCGATCGCGACCTTCGCGTCACGATCTGGAACGCGCGGATGGCAGCGTTATCGGGCGCCCCTGCGACCGAGGTCGAGCGGCGATCGCTACTCGAGATCGACGTCGGCTTTCCCGTCGCGCAGATCGCGGCTGCGCTCCGCGCATGTGTTTCTCACGGGGAAGAGGCCGCGTGCACCATTGACTGGACGAAGAGATCCGGCGAAAGAATGCGCTGTACGGTGTCGGTCCTGCCACTTCGCATGGTGCAGACCGAAGGCGTGATCGTCCTCGTCGAGGAGGTGATCTGATGTCTCTCCGGATTCGGCGGCGTGGAGCAGATGCCTTCGTCGATCGTGTCGAATCGTTCGCGACGTCGGTGAGGACGGGGGAGGAGCGCGCGGCCAAGCTCCTCGGCCCGAAGTCCGGGCTCGAGCAGGACCCGATCATCCTGCGGGAAGCGCTCGATGCACTGCGCGTCCAGCACGAAGAGCTCCTCGTCGCAGAGGAGGAGCTCCGCGCGCAACTCGACGAGCTCGGTCGCATGGGCCTGCGGCTCGAGGCGGAGCGTGAGCGTTACGCGGACCTCTTCGAGCGTGCGCCCGACGCGTATCTCGTCAGCGATCGTTTCGGCGTCGTGCGCGACGCGAACGCCGCTGCCGTGCAGCTATTTTGCCTCGAGACACGCTTCCTTCGCGGCAAACCGATCTCTGCGTTCATCGATCCGAGCGAGGTGCGAGCGATGAACGAGGCGCTCGACGCGCTCGAGCGCGGGACGATCCGCTTGCTGGAGCTCGGGCTAAGGCCGCGCGGCGGGGGAGAGGTACACGTCGTCGCGCATGTCTCGTTGACGTCGCGCGGTCAGCGGCTCCTCTGGATTCTCCGCCCGGCGCCGCGCCCGTTGCCGCTGACGGAGGGGGACAACGCGCGCGAGCTTGCGCGTGCGCTCCGCGACAAGGACGAGCTACTCACTCGCGAACGTCGAACGCGCGAGGAGCTCGAGCGGGCGAACCGGGCAAAAGACCGATTCATCGCGGTCCTGTCGCACGACCTGCGTGCGCCGTTGAACGCCATCCTCGGATGGACGCAGCTGCTTCGTCGCGAGGTTCTCGATCAAGCGGCGCGGAGCCGCGCGTTCGAGACGATCGAGCGGAATGCCCGCACCCAGGCGAACCTGATCGAGGAGCTCCTCGACATCTCGCGCATGGCCGCGGATCGGATCCAGCTCGCCCTCGCGCCGGTCGACATCGCGGCGCTCGCTCAGCGCGTCGTCGAAGGTGCCACGCCACGAGCAGCGGAGATGGGGCTCGACCTCTCGTTCTCGGTCGACCCCGACCTCATCGTGATCGCGGATCGGCAGCGCCTCGAGCAGGTGCTCATGAACCTGCTCTCGAACTCGCTCAAGTACACGCCGCCCGGCGGACGGATCGTGGTCGAAGCAAAGCGTGACGGCGCGCATGTTCGGCTCCGTGTTCGCGATACCGGGAAGGGGATCGCTCCAGACCTCATCGGGCACGTGTTCGAGATGTACACGCAAGAGCGGAACTACGCGTCCGCGCGCAGCGGACTCGGTCTCGGGCTCTACATCGTGAAGCAACTCGTCGAGCTGCAGGACGGGAAGGTGACGGTGGAGAGCGAAGGCGAGGGAAGGGGCGCCACCTTCACCGTCATTCTCCCGCTCCGCGACGAGCTGGTCGCGGCTCCCAGCGAACATGCCGTCGAGCCAAGGCACAATCTCCGCGATCTGCGCGTGCTCGTCGTCGACGACGAGGAAGACTCGCGCGAGCTCATGGCCACGATCCTGAGGCGCGCCGGGGCAGACGTCGCATGTGCGGGGGGCAGTCGCGCTGCGCTGGAGCTGTTCGGCCGCTGGACGCCGGATGTCGTGGTGAGCGATCTCGCCATGCCGGGGGGCGATGGATGCGAGCTCGTCAGCGAGATCCGCGCCCGAGACGCATCGATCGCGGCGCTTGCGGTGAGCGGCTTCACGGGAGAGCGCGACATGAACCGCGCGCTTGCCGCTGGATTCGACGTCCACGTCGGGAAGCCGATCGATGCAGCCGAGCTCGTCGAGGCCGTGCACGAAGCGGCTCGACTGCGTCATCATTGAACGCCGGCCGGAGTCGTCAGGAGGACATGCCGTTCGGGGAGCAAGCTTTGCAATTCGAACGACGCATGAACAAAGCGCGGTCCGCAGTCTTCGAGCTGGCCGGGGCTGCCACGGCCCCGCTGGACGCAGCCCACCGGCATGTGCTCAAGGTAAAGCGAGTCGCGGACGTGCTCGCGAAGCACGATGGCCGGGAGCCGCTCTCGCTGAAGAAGAGAGCGGTCTCGCATCAGGTGCCGAAAAAAGGCGATAAGCGTCGCGGGGATCGGAAGCTCGACGTCAGCGACCTCGACGAGATCCTCGAGATCGACCCTCTGGCACGGACGTGTACCGTCGAGCCCGGCGTGACGTTCGTCGACCTCGTCGAGGTCACGATGGCGTACGGGCTCGTGCCGACCGTCGTCCCGGAGCTCGAGACGATCACGGTGGGCGGCGCGGTGTCCGGCTGCTCCCTGGAATCGATGTCGTTCCGCTACGGAGGGTTCCACGATTCGTGCCTCGAGTACGAGGTCGTCACGACCGACGGCAAGGTCCTCACGTGCCGGCCGGACAACGAGCATCGGCTCGTCTTCGAGATGATGCATGGCTCGTTCGGAACGCTCGGTGTCCTCTCGAAGCTGAAGTTCCGGCTCGTTCCCGCGAAGAGGTACGTGAAGGTCACTTACGACACGTTCGCCACGCTGCCCGAATACAAGGCAGCGATCCAAAGGCACGTCGACGCGGGGGACGTCGACTTCATGGACGGCATCATCCATTCGCCGACGAAGTACGTGCTGTGTCTCGGCCACTTCGTCGACCGCGCGCCGTACACGCATCGATACGACTGGGTGAAGATCTACTGGCAGAGCACGGGCTCCCGTAAGGAAGACTACTTTCACGTGGCCGACTATTTCTTCCGCTACGACCGCGGCGTCACCAACGTCCACCCGCGCTCGTTCGTCGGTCGTCTCCTCTTCGGCAAGCTCCTGAGCTCGGCGGCGCTCCTTCGAATCGCCGATACGTTCAACGGCTTGTTCTCGGCCGAGAGGCCGACGGTGACGGTCGATCTCTTTCTACCGGTGTCACGCGTGGAGTCGTTCATGCGCTGGTATCGAGGGGCGATCGATCACTTTCCACTCTGGTGCGTGCCCTACAAGCGGCCGCGACACTATGAATGGATCGCAACCGGCTACCTCGACGGAATCGAGGACGATCTCTTCCTCGACATCGCGATCTACGGGCTCGAGCAGCCGCCGGGTCGAAACTACTACGAGGAGATCGAACGCGCGCTCTTCGAGGCTCGTGGCATCAAGACGCTCATTTCGCACAACTACTACGACGAAGAGACGTTCTGGAAGATCTGGAACAAGCCCAATTACGAAGCGGTGAAGCGCATTACGGACCCGAGGAACGTTCTCCGCGATCTCTATACGAAGACGTGCCGGGCGGCGCGTGGGATCGATTGACTCCTCGGATGCGAGTGGCAGGGAAGGTGCACCGACCGGAGCAGGGAGGTGATCCGGATGAATGCCGTCGATCTGCTGAAGGAACAACATCGTGAGGTGAACCAGCTGTTCACACGCTTCGAACGAGCGAAGCGGTCGGACGAGAAGCAGAAGATCTTCCTCGATCTCGCTGCGCGGCTCGTCGCACACGACGCGATCGAGCGCGAGATCTTCTATCCCGCCTGCGAGCGTGTCCTCGGGAAGTCCGAGCCGCTCATGGAGGGAATCGCCGAGCACGGGCTCATGGAGTTTTCGATCTTCCGCGCCGACAAGGCGCGCGACAGCGAGCCGTTCGACTATCTCGTCACGGTCCTGAGAGAGATCGTCCAGCACCATATCGAGGAGGAGGAATCGGAGATCCTTCCCGAGGCCGCGAGCCACATGGGAGAGGACATGCTCGAAGCGCTCGGAAAGACGATGACGAAGCGCTACGCCGCTTCGATGGAAGGCGACTTTCGCTTGCCGCTCCGGAAGAACCTCGAGCAGGTCGTCTCCGGACGCGCAAAGGCGGCGAAACGTCCTGCGCGAACCGCGCGGCCCGGTGCACGGGCGGGGGCGCGAAAGGGGGCCGTCGCCCGCAAGACTACGGTCAAGGCGGTCCGGCCGCGCGCGAAGCGTCGCACGAGCCGTCAGGCGCGGTGACCAGCGAGCGACCTGAGAGGAGCGAACCGCCACGACGCCAAGGCCGCCACGTTTTTGAGCGAGCTACGTCGCGGCATTCGAGGCGCGTCTTTCCCTCTTTCCTTGGCGTTTGTGGCGCCGTGGCGGTTCGCATTCCTGCATGTTCCTGCATGCTCGAGCATCGCGCTCGCTGAATCAGAGACTCGGCGGTCCCGTCGAGCCGCGTCACTTCACGGCGTGACTCGATCGGACCCGGCGACCTTGACGATCTTGTTGTAGACGCCGAGAAGAAGGAGCGAAGGCACCCACATCCCGACGAAGCCGGCCAGCGGTTGAGACGCGCTTCGAGCCACGGAACGACCGAGGACCCTTCGTCTCTCGGAGCGGCGCATCCCGATGACCTCGAATGCGAGCGACGCGAGCATCGCAGCGCCTGCGCCCCAAAGGAACAGGTCGGAAGGAAGCTTCGCCGTTCGCTTCTCGATGCTCTTTGCGATGGGACCTTCCTGTTCGGCGATGGCCTCTCGAGCTTCTTGTTCAGTTTCTTGAATGTACGTGTTCATGGCTCACCTCGACGGCAGCAGCAACGAACGCTGCGCGTCGCGGCGAGGCGTGCAATCCACGCACCCCCTTCTTGCTCGAGCGAGCTCAGGACGACGTCAGCCGCCACGTCGCTCCGGCGGCACGCAGACGTGGATCGCTCTTCGCCGTTTCGCCTGGCGTTGCACGAGGTAGCGGCGTGTCGAGGTCGACGCCTGCTTCGACGGCTGCGCGGAGAAGCGCTGCCGGGCCTTCGGTCAGCGGAGCCCAGCTCCGCTCCGTTCCGGCGTTCGGCGTGGGGCTGACGAGGCCCAGCGTTGCCAGGTCGCGCAGGAGCGCTTGGAGCGCGCTCTCGTCGACGTCGAGGGCATCGGCAAGGTCGCTCTCCGAGCATCGAGCAGAGCTGGCGATCAGGGTGAGTACGCGCGCTGTCATGCCGCCGGCCGGAAGTCCGATGGCGAGCTCAGGAGGGCTCGCGACCTTCCGCTGCGGGGCCTTGAGCCGCGCGCGCACCGGCCGCGGGCCTTCGATCGAGTCGAGGACCATCGAGGCGACGAGGAGCCACGCGGCGCGGTCGATCGGCCGGCGCTCTCCTTCCCATCCGGCGATCGTCTCCGGCGTCACACCGAGGATCTGCGCGAGCTCGCCGCGTTCGAGGCCGGCGGCTTTGCGGATCCAACGGAAGGTCTCGTCGGATACGGGGCCGCGACGCGCAAGCTCCCCTGCGATTGCGCGCTCGAACGCGATCATGAGCGACGCCGGGATGTGGACCTCGCCGCATCCCGCGCAACTGTCGACGTCTGCATCCGACGTGAACGTCGTCCCGGCGACCGTTCGGCGGAAGAAATGTTTCGCCTGGACTCTGCCCGACTCACCACACCTGCATGTCATGCCGCTACCTCAGGCCGGTCATCGCACTCGACATGCCGCGTGCGATTCGCCGCGACGACGGCCGGTCGTGAACGGAGGTTCGATCCCGCCCGGCTGTGGCTGCTCTGCGCGTGTCGTCCCGTGCGACGGACGGAACGGCTCGTACGTGCGCTTCACGGGAGGATCCTCTTGTCGCATCGCCGCGACGCTGGAGTCTTCGTCCAGCGCGGCTGACGCTCGCCGAGTGAGGTTGCGGCGTTACGAAGAGCGCGGCGCCGGAATTGCTCCCGAGCCGCGCATGCCCGCCCGTGCGACGATCGTCGGAACGGCTCTCCTCTCTTCTTTGCTCGTCTCTTCGCTCGTCAGTGTTACTGCTGCGGCCGAGTCGCGGGAGGCGGTTGCGCCGGAGCCGAGGACCGAGCTTCCTGCCATTGCGAACGACGCGGTCGCGCGCGACACGATCTTCAACGTCGCGAGCGCGGTACCCGCGGCTGGTGTGGTGCGCGCGACCATCGCGGCAGGAAGTGATCGATCGGGCGCCGAGGGCGAGCTCGGCGGCAGCTTTGCTGGTGGACTGCTCTGGTCGATTGGTGCTGGCTTCGCGACGGAGTTGACGGGAACCGCGCGGAGCGGAGGTGCGTATCCCGCTGTCGGGTTGCGATGGCAGTGGCTCGAACAATCGCGAGCGGGGCTCGATGTCATGACGGCGGTGCGTTACGGAACGTTCGCCTCCGAGCTCACGACGAACTCCGGCGGTCAGATCGGTGCTCAGCTGGCGGTTGGGCGTTCGCTCGGACGTCTGCAGCTCACGGCGAACGCGGCGGTCGCGCGAGGCGTCATCGTGCGGACCGACGCCCTTGCGATCGCGGGAGCGGCCGCGCTCGTGGACGTCGTCGCGTCCCGATGGCGCGTCGGTCTCGACGCTCGAGCTCGACTGGAGCTCGGAGATACGCATCGGGCGGTAGAGGACGCGGGCCGACCGGTCGACCTCGTCGCTGGCGCGGTGAGCGGCCACCGCTATGGTCCGATCTACATACAGG
>Ga0247825_10002756_pt1 | contig 11610 bp, 4 predicted proteins | sample 13C_Vanillin_Day_FD_194413 | JGI IMG/M metagenome (GOLD analysis project Ga0247825, IMG submission 194413) | Soil microbial communities from agricultural site in Penn Yan, New York, United States - 13C_Vanillin_Day48 | ecosystem: Environmental > Terrestrial > Soil > Agricultural land | place... | reverse complement strand
CTGCCATGGCATTGCTCACGGGTTTCTCCTTTTTTTGATGCTTCACTGCGGTATTGCAGGCCCCCCCACCGCACCCGAGCCCAATCTCCATAACGCTTGCAGGCCCAGACACAGTCCAGCAAAACAAGGCTTCTCGTGAAGCCTGGCGACAGTGATAGGAGCCGTTCACAATCGCAAAGAAAGTCTATGCAGCGGATTGCCTGCTCAAGCAATACTTTCTCGCGTTTTTATTGATGGCTGGCTGGGTTTATTTCCACCCTGCCTCGATGGTTTGTTTCAGTTGACCTGAACAAGCCTTGGGCAGACTCCGGTACGAGTCATGCAGGGGACTGGCCCAGCAACTCTCGCGCCCTGAGAATGGCTGGCATATCAAGCCCTTCGGTGAACCACTGCAGCAGTGACGAGAGCTGGCGGCGCGCCTCCGTGGCCTCACCCTGCTCCTGGAGCAGCTCGCACAGCGCCACCAGGGCCTTCAGCTCCCACATCCTCGCAGCCTGGGTCCGCGCAACGTCAACGGCCTCCCACAGGCTCGCCTCGGCAGCCTTGTACTCCCGCCGTGCGCGCAGGCACAGGCCCCTCAAGCGCAGCAGGTTCGCCATCACGTAGGCCTCACCATGAGTGCGTCCCCAGGTGATGAGCTCATTGACGGCCTCAAGAGCAGCATCGCAGTGCCCGTTCTCCACCTGGAGTTCAACGAGCAGAGACCGATAGTATGTCTTGCCAATCTCCTGGCCGATGCTCTCCGGAACGACGAGCGCGTTGCGCATCCCCTCCTCATCCCGGGTCGCCCAGCTCCGGTACAGCTGAAGGTATGAGATGTGGGTCGTCAGACCATACTTTCGCGCAAGCTCCAGGCTGACATCCGCTACCGCGATCACCTGCCCCCGCGCCCCCCGGCCCTGAAGGATGATCAGGTGGTAGAGGCGCAAGAGCCCCTGGCTGGCAAAGTGCTTGACTTCCTCGGCCCAGGCCATGCCCTTCTGGACGAAGGCAAGCGCCTGCTCCTCGTAGCCCTGGAGGTACTTCACCAGGCAGATAATCATCGCAGCCCCGATCCGGGCATCCATCGCGAAGAGGGCGGCCAGCTTCGCGTGCTGCTCTGGATCGTAGAGGGCGAAGACCTGCTCGCACCACTCCTGCACCTTCATCAGCGAGCCTTCGCTGGCCCCGGTGTTGGCCAGCGCGTTGAGCGCCATGAGCTTCAGGCCCGTGTCCCCGGCCTGCTCCGCCATTGTCATCAGCCGCGTGGCCGAGGCCCACGCCTGCTCATGCTGGCTACGGCAGTGGTAGTAGTACCAGAGCGACCACACCGTCGGCACCGTCTGGGGAATGTCCCCCAGAAAGTCGATCAGCTGCTGAGACCGCTCCACCAGGGCCTTGATGCGCTCATCCGTCCAGCCCCAGGTGACCATCGACGCCGGGGTGAGGATGCCGTTGAGCCCCAGCTCCAGCTGCGCCCGCTCCCGCTCGTCCTCCACCGCGTCCAGCCAGCCGAGCGCCTCGGTGATATAGGCAACGGCCTCCAGGTTGGCGGAGCGCACCAGCGCCGCCATGCCCGCCTTCTGGGCATAGCCCAGCGCCTGACGCTTCTGGTCCGCGGCAGCGTGGTGCATCGCCAGCAGATCCGGACGCAGCTCCACCAGCTCCGGGAAGCGCGCCTCCATCGTCGCGGCGATGCGTGCATGCACCTGACGGCGCACAGGCTTGAGCATGGACTCATAGGCCGTGTCCCGAATGAGCGCATGCTTGAAGAGGTAGACGGGGTTGCGCACGCCGCGCCGGCGGTGCACGAGATCCGCATCCACCAGCGCCTTCAGCTCGTGCTGCAGCGCGGGCTCGTCACGCTGGGAGATGGCCTTGAGCACCTCGTAGCTGAACTCGCGCCCCAGCGCCGAGGCGAGCTGCGCCACCTCTTTGGCCGCTCCCAGCCGGTCGAGCCGCGCCATCAGCGAGTCTCGCAGGGTGGTGGGGATGAAGAGCTGGGAGGGTGTCCATGAGCTCGAGGGCGTCTCGCCCCGCGGGGATATGGACTCCACCACGTTGCGGGTCAGCTCCTCCACGAAGAGCGGCACCCCGTCCGTGCGGTTCACGAGCTGCTCCAGCACCTGGCGCGGCAGCAGCTTGTCCTGGGTGAGGCCGCTCACCATCTCCTCCACGCGCTTGCGGTCCAGGCGGTTGAGCTGCAGGTGGTGCGAGGTCGTCCATGACGCGAAGAACTCCGGCCGCGCGGTGAGCACCAGGCAGACCCGCTCACTGGGGATCTCCTTCACGAGCAGGGAGAGAAGCTCCAGGGTCGTCGGGTCCGCCCAGTGCACATCCTCCACCGCCAGCAGCAGGGGCTGCTGCCGCGCCATCTCAAGGAAGAGGTCTACGAGCGCATCGAGCGTCTGCTCCTTGGCCTGCGCTGGCGAGAAGGCCAGCGGGGGGTAGCGGTCCGCACCTGCCTTGACGGAGAGCAGCCCCAGGAACAGCGGCATCACCTCCGGGAGCACGAAGTGATGCCGCGACAGCAGCGCCTCGAGCGCGGAGACTGTTTGCTCGGGGGTCCAGCTGCTGCCGATGCCCAGCTGCCGCTCCAGCAGGTCCACCATCGGCGAGAAGGCGCTGTTGCGGCCTTCCGGCACGCAGCGGCTCTCGAGCACGGCCTGAGGGGTGCTCCGCGTCACCCGGATCAGCTCCTGCACCAGCCGCGACTTGCCAATGCCCGGCTCGCCCGTCAGCAGGACGCTCTGCCCGTTGCCCGCCGCCACCTGCGCCCAGCGCTGACGCAAGAAGTCCAGCTCCTGCTCCCGTCCGTACAGCTGCTTGTCCTGGAGCTGCGACTGCGATGGGTGCTTGAGCTCATGGAGCAGCCGGAACACCGGCGCGGAGGCGCTCGCGCCGGCCTCCACGGGCTCGATGGCGAAGTGGCCTTGCAGCAGCTTCGCGGTCACCTCGCTGAGGAGGAGTGTGCCTAGCTGGGCCTGCATCTCCAGCCGCACCGCCATGTTGGGCGTGCTCCCCATCAGCGCGGGCTGGCCGGCACGCCCGCCGGACCGGCTCTCCTGGCTGATCACGAGCCCTGTGTGAATGCCCACGCGGAACTCCAGGCGGCCCTTGCCCTCGCGCTCCAGCTCGGCGGCCCGCTGCTCCATCCGTGCGCGCATCTGCAGCGCCGCGCGAGCCGCGCGCCGGGCGTCATTCTCCTGCGCCCGGGGGTAGCCAAAGTAGAACAGAATCCACTCCCCCAGCACACTGCCGATATGCCCCTCGTACTGGCGAGCGCTCTCGGCACACGTCGCCTGGAGAGCCCCCAGCAGCGAGTCCCGATCCTCGTCGTCCATCGCCTCGGCGCCCGCTCCGGACAGCCGGACACTGCAGCAGATGGCGGTGAGCTGACGGCGCTCGCCCTCGCCAAGCGAGGGGATGGTGTCCACCGACCCAAGCTCCGAGGGCGTGTAGGAACGCGGCGCGGACTCGTCTTCGGGCCAGCCCTCGGCGGCACAGGCCTCCAGCTCCCGGATGACGCTCTGGGCGGAGATGTCCCGCAGCTCAGGGTTCTTGTTCGTCACCCGCCGCAGGAGCCGCCCCAGCCGGTGGTGCTCGAGCCACTCGGGAATGGTGATGGGCTCGGGCCCGAGCTGCTTGAAGATGACAGCCTGCAGAGTGGGCCCATCCACTGCCCGCTTTCCGGTGAGGCACTCCAGGAAGATGAGCCCCCACGAGTACAGATCCGAGCGCGCCGTCACCGGAGCGCCCCGGAGTTGCTCCGGCGAGGCGTAGGTAGGCGTGCCCAGCACCTCCTGCGTCCTGGTGATCCGGGCCAGATCCTCCTGGTTCTCCGAAGGCAGCGTGCCCAGCCCGAAGTCGAGCACCAGGGCGTTGCGCCGCACGCCCGTGTGGGTGACCATCAGGTTCTGGGGCTTCAGATCGCGGTGGATCACCCCGCGGTTGTGCGCGCAGGCCAGCGCATCCAGCACCTGGAGCATCAACTGCGTGGCCTCCCAGGCCGACAGGGCCCCCTCCTCCGTCAGCACCTCCGTCAGCGTCCGCCCGGGCAGGTACTCGAACACGGTGAACAGCAGCTCCGGCTCCTCCCGCCCCGAGTCGATCAGCCGCACGATGTTCGGGTGGTAGAGCTGGGCACACAGCTGCATCTCGCGCTGAAAGCGCGCGATGTGCGTCTCATTGGCCGTGTGGAGCGAGCGGAGGACCTTGATCGCCACCTCCTGGTGAGTCACAAGCTGGCGAGCCCGGTAGACCTGCCCGAACCCTCCCTCTCCCAGCTTGGCGATGATCTCGTAGCGGCCTGCGAACACTGCTCCTGGGCGAAAGGGATCCGAATCCAAGATGAGAGTCCTCGACGCAGGTACTTCGTGGGCGCACAACCAAAGCCTGAGCCATTGAACTCTGCCCCCAGAGAAACTGTCGAGTTCTGGATACTTCCCCATCGAGCAGATGGGTCAATACCATCCCAGGTCCTTGCCAATTTTTCCTAGCGATTGAGAATTCCAGCTTGCACTAAATTATCATACCATGTTGTAACGAATTCCCCAGAAAACTTGTTCTCCGATGAACAAAGCCTGTGGAGGGCCCTGATGATCCGTGCGGTCCGCTTCGAGAACTTCCGGTGCCTGCGAGACGTCGAGCTGACGCTGGCTCCGTTGACGGTGCTGGTAGGCCCCAGCGGAGCCGGGAAGACGTCGGTGCTGGAGGGGCTGCAGTACCGCATGTCATGCGATCCCTCGGACTACTGGCGGCTGGATATGACGCGGCAAGTCTCGCTGCAGTGGACCTTTGAGAATGGCCAGGTGGTGCGCCGGAGCTTCCCCCTCGAGGAGCTGGACTCGTGGGCCGTGAACGGCCACGCGGTGCAGGGCCTGGCGCTGGAGGTGGGAGCGCTGCGCAGCGATGGACCGCTGTGGCGCCCCCCCGGGCTGAGTCCCAACGGAGACAACCTCGCCAGCGTGTTTGGTTCGCTGGGGCCCACACAGCGAGAGGCCGTGGTGGCACAGCTGTGCAGGCTGGTGCCTCACATTGGAGATGTGGGAGTGCACCAGACGGGCCCCAGCTCGCAGCAGCTCCGGTTCCGGGATCGCTGGCAGCCGACCCTCTGGTTCACCCCGTGGCAGGTGGCCAGCAGTGTGCTGCTCCTGCTGGCCTTCCTGGTGCTGCCGTACCAACTCCCGATGCCGGACGTCCTCACGCTGGATGAACCCGAGCGGGGACTGCCCCCGCGCATCCTGGGGGAGCTGGTGGGCATGCTGCGCCGGCTCTCCCTCGGCGGGCCGGTCCGCCCGGTCCAGATCATCATCGCCACGCACTCGCTCGAGCTTCTCGAGCACGTTCAGGCGGAGGAGGTCCGCCTGCTGTCCCGCTCTCCCGAGGATGGCTCCGTGCGGGTGAGCACGCCCATGCTGGACGCGCAGGACTGGCGCATCCGTGCCACCGCGTCCTCGTGAGCCACTCCCGTCCCTGAGGAGCCCGAGGCCGCACCCCGTCAGATGACGGGCAGCTCGCCGCTGTCCGGCTTCAGCGAGAAGGTGGCGTCAATCCGGGCCAGCTCCTCGGCGGACAGCTTGAGGGAGGCCGCCGCCGCGTTGTCCCGCGCGTGCGCCTCCCGGCTTGCCTTGGGGATGGCGAACAGTGAGGGACGGCGGATCAAGAACTGGAGCGCGACCTGGTAGGGGCTGGCGCCATGCGCCTTCGCGATCGCGGCCAGCACACGGCCCTTCTGCGTCTCGGGGCCAGGGAAGTCCCCATTGCCGAAGGGGCTGTAGCCCACCAAGGCGATGTTGGCACGCTCGCACCAGGGGAGGACCTGATGCTCGATGGAGCGCTCTCCCAGGTGATAGAGCACCTGGTTGCAGGCGATCCGGCCGGGCCCGGCGATGCGCACCGCCTCCTCCAGCTCCTGGACACCGAAGTTGCTCACCCCCCAGGAGCGCACCTTTCCGTCCCGCACCAGCGTCTCGAAGGCGCGGAGGGTGTCCTCCAGCGGGTGCGAGCCCGGCCAGTGCAGCAGGTAGCAGTCCAGCCGATCCGTCTTCAGGCGCTGGAGGCTGCGCTCACACGCCTTGATCGTCCCCTCGTAGGTGGCATTCGAGGGCATCACCTTGGAGACCAGGAACACCTGATCGCGCCGCCCGGCGATGACCTCGGAGACGATGGACTCCTCCACCCGGCCACGCCCGTACGCCTCCGCCGTATCGATGTGCGTCATCCCCAGGTCCAGGCCTACCTGGAGGGCGCGGATGGCTCCGGCCCGGTCATCATTCTCCATCTGCCAGGTGCCCTGCCCAATGACGGGCACCTCTACCCCAGTGGCTCCAAAGACGTGCTTGTCCATGACGGGCAGACTTAGCACCCCATCGCCCGGGCGGTAGCCTGCTCTCCGAACGAAGCGATGCGCACCTGACAGGCCCGCGTTAGTCTGGGCGCCGTGGAAAAGGCCAAAGACACCAAGCCCCGGCTTCCCCCCAAGGTGACCCTGCGTCGGCTGCTGAGCCTGGCGCGCCCGGAAGTCCGCACCTTGATCGCCGGCACCATCTTCCTCGTCATCGGCAGTGGCATGGGCCTGGCATACCCAAAGGTCATGCAGCAGATCATCGACGAGGCGCTGGGCGCGCGGGATCGCGCGATGATCGACCGGGCGGCGCTGGGGATGTTGGTCATCTTCGCCATCCAGTCCGTGGCGATCGCAATGCGCTACTACCTCTTCACCACCGCGGGCGAGCGGATCGTGGCGCGGCTCCGGCAACAACTGTTCGCCAGCCTCATGTCGCAAGAGGTGGCCTTCTTCGACGAGCGCAAGACGGGTGAGCTCACCAACCGGCTGGCCTCGGACGCCACGGTGCTGCAGAACACCGTCAGCTCCAACATCTCCATGGTGCTGCGCAACGCCGTGCAGGCGCTGGGCGGTATCGCCATGCTCTTCTTCACCTCGCCGGTGCTCACGCTGCTGATGCTGGCGGTGGTGCCACCCGTGGCGGTGGGCGCGGTGGCCTATGGCCGGCGGGTGCGCAAGCTCTCCAGGGAGGTGCAGGACGCGCTGGCGGCTTCGAATGAGGTGGCCGAGGAGAGCCTGTCGGGCGTGCGCACCGTGCGCTCCTTCGCGGCGGAGAAGAGCGAAGTGGGCCGGTACGGCACGGCGGTGGAGCGGGCCTTCGAGCTGGCGCGCAGCCGGGCCCGGCAGTCCTCCACCTTCATGGCGGCGGCTTCGTTCGGTGCCTTCTCGGCGGCGGTGGCGGTGCTCTGGTACGGCGGGCGGTTGGTGCTGAACGGCTCGCTGAGCGTGGGCGGGCTGATGGCCTTCCTCGTGTACTCGATGTTCGTCGCGTTCGCGCTGGGCGCGCTCACGGAGCTGTGGGCGGACTTCATGCGCGCCTCGGGCGCCTCCGAGCGCGTCTTCGAGCTGCTGGACCGCACGCCCGCCATCCCTCCCTCGGGAGGCGAGCGCCTGGCCAATACACAGGGCCGCGTGCACCTTCAGGAGGTGCGCTTCACCTACCCCACGCGTCCGGACCTGCCGGTGTTGCAAGGCATTGAGCTGACCATCGAGCCTGGCGAGGTGGTGGCGATCGTCGGGCCTTCGGGCGCGGGCAAGTCCACCATCGCCTCGATGCTGGGGCGCATGTATGACCCGCAGAGCGGACGGATCCTGCTGGATGGCAAGGACCTGAAGGAGCTGGATCCGGAGTGGCTGCGGCAGCAGATCGGCGTGGTGGCGCAGGAGCCCCTGCTGTTCTCCTCGTCGATCGCGGACAACATCCGCTACGGCAAGGCGGGCGCGAGCCAGGAGGAGGTCGAGGCGGCGGCACGGGCGGCCAACGCGCACGACTTCATCAACCGGTTCCCGGAGGGCTACAAGACGCTGGTGGGCGAGCGCGGCGTGCAACTGTCGGGTGGCCAGAAGCAGCGCGTGGCCATTGCCCGCGCGGTGCTCAAGGATCCGCGCCTGCTCATCCTGGACGAGGCCACCAGCGCGCTGGACGCCGAGAGCGAGCACCTGGTGAAGGACGCCCTGGACCGGCTGATGAAGGGCCGCACCACGCTGATCATCGCCCACCGTCTGTCCACGGTGATGGACGCGGACCGGGTGCTGGTGCTGGAGGGCGGCAAGATCGTCCAGAGCGGCAGCCACTCCGCGCTGATGGGCCAGGAGGGCCTCTACCGCCGGCTGGTGGAGCGGCAGTTCGTGGCGGCCTGAGCGGGGAGCAGCTCCCCGCCCCTCACGGCCTTTCCTTCGTGTAGCTCGTGATGAACTCGACGCGGCGGTTGGCCGCGCGGCCCTCGTCGGTGGTGTTGGATTGCACGGGGCGAGACTCGCCAAAGCCTCGGGCCTCCAGGCGCTTGCGCGCCACGCCCTTCCCGGCGAGGTAGTTGCGCACGGCCTCCGCTCGCCGCTGGGACAGGTCGCGGTTGTACTCGTCCGAGCCCCAGTCATCCGTGTGGCCTTCAATGGTCACCGAGAGGATCTCCGGGTGCTCCACGAGGATGCGGGCCACCTGATCCAACAAGGGGAAGGAGCGGGACTGGATGGTGGCCTTGTCGAAGTCGAAGTGGACCGTGTCCTTGATCTCGATGCGGTCCTTCTGGATGGCCACCCACTGCTTCTCCTCGGCTGGGCAGCCCTGATTCTCGACAAGGCCCGCCACCTCCGGGCAGTTGTCCAGGTGGTCCTGCACCGTGTCTTGATCCGTGTCCCGGGCAGGGCAGCCGAGCATCTCGGGGATGCCAACCTCGGCGGGACATGCGTCATTCTCATCGAGGATGTCATCACCATCCGAGTCCTTCTCTGGCTCGGCCTCGCCATCCTGAACTGGGGCGTCCGGGAGCTCGGGCGGGGCTGGCTCTGGCGCTGGCTCGATGCTCTCGGCGGGGGCGGGCCGCGCGCGGCCATAGGCCACCCCGAGCAGCACACGAAAATCTGGCGTGCCTGGAGCGTTGCCGAAGGCCAGGCCCGCGAGACCGTATGCCTCGAACGTGTCACTCACGGGCCAGCGCGCGCCAGCCAGGGTCTCGGTGGAGAATCCCTCGCGCTTGAGCGGCACGAGGGTGGTGACGGCCAGCTCTCCACGCAGTCCCTCTCCGAGGGTGGACAGCGCTCCACCCAGGCGCAGCGCATGACCGAGCTCGTCCTGGATGTTCTCGTCCCGGGACAGGATGGTGCGAGGCCGCAGCAGGATGCCCGCATCGATAGCAGCGCGCAGGAAGCCGAAGCGGCGGCCTGCCATGAGGCTTGGAGTGGCCCGCAGCTCCCGGGCGAGCGCCGCGCCACTGCCCACAGAGGGTCCTGCATGGACTCCCAGGGAGAGATCCATCGGATCCTGCTCTCTCTGAGCGAGGAGCTTGACCCGTAAGGTGAACAGCGGCGTGCCGGGAGTGAGGCCTCCTTCGGGTCTGCCAACACCGTGGGCCGTCAGGTCATCGCCGCGTTGGAGAAGCAGCACGGGTACCTGGGCGCCAAGCTCGACCCATCCCCACAGACCATAGGCCGCAGCCAGGTGAGCCGTGGCCCGATGCCCAACCACCACTCCCAGCTTCTCGCCATTCTGGAAGAGGACAAGGGGGTCATTCTCATAGTGGGTGGTGAGGGAGAGACGGTACTCACCGTCTGTCAGCAGCTCACCTGTTCCGAGCAACAAAGAGCCTGTACCGCTGGGGTTGAGCTTCAAGAGCTCCAGCTCGAAGGTGGGGACTCCGTCGGGCTGAGCGGAGGCCCGGGCTCCTAGGAGAAGGACGCCCAGGGTCAGCAGTCCCGGCCGCGTGCGCTTCCTGACCAACAGAGCCGCGAGGACTCCCAGCCCCATCACCACGAGTGACGAGGGTCCGCTGCCTGTCGAAGCACAGCCGTTCCCGCTCCCCAGCAAGGCACGATCCAGGGGGATGACTGTGACGGTCGAGGTGCAGGTTGCCGTGTTCCCCGCCGCGTCAGTCGCCGTATAAGTCACCTCCGTGGTGCCAAGCGGGAAGAGCGTCTGCGAGGGGCCGGAGACCTGAGGCTGGGAACATGCGTCTGTAGCGCTAGCGGGCTCGAGATGGACCGTGGCTGACGTGTCTCCAAGGGCCTCGGTCCTGACCGTGATGGGGCCGGGGCACCCGATGATGCTGGGGGGCTGCGTGTCGGCCACCGAGACCTCGCGGTCGATGGAGGCAGCACTGTTCCCCGCTATGTCCGTAGCGCTGTAGGTCAGCCGATAGCTGCCTGGAGTGTGGGGGTCGACGGAGCCACTCCGGATGATGTCAGGCAGTTCCCCCGAGCACGCATCGCTGACCGTGGCACCCGGATCCTTGTATGGCGAGCCGCACTCATGCGTGACTCTGGCCGGGCCTATGAGCGAGAGGGTGGGAGCCTCGTCATCCACCACCGTCACTGTGCGGACCGCGGCCGCAGTGGTCTGGTTACCAGACGGGTCGCTCACCCAATAGGTCAAGACGTAGGTGCCCGCCACGCCCGTATTCACGCTGCCGCTCACCTGGATGGCGTCCGAGAGGTCTCCCGCACAGCCGTCCTCCGCCTCGGCGCCCGGATCCACATAACTGGAGCCGCACGTCATCTGCTGATCGAATGGCCCGTAGATGGTGAGAACTGGTGCGCTCGTGTCCACCACCGTGAAGTGGCGCGTAGCCCCGTTCAAGGTGGTGTTGCCGGCAGGATCCGTAGCCGAATAGGTCACGTCGTACCCGCCCGGCACGTTCGGCAGGGTGGCTGGAGTGGCTGTGATGGCGGAGGCGGGCAGGATGCCGTAGCACCCATCCATGGCCTGGACCCCCAGGTCGGGCTGGCTGCCGCACTCGATCTCCGCTGAGGGCGCGCCCGTGACGGCGAGCGTCGGCCCGGTGGTGTCATTCACCTCCACATCCCGGGTGGCACGAGCCACACGGCCGACGTTGTCCTGGGCCTGATAGCTCACGATGTAGGTGCCCTCGACCGTGGTGTTCACACTGTTGAACTCAATGAAGACAGAGTCGGACACATCGCCCTGGCAGATGTCGGAGGCCGTGGCGCCCGGGTCCTCGAAGGGCGTCGCGCACTCCATCACCATCGGGCTGGGAGCGTTGAGTGTGATCGTGGGCGGCAGGCTGTCCTCCACCAGAACATTGCGCTCCGTGATGTTTGGGTTGCCGCTCGCGTCCGAGGCCGTGTAGCGCACCGAGTACGCGCCGGGCACATCCGGGTTCACTTCGGAGGCGTCCACCGTGACGTCGGCCGGACCGGAGCAGAGGTCCTCGGCCGTAGCGCCCAGCTCCGTGTACGTATCCACACGGCACTCGAGCCGGACCACGTTATCGCCGTTGAGCGTAATGGCCGGGCCCACCGTGTCGGTGATCGTCACGCTGCGGGTGAGCGTGGGCGAGGTGTTGCCCGCCGTGTCCTGCGCCGAGTAGCGCAGCTGGTAGGTTCCCGCCCTGCCCATGTTCACCGAGCCGGTGACAGTCACCGGCACCGGACCCACGCACAGGTCGTTCGCGGCCGCGCCCGGATCATCGTACTCGCCACGGCTGCACTCCAGCACCTGGGTGGGCGGGCCGTTGAGCGAGATGGTGGGCGGCGCGTTGTCGTCCATCGTCACCGTACGGCCAGCCGAGGCCACCGCCGTGTTGTATCCATCAAACGCGGTGTAGGTG
>Ga0247825_10002755_pt1 | contig 11614 bp, 8 predicted proteins | sample 13C_Vanillin_Day_FD_194413 | JGI IMG/M metagenome (GOLD analysis project Ga0247825, IMG submission 194413) | Soil microbial communities from agricultural site in Penn Yan, New York, United States - 13C_Vanillin_Day48 | ecosystem: Environmental > Terrestrial > Soil > Agricultural land | place... | reverse complement strand
GCCCTCAAACGGTATCGGAGGGCGATTCGCTACGTGACGCAAACTCAATCTCCCGGTTTGATGAGTTGGCCGTTTGCCGGAGCCGTTGTCGTTCTCGGCGTTGCATGCGGGCTCGGCGGGGCCGGCTTCACGCTGCTTCTGAGCCTTGTCGAGCAAGCCGCGTTCGGATTCACAACGGGTACGGTGGCCGAGGCGGCGACGCAGGCACAAGCGTTGCGCCGCTTTCTTGTTGTCGTTTCTGCGGGATGTCTTGTCGCCGTCGCATGGTGGGCGCTGCGAAAGTACGGGCCGAAAATCCCTTCAGTGACGGACGCGGCACGCGGAAAAAACATGCCGCCGGGTTGGACAGTTGCCGACACGGTGCTGCAGGTTGTGAATGTCGGAGCAGGCGGCTCGATCGGCCGCGAAGGCGCGCCCCGCCAATTCGGTGCAATGGCAGCAGGTTTTGGATCCCGCTTTTTCGGACTCTCCCCGGAACAGAGGCTTGCGCTGGTGGCGTGCGGTGCGGGCGCGGGCCTGGCCGGTATCTACAACGTACCGCTGGGCGGCGCCTTCTTTGCAGTGGAGTGCGTGTGGGGACTCACGCGCCTAAAGGACGGACTGGCGCGCGTGGCCGTGATGACCCTTGCCGCATTGGCGACGTCGTACCTGGCAACAGCGGTGGCGTGGATCGCCGTTCCCGACCGCCCGATCTATCCCATACCAGCGTGGGAGGCCGACTACGCGACCATGGCGTTCGCCCTCGTTTGCGGGCCGTTGTTTGGTTTGGCAGGATTTGGCTTCGGAAGGTTGTTCGATGTGCTCGCGCGGATTGCGCCCAAAGGCAATGCTATCCTCTGGACGATGCCGCTGAGTTATCTGGCGCTCGCGTGCATCGCGATTCCGCTGCCGCTCGTGCTCGGCAACGGGCACGCGCTCAGCCTGCAGGTCTTCGCACAAAACGTTTCGCTCGACGCGGCAGTCTTGTTGGTCATCGCCAAACCCGTCGCAACATTTCTCACGGTTGGCTCCGGCGCCACCGGTGGCAAACTCACCCCGTCACTTTCGACGGGAACGGTACTCGGTGTGGTGCTGGCCGCGGCGTGGGGCACGCTGTGGCCGGTCTCCCCAATCGGCGCCGCTGTTGTCGGCGCCGCTGCCATGCTTGCGGCGGCGATCGCCGCTCCGTTCACCGCGTTCGTGCTGCTTGTGGAGTTTACGGCGTCGCAAGCCGCAAGCTGGCCTGCCATTGCCCTTGCGATCTTTGGCGCTACGTTGACCGCGCATTTTATGAGCCGGGCGTTGCCCGCCAGCGGCGACACCACTCATTGAGAGCATCGCTTCGCTCGCGATCGACAGGAAAAAGCTATTCCGCCTTGATCCCGGCGTCCTTGATCACTTTGCCCCAGCGCGCGATCTCGGTGCGAATCTGAGCGGCAAACTGCTCCGGTGAACTGCCAATCGTTTCGAAGCCGAGTTCCGCAAACTTCGCGCGTGTTTCCGGACGCGCGAGGATTTTGGCGATTTCACGCTGAAGTAGGTCGACGATTGGTTGCGGCGTTGTGGCTGGCACGAACAACCCCTGGAATGTATCCGCCTCCTGATTCAGAATACCCACCTCGGCCATTGTCGGTACATCGGGCAAAGCGGGAGAGCGCTGTTTGCTGGTCACGGCAAGTCCGCGGAGCTTGCCATCTTTCACCAGCGCCGTTGCCGGCGGCATGGCCACGAACGCGATCGGCGTGTGGCCGCCAGCGGTTGACTGAATGGCAGGGCCTGCACCGCCGAACGGTACGTGCACGAGATCGAGCGACAGTGTCAGCCGGAACAATTCGCCAGACAGATGTGGGGTCGTACCGGCACCCGGCGAGGCGTAGCTCACTTTGCCAAGGCTGTTCTTGATATACGAGATCAGTTCGCTGACGGATTTCGCGGGAACCGACGGATGAGCGACAAGGATGTTCGGTGAGACGCCCGCGTTGCTGATCGGGATGAAATCCTTGTACGGGTCGTAGGAAACCTTGGCCGAGAGACTCGGGTTCACCACGTAGCTCGATGAACTCACTAGAATTGTGTAACCGTCCGGAGTCGCGCGCGCAGCGTTCCCCATGCCAGTGTTGCCGCCGGCGCCCGGCTGGTTCTCGACCACAAATTGCTTGCCCAGATTTTCCGAAAGTTGCTGAGCGAGCAAGCGCCCCATCACGTCTGTGGGGCCACCCGCAGCGAACGGCACAATGATTTTGACGGGACGTTCCGGGTACGTCTGTGCCTGCGTGGCCGCGGGTAATGAGATTGCAGCAACAAACGCAATAGTCGTTGCAGAATAAAGCCTCCTACGGGTCACGGCATCCTCCCAACATTTAGGAGGATGATCGCGCCAAGCTGTGCGGGAGTAAACCGGCTATTCTGCTATTCCGCCGCCTGCATGCGCGGAAAAGGCTCAGCAGCCTCAACGCCATCCATCACCGCGAGCTTCTTCTTCGGCGGGTCCATGCCGAAGAATTTGAGCGCGTTGCCGCCGAGGATTTGCCGCTTCTGCTGTTCGTTGAGGAACGGCAGGTCATAGATCACGCTCGGCAGGTCGAAATCCCAGTGCGGGTAGTCCGACGAATAAAGAAGCTGCGTGTCGGCCTTGGTGACGCGGAACGTGGTCGCCAGCAGGTCGATGTCGCCGGTCTTTTCCATCGGCTGATTGGTGTAGAACATGTCGGTGATGTACTCGCTCGGCAGCTTCTTCAGCGCGGGCGCATCGCCCGTGCGCATCATGTACTCGTTGTCGAGCCGCTGCATCAGGAACGGCAACCACGCAAGCCCGCTCTCGATCCACACGACCTTGAGCTTGGGAAACCGCTCGGGAATGCCGTTGATCACCCAGTTGGTCATGTGGACCATGTTGTGCCACACGAAGCCGAGCGCATGCGCCGAGATGAAGCGGTTCACCAGCATTACCGACTGGTCGGCCCAGTTGTAGGCGCCGTGGAAGGCGAGCGGCAGCCCGGCCTCTTCCATCAGGGCGTAGGTCTTCATGTAATCATTGTGATGCACCGGCCGGTAGCGGTTCGATGTCACCATGAAACCGACGACGCCTTTCTTGCCGGCGAATTCCTTGACGGTGCGGTAGGTCGCCGACGGGTCGTTGAAGGGCAGATACAGCATCGAACGGATGCGCGGGCTTTCCGCCAGGATTTTCTCAACCAGCCAGCGGTTATAGGCTTGCGCCATCCCGGTCTCGACTTCGACCTGCGGGTGCATGCCGAGGTGCAGCATTGGGGTCGGGAACATGATGGCGATGTCGATGCCCATCGAATCCATCCAGCGATGGGTCAGTGTTACGTCGCGATGGGGCGTCGGGTCGGTCTTTTCAAGCCGGCGCAGCGGCTCGCGCAGGATGCGGCCGCCGTTGTCCTGATAGCCGAGCGCGCCGGGGATAGCGCCGACGCCGCGATAGCCGGAGATGATCGAGGACTGGATCAACTGGCGGAGAACCGGGTCCTCCATGAATGACAGGATCTCGTTGAGGTGCTCGTACTCGATGTGATGGGAGTCGACGTCGATGATCGGAAAATTCTGATAGCCCTTCGCGCGCGCCTGCTTGGCGGCGTGCGACAGGGCGATGCGGGTGTCGAATTCCTCGACCGGCATCCGGCGTGAATTGCTGAGCGGCAGTTCCATCGTGTCCTCCCGCGCTAGTTCGCAACAACAAACAGTTCGCCGCCACGTTCGACCACCGGGAAGCTGCGCAGCTTCAAACGGCGGTCGCCGATGCACTCGCCGGTGCGGATGTCGTATTCATAGCCGTGCCACGGGCAGACGAAATTCACGTCGGTGTCGGAGAATTTCTGGCGCACATAGGTGCGGTCATCGGCGAGCACTTCCTCGATCTTGTGCATGATCATGCCTTCGCAGGCCGGGCCGCCCTGATGCACGCACAGGTTCTCGTAGGCGAAGTATTCTCCGTCCCAGCGGAATACGCCGATCTGCGTATCGCCGTGAAACACGATCCGGCGTTCACCATCTGCAAAGGCCGCTGCCGGGCCGACGCGAATTTCGCTCATTGGTGTTCACCCTTCTCGGCGTGGCGATGTCGGATTCAAAACTAGCACGGCACGACAAGCAGGTGAACTTCGCCAGTGTCATGCGGATTTGTGACGGATAACCGTGCCGCCGTCATGCCGCCTGCCGGCCCCAGAGTTCCTTGGTCGCGATTCGCGCACCTTCGCCCAGGGCCGCCAGCTTTGCCTGCACGATGCTCGGGTGGACGCGCGAGAAAAATGCGTTCTGCGCGAAGCCGCAGTCGGTCGAGGCGATCACGTTTTCGCGGCCGACGACATTGGCGAGGCGCGTGATGCGCTCGGCGACGAGTTCCGGATGCTCGACGATGTTGGTCGAATGCGAGATCACGCCGGGCAGCAGCACTTTCCCCGGCGGGAGCTTCACCTTCTTCCACACCTGCCACTCGTGGGAGTGGCGGGGATTGGCGTTCTCAAGCGAGTAGCCGCCGGTATTAACCTGCAGGACGAGATCGACGATGTCGGCGAGCGGCGTGTCGGAAATATGCGGGCCGTTCCACGAGCCCCAGCACAGGTGATAGCGTGTGCGCTCCAGCGGCAATCCGGCAAGCGCGCGATTGAGCGCCTCGATCCGCACGCCCGCCCACTTGTGATATTCCGCGTTGGTCATCGGCGGTACCATGCGTTCCTGCATGCCCGCGAGCCACGGATCGTCGACTTGCAGGATGAAGCCGGCATCGACGATGGCCTTGTATTCGACGCGCAGGCAGTCGGCCATGGCGAACAGAAACTTCTCTTCGTCGCCGTAGTATTCGTCGGTGATGTCGTTGAGCGCGCTGGTCGGCGCGACCGCCGTCATGAAGCCGGGTTTCGATCCGAGCGCCGCCTTGAGATTGGCGATATCGCGCAGCACGGCGTCGGTGCGGTAGGTGAGGGGGCCGTTCGCAACCCAGCCTTCGTATTTCAATGGCGTGGCAAGGGTCTTGTCGTACTCCGTATAGAACTCGGCAAACTGCTGCCGGTCGCGACTGACGGAATGGGTCAGCTTGCGTTTCGCGGCCGGCTTCTCCTGCCGCGTCACACCTGCGATCCGTTCGCGAATATAAATCGACCAGTTGATCTTGCCGAAATCGCCATCGTTCGGAATGTCGATCCCCGCCGCGGTTTGTTGCCGGACGACATCGCCGACCGCGCTTTTGAGAGATGCATCATAAGCAGCAGCGTTTACAGGCTCGCCGTGTTGCTGTTTGGCCAGCATGGCGCGCAAATCCGCGGGGCGCGGCAGGCTCCCGACATGGCTGGTCAGTATCTTGTCGGTGGAGTGCATGGTTCCCGTTTCCCGGCACAGGTTTGTGCGATTATTAGTAAGTTGAATGAATGGCGCTGCAAGCCGCCAGAGCAGGGGACAGTGATTCACATGAAAAAACGGGTACTCGGGCGAACCGGGCTTGAGGTTTCGGAATTCGCTCTGGGTGGAGGGATGGTCGGCGGCATCCTTATTCTGCCGGATGAAGCTGTGCGGCAAGCCGCGCTGGAAAAGATCGTGAAGGCGGGCGTCAACTGGATCGACACCGCCGCGATGTACGGCAAGGGCGCATCGGAAGAAACGCTCGGCCGGCTTTTGCCGCGCCTTTCGCCGCGGCCCCGCATATCGACCAAGTTCACGGTGTTGCCGGAACATCGCGCGGACATTTTCGGCGCGGTTGCAAAGAGCCTCGAAGCAAGCTTACGGCGAATGAACCTGCAACGCGTCGATCTTTTGCAGTTGCACAATCAGATTTCAGACAAAGAGGACGAACGCACGATCTCGCCGGCACGCGTGCTCGGAGCGGGCGGCGTGGCAGACGCGCTGGACAAGCTGAAGTCGCAGAGAATGATCGGCGGAACCGGGCTGACAGCGGCGGGCGAGATAAAGGCCGTGCTCAAGGTGATCGACAGTGGCTGCTTCGACACAGCACAGGTTTATTACAACATGATCAATCCGAGCGCGGCATGGACGCGCGTGCCATCGGGATGGGCGAGCGACGATCTGTCGGGACTCGTGGAAGCGTGCAAACGTAACAACATGGGCATGTTGAATATTCGCGTGTTCGCCGGCGGCCCGCTCGCAAGCCCGCAACGTCATGGCCGCGAATATATCATGTTGCCGGGCGCCGACCTTGCCTCGGAAGACCGTCGCGCCGCTGCAGTCCGCGCGGCGTTGGGAACCCAGTACGGCACGCCCGCACAGACCGCGTTGCGGTTCGTTCTGGCGAACACGGACTTTTCCTGCCACGTCGTCGGCATTGCGGATATGGCGCAGCTCGATGAAGCGCTTGCCGCCGTTTTGATGGGGCCGCTTCCGAAGGAGGCGATTACGAAACTGGAAATGTTATGGGCGAGCAATTTTGGAATCTCATGACAACGTCATGGCCGGACTTGTTCCGGCCATCCACGCCTTCCTCTGGAACGACGTAAGCAAGGCGTGGATGCCCGCGACAAGCGCGGGCATGACGCCGTCTGCTGTGCATCAATAAATATACTCGCCGCCGTTCGGGCTGATCACCTGGCCCGTGCAGAACGCCGCTTCGTCCGAGGCGAGCCACGCAACGGCGTAGGATATTTCAACCGGCTCGCCGGTGCGCCGCAGCGGAATGTCGAGGAGCCGCGTCGGCAACACCGAGGGTGGAAACGTGTCGCGGGTCATATCCGTGATCACAAGTCCCGGCGCAACGGCGTTCACGTTGATCTGGAACGATGCGAGTTCGCGCGCCCAGGTCTTGGTCAGCGCAAGGATCGCGCCCTTGGTGCCGCTATAGCCGGAAAGCCCGGGCCCGCCGCCAATGCCGAAGGTCGAGGCGATGTTGACGATGCGGCCGAAGCGCCGCTCCTTCATCCCGGCGACAACGGCCTGGGTCGCGAAGAACGTGCCTTTCACGTTCACGGCAAATATCTTGTCGAATTCGGCCTCGTCGATCTCCTCGAAATGCGGTGTGCGGCCGCCATACCCGGCATTGTTGACGATGATATCGACGGGACCGAGTTCCGCCTGCGCCTTAGCAATAGCCGCACGAAACGCGTCGACATCGCTGACATCGGCAACCGCTACCGCCACACGGCCGTTGTTCTTGCGTATCATGTCGGCGGTCTCTTCAACCGCTTCGGCCCGGACGTCCTGCACGATGACATTGGCGCCGCGTTCGGCAAACAGGAGTGCGTGGCTGCGCCCCATGCCGCCGCCCGAACCGGTCACGAGCACGCATCGGCCGTCAAAACGCATGGCTGTCTCCTCCCGGTCCGGGTCCGCCGCAATTCCGGTCGGCATGCGCCATTCGCATGGGGTGGAAGACGCGGCGATGTGCTGGAAACCGGACCCGTTTGATGCGATCAAGTGGAGCATCGGCCTCCCGTTCCTGCAAGCGACCGGGTGACACACCCGCAAGAAAAAGTGAAACTCTCCGCATGACCTCCTACGACTACATTATCGTCGGTGCCGGCTCGGCCGGCTGCGTGCTCGCCAACCGCCTGTCCGAAGACAAGGATGTGAAGGTGCTGCTGCTCGAAGCCGGGCGGCGCGACACGCACCCCTGGCTGAAAATGCCGATCGCGTTCGTGCAGATGTCGTGGCACCCGAAATACATCTGGAATTTCGAGACCGAACCGGAGCCCGGCATCAACGGTCAGAAGATTTCATTGCGCCGGGGCAAGACGCTCGGTGGCACCTCGTCGATCAACGGCATGATTTTCGCGCGCGGTCATCGCCGCGACTATGACCTGTGGCGGCAGCAGGGCCTGACCGGCTGGAGCTATGCCGATGTGTTGCCGTACTTCAAGCGGCTCGAGTCAAGCTGGCGCGGCGAGACGGAGCATCATGGCGGCAGCGGGCCGATCAAGGTCACGCAGAACTACCATCCGGATAACGGCTACGAGGAAATGGAGGCGGCGGCGATCAATTACGGACTGCCGAAGCGTGACGATTACAATGGCGCCGAGAGCGAGGGCGTCAGCAAGATCGAGCTGTTTGTCGGCAATGGCGAACGGCAGAGCGCGGCAACGAGCTATCTGCATCCGGCCATGAGCCGTCCCAATCTCACGGTCGAGACCGGCGCGCTCACGCGGCGGATCATTCTCGAAAACGGCCGTGCCACCGGCATAGAATATGTACAGGACGGCCAGAAGAAACAGGTTTACGCCGAACGCGAGGTGATCTTGTCCGGCGGCGCATACAACTCGCCGCAGTTGCTGATGCTGTCGGGCATCGGGCCGGCTGATCACCTGGGCTCGGTCGGCATCAGGACGCAGCACGAACTTCCAGGTGTCGGGCAGAACCTCGCCGAGCATCCCAATATGCTGCTGATGTACGAGGCGAAGAAAGAGACGTTTCTCAATGAGCTGCGGCTCGACCGGGCGACTCTGTCCGGCGCGAAGTGGCACACGATGCGCAAGGGGGCGTTCACGAACAACGGTTCGGCGGCGGTGGTTTTCCTGCGTTCGCAGCCGCAACTGGAGCGGCCGGACGTGCAGATGGTCTGTTCGGCCGTCGCCAACGACGCCTACCTGTGGTTTCCAGGGATCATCAAACGGCCGGTCCACAGCTACACGGCGCGCGTCGGCACGCTCTATCCGAAATCGCGCGGCTGGGTGAAGCTGCGCTCTGCAAATCCGGCCGACAAGCCGCGCATCTTCTTTAACCTGTTCGGCGAGCGCGAAGATGTCGACGATATGATCCGTGCCGTGAAAATCGCGCGCGAGATTTATCACACCGAGCCGCACAAGAGTCTGATCGGCAAGGAAATGACGCCGGGCGCCGAAGCGAAGACCGACGCGGAGATCGAGGCGAAAATCCGCCAGTTCGGGCACAACCGCCAGCACCCGCTCGGCACCTGCACGATGGGCGTCGGTCCGATGGCCGTCGTCGACCCGCAACTGCGGGTGTGCGGCATAGAGAAATTGCGCGTGGTGGATGCCTCGGTCATGCCGGACGAGCCCGGCGGCAATACAAATATTCCGACGATCATGATTGCTGAGAAGGCGTCTGACATGATCCGCGGCCGCAGCCTGCCGCCGGCGAACGTATGACAGCCGCGGCAGCATCACTCGTTCTGACCAACGGCAAGATCGTTACCGTCAACGCGCGCTTTGATATCGCGCAAGCCGTCGCCATGTCCGGCGAGCGCATCCTGGCTGTGGGCTCTACCGCCGCGATTCAACCATTGATCGGCAAGGACACCAAAGTCATCGACCTGAAAGGCCGCACCGCGATGCCGGGCCTGGTCGACGCGCACGCGCACCTCGACCGCGAAGGCCTCAAGGAGGCGCTGCCCTCGATGGCTGGTCTGACCAGCATCGACGCCATCGTCGATCGCGTTGCCGAACTTGCAGCGCGTACCAAACCCGGCGAATGGATCATCACCATGCCGCTCGGCGATCCGCCGGAATTCGGCATCGGCGCGTCGGACATCACGCCGCCGCGCTGGCCGACGCGCCATGATCTCGACCGCGCCGCGCCGAACAATCCGGTCTACATCAAGCCGGCGTGGGGTTATTGGCGGTCATCGCTGCCGCTCGTCTCGATGGCGAACAGCGCGGCGCTGGCGCTGGCCGGAATCACACGCGAGACTCTGCCGCCATGCGATTCCGTCCGGATCGAGCGCGACAGCCGCGGGGAGCCGTCCGGCGTGTTTCTCGATCATAACCGCATGCCGGTGGTCGAGTTCACTTTGATGCGCAAGGTGCCGCAGTTCGACGTCGCCACGCGCATCGCGGCGCTGCCGCGCTCGATGCAGATATATAACAGCTTGGGCACCACCAGCGTGTTCGAAGGTCACGGCGTCGCCGACGACGTGATCGAGGCCTACAAGGCCGTGCGCGAGGCGGGACGGCAGACCGTGCGCGCGACGCTGGCGTTCAGTCCGGCATGGCCGGAAGCGAACTTCGAAATCTCGCACATGATCGCGGATTGGGCCCGGTCCATCGCGCGGCGCGGTCTCGGCGACGAATGGCTCCGTATCAACGGACTGTATGCGGAGGTCGATACGTCGCGCGAGCATCATCTGCGCAAGGCGGTATTTCCGGAAACCGGATGGGCCGGCTTCAACTATGCTGGCCTGCCGCGCGAACAGGTGCGTGAACTGCTGATCGAATGCGCGCGGAACGGCATCCGTGTGATCGGGATCATTCCGGCGATGCTTGACCTGTTCGTCGAGGCGGCGAAGGTATCGCCGATCGCCGGTCAGCGCTGGGTGCTGGCACACACGATCTCGCTCGACGACGAACAACTCGCACTGATGCGCGACCACGGCATCGTCGCAACGACGCATACGAATGGGTACATCTGGAAGTCCGGCGCCCAGCTTCGCGACAAGCTGGGTCCCGGCCGCGAGAACGAGGTGGTGCCGCTGCGCCGCATGCTCGATGCCGGAGTGGCGGTGGCGTTCGGCACGGACAACGTGCCGGTCAGCATGTGGTATCCGATCTGGCAGGCGGTGGCGCGCATCGACCGCAACATCAATGCGCCGGTCGCGCCCGAGCAGGCGCTGACCCGCGAGGAAGCGCTGCGCTGCGCCACGCTGGGCGGCGCCTACGCAACCTTCGAGGAAGACGAGAAGGGTTCGCTGGAGCCGGGCAAGCTCGCCGATATGACGGTCCTGTCGCAGGATCCGCTCACCTGCGATCTCGCGAAGCTGCGCGAGACGAAGGCGGAAATGACGATTGTGGGCGGCAAGGTGGTGTATGAACGCACTATGAGCGATTGACGTCCTCTTCTCTTCGTCATGGCCGGGCTTGTCCCGGCCATCCACGCCTTGGTTTGCTGAGCGACAGGGAAGGCGTGGATGCCCGGCACAAGGCCGGGCATGACGCGGTAAGGATTGCGCGCTACCGCCGCTTCCAACGCAGCATGTAACGCTCGATCTCCTGCAGCGCGAGATTGCTGATCAGCCCGATCACGCCAAGCAAGATCACACCGGCGAACAGATCCGCGGAACGGAATGCACGCGCCGCGACGAGGACATGCCAGCCGAGGCCGTTCTCGCTGGTCAGCATCTCGCCGATCACGGCAAGGATCAGCGACACGGTCAGCCCGATTCTCATGCCGGCCAGAATGTCCGGCATGGAATTCGGCAACGAAATCTTCCACAGGGTTTCCAGCCGTCCCATGCGCAGGCTGCGGCTGACCTCGATGAGGCGCGGCTCGACCGACGACACGCCATGCACAGTTGCAAGCAGCACCGGCCAGATCGAGCCGATGGCGATCACGGTCGTGACCATCGCTCCGGTCAGGCCTAGGAAGGCGATCACGACCGGCATGAACGCCGACACCGGCACAGGCCGCACCATCTCCAGCATCGGCGCGACGTACTCGCGCGCGATCCGCGACGAGCCGATGATCGCGCCGATAATAATTCCGGCGATCGACGCCAGCACCCAGCCGTAGAACATCCGCTCGATGGTGGCGAGGGAAAGGCGCGCCAGATCGCCATTGGAGAAGCCGGCGACCAGCGCGCGCCACGCACGGTCGGGGCCGGGCAGAAACACCGGCGGGATGCCGCTGTAATCCGCGAGCATCTGCCACGCCAGCACGATCAGCGCCGTAACAATAACGCTGCCGCCCATCCAAAGTGCGCGGTTCAGTGACATGGCGGGAC
>Ga0247825_10002754_pt1 | contig 11614 bp, 12 predicted proteins | sample 13C_Vanillin_Day_FD_194413 | JGI IMG/M metagenome (GOLD analysis project Ga0247825, IMG submission 194413) | Soil microbial communities from agricultural site in Penn Yan, New York, United States - 13C_Vanillin_Day48 | ecosystem: Environmental > Terrestrial > Soil > Agricultural land | place... | reverse complement strand
CCATTCCGCGATGCGCATGAGCCTTCTCCACCGGGCAGCGACGAGTCCAGGGCCGCGTGCTCGATACTAGCCGCCCTCCGGCGCCCGCCACCAGCGTCGGCAAAGGTCGATGCTCCGCCGCTTGGTGGCCATCTCCGGCCTGAACTCAGCGATAGCCCGTCCCCTCCCGGTTTCTTCGCAATGACGAACGACCATCTCGAGCAGGCCGCGGAGGAATGTTCCTCGACATCACTGCACGCAATCTGTTGCCTCAGCTTTCCGCGCTCGGCAGTCCGAGGGCGCGTGCTGGCAGCGGCGGCCGACGAGGCAGAAATTGCTGATCAGCTTGTTGGAGAGCCCGATGTGAGCCATCTCATGGCGACGGCGTGTTTCCTGGTGAGGTGAATGCCATGTCCAAACAAACCGACTCTGAAAGTGCCAGCCAAATCCGCCTCTACTCCGGCCCCCTGAGCATGTTCGGAGCCAAGGCCCAGATCGCCATGCTCGAGAAGGGCTTGCCGTTCGAGCTGGTCATGGTGCCGTTCGACATGGCTCGCCTGTACGAGCCGAAGCATCCCGAGGTTTTGCGCGTCAATCCGAAGCGCCAGGTGCCTGTGCTCATCCACGCGGCTGTCGAGATTTTCGATTCGACACAGATCTTCGAGTATCTCGAGGATCTCGCGCCGCTGCCTCGGCTGTGGCCTGCCGAGCGCGAGGCACGCGCCTTGGCGCGCCTCACCGAATTGCAGTCGGACGAAGTATATTTTCCCCACATCATCCGCCTCATGGGCTTGCAGGATCGTCCCGATGACCCTGTGGCTGTTGCCGCACGGAATGCTGCATCGGCATTTTACGATCGCATGGAGGCGCGGATCGGAAGACCTGGCTACGTGGCCGGCACCTACAGCTTCGCCGATATCGCGTTCTTCATGGCGCAGTTCTTCGGTGATCGTATGGGCGTGCCGATTGGTCCGCATTTCCCGGCTCTGACTGACTGGCGAGCGCGTGTCGCCTCCCGTCCGTCCGTCTCGGCAGTGCTTGCGCCCATGGTGGCATTTCTCAAATCTCAGGGCCGCAAGGTGCCAGCTTGGGTGCCGGTGTGAATTCTTGTTTGCGGCCCCAAGGTCACCCAACCACGGGTCAGTTGAATTTCGCGATTGGGAGCTGCAGACGTCAGGCATCGCGCCGTATTCGCATTCCGCCATTGCCCGGCACGCCACGAAGTGCGCGAGCTAGGCGGCCGGCTTCCAGACCTCGGCCACGAACCCCGCTAGCTCGCGATTGAAGCGCGGCGTGTCCTCCCAGAATGGGGAGTGCCCGCAATCGTCGTACCAGGAGAGCCGGGAGCGCGGGATCAACCTGGCCGCAAGCTCGGCGACCTCCGGCAGCACGATCGCATCCTGTCGCCCATGGGTGATGAGCACGGGCACGCGCATGGCCTCGAGCGCCGCATTGGTCTTGGCGAGGTCGGCCGGCCAGGCGCGGATGGCGGTGCGCACCTCGATGGGCGCCAGCATGTTGTAGGCGAGCTGCCTGCCGAAGTCCTTTTCCTCCGGCTGCCTGTGGTAGCAGGCGCGCAGGAACACCGTCGCCATGGCGACGTGGCCGGCAAGATCGCGAGGGTCGGCTTGCGGCAGGGCGAGGCTAGCGGGCCCCGAGTAGCGCTTGTCGGGGATCACGCGCGAGGCGACGAAATTGACGCCGCTCAGGCGCTCGTCCCCATGGTGCAGCAGATATTGCGCGGCGATGCGGCCGCCGAGCGACCAGCCCACCAGCACCGGCCGGCGCAGCGCCTTGGCGTCGATCACGGCCCCCACCTCGTCGGCCCAGCGCTTGCCGTCGGTATAGTGCTCCGCTCCGAGCGGCTTGTCGGAGCAGCCGTGGCCGCGCACGTCGTAGGCGACGATGCGATGCTCGCGCGCGAGCTCGCTCGTGAACTGGCGCTCGAAGCACAGGTGGCTCTGCGCCACGCCGTGGATCAGCAGGAGCTCCGGCCCACGCGGGTTGCCCCACTCGTGCACGACCACGCGAGGACCATCCGGCGTCGCCACGAGCATCGGCGGTTGCCGTCCCGACTTGGCGGATCGGCTCGTGGTCATGGGGACTTTGCTCCTCCGCGCCGGCCAGAGCTCACGGGCCCGGGAACAGGGCGCTGGTGCGGCCGCTCAGATAGTACATGAGCAGCCCGACGTATTCCCGCGTCGCAAAATCGATCTGGCGCAGGCCGACCGTGAGGTTGGAGTTGGGCCACAGGTCGATGCGGCCGCTGGTGCGGTAGTCGACGGTCCAGGGCTCGACGGGAAAGCCGGCCTTGCGGAAGCAGCCGATGGCGCGCGGCATGTGCCATCCCGAGGTGACGAGCAGCCAGCGCTCGCCGGGCGCTGGATCGATCAGGCGCTTGGTGAAGACGGCGTTCTCGTAGGTGTCGCGCGAGCGGCTTTCCAGCGTGAGCCGATCCCTGGGCACGCCCAGCGCCTCCAGCAGCCGCCCCATGGCAAGCGATTCGGGCGGGCTGTCGGTCACCAGCGCCGCCGAGCCGCCGGTGAACACGACGCGCACCTGCGGATAGCGGCGGGCCAGCGCGACGGCTTCCGTGATGCGCTCGGCCGCCTCGTTTAGGCCGGCAAGCTCGCGCGGCGGGTCGGCGCGCCCATCCTCGGCGCCGCCCAGGACGATGATCCCCGTAACGGGCGGCCCGCGGCTCAGATCTGCGCGCGGGAAGCGGTTCTCGAGCGGCACGATCAGCGCCTCGCTGACGGGGGAGAGGCCGAGCACGATGAGGGCAGCAAGCCCGCCGATCAGCAGGCGGCGACCGAGGCGCTGCCAGCGCGTGCGCATCAGGACGACGCCGGCAATCATGGCGATTGCGATCAGCGAGGAGGGCTGCGCCGCAAACCAGACGATCTTGGCCAGGTAGAAGAACAACGGGAGACCCTTCGCGACCAAGCCGGCCCGCCAACGGGCTACGCCCGACTACCCGGTCTCGGCCTTGGCCTTGAGGGCGCGGTTCATGACCCGGAAGCCGGTGCGGGTCGTCGCCTCGATCTTCCACAGGATCGGGGCAACCAGCAGGCCGCGGAAGCTCTCGAACTGCTCGAAGCGGCAGCGGCTGGCGTCCCCAGGGACGACGCGGAAGCCATGCTCGCCGTCGAACACCCCGCGCATGCCGAGCGTGCCCAGCCAGCGAAGCTCGCGGCCCGGCTCGAGCGTCACGATCCGTGGTCGGAACGTCATCGGCGGCTTGTCCGGCAGGCTGATCTCGACCTCGAGGCGCTCGCCGATGCCGAGCCGGCCCTTGACCCGCGCGAACGGATTCCACTGCGCCCAGCCGTCGAAATCCGCCAGAATCGCCCACACCCGCGCCGCCGGCGCGCCGACGTCGACCTCGGTGTGGATGGTCCTCACGTCGGCCGCTCGACCGCCACCGCGGTCGCCTCGCCGCCGCCGATGCACAGCGCTGCCACGCCCCTGGTCGTCATGCTCTCCATGCCGCCGGCGACGAGGATATCCTTCGGCCGCGCGTGCAGCGCCTCGTAGGCCATCATGACCGTCTTCATGCCCGAGCCGCACATCTTGTTGACGGTGGTGCACGGCCCCGAGTCGGGGAGCCCGGCGCCGAGCGCCGCCTGCCGCGCGCCGAGCCCCGCGCGCTCGACCGCGGCCTCGATGGCGACGCTGCCGAGCTGCGGCGCGGTCAGCGGCGCGAACGCGCCCTGGAAGCCGCCGATGGCCGTCCGTGCCGTGCCGACGATGACGATGGGGTCGTGCGCTGCATCTGCCATGGGTGCGCCTCGCTCGAGGTTGGCGGCGGCCGGGACGTCTTCGAGCGGATGGTGCACGCCCGCCCAATCCGGTCAACCGCGGCGAGGGCGAGAGCCCGCAACGCCATGAAAGAAGGGCCAGCCCAGGTCAGTGCGCGCGCCAGCGGGGTAGGCGGAGCGCGGTGACCGGGCTGGCCCTCGGATCGGATGCAGCAGTAGGGCGCACTGCATCCGAACTGGCCGGCCGACGCGCGGCTCGCATGGGATGCGAGCCACGCCACGCAGCCTCGAGCAAATGGACTTGAGTCGGAACCTCGCAACGCCGATGCTTGCTAGGGCAACCATGCCACACTCGTGCAACAGTTTGTTGACTGCGCATCGTCATCCCGGCGGAGGCCGGGACCCAGTACACCTTGCTTGCATGGAATGATCGAGGCGCATGGGTGCCGGCCTTTCCCCGCGAGCGCCCTGCCGGGCCCTCGCGGCGCCGGCATGACGACGATGTTTGGCGTCGTCCGCAACCCCAACCGTCATGCCGGCGCAGGCCGGCACCCAGTGCACAGTGAGAGCAGATTTGAAGTAAGGCTTGGCGCAAGGATTGCTTTGCAGATTGCGACCCCTATGAAGGTTCCCTGCGTCTATATTCTTGCGAGCAAACGAAACGGCACGCTTTACACCTGCGTCACGAGCGATCTTGCCAATCGCGTCAGCCTGCACAAGCAAGGCCTGATCGAGGGTTTCACGAAACGCTACAAGGTGCACATGCTCGTCTACTACGAGACGCACCATTTGATGCCCGACGCCATCCGGCGCGAGAAGCAGATCAAGGAGTGGAAACGGCTCTGGAAAATCCGGCTGACCGAGAGCATGAACCCCGAGTGGTTCGACCTGTTCGACGAGCGCACAGGCGAGGTTTTCGACGGGCCCGCGGACGTGTCGCGCGTCACAGGTCGGACGAGCGATTGTTGATGTGCATGGGTGCCGGCCTTTCCCCGCGAGCGCCCTGACGGGCACCCGCGGCGCCGGCATGACGCCGCCGTTTGGCGGGGCCCCACCCTAAACCCTCCGCACCGCCATCCTGGCCATCGCGTGCCACTTCGAATTCTGCGTGAACACGCGCAGGTAGATCTGCTCAGGCTTGCTGCCCGCTTGGTGCTCGAGCACCAGCCGCGCCGGCCGGTCGGTCTCGAAGTAGGCCTCGAACAGGCTCGGCGTCAGGTTGGCGCTCGCCGGGCTGCCCACGCACAGCACGCTGGCGTCGTCGTTGGCGATGTCGCGCATGCCGGGATCGAGGATGGGACTCGCGCCCAGCGTGCGCAGCCGGCAGTAGCCGGCCGAGGCCGGGGCGCGGATCGTCGTCATCTCGGGCGGCTCGACGCCGCTGTCATAGGCGACGATCGACATGCCGCCGATGTGATAGACGCCCGGCGCGACCGTCACGATGCCGGTGGCGAGATCGCACTGGATCGCAGTGTCCTTGCGCACATCGGTGTTCGTGAACACGCGCGTGTTCCAGCCGCCCTTGAGCAGCTTCGAGGAGGGCGACAGCTCGGTGAACACGGCATACTCGAGCCCGCCAGCCGCCGGGGCCTGGGCGTTGGCGTGCCGAAGCGCGCCCACGCCGCCGATCAGCGCCGCCGCCCCGCCGGCCAGCAGCCGTCTCCGCGTCGTCCCCGGCGCCATCGAATTGGTCATGCCACGGATACCTCTCCAGAAGTCGTTGCGTGTGGTCGTAGGGCGGGTTAGCCGAAGGCGTAACCCGCCGCCGCTACCGCGCCTTCCACGCCTCGAACTCGGCCGCCACGGCGGCGGCCGCGCGCTTGGCATCGGCCAGCAGCCAGCCGGCCTTGCGCGAGGCAAGGTCGCGCAGGATGGCGTCGCGGCGGTCGCCGGCGCCCAGATGCACGTTGGCAAGCTCGAGCCCCATGGCATGCAGCATGTCGTGCGTGAGCAGCGACACGCCCTCCTTCTCCGCCTCGACCTTGCGGTTGTTGGGCGAGAGCCGGCGCAGGATCATGCCCTCCTCGACGCGATACCAGGGGTCCCTGGCCCGGTAGCGTCCGCCGGCGAGCTCCGCGCAGCGGATGACGCGCCCGCTGCGCCCGCGCGCCAGCTCCCAGCCGGAGGGGAGCGCCGCCTTCGCCTCGCGCACGACCGGTGCGCCTTGCCAATCGGCAACGCCGATCCAGCGCGGGCGGCCGAGGCTGCCCGTGCCCGCGACCCGGCGCGCGGTCCACATCTTCAGGCCCCGCTCCGGCATCGCTGCCGCGAGCGCGCGCCGATAGCGCGGCGGCGCAGGCGCACGCCTGGTCGCCTCGATCTTGCTCCAGAACCTTTCGCGCTGCCTGTCGGAGACCACCAGCAGCTCCCGCAGCCAGGCCCAGTCGCGGTCGAGCACGATCGCCTGCGGCGCGCCCAGCCCCAGGCGATAGCCCTCCAGGACCGCCCGGCAGATCGTCGCCGCGCTGATGCTTCCATTCTGGCTCGCCAGCACCCCGCTGGCTGCGAGCCGCACCAGGTCGAGCGCGTAGGGCATGCGCGCCGCCTCGTCGAAGTCGTTGACGCCCCACACCAGCCGGCCGTCGCCGTCGCGCCAGGTGCCGAAGTTCTCGAGGTGGATGTCGCCGACGGCGAGCACGTCGGCCGCGCCCGCCAGGTCGGGGCAGACCTCCAGGATCGTCTCGGCCCAGCGCCAATAGGTGCCGCGCAGGAACACGAACGGGCTTGCGCCCATCTTGGCGTGCTTGCGGCCGATATCGGCCTTGACGACCTGGCGGCCGAGCTGCCTGTCGAGCCAGGCCTCGTAGGCCTGTAACGATTTTGCGAACCCGCTCATGTCGCTCGTTCCGCCCGGCACAATTTCGCACTTGCCCACAATGCTATAAACAAGTGTCACAAATCCCTTACGCCCAACGTCAGCAACCCCATGCGCCGCCGCTTCTTCCTGATCGCCAATCCGGGTGCCGGCGTCGCCGGCGTTCCGCTCGTTGAGGAGGTGATGCGGGAGCTCGCCTCCCGCGGGGCGACGGTTGAGCGTACAACCGCCGCCAGCCTGAAAATCGCCACCCACGCCGCACGCGAGGCCGCCGAGAGCGGCCGCTACGACGCCATCGTCGCGGCCGGCGGCGACGGCACCATCCGCCACGTCGCAGCCGCCCTGATCGGCACCGACACGCCGCTCGGCATCATCCCCGTCGGCACCGGCAACGTGCTGGCCCACGAGATCGGGCTTGCCGCCACGCCCGCGGCCGTCGCCTCCGCGCTGCTCGAAGGGCCGATCTCCACGGTCGCCTGCGCCGAGGCCAACGGCGAGACGTTCCTGCTTATGGTCGGCGCCGGCTTCGATGCCCGCGTGCTCTCCGCGCTCGACCAGCGCCTCAAGAGCCGCGTCGGCAAGATGGCCTATGCCGGGCCGCTGCTCGGCGCGCTGATCCGCCCGGCCGACACCCTCAACGTCACCATCGACGGCCAGCACCGCACGGCAAGCTGGGCCGTGATCGCCAACGCACGCCACTACGGCGGCCATTTCGTGCTGGCGCCGCGCACCGGCATCTTGGAGCGGGGGCTGGAGGCGATCCTGTTCAAGTCGCGGAGCCGGGCCGTGCTCCTCGGCCAGCTCATGAGCCTGGCGGCCGGCCGGCTCGAGCCGCGGGCGGTGCACGGCGGCGACGTCGAGATGCTGCGCTGCTCGCGGGTCGCCATCACGGCGCACGATGCCGTCCCGGCCCAGATCGATGGCGACGTGCTCGGCACCACCCCGCTCGAGATCAGCGCCGGCACCGCCGAGCTGCGCCTGATCGTCCCCGAGCGCTCCGGTGGTCGCACCCACAACCCGGCACGTTAACCTTTTGTTAACCAAATCAGCGAACGCTGTGCACCGACGCCGGATGCGGCCGCTGGAGGCGGCGCCGGCGCCTACGAGGGACAAGGCTCCAGCACCTGAGACGTGCGCGTCAGACGCGGCCGGATTTGCCCAAATCCAAGTGCCGCATCTGAACGAGGATGCGTGACATCACGCACTGCAGAATTGCCGGGAGCGAGGCGGGCTTGGATGGGGCCGCCGCTAGCAGCTCTCGGACTCATGTCACCGCGGGACTTGCCGCGGTCCCATCCCAAACCGCTGCGCCCGAGCGAGCAACCCGTCGTCTTCGCGCTCCTGTCCGGCCGTCCGGCCGAGGCACGAGCGTCGATGCGTCAAACGTCGGCCGACGCGAGGGACAGGCGCAGCACCACCTCTCGAGATGGAGTGGCACATGAAGCGCCTCTGTCAACGGTGTGGCGTGTCTACCGATCAGCTCGTGCCCAACGCGAGTCGCACGCTTCGACCCGAGCCCGACTGGAAAATGGTGCTCCTGTGGCGCAAAGACCAACGTCACCGTCCTCCGAGTAAGCGCTAGCTCCGCTCTGCTGGCTGGGCAGTGCGAGCCTTCAGCCAGCCAGGACGACGAAGCCGGCCCTCGCGGCCGGCTTTTTCGTTGCGGTTCACGCCGGCGGCGGGCCGACCGGTGACGCTCCAGTGGAGGTCATCAGCAGCGGATCTTGCTAGGCAATTTCCTTGTATTTCACATCGCGCGGGAGGGTGTCGCGCTTGTCGAAACGAAGCTCTCTGAGAATATCGTCGATGGCCAGGTTCGGCTTCTTGAGACCGGCGGGAATCGCCAAGTCGCAGTACCCCTTCGGCGTGCTACGAAACGCGTACGCAAAGAGCATAAATGCGTTCCCGCGACCCGTCTTTAGGTATGCACACCGCATCGGCCCGAGATCGTCGGAGTCCTGATAGACCTTGAAGCCGACTGCCGAGGCGATATCTTCCAACTCGCTCTTCAACGTCAGCATCGGTACGAAGGTACCGTCCGGCCGCCTGTCAAGCTGAGTGATCACCTTCTGTCTCCCTTAGACGATCTTTGTAATCGTAACCGGAATGCAGGCGAGGGGATCGCCGCGCCTGCCCTGCACACCCGGGCCTCCAGCGTGCCAGTAGCAGGGGCCACCGGGATACGGCGACTTGGATGTCGGCGCAATGTTGGTCGTGAACTCGATGCCTTGTTCGGTGGGAGGAAGCGGACCGAGGAAGGCCTTGGCGCTTGCAATGGACGAGGGAGAGCCGCCTGACTGACGTGCGCCGTGCCCGCACACCAACCCTGTGCTCAGCATCTGCGCGATGTGAGCGGCGTTCTGGGTCGCATTGTTTGAAATGCGATGATAGGTCTCGAATAGCGCGTTCACGATCAATAGCCCCAAGCACAGTCGCAATTTCGACGCTCTCACCATTGCCTTCGATGGCAAGATGTTCCGTGCACATGAATTGGCGACCCAGGGCCATATTCATATTTTATCGCTCGAACCGCAAAATTGCCAACCATCGCTCGGCACGAGGGCGACAGAGATCCCCGGCCCCGGGAGACTGCCACGTCCTTGCCTCGCCCTGTCCACGGAGCGATCTCGGCCTCTTGCGGCGCTGGTTTACGCCGGCGTCGGGCCGAGCACGAGGGAGGAGTTGAGCCCCGTGAGGCCGAAGGCGTTCGACATCGCGTAGCCGACGCGCCTCTGGCGCCCCGTGTTCGGGACGTAGTCGAGGTCGCATTCCGGGTCCGGCTGGTCGAGCCCGAGCGTCGGCGGCACCCAGCCGTCCTGCATCGCCTTGATGCAGATCACGGCCTCGATCGCCCCGCTCGCGCCGAGCGGGTTGCCGTACATCGGCTTGGTGGCGGACACGGCGAGCTTCTCCGCGTGCGCGCCGAACGTCCTCCGGATCGCATGGGTCTCGACGCGATCACCGGCCGGCGTCGCCGCGCCGTGCGCGTTCACGTAGTCGATCTCGATCGGCGCCAACCCTGCATCCTCCAGCGCCAGCCGCATCGTCTCGCTCGCGCCGTCGAGATCGGGGCTCAGCATGTCGGTGCTGTCGGCCGTCGTCGCCAGCCCGCACAGCTCGGCCAGGACCTTGGCGCCACGCGCCCTGGCATGGTCGAGCGACTCCAGCACCAGTATGCCCGCGCCCTCGCCCAGCACCATGCCGTTGCGCCTCTGCGAGAACGGGAACATGCCGTCCGGCGAGAGCAGGCCGGTCGCCTCCCAGGCCTGCATCGTGCCGTAGGTGTGCGGCGACTCGGACGCGCCGACGATGGCGACGTCCATCTTCCCCTGGCGGATGAGATTGCGCCCGAGCTCGATGGCATGCCCCCCCGAGGAGCACGCACCGCAAGCGCCGAACGTCGGACCCTTGACGCCCCACTCGATGCCGACGTGCGAGGCGGCGGACGAGCCGATGTAGCGCACCAGCGTCAGCGGGTGGGTCGACGGCTGCTTGAGCTCGAAGATGTGGCGATAGGAGATTTCCAGGTTGGTGATGCCGGCCTCGGCCGACCCGATGATGCAGGCCGACCGGTTTGCGTCCGGGAGCGGGTAGGCGAGCCCCGCCTGCCCGAGCGCCTCGTCGGCGGCGGCGGCCGCGAACAGGGTGTAGCGGTCGGCGAACAGGATGAGCTTGTCGCGCTTGAAGTGGCGCAGCCGGCCCTTGTGGTTGAAGTCCGTGATCTGCGCGGCGATGCGGATGCCGAGATCGAAGTTCGGGATGTCGGAGGGCACCTTCAGGAAGTGGGGATCGTTCTGAAAGAAGCGCTCGATCGGCGCAATGGCCGACCTGCCTTCTTTCATGCTCGCCCAGAGCTCGGCGACCGTCTTGCCGATCGGCGTTACGACGCCCATTCCGGTGACGACGACGCGTCGACTTGCAGCCACGTCTCCCATCCAGAGACTGCTTCCTGCACAACGCTTCCGTTGAAGTGCTCAGGTAGCAGAATAGCATGCAATGGCAAAGGAATAGGCAATCGCTTGGATAACTGCCGGGCAACACCGGTCCCGCTTGTGCGCAGGCGCCGCTGCAACCACGGCCGGGGACTCCCGGCCCGAAAATCCGGGCCATCTGCAACCCGACCGGCGCGCAGTCACATCGGCAGGCGGGCGACCTGGTGGCTGAAATAGTTGTCGATCGCCGTGACGATGGAGCCCGTCACCTTCTCGCGCCAGGCGTCGGATTTGAGGAGCTCGGCGTCCTCCTCGTTGGTGACGTAGCCGAGCTCGATCAGGATCGACGGCACCTTGGCGCTCTTGATGACGACGAACGCCGCGGAGCGGTCGGGATTGTCCTTGAGGCTGGTGCTCTCGCCCATGTACTCGATCACGGACTTCACGAACACGCTGGTGCGGTCGCGGTTGTGATCGACCTCGCGGCGGGCGAGATCGGCCAGGATCTCGCGCACCACGCCGACATCGCCGTCCGAGTGCTTCACGGCGGCGATCTGGTTGTCCGACAGCAGGTTGGCGCTGACCTCGCCCTTGGCCGAGCGCTGCAGCGAGTTGGCGACCCCCTCGCGCAGCGAGTAGATGGTGGCGCCGCGCGCCTTGGGCTGCGCATAGTCGGCGTGCACGGCCACGAACAGCGATGCCATGTGGCGCTCGGCGAACTCGCGGCGGGCGTTGAGCTCGACGAACACGTCGCTTTCGCGCGTCATTAGCACCTTGTAGCGGCCGGTCGCCGCGAGCTTCTCGCGCAGCTTGAGGCTGAACGCGAGCACGACATCCTTCTCGACAGCGCCGTTCTTGCGCGCGCCCGTATCGTCGCCGCCGTGGCCCGGATCGATGACGATCACCGGCTTGTACATGATGAGCGCGCGCTGCTGCGGCGAAATCGCCGGCCGCGGCATCGGCGGCTGGATGCTGCTGGCTCCGAGGGCGGCCGCGCCCGCCTGCATCAATTGCCGCCGGGCATTCGCCAGCTTGGCATCGGTCACCGACGATGCCGGCACGATCTCGAGCACCAGCTTGGCGGTGCCGTCCTTGTTCTTCTCGACCACGGACTTGGCGACGATCAC
>Ga0247825_10002753_pt1 | contig 11616 bp, 7 predicted proteins | sample 13C_Vanillin_Day_FD_194413 | JGI IMG/M metagenome (GOLD analysis project Ga0247825, IMG submission 194413) | Soil microbial communities from agricultural site in Penn Yan, New York, United States - 13C_Vanillin_Day48 | ecosystem: Environmental > Terrestrial > Soil > Agricultural land | place... | reverse complement strand
AACGTGGTGGGGGTGCTGCGCGACAAGGACGCTGCCGGTATACTGCGGCCGCTGCTCGACCGGGCCCGTCGCGTGGTGCTCACGGCGTTCGGCAGTCCCCGCGCCGCGGCGCCGGAGCAGCTGCGTGCGCTCGTGCCGTCCTCGCTGCCGGCCGTCGTGGCGCCGACGGTCGCCGCGGCCTTGCGCGCGGCCGAGGAGGAACCTCGGTCCCCGATCGTCTGTGTCGCCGGCTCGCTGGCCCTGGTGGGCGACGCGCTCCGGCATTTGGACGGGGGCGAGAAACCTTGCCCGGTGGAAATTGCGGCTGATAGCATCAACACGCTTTTCTGACGAGGATGTGCCGGACATTTGAAAACGCCGCTTCGCCGCGTGGGCCTGCTCGTGGCCGCCCTCCTCGGGCTGGTCGCGCTGCCCCCGTCGTCCTGGGGCCAGAGCCCTCAGACACCGGTCGTCGTGCCCACCCCGGGCGGCGACGTCACGGTGCTCGCCGACCGGCTCGAGGAAGTCGGGCCCGACCGCCTGCTGGTCGCCACCGGCAACGTCGAGGTCACCCGCGGGAGCTCGCGGCTGATCGCGGATCGCATCGAGATCAACCGCCAGACCGGCGACGCGGTCGCCCAGGGCCGCGTGGTCTTCTACGACGGTGCGGACCAGCTCACCGGCCGGCGCATCGACTACAACCTCCGGACCGGCACCGGCGTCGTGTACGAGTCCGAGGCGCGGGTGGCGCCGTACTACCGGATCGGCGCCGAGCGCATGGACCGGATCGGCGAGAGCGTCTACACGATCCAGCGCGGCGTGTTCACGACCTGCGAGGACGATCCGCCCTCGTGGTCGGTCAAGTTCGGCTCGGCCACCGCCGACCTCGAGGACTTCGTCTACGGCACCAGTGCCTCGTTCTGGGTCAAGAACGTCCCGCTGATCCCGTTCTTTCCGTTCTTCGCCGCCGCCATCCGGCGCGAGCGCCAGACCGGCTTCCTGTTCCCCAAGCTCGGCACCTCCAGCAGCAAGGGATTCCAGGCGGAGATCCCGTTCTACTGGGCGATGTCGGACAGCGCCGACGCCACCATCGCCCCCCTCATCTACACCGAGCGCGGCTTCGGGCTGACCGGCGAGGCCCGCTACGTGCTGTCGGGGGAGCAGCGCGGGAGCGTCTCGGGCTTCCTGCTGGATGAGACCGAGCGCCACGGCGCCATCCGCGGCCTCGGCAGCGTCAAGCACGACTGGCAGATCGCCCCGGGCCTCGCGCTGAAGGTCGACGTCAACGCCGTCACCGGCGACACCGTGCTCAGCGAGTACGGCGACCGCCTGCAGCAGCGCAGCTCGCAGCGCGTGGAGTCCAACATCTTCCTCACGCGCACGTGGGAATCCTGGAACTTCGTCGCCAACGCCTTCAGCTACCAGGACCTCACCACCCGGCGCCCGGTGGAGCTGCAGCGCCTGCCCGACCTGAACCTGCTGGGCGTGCGGCAGCCCATTCCCGGCCTGCCGGGGTTCCTGTGGGAGCTGGAGACCAGCTACGTCAACTTCGTGCGCGACGTCGGCTCCAACGGCCAGCGCCTGGATCTCCACCCCCGCGTCTCCCGGCCGATCTCCGTGGGCGGGCTGGTGACCGTCACCCCGTTCGTCGGTGGGCGGCTGACCGGCTACGACAAGACGGTCACCGGCTTCCGCACGACCCGGGCCGTGAACGGCGCGATCGAGGTCACCGAGGACGAGCCGCGGCTGCGCCGGCTGCTCGAGGCCGGCACCGACCTCGAGACGCAGTTCTCGCGCGTCTATCCGGTGGCGGGCCCCTGGGGCATCGACGGGCTGCTGCACAGCATCGAGCCGCGCGTGAACTACACGTGGATCACCGGCCGGGACCAGGACCGGCTGCCGCTGTGGTCCGAGGGCGTGGACAGCATTCCCGACGCCAGCCGCATCGAGTACTCGCTGACGAACCGCCTGCGGGCGCGCACGGCCGCGCTGGCCGACGGCACGCGACGGCGCTGGGAGGCGCTGCGGCTGGCGCTGGGGCACAGCTACGACCTCCGCAACGACACCGCCGGCGACGTCACCGGCACCGTGATCGTGCAGCCGGTCGAGCGCATCGGCGTGCGGGGCGACATCGCCCACAGCGTGCACGGCCAGGGCGTGCAGAGCGCGACCTCCGACCTCGTCGTGCGCACCGATCCGGTGACGTTCTCGGTGGGGTCGCGCTACAGCGACCCCGGACGGTTCAATTTCGTCACCACCGGGCTCGTGGCCGACATCTCGCGCTTCGTGACCCTGCGCAACACCAACTACTTCGACGCCCGGACCCTGACCTTCGTGGAGAGCCGCGTCGCCGCCGACATCAAGTTCCAGTGCTGGGCGCTGACCGTGGAGTTCGTGCACCGCGAGAAGCGCGACGACGAGGTCCACTTCGCGGTGAACCTGCTCGGCGTGGGCGGTCCGATTCGCACCTCGGTGGGTCTGGGCGCGCTGGAGGGAGCTGGCGAGCGATGACGACGATCCCGTTCCTCGATCTGACGCGGCAGCACCGGGCGCTCAAGGCCGAGCTGCTGGCGGCCGTCGAGCGCGTGCTCGACAGCAGCCAGTTCGTGCTGGGCGGCGAGGGGAAGGCGCTGGAGGGCGAGCTGGCCGCCCGGGCCGGCGTCCGCCACGGCGTCGGTGTGGGCTCGGGCACCGACGCGCTGCGGCTGGCCCTCACCGCCGTCGGCGTGAAGCCGGGCGACGAGGTGATCACGCCGGCCTTCTCGTTCGTGGCCTCGGCCTCGACGATCGTGATGGCGGGCGCCACCCCCGTGTTCGTGGACATCGAGCCGGCGACCTGCGGGCTCGATCCCGAGGCGCTGGAGGGCGCGCTCACGTCGCGCACGCGCGCCATCGTGGCCGTGCACCTCTACGGCCACCCCGCCCGCATCGACCGCATCGCGGACATCGCGCGGCGCCACGGCGTCGCGCTGATCGAGGACGCCGCCCAGGCGATCGGGGCCGCCTGGGACGGGCGGCCGATCGGCAGCTGGGGCGACGCCGCCTGCCTGTCGTTCTATCCGACCAAGAACCTCGGCGCGTGCGGCGACGCCGGCCTGCTGCTGACCGACCGCGACGACCTCGCCGAGCACGTACGGCGGTTGCGCCACCACGGCGACCGCGGCCGCTATCAGCACGAGGAGCTCGGCTATTGCAGCCGGCTCGACGAGGTGCAGGCGGCGATGCTGCGCGTGAAGCTGCGCCGGCTCGACGGCTGGACCGAGGTGCGCCGGCGCCTGGCCGGGCGCTATCGGGCGGGGCTGGCCGGGCTGCCGCTCGGCCTGCCGTTCGAGGATCCGCGGGCGCGCCACATCTATCACGTGTTCACCGTCCGCCACCCGCGACGGGACGCGCTGGCCCGGGCGCTGGCCGACCTCGGCGTGGGCACGATGGTGCACTACCCGCGGTCGGTGCCCGACCAGCCGCTGTTCGGGCTCGACGGCGAACGGCAGTGGCCCCAGGCGTGGCGGGCGGCCCGCGAGGTGCTCTCGCTGCCGTGCTATCCGGAGATGACCGACGCGGAGATCGACGGTGTCGTGGCCGCGGTCCGCACGGCGGTCGGCCGGATCTGAGCCCGTGAGCGGACGGTACGGCGGCGGGGCGTGCTGACCGCCGTCCTCGTCTCGCTGCGGCCGCGACAGTGGGTCAAGAACCTGTTCGTCTTCGGCGGCCTGGTCTTTGGCCAGCGCCTCTTCGACCTCCCGGCCGTGGGGACCGCGCTGGCTGCCTTCCTCGTCTTCTGCGGTCTGTCGGGTGCCATCTACCTGCTCAACGACGTCGCCGATCGGGACAAGGACCGACTGCACCCCGACAAGCGCACCCGACCGGTGGCGTCCGGGCGCCTGCCGGCGGGCGTGGCCCTGGGGGCGGCGGCGGCCCTCATCGTGACCGGCCTGACCGCCGCCATCTGGCTCTCGCTGCCGTTCGGGCTGGCCGCCGCCGCCTACGTCGTCCTCCTGTCCGCCTACTCGGCGTGGCTCAAGCATGTCGTGATCGTCGACGTGCTGGTGGTGGCGCTCGGCTTCGTGCTGCGGGCGGCGGGCGGCGCCCTGGCGATCGGGGTGGCCATCTCCGGATGGCTGCTGATCTGCACGATCCTGCTCGCGCTCTTCCTGGCGCTCGGCAAGCGACGGCACGAGGTGCTGACCCTGGAGGAGGGCGCCGCCCGGCACCGGCCGATCCTGGCCGAGTACAGCGCCGGCCTGCTCGACCAGATGATCGCCGTCGTCACCGCGTCCACCGTCACCGCCTACGCGCTCTACACGATGTCGCCGGAGACGGTGGCGAAGTTCCACACCTCGCTGCTGCCGCTGACGCTGCCGTTCGTGCTGTACGGGATCTTCCGCTACCTCTACCTCCTCTATCGCCGGCAGCTCGGCGGCAACCCCTCGGACATGGTGGTGCGCGACCGCGCGCTGCTCGTCAACACGCTGCTGTGGCTGGTCGTGGTCCTGCTGATCGTGTACGGGACGGGCGGGGCGTAGAATGAGTGAATGATGAGTGCGCCCGTCGCGGTGCCGGTCCCATGAGCCGCGACGTGCGCGTGCGCTTCGCGCCCAGCCCGACCGGCCATTTGCACGTCGGCGGGGCCCGCACCGCGCTCTTCAACTGGCTGTTCGCGCGTCACCACGGCGGCACGTTCATCCTCAGAATCGAGGACACCGACCGCTCGCGCTCCACCGAGGAGCATCTGGCGGCGATCCTCGACGCGCTGCGCTGGCTGGAGCTCGACTGGGACGAGGGGCCACCGGGGCCGGGCTACCGCCAGACCGAGCGTCTCGACCTCTATCGCGCGCACGCCGGGCGGCTGGTGGCGTCGGGCCGCGCCTACTACTGCGACTGCCCGCCCGCGCAGCTCGAGGCCGAGCGCAAGGCCGCCGAGGCCCGCAAGGAGACGTTCCGGTACTCCGGGCGTTGCCGCGCCCGCGGGCTCACCGCCGGGGCCCTGCGGCTGCGCATCCCCGACACCGGGGCCACCGTCGTGCAGGACCTCATCCACGGGCCGGTGGTGTTCGACCACCAGCAGCTCGACGACTGGATCCTCGTCCGCACCGACGGCACGCCGACCTACAACTTCTGCGTGGTCGTCGACGACGTCGACATGCGGATCAGCCACGTCATCCGCGGCAACGATCATCTCTCGAACACGCCCAAGCAGGTGCTGTGCTACGAGGCGCTCGGCTACCCGGTGCCGGCCTTCGCCCACGTGTCGATGATCCTCGGCGCCGACCGGGCCCGGCTCTCCAAGCGCCACGGGGCGACCTCCGTGCAGGCCTACCGCGAGCAGGGCATCCTGCCCGAGGCGCTGGTGAACTACCTGGCCCGCCTGGGCTGGTCCCACGGCGACCAGGAGATCTTCTCGCGCGCCCAGCTGATCGAGCGCTTCGACATCAAGGACGTCTCCTCGTCGGGGGCGGTCTTCGACCAGGCCAAGCTGGAATGGCTGTCGCAGGAGTACATCAAGGCCAGCGACGGCGCCCGGCTGGGCGCGCTGGTGCGGCCGGTCCTGGCCGAGGCCGGCCTGGCCGCGCCGGACGACGCGCGCCTGGCCGCCATGCTCGAGACGCTCCGCGAGCGGGCCAAGACGCTGCGCGAGATGGTCGAAATCGGCCGCTTCTACTTCGAGCGGCCGACGAGCTACGAGGCCACCGCCCGCGCCAAGCTCTTCACGGCGGCCGGGGCCGAACGCCTGGGCCTGCTGACCGAGCGGCTGCGGGCGGTGGAGCCGTTCACGGCCCCGGCGCTGGAGGCGCTCTACCGCGAGCTGGTCGCCGCGCTCGGCCTCAAGCTCGTGGACCTGGCCCAGCTCACGCGGCTGGCGGTGACGGGCCGCACGGCGTCGCCGCCGCTGTTCGACGTGCTCGCGCTGCTCGGCCGGGAGGAAGTCATTGCGCGGCTGCGCGCGGCCGCCGAGGCGGCGCGATGAGGCTCCTGCTGGCCCGTCACGGCGAGTCGCTGTGGAACGCCGAGCGACGCTTCCAGGGCTCGTCTGACATCGCGCTCTCGCCGCGGGGCCGCGCCCAGGCCGAGGCGCTCGGCCGGGGGCTGCACGGCTATCGCGTGCGCGCGGCCTATGTGAGCCCCTTCCGGCGGGCCCGGGAGACCGCCGAGCTCGCGCTGCGCGGCACGGATGTCCCCCTGGTCGTCATGGAGGAGCTGCGCGAGCTGTCGCTGGGAACCTGGGAGGGCTGCACGGTCGACGAGGTGCGCGCGCAGGACGGCGATCCGTACGTGGCCTGGGTGCGGGCCCCCCACGACTGCCCGCCGCCCGGCGGCGAGCCGCTGCCGGTGGTCAGCGAGCGCGTCCGGGCGGCCCTCGACCGCATCGCCGCCGCCCACCCCGACCGCGACGACGTGCTGGTCGTCGCCCACGGGGGCGTCATCAGCGTCTACGCCTGCCACCTGCTCGGCTGCTCCTTCAACCAGCTGTGGCGGCTGCGCGTGGACAACGCCTCGCTGACGGTCGTGCGGCCGCCGCGGCTGGTGTCGCTGAACGAGACCGGGCACCTGCCGGCCGAGCTGGCCCCGGGCCACCTGCAGCGCACGAGCCTGGCGGCCCGCCCGTCGGCCGCGCCATGACGGTCCTGCTGGCGCTCTTCGGCGGCACCGCGCTGCTGCTCTACGGCATCCGTCTCTCCGGCGACAGCATGCAGCGCGCGATCGGCGGCCGCCTGCGCCAGCTCCTCACCGTGATGTCGCGCACGCGCCTCAACGCCGTGGTCTCCGGCGCGCTGGTGACCGCCATTCTCCAGTCGTCGGCGGCCACCACGCTCATGCTGATCGGGTTCGTGTCGGCCGGCCTCATGGCCTTCCGCCAGACGCTCGGCGTGATCCTCGGCGCCGACATCGGCACCACGCTGACCGTGCAGCTCATCGCCTTCCGCGTCACCGACTACGCGCTCCTGCTGGTCGGTCTCGGCTTCGCGATCACCTTCATCGCGCGGCGAAGCACCGCCCAGGACGTCGGGCAGGCGATCCTCGGGCTCGGCCTCATGTTCCTCGGCCTCAAGCTGATCCTCGACGGCGTGGCGCCGCTCAAGGCCAATGCGCTCGCCCTGGAGCTGCTGCAGGTCGCCACCGACACGCCGATCGTCGCGGTCCTGGTGGCGGCGGCGTTCAGCGCCCTGGTGACCTCGTCGGCCGCGACGATCGGCCTGGCCCTGGCCCTGATCTCGCAGGACCTGATCAGCCTGACCGGGGCGGTGGCGATCGTGCTCGGCGCCAACGTCGGCACCTGCGCCACGGCGCTGGCCGCCTCGGTCGGCGCTACCGCCGAGGCCAAGCGGGTGGCCGTCGCCCACATCGCCTTCAAGCTCCTGGGGGTCGCGCTGGTGTTCCCGCTCATCGGCCCGTTCACCGCCGTCGTGGCGGCGACGGCGTCCGACCCGGCCCGCGAGGTGGCCAACGCCCACACGTTCTTCAACCTCGGCATCAGCCTGGTCTTCCTGCCCTTCACGCCGCTGGCCGCCCGCATCATCGAGACCCTGGTGCCGGACGATCAGCGCGAGGACACCCCGTTCCGGACGAGGTATCTCGACGAGCGGGCGGTCGGCCAGCCCTCGCTGGCGCTGGGCCAGGCCCACCGCGAGGCGCTGCGGATGGCCGACGTCACCCAGGCGATGCTGCGCGACGCGCTGGCGGCGTTCCGGTCGGACAACCTCGGGATGATCGAGAACATCGAGAAGCGCGACGATCAGCTCGACTTTCTGGAGCGCGAGATCAAGCTGTTCCTGGCCCGCCTGGGCCGGGAGGCGATGGGGGCCGATCTCTCCCGCAAGGAGATCGGCATGATCTCCTTCATCGGCAACCTCGAGAACATCGGCGACATCATCGACAAGAACCTGATGGAGCTGGCCCGCAAGAAGTACTATCAGGGGCGCCGGTTCTCGGAGGCCGGCTGGGCCGAGATCCAGGAGTTCCACGGTCTCGTCTCCAAGAACCTCGAGCGGGCCATCGCGGCCTTCGCCGCCAACGACCAGACGCTGGCCCAGGAGGTCCTGGACCAGCGGCCGCTGATGCGCTCGCGCGAGCGCGACCTGCGCGAATCGCACCTGGGACGGCTGCGGGCCGGCCTGGCCGAGTCGCTGGAGACCTCGGAGATCCACCTGGACGTCCTGACGAACCTCAAGCGCATCAGCTCCCACGTGTCGGCGCTGATGTTCCCCATCCTCGACGAGGTGTGAGCCCATGAAGAAGATCGAGGCCATCATCAAGCCGTTCAAGCTCGACGACGTCAAGGAGGCCCTCACCGAGATCGGTGTGATCGGCATGACGGTGACGGAGGTGCGCGGCTTCGGCCGGCAGAAGGGCCACACCGAGCTGTACCGCGGCTCCGAGTACACGGTGGACTTCCTGCCCAAGGTGAAGATCGAGGTGGTGGTGGCCGATCACGTGGTGGACAAGGTCGTGTCGACGATCGTGGGCGCGGCCAAGACGGGGTCGATCGGCGACGGCAAGGTCTTCGTGCTCCCGATCGACGAGTCGATCCGCATTCGCACGGGGGAGACCGGCGAAGCCGCGGTGTAGTGACTGTCGTGGAGTGGGGTGACGCCGGAGGCGGCCGGGCCTGCGTGTCTCCCGGCCGCGCGCATGCATCGCCTGTCGCCGCTGCTCGTGCGCAGTCGGGCTCGCTGCGACCCCCATTCCCCGGAGGGGGGCCGCGCGAGGGCTTCCCATTCCCACTCCACGACAGTCCGTGAAGTGAGAACCGGAAGCACGCGGTTTCCTCCATCCCCCCAGCCAGGACACGGCGTGAGCACCGTCGAGCTGTTGACGGGTTCGCCGGGTGCGCGGAGTCGGGCGCTCAGGCGTCTGGGATTCTCGGATCCGAGGGCGGCGAGTGCGAACCTGGAGGCGCTGACGCCGACGCCGCGGGACGCGGAGCTGCTGGCGCCGGTGCTACCGCGGCTCCTGGGGGAGCTGGCGGGCGCGGCCGACCCGGACATGGCGCTCAACAACCTCGAGCGTTACGCGGCGGTGGTGGACCGCGCGGTGCTCTTCCGGACGCTGGCCACCCATCCGGGCGCGGCGCCCCTGCTGGTCCGGCTCGGCGGCGGCAGCCAGTTCCTCGCCGACGCGCTTCGCCGCCGTCCGGTGGCGCTGGCGTGGCTGCTCGAGCCGCGCACGATGCGCGTCTGGTTCGCCGACGACTTCGCCGCCGATCTGGCCCAGTCGCTGGCGCCCTTCACGGCGCGCGAGCCGCGTCTGAACGCGCTGCGCCGCTTCAAGTACCGCCACGTCCTGCGCATCGGTGCCCGCGACCTGCTGGGCGACGCCGACCTCAGCGTCACGACCGAGGAGCTGGCCCGGCTGGCCGACACCTGCCTGGGGGAGGCGTGGCGGATGGCCGAGACCGAGGCGCGGACCCGGGTCGGCGCGCCGCTCGACGCCGCCGGCGAGCCGACCGGCGTGGCCGTGATCGGCATGGGCAAGCTGGGCGGCGAGGAGCTGAACTACTCGTCGGACATCGACCTCATGTTCGTCTACGGCGCCGAGGGCGAGACCGCCGGCGGCCCCGAGGGCCGGATCGCCAACGGCGAGTACTTCGCCCGCGTGTGCCGCGACATCGTGGCCATCATCGAGTCGGTGACCGAGGAGGGCTACGTCTTCCGCGTCGACCTCCGCCTGCGCCCGGAGGGACGCATGGGCGCCGTCGCGCTGTCGCTCGACGGATTCCGAGCCTATCACCGCGAGCGGGCCGAGCTGTGGGAGCGCCAGGCGCTGCTCAAGGCGCGGGTGGCGGCCGGCGACGAGCGGGTGGGCGCGAGCTTCATGGCCTTCGCCCGCGAGACCGTCTACCGTCCCGGCCTGGACGAGCGCATCGTGCCCGCGATCCGGACGATGAAGCAGGGGATCGATCGCGAGCTGAGCCGGCGCGGGGAGGCGCTGGCGTCCAACGTCAAGCTGGGCCGCGGGGGCATCCGCGAGATCGAGTTCGTCGTGCAGGCGCTGCAGCTTCTCTACGGCGGCGACGACCCGTGGCTGCGCGAGCGCAACTCCCTCAAGGCGCTCTTCCGGCTCACCGAGCGCGGCTACCTGGCGCCCGAGCTGGGCCGCGGGCTCTCGCACGCCCTCGTGCACCTGCGCACCGTCGAGCACCGGTTGCAGCTGCTGCACGAGTTCCAGACGCACACGCTCCCCGACGACACGCCGGCGCTCGGACGCCTGGCCCGCCGGCTCGGCCTGGCGGGGTCGCCGGCAGTGGCTGCCCGCGCGTTCCGCGCGCGGCACCGGGCGGTGACGACCGCCGTGCACCGTGCGTTCGTCGAGTTCTTCCGCGAGCGGCCGGCGCCGGCGCGGCGGCTGCGCCTGCCCGGGCTCGTCGCGCTGCAGGCCACCGGCTTCGTCGATCCCGAGCGCGCCCGCCACAACCTCCGCCTGATCCTCGAGGGGCGCCCCCTGGTGCCCTACGGGGGGGCGCTGCGGGCGGCGCTCGAGCGTCTGTACCCGTCGCTGCTCGACGCCCTCTGGAAGAGCCCCGACCCCGATGAAGCGCTGAACCAGTTCGAGCGGTTCCTGTCGGCCGCCGGGCCCCGCGCCGGCTACATCGAGCTCCTGGCCGACAACCCGCGCCTGCTCGAGGGCCTGGTCCGGCTGTGCGCCGGCGGCGACCTGCTCACGCAGCTGCTGATCACCCAGCCCGAGCTGCTCGCCTCGCTGGCCGATCCGGCCGCGCTCGCCCGGCGGCGCACCCGGGTGAGCCTGCGGGCGGCCCTGGCGGCGGTGTTCGCGCCGGGCATCGCGCCGGCCGAGCGACGGGATCGGCTGCGCCGGATCAAGCAGGCCGAGGAGCTGACGATCGTCTGGCGCTACCTGCTCGGCGTGACCACGATCGAGCGCTACGCGCACGAGATGACCGCGCTGGCCGAGGCCACGCTGCAAGCCGGCTGGCTGATGGCGCTCGGCGCCCAGGTCGAGCGGCACGGGGTGCCGCGCGACGACCGCGGCCGCTTCATCCCGGCCGTGATCGTCGGCGTCGGCAAGCTGGGCGGGCGCGAGCTGACGACGGGCTCCGACCTCGACCTGTTCGTCGTCTTCGACAGGCCGGGGCCCGGTGACGGCATGACGGACGGTGTGCCGCCCGTCGATGCCCACACGTTCTACAGCGGCGCCGTCGAGCGTCTGGCCGGCGCGCTCGGCGACATCACCCCGGCCGGCATCGCCTTCGCGGTCGATCTCCGGCTGCGGCCCGGCAGCAAGGGCAGCGGCTTCGCCGCGTCGCTCGACGCGCTGCAACGGTACTATGAGGAGCACGGAGACCTCTGGGAGCGCCAGACCCTGACCCGGGCCCGGCTGGTGCTGGGTGATCGAGGGCTGGGTCGCCGGGTGCGGGCGACGCTGCGGCGCCTCGTGTACGGCGTGCCACTGCCCCGCGGCGCGCTGAAGGAGATCGGGGAGGTGCGGACGCGCATGGAGCTGGAGCTGGGCAAGGAGACGCCGGGCCGCTGGCACGTGAAGTTCGGCCGCGGCGGCCTCGTCGACGTCGAGTTCTTGACCCAGGCGCTCCAGCTCGTGCACGGCGCCCGGCACCCCGAGGTGCGGCGGTCCTCGACGACTGCGGCCCTGGCCGGCCTGGTCCGGGCGGGCGCCGTGCACGAG
>Ga0247825_10002752_pt1 | contig 11622 bp, 6 predicted proteins | sample 13C_Vanillin_Day_FD_194413 | JGI IMG/M metagenome (GOLD analysis project Ga0247825, IMG submission 194413) | Soil microbial communities from agricultural site in Penn Yan, New York, United States - 13C_Vanillin_Day48 | ecosystem: Environmental > Terrestrial > Soil > Agricultural land | place... | reverse complement strand
CGCTCGGCATCGCGGTGGGCTCGGCCCTGGTGTTCGGCGTGTCGATGGCACTCGGCGCGTTTCTCGCCGGCATGGTCGTCGGCCGCTCCGATTACAGCCTGCGCGCCGCCAGCGAGGCGCTGCCCATGCGCGACGCCTTCGCGGTGCTCTTCTTCGTCTCGGTGGGCATGCTGCTCGACCCCGGCGCGCTGCTGCGCTCGCCGGGCGCCACCGCCGCGGCCCTCGCCATCGTGATCCTCGCCAAGCCGCTGGTCGCGGTGGTCATGCTCGCCCTCAGCCGCTATCCAACGCGCACGGCGATGACCGTCGGGCTGGCACTCGGCCAGATCGGCGAATTCTCGTTCATCCTGATCACGCTGGCGCGCGACCTGAAAGTGGTGCCGGCCGAAGCGCTCGACATCGTGGTGGCGGTGGCGATCGCCTCGATCACGATCAACCCGCTCACGTTCAAGGCCGTCGAGCCGATCGACCGCTGGATCGCCCGGCGCCGGGCCCGGCGCGCCGGCGTCGAGATCGACGGCGACGTGCGCACGTCGTCGTCGCTCGCCCCGCAAGGACGCGCCCTCGTCATCGGCTACGGGCCCACCGGCCGCATGGTGTCGCGGCTGCTGCGCGAGAATGCGATTCTGCCGACGGTGGTAGATCTGAACCTCGATACTGTCCACGAGATCCGTGACAGCGGCGGCTCGGCCATCTACGGCGACGCCCGCTACCCCGAGACCCTGGTCACCGCCGGCATCCGCCACGCCGGCACCCTCATCCTCACCGGCTCCGATACCGCGGCGCCGGAGGTCATCCGCGTGGCCCGCAGCCTCAATCCGGCGGTTCGCACATTGGTGCGCAGTGAGCACCTCCGCGACGTGCCCGGCCTGTCGCAGGCCGGCGCGGAGCGTGTGTTCACGGGCGAGGGCGAGGTGGCGCTGGCGATGACCGAGGCGGTGCTGCGCGACCTGGGTGCCACTCCCGATCAGATCGAGCGCGAGCGGGCCCGGGCGCGCGAGGAACTGTTCGGCGTCGAGGACCCTGCCCACGCGGCGCACACGGCGGCGCCGGGACACTCGTCCAGGTCAGCTTGACGGGGCGCCGGCCGTCAACGCCTGGACCACTGTCCCGACGTCGTCGGACCGCGACACCAGCAGCACGGTGGTCCCTGCCTGCACCACCGCCGAGCCCCGCGCCGCCTCGACGCCGCCGTCGGCCTGGTACAAGGCGGCGAACACGCACGACGCCGGGAATCCCGGCAGCTTCACCAGGTCCATCACGGTGAGGCCGGCGGCACGGCTCCCCGCGGGCACCGTCAGCTCGAACGCGATCGCATTGCCGTTCCCGAGCAGCATGGCGTGGCGAATCGCCTCGTGCTCGATCGCGGTGGCCACCGATCCGGTGATCAGATCGGTTTCGGACAGCACGCGGACGATCCCGGCCGCGGCATACACCGGCCGGTAGGCGTTGTCCCGCATCCGGACCATCACCCGCTCGACGCCGGCCGCGCGCGCCAGCAGCGCCACCGCGAGGTTGTCGGAGTCGCGGCGCAGCATGGCCACCACGACGTTGCTCTGGGCGATATCGGCCTCCTCGAGCACCGCCGCGACCGTGGCGTCGCCGCTGAGGGCCACCAGCCCGTGCTGCTCCGAGGCCCGCCGGGTCACGGATTCGTCGTGATCGATGATGGTGACGGCGTGGCCGATGCGCGTCAGGTGCAGCGCCACCTCCAGCCCGGCACGGCCCGCCCCGACGATGACGATTTTCATGACTCTCCGTCCTCCGCCGCGCCGGCGCTGTGCTCGCGCGCCGCGACCTGCATGATCTGTTCGTCGATCGCGGCGACGTGGGCGCCGGCCGTGCGGTCGGTGATGAGGCCGCGCCGCGCGGCGTCGAGGATGGCCGCCTTGCGCGCGGTCAGCACCGCCGGCAGGGCCACGCTCCCGCGCGATGACTCACCGCTGCGGCGGAGCGTGCGCTCGGCATCGATGATGTCGCGCTGAAACTCCGCCCAGCGCGCCGCGTGTTCGTGCCGGGAAATGAGGCCCGAGGCCACCAGGTTGTCGAGCTCGGTCTGGGCACGGCGCGCGCCGATGAGCACGGCGCGGCATTCGTCCGCGCCGTCGTCGCCGGCCCCGGACACCCGCATCCACGTGAGGAACCGCCGGAACGGCAGGGCCTGGGTCACCAGGCTGACCAGGGTGACGCCGAAGACGATGGCCACCAGCCGGTCGCGGAAGGGCAGATCCGCGGGCAGCGCCAGCACGGCGGCCATCGACAGCGCGCCTTTGACGTTGCCGAACACCATCACGTGCTGCCACCGCCATGGCACGCGATGGCCGAGGAACTGCAGGACGGAGAAGCAGCCGTAGACAGCGACGGCCCGCCCGGCGTGTAACGCCACCACCGCGAGCGCGATGGCCCAGGCCTCGCGCAGCAGCATATCGGACCGCAGCTGCATGCCGACCAGCAGGAACAGCACTACGTTGATGCCGAATGCGGCAATCTCCCAGAACCCGATCAGGGCCAGCACGCGCGACGGGGCGAGGCGGGCCCGCATTTCGCGCCCGATCAGGACGCCGGCCACGACCACGGCAATCACCGCCGAGCCGCCCACCTCGTCGGCCAGCAGCGACGTGGCAAAGACGGCGACGAGCGAGGCGAGGACGGCGCTGAGATCGTCGGGCGTCCGGCGGAGCACCAGCATGCCGACGACGCCGAAGACGATGCCGAGCACCCCGCCGGCGACGATGGCGACGACGAGCGTACGGGCGAGTTCCGCCGGCCCTGCAAACCTGCCCAGCGCCGCCAAGGCCGTCACGCCCACGAGCACCAGCGCTGTGCCGTCGTTGAACAGGCTCTCCCCTTCCATGATCGCCGCCAGTCGGTGCGGCACTCGCACGCTGCGGAACGCGAGCAGCACGCTCACGGTGTCGGTGATCGCGAGGATCGCGCCGAGCAGGAGCGCAATCGGGAACGGGAGGCCGAGGCCCCATGAGGCCACGGCCCCCGTGGCCAGAAGCGTCACCGCGACGGCCGGCCCGGCCAGCGCCAGAATCGGCCGGGCGGCGGCGCGCATGCTGACGTCGTCGGCCGAGAGCGCGCCCTGGAAGACGAGCATCGGCAGGAAGACGAGCAGCACCACCGCCGGGTCCATCGGCGTCTCGGGCAGGACGTTCATCAGCACGAGCAGCAAGCCGACGACGACGAGGGCGACGTTGTAGGGGACGCCGACCCGCTTGGCGGCGCTGGCGACGGCCGCGCCGACCGCCAGCACGAGGAGCAGCTGCTCGAGGTATTCACGCATGGCTGAAGGCAGATCCCCGCAAGGCTAGAGTTCTTACCTGCCTACCCGCTTACTTGCCTGTCGGCCCACAGTTCTCAGGGCTCGCCGTCCACGTACTGAACGCCCAGCTCGGCGAGCTTGGCGCGGAGCCCGTAGAAGTCGAGGCCCAGCTCGCCCTTGGCCAGGCGTTCGCGGCTCTTGGCTTCCTTGGCGAGGCGGTCCTGGCTGGCCTTGAGCACCTCGGCGGCCCGCCCGCGCGGCACCACCACCACGCCGTCCACGTCGGCGACGACGACGTCGCCGGGCTGGACCGGCGCGCCGGCGCAGACGACGGGCACGTTCACCGACCCCGGCGTGTTCTTCACCGTGCCCTGCGAGTGGATGGCGCGTGACCACACCGGGAAATCCATGGCCGTGAGGTCGGCCACGTCGCGAACTCCGGCGTCGATGATCAGCCCGACCACGCCGCGAGCGCGCGCCGACACAGCGAGCAGGTCGCCGAACATGCCGTCGGTCGATTCGGAGACGGTGGTGACCACCAGGATGTCGCCGGCGGTGCACTGCTCCATCGCGGCGTGAATCATCAGGTTGTCGCCGGGGTGGCACAGCACCGTCACGGCGCTGCCAGAGGCCTTGGCGGTGGGATAGATGGGCCGCATGAACGGCCGCAGCAGCCCGGTGCGCCCCTGCGCCTCGTGCACCGTGGCCACGCCCATCTCTCCCAGGGCCTTCACCACTTCGGCGCCGGCGCGCTTGATATTGCGAACGATCGTTGGTTTCATCGGTTCCTCTGACGTGGGGGCCGGCTTCAGCCGGCCCTGGGCCGCCTGAAGGCGGCCCCTACAACCTCTTGGCAATCCTCGGATAGACCTTCCGCGCGTTGCCTTCAAGAATCCTTGCCCGGTCGCCGTCGCTGATCGCCGCGGCGTCGACGTAGCGCTTCGTGTCGTCGTAGTAGTGTCCGGTCTCCGGGTCGATGCCACGCACCGCGCCCACCATTTCCGAGCCGAACAGGATGTTCTCGTGCGGCACCACCTTCATCAGCAGATCCACGCCGGCCTGGTGGTAGACGCAGGTGTCGAAGAACACGTTGTCGCGCATCAGGTCCGGCAGCGGCGGACGCTTCATGTCCTGTGCCAGGCCCCGGTAGCGGCCCCAGTGGAACGGCACCGCCCCGCCGCCGTGCGGGATGATCATCCGCAGCGTCGGAAAGTCCTTGAACAGATCGGCCGTGAGGAACTGCATGAACGCCGTGGTGTCGGCGTTGAGGTAGTGGGCCCCGGTGGCGTGGAAATTGGGGTTGCACGACGCGCTCACGTGCACCATCGCCGGCACGTCGAGCTCCACCATCGCCTCGTAGAAGGGATACCAGTGCTTGTCGGTGAGCGGCGGGGCGTTCCACATCCCGCCCGACGGGTCGGGGTTGAGGTTGCAGCCGACGAAACCGAGCTCGTTCACGCAGCGCTTCAGCTCGGCGATGGAGGTGTCGGGCGTCACGCCGGGCGTCTGCGGCAGCTGGCACACCCCGACGAAGTTCTTCGGAAAGAGCTCGCACACCCGGTAGATGAGGTCGTTGCAGTGCTCGGTCCAGTGCGTGCTCGTGGTGAGGTCGCCGATGTGGTGCGCCATCGCCGAGGCGCGCGGCGAGAAAATCGTCACGTCGGTGCCGCGATCGCTCTGGAACTTGAGCTGCGGCTGCACCGCCTCGCGGAGCTGGTCGTCGGTGATGGTGAGCCCGCGCTTGGTGCGCGGCTCGGTGGGCTGCTTCAGGCCAGCGATCTGTTCGTCGCGGAACGCCTGCAGTTCCTTGGGCGCGGTCGTGAAGTGACCGTGGCAGTCGATGATCATGACCCATTAGTGTAATTCGGCCGGCGCGAGCGTCCGCCGGCCGCGAGGTGGTCGGCTCAGGGCTTAGGGCTCAGGGCCGTACAAGACTGGGTTGAAGACCCGCCCCTACGACTGCATCGATCAAGCGTTCTGACCCACCTGACCCACCTGACCCACCCGACCTACCTGACTTAGGATGGGTGCGCATGCTTGGCCGCATTCTCGCGTGGATCGCAACGGTGGCCGGGCTCACGCTCATCGTCGTGCTCGTCACCGGGGGATTCCGGTTCCAGGTCGGTCCGCTCCGCGTCTCGGCACACGGCGTCGTACCGTCGCTCCTGTTAATGGCTCTGACCGGGGGCGCGCTGCTTTGGTGGGGCCACGGCCGCGCCCGCGACGCGCTGGCCGGCATCACCACAGACATCACCCGCCACGCGCTGGCCATTGCCATCGCCAGTGCCGCCGCGATCGGAAGCGTGGGCGTGGGCTTCGGCACGTTCGCCGCGTCGGCGGCCGATCCGTCGGCCTATGTCAGCCACAGCGTCCTGATCGGCAGCGGCCGGCTGACGATGGATGAACCGCTCGCACGAGCCGTGGACTGGCACGAGGCGACGTGGACGTTCACGCCGCTCGGCTACCGTCCGGGGCGCACACCTGGAACCCTCGTGCCCGGGTACCCGCTCGGCCTGCCGCTGGTCATGGCCGCCGCCCGACGGGTCGCTGGCGAGGTTGGTCCATTTCTGGTCGGCCCCGCGCTCGCGGCCCTGGCCGTGCTGGCCGCCTACGCGATCGCCGCGCGATGGGCCGACGCGCGCGCTGGCGCCATTGCCGCCGTGCTCCTGGCCTCGAGCCCGATCGTGCAGTTCCAGACGGTGCAGCCGATGAGCGACGTCCCGGCGATGGCCTGGTGGACGCTGGCCGTCGCCTGCGCGACTCGGCGGACGCTATGGGCCTCGACCGGCGCCGGCGCGCTCGCGGGCCTGGCGGTGCTGACGCGGCCGAGCCTCGCGCCGCTCGGGGTCGTCGTGGCGGCCGTCGCTCTGGGGTGGCCGCGAACGGCACCCGCGTCGTCGTTCGACGTCCGCCGGCTCGCCGCCTATCTCGCGGGCGCGGCCCCCGGCGCGCTGGTACTGGCCGCGCTGCAGCGTCACTTGTATGGCTCGCCGCTGCAGAGCGGATACGGCGACATCTCCGAGTTCTTCGCCCTCGCGAACATCTGGCCGAACATCGGTGACTACACACGGCGTCTTCTCGCGGGCGAAGGCCCCGCGTTGACGCTCGCCGCCGCGGCGCTGGGCATGCTCGCCATCGGGCGTCGGCGAGGGCCGCCGGACCCTGCGGCTGCGCTCGTGAAGCTCGCCGCTCTCGCGGCGGCCCTCGTGCTCGCCGTGTATCTGCCCTACGGCGTGTTTCCCGACTGGGGATCGCTTCGCTTCCTGATGCCGGTCCTGCCGCTGGCATTCGCGGCGCTGGGTGCCAGCGTCTCAGCGGCGCTCCACCGGGCGGCCGTGCCGGTTCGAGGTGTCGCCCTGCTCGCGTCGCTGACGCTGCTGGTCTCGCTCAACGTCACCCACGCGGCACGGCAGAGCGTCTACGTGGTCCGTGATTACGAGGCCCGCTACCGGACAACGGGCCGCTACCTCGAGGCGTCGATGCCTCGCGACACGGTGATCGTCACATCGCAGCAGAGCGGCAGCGCGCACTACTACACCGGTCTGCCGATCGTCCGCTGGGATCTGCTGGCCGTGGACCTCGACACCGCGATTGCTCGCCTGCGCGCGCTGGGGCGACACCCGGTGCTGGTCGTCGAGGATTGGGAAAAGCCCGTGCTGCGGCAACGCTTCCCCGGTGCGACGGCCAGCCTCGACTGGCCACCGCGCGCCGAGGCTGGGCAGACGACACGGGTCGGCGTGTGGGATCCGGCCGACCGCGCCGCGCCTCCAGCCTCGATCGTCACGAAGCGCTTGCCGTAAGTTCCAGCCGTGCGGGTACTGGTGGCCCCCACGTCCGCCTTACCTACCTACGGTCGCCCGCGTACTGCGAGCAGCCGCTGCAACTGGTCGCGCGCCGCCGCGGACTGCGGCTGCAGCCTCACGGCCGCCTGGGCTTCGGGAATCGCCTGGTCGATCTTTCCCTGCAGCGTGTACGCCAATGCCAGGTTTCGGTACGCGTCGCCGTTGCGCGGGTCGATCTCCACCACGCGCCGCAGGTGCGCAATCGCCTCGTCCAATTGCCGCCGCGGCCCGAGAATCAGCGCCAGGTTGAGGTGCGCGTCCGCGTTCTCCGGATTGAGCGCGATCGCCGTCCGGAACTCGCGCATCGCCGCATCCGGCTGCCCAGCCCCCAGCAGGCCGTTCCCCAGATTGAAGTGCACGCGATCGTCCTGGGGCTTCAGCTCCACCGCGGTGCGCAGATGCGGCATCCCCTCCGCGAGGCGCCCTTGCGCCTGCAGCACCGCCCCGAGGTTGCTATGCACCTCGGCGTCGCGAGGATCCAGGCGCAGCGCCTCATCGAGCTGCGCCTGCGCGTCGGCGGCACGTCCCACCTGCAGATACGCTGAGGCGAGCAAGTTGTGCGCCGCGGCGGCGCGCGGATCGACCCGGACGTTCAGCTCGGCCCCTGCGACGTTCGCGAGCACCGCGCGGCGCATGTAGTCGGCGTTCAGGACCGCCGCGTCTTCGGCACGGCGCGGCACCACCTCGAGCCAGAGCTGGGCCATCTCGTCGATCGAGCGCGGCCCCGCTCGCACGTGCTGCGGCGGACGGGTGGGATTGTGCGGATTCGCCGCGGAGTTGTCGTACGTGAACCGCATCGACAGCCGCGTGCCCCGCGGGAGGAACCACGGCGACTGGTAGCGATACCGGTCCTGCCAGCGAATGTCCCACTGGCGGATCCACAGCAGATCCTTCTGCGAGCCGTCGGGAAAAGTCGCCGTTCCGCGCATCTCCTTGCCGAGGTAGTGCGCGTGTGGATAGACGCTCACGGCCTCGACGTCGACCGGCAGCACGTAGCTGTCCTCGACGACATAGTTCGCGTCGCCAGCGGGAATGTCGATCGCCTGCGACTCGAGCTTGACGCTGATCGGCGTGCGCGTGGGCGGCGTGTCGGAGAAGAACAGGCCGACGGCCGGCTGCACCGTGTCGCTCGTGGCGCCCGCAATCATGTGCAGCAGCAGGACCAGGTCGGCCCCGGGCTCGAGAGTCCAGGCCGTGTCCGACGGCTCCATCGCCGGCACCTTGCCCGGCGTCCAGCCATATACGTTCTGCACCTGACCGCCGTCCATGGTCGCGAATCCGGGCCCCTGGTCGGTGCGATCGAGCGCGCGCGAGACCCGCGTCACGTCGAGCGCCAGGTCGGCATGGTGCAGCACCTGCGGACGGTCGGCGTGGAACTCGACGGCGCGCACGTACCGGGTCGTGGTAATCGGCACCGGAAGGACGAAGTTGCGGAAGACGTCGCGAGCCCCGGGCCGGAGCACGTACGGTTCCGTCAGCGTAAGCACGAGATCGGGCGTGCCGAGCTGCCAGCCGCCGGAGAACACCGGCGGCGCCGGCGCGTCGGCCGGATTCCCCTCGGGCGCGCCGCTGTCGGCCCATTTCGCGACGAGCGCGATCTGGTCGTCGCGGAGCCGCCGTTCGCCGGCGAAGACGGCGTGTCCGCGCTCGGGCAGCCACGGCGGCATCGCGCGACGCTGCACCGCCGACGCGATCGCGCGCGCGTGCCGGCGCACCGAATCGTAGTCGAGCACGCTGAATGGCGCACCCGCCACGCAAATCGGATCCTCGGAGGAACCTGAAATCGCCGCGGGCCGAGGAGCGGCGCCATCAACCGGGCGATGACAGCTCGCGCAGTTATCGAAGAGGATCGGCGCGATATCGCGGTTGAACGTGACCGCGCGTGGGGGTGGTTTCGCCGGCGCCGTCTGTTCCGTCGGCCGCGAGCATGCCACGGCAATGGCGACGAGCCCCATGACCCCGAGTGCGGGCATCAGCCCATGACGAGCGAGGCTAGGCACGCGCCACTGATTGTACAAAGAAACGGGCGCGCCCTCGAGAGGACTGCGCCCGCTTCATCATCGTGCCTGCCGCGCCGTAGCTCGCGAAGCGAGCGAAGGCGGTCGAGATCGCCCGCCCGGAGGGCGGCAATTAAACACTGCCCGAGCGAGGCGCAGCCTCGCTCAGTAGCTGAGCGTGAAGTTCAAGCGGACGAACCGCGGCGTCACAATCGACGTCGGGCTCGCGAACGATGGGCTCGGCGTCGAGCCATACGTTCCGAACGACGAGTCGTAGACCGTTCCGTAGTTCGCGTTCAGCAGGTTCTGCAGGTCCACGCCCACGTCGAGCCGGCGGCTGCCGAACCGGACGATCTTCGCGAACCGCATGTCGATCTGGTTGCGCCGGCTGTCTGCATACAGCCGGTTCGGACCGCCCGCACCCGCGTCGGACGTGCCCGGCGCCGCGAAGTCGACCAGCGACACCGTGGTGGTGCCGGTCGCCGCCGCGCCGGAGGGCAGATGTCCGAGCTGCGCCTGGATCACGCTGTTCGGTACCAACACCGTTCCGTTCAGGAGCAGCTTCGGCTGCGACCGCATCGTCGCGCTGATCAGGACGTCGATCTTCGGCACCGTGTAGCTGGCGCTGCCGCGCAGCGTCGTCTCCCACGGATCCACCGATCGGCAGTTGCGCGGATCGGGGTTGTCGAGCACCTTCGGCGGCGTGCCCGGAGTCGCCGGCCCCGAACCAGAAATGCCAGGACCGACCATCGCCACCAGTTCGCAGGTGTCGTTGATCTGATGCCCTGTCGTGGTGCCCGCCTGCACGTACAGGTTGCCCCTGATCCGCGCGTTCACGTCGACGTCGACGCCGTGCCAGTAGCGCGTGCGCTCGGCGCCGTAGAAGCTGTCGAGGTGGGTCTCCGTGAACGAGCCCTTGGCTCCGCCCGCCGGCGACAGCGTGTAGAAGGCGATCGGATATCCGCCCCCGTCGGGCAGGCGCGCATCCTGAGGTGCCGCAATCGTCACCTTTTCGAAGTCGGCTGGCGTGGTGTTGATGTTGTCCACCGAGGTGTAGTTCTTCCACCAGCGGCGGTTGTATCCGACCGTTGCCGACACGCGCGGGAGCAGCTCCTGCTGCAGGTTGATCCCGAACTGATAGTCGCCCTGACGGGCCCCCCAGCCACCGAGGATGTCGCTGCCCACTGTGCCGGTGACAACCGGCTGTCCGAAGTTGAGATTGACACCCGCCGTCGCCGCGCACTCGCCATTTGCGGCCGGGGTCAGGATGTCGCAGTCCACGACCTTGTCGCCGTTGTTGTCGCTCCAGTTCCGCTGCAGCGTCGTGCGAACGCGGTTGGCCGGATTGTTCAACGGGTAGTTCTGGTCGTTCGTCGCCGGCGACAGATAGCGGCCGAAGTTCATCTTGATCGCCGTCTTGCCGTTGCCGAACAGGTCGTACGCCGCGCCGACGCGCGGGCTGAAGTCCTTATAGGAATCCACGCCGACCGTGTCGTCGAATGTGATCGCCGCCGCGTTGTACGGGGTGATCGTTTCCGTGCCGTTGTGTTCGCCCGGGCTGAAGCTCCACGCGCGATCGAAGCGCAGGGCTCCCTGCAGCGTCAGCCTGTTGTGCGTCCAGGTATCCTGCGCGTAGAACGCCGCCGACTCGGTGACGTCGTTGGTGCTCCAGTCCTGCAGCCCGACGGTGAACGACGCAGGAAGCCGGTTGGTGAAACCGTACTGATTCAGGTTGTCGTTGCGGATGATGCGCGTCTGGGCGATCAGGTAGTTGCCCTGGTAGCCGAACTTCACGTTGTGCGAACCGGTCACGTACGACGCTGACGCCCGCCAGTTGTTCGGATTGCCGTAGTTGTCCTGATAGGTGGGCAACCCGCGATACGTGAACGCCGCACGATGGCCGTCGATGGCCAGCGCTTCGGTCACGCCAATCAGATTGAAGAAGCCGTCCGGCGGAATCTTGCCCGGGCCGCCGTTGTGGGCGTATGCGAACCGCGTGTAGCCCGCCTCGAGCAGAATCTTCGACGAGACCGGCGACGTCCAGGTCGCTTGCGTCACGTCATACGGGAGCTCGAAGTAGTTGGTGTTCGCTTCGGCGGAGGCGAGCACGTTGCTGACGCCGATCCACTCCGATTCGCGCTGCCGGCATCCTTCGTTGCTCTGCGTGGTGAGGGTCGAGCCCTCGCAGCGGAGCTGATGCTCGTGCGAGAAGAACACGCGGTTCCTCGGGGTGACTTGCGCGGTCACGCGCGCGTCCCAGATGTCGCGCCCCTGGATGTTCCGGCCCTCGATCGAGGGATCCGCGAGGTAACCCCACTGGCTCGCGTCGCCCGCATTCTTGTTGACGACCGTGCCCTCGAGTTTCTGCGCCACCGAGAACTTGCGATACGCGCCGTAGAACCAGAGGCGATCGCGCTTGATCGGACCGCCCAGCGACACGCTCGTGTCCCACGCCCGCAAGTACTGCGGCGGGTTGCCGACGGTCGCCTTCAGCGCGGCGTCGTCGCCGATGTTG
>Ga0247825_10002751_pt1 | contig 11622 bp, 10 predicted proteins | sample 13C_Vanillin_Day_FD_194413 | JGI IMG/M metagenome (GOLD analysis project Ga0247825, IMG submission 194413) | Soil microbial communities from agricultural site in Penn Yan, New York, United States - 13C_Vanillin_Day48 | ecosystem: Environmental > Terrestrial > Soil > Agricultural land | place... | reverse complement strand
GGTCAATAGCGGCATCGCGGCCTGGAATTTCTCGGCCGCGGATACTCCGCGCGATCGAAAACGAGACTGCGAAGAAGCTTCTGCCCAAACTCAAGACCGCCTAAACCGGCCAATGGCAGGCTCCCTGTCGCCATCCTATATTGGACGGCAGGAGGCCCCCATGAGTTTCTTCCCCGGAAAAGACCCCGCTCCCGGCGACAAATACCAGTGCGATGCGCTGAAGACGGTGATCGTGCCGCGCACCGCAGACCTCGGCGACGGCTTCACGGTGCGGCGCGCGCTGCCGTCGATCCAGTCGCGCATGGTCGGGCCGTTCGTGTTCTTCGACCACTTCGGGCCGACCGTGTTCAAGTCCGGCAACGGCCTCGACGTACGGCCGCATCCGCATATCGGGCTCGCCACCGTCACCTACCTGTTCGACGGCGAGATCATGCACCGCGACAGCCTCGGAACGGCTGTGCCGTTCCGGCCCGGCGAGGTCAACTGGATGACGGCCGGCCGCGGCATCGTGCATTCGGAGCGCACCGGCACCGAGCGCCGCGCCAAAGGCGACAGCCTGCACGGGTTGCAGATGTGGGTCGCGCTGCCGGCGGCGAAAGAGGAAATCGAACCGGCTTTCGCGCATCACGCGGTGGACGAGTTTCCGATGGTCGCGGACAACGGCACCTCGGTGCGCGTGGTGGTCGGCGGCGCCTATGGCCGGCGCTCGCCGGTCGTGTCCGCATCCGAGACGCTGTTTGCAGATGCCACGCTCAAAGCCGGCAGCACGCTGCCGTTCGATGCCGATCACGTCGAGCGCGCCATCTACGTGATCGACGGCGAGATCGACATTGCCGGCGACCGCTTCAGCGGCGGACGGCTGCTGGTGTTCAAGCCCGGCGACCGCATCAGCATCCGCGCGGTGAGCGACGCGCATATCGCGCTGTTCGGCGGCGAGCCGCTCGACGGCCCGCGCCACATCTGGTGGAATTTCGTGTCGTCGCGAAAGGACCGCATCGATCAGGCCAAGGCGGAATGGGCCGCGGGCCACTTCCAGAAGGTGCCGGGCGACGAGATCGAGTCGATCCCGCTGCCGCAGAAGTAATCCGGTGACCTCCGTCTACATCGTCCGCTGCGACTTCACCGATCCCGGCAAGGAGCAGGCCTGGAACGACTGGTACAACGGACCGAAGATCGCGCAGATGTTGCGAAAGCCGCACTTCCGCTCCTGCCAGCGCTTCCGGCGCACGGGCGGCAGCGGCCGCGACTATCTCGCGCTGTGGGTGCTCAGTTCGCCGGACGCATTCAAGTCCCGCGAATACACGACCGACTGGGGCTTCTTCGAGTGGGAGCAGCACGTCACGAACTGGAGCCGCGATCTGTTCGATGGCGGCTCAGCGGGCGAGCAGGATTTTTCGGTGGCGCCCGGCGGCGCGCTGGAGGTGGCCGCGTTCGACGGAATAAGCGTATCTGACGCGGAAGCGGCCCGCGCGGAGCTTGCGCGTTCAGAACCCGACATGATGTGGCTGCCGGTCATCGGCCTCGACCGCCACACGCCGCTGATCGGACTTTGCATCCAGGCCGACCCCGAGGCGTCCGATCGATCGGCGACCCAGCTGGTACCAAGCGCGCAGCGGACGTTCTACCGGCCGATTTCGGCTTACGTCACCGTTGGGACAACAACAGCTTGAGGGAGCGGACGCCGGTTATGCCGTCCGGCAGACAACCGGGACGGAGTCCGGGTCGATGCATCTAACTGAGCGTGAGCGTCTTACACGACGGTCCCAAAAATCGCGCCGATTCCGGCAGTCAAGCCCATCGCGAGGGCGCCCCAGAAGGTGACGCGAGCCGTCGCCTTCAGAACGTCGGCGCCGCCGGCCTTGGCTCCGACCGCACCCAGCAGGGCGAGGAAAGCCAACGAAGCGATCGCGACAACTGCGACCAGCGGGCCCGGTGGAGAAACGAGCACAGTAAGGAGCGGCATCGCAGCGCCGACAGTGAATGTAGCGGCGGACATGAGCGCCGCTTGCACGGGCCGTGCCGTGCTGATCTCCGAGATGCCGAGTTCATCGCGCGCGTGCGCGGCCAAGGCGTCCTTGGCCATCAGTTGATCGGCGACCTGACGAGCCAGTTCGACGTCCACGCCGCGGCCGACATAGATTTGCGCAAGCTCCTCCCGCTCGAACGGGACATTCTCGTAGAGCTCCTTTTGTTCGCGCGCAAGATCCGCGCGTTCGGTGTCGGATTGCGAACTGACCGACACATATTCGCCGGCGGCCATCGACATAGCCCCCGCGACAAGCCCGGCGACGCCCGCAATAAGAATGTCGCCGGGCTTCGCCGACGCGGAGGCAACACCCAGAATCAGGCTCGCGGTCGAGACGATTCCGTCGTTGGCGCCCAGAACTGCGGCCCGCAGCCACCCAATTCGCGCAACGTTGTGGATCTCCGGATGCGCATGAAGTCTGCTCATGGGGTGCTCATGGGGTGCTCACACGGTACTCATGGAGGCGCTCATGACGGTGGACGTGAATTCCGCCATCGCCGAACTTCCAGCAGGCCGCGCCGGCCTTTCACCGAAATAGTTTCGGCCGCGCCGAATTCCGTTTCGCCCGCAGCTTTCACGGTTTCGGCATCGGCAACGATCTCGCCGCGCGCGGCCGCGCTGCACAGACGCGCCGCAAGGTTCACGCTGTCACCGATGACCGTGAAGTCCATGCGATCTGCAGACCCAACCGTGCCGGAAATCACCTCGCCGGTATAAATTCCGATGCCGACGCCACGCGGCAGGCCGGCCTGCTCCACAAGCCGGATCGCGTCGCGCGCCGCGGCGATGGCGCGCGCTTCCGCCCCGGTGCCCTGGAAGCGCGCCAGAACCGCATCGCCGATCAGCTTGTCGACATCGCCGTCCGCGCGGGTGATCGCATCGACGATGATCGTCATCGTCCGGTTGAGAAATTGCACCACGCGCTCCGGCTCATTGGCTTCCGCAAACGACGTGAAGTTGCGGATATCCGAGTACAGAACGGTACAGCGCGTTCGGCTCGACGCAATTGTGCCGCCGGCGCTGACCGCGTCATGCACCGCCTGCGATGCCGCGCCCGAGACCAGCCGTTCGAGGCGCGCGCGCAATTCGGCAACCAGCGCGGCCCGGCTGTCGATATTTCTCTGTGCCAGCATGACCAGGCGTGTCATCCCGAGCATGAGCGCGATCAGGATGACGCTCGGCACTCCCGCCGCGGCAAGTCCCGCACGCCAGAGCAGAACATTGAGATGATCCACCGGCTCATACAGCTCGAAGATGACCGGCGCGCCATCGGGCACCGCGACCAGGACATAAAGCTCGTAGAGCGACAGGCCGTCCGGCGTGGTCTTGTGTACGACGGAGCTGATGCCGCGCTCCGCGGCCGCCGCAAATGCCGGGCTACGATCCACCGTTCCGATCTGGCCGGCGTCGGTCGAAAACTGGATGATACCGGCGGCGGAATAGATCTTCAGATGGTTGAGGTCGAGTTCGCGCACTTCGCGCGTCAATTCGGCGAGCAACGCCTGGCCCTTGGCGTCGCCATAGATCGATGCCGGCGCTTCACCGCGCTTCAGGCGACGCCAGTGATCGGGAGCGACCTCACTCATCGCGCGATCGATGACCTGCGCGCGCCTTGTCGCTTGTTCGAGATAGACTCCCTCGGCCAGATGACGTGCGCCGGCCGCGGCCAGGATCGCCGACAACGCCAGGAGAATCAGCAGGCCCGGGACGATGTAGCGGATAAACAGGCGAAGCAGAGGATAGGGCTGTTCGAAAGCATGCGCGCTCATGACTTTTCATTTTTGTTCTTTGCGGCCATACCCGCCTTGAGGCAGATCAACGGCACTCGGCTGCCCCCAGACGAATGTTGCCCCCCTGTTGCGGCGGGCGACACCGCTCGTGGGCTGGCCTGAATCGGGATAAGCTGTGGCCCGCCGCTGTCTGGCCATTCAGATCGCAAATCAGACGGAGCCTTGGATTATGTCTCGATCGTTCGTCCTCCTCGCCGGGGCAGTATGCGCCGCGCTCTGCGGATTTTCCCGTCCGGCGCTCGCGGATGCGATCGACGGCGACTGGTGCCGCGCCGACGGCAAACGAATGTCGATCCGCGGCCCTGCCATCATTACGCCCGGTGGCCGGGAGACGAATGGCAATTACACCCGGCATTTCTTTTCTTATGTCATTCCATCGGGGGAAGCCGATGCCGGAGCAACGGTGTCGATCCAGTTGCTCAGCGAGTACCTCGCGCATGCCCGACAGGGCGCGGACGCGCCGGTGCAGGAATGGCGGCGGTGCCAGCCGGGTGTGAGTTGATCTCGCTCAACAAACTCGCCTGCCATCTGCCCTGTAGTTTTCGGCCTGCGTCTCGATCATCATTTCGAGCCGATCGGCTGCAAAGCGCGCGGCGGGTCAGGATCGCAAGCCTCCGTGTATTGAATCGCAAGCATTCCTTTGCCACGGGTCGGCCTGCCGCGCGCCGGACCGCGTCGGCGTAGCCGTTTTCGGTATTTGAAGGACGGCTCACGCCCGGCGATGGCGTCTATGCCGCCTCCGGCACGACCAAGAATAGATCGGTGTCACCGGTCTTCTCGCCGCACGCCGTGATCAGGGCATGCGCCTGCCCGCGATGGTGCGTCTGGTGATTGAAGAAATGCGTCACCAGGAAGCTGCGCGGCTGGCGCATCTCGCGCTGCACCGACGCGCTGAACCAGATCTGATCCACCGCGAGCCAGTCCGGCGTGACGCGCGCGGCCCAGTCCGAAATCCTTTTGTCGTCCAGGACCCGCTGATGCCGCAGCTCATCGAAATCCTCGATCAGTGTCGCGCTGTCCTTCTGGATCGCCGCGGGCTTTTCCCAGCCGTCGAAGCGCGCCATCCACATCCGGTCTGCCCAGAGCAGGTGGCACAGCGTGCCGTGCAGCGAACCCCAGAACGCGCCGCGGTCCTGCCGCCGGTCCCGGTCGGGAATGCGCCACGCAGCCTCGTAGATGCGCCGGTTCATCTCGGCGTTATAGGCCGCCATCGTCCGCACGAAAGCGGGATCGACCATTGCTGCCATGCCATCCTCCTTTCGCAACGGCACAATAGTAGCCGACGCTCGATGTGTTTTCTTGTCCCGTTTTGTTCGACATATCCAGCCCGATACGCAACTCGCGCAGCTGCCTGAGCGCGGCCTTTTTTGACGCACATCAAGTTTCACAGGCGCGGCCTATGCAACGGATTTATAGAATTGAGGAGCCAGAGATGCAGCAGCAGAACCGGCGCCAGGTGATGCCGCTTGCCGCCGCCGGGGCTTTGGTCGGCGCAGGACGTCGCCTATATTCGTCGCCTCGCGACCTCCGAGACCGACCGAACTCGGATCCCTGGCGACAATGCAAGGCGGTTGTTCAATCCGGATAGCTGAAACGTCGAGGGCCTCCGCATGAAAACCTGGCTCCTGAAGCTGCACCGTTGGGTCGCGCTCATCTTCGCACTCCCGCTGGTTTTCGTGCTTGGCACCGGTTTGATCCTGTCGGTCGAGCCCTGGCTGGTTGTCCGCTCGATCGAGCCAAACGCGCTGACGCCGGCGGGCATCGAGAAATTGCTGGGCCAGCACGATCCGGCCGGGCAGGCCCGCTCGCTCGTATACCGAAGCTACGACAAGACCCTGACGATCGCCGCCGGACGGAGTGGCGGCAAGGTCGTCGACGTCGCAACCGGTCAGGTGCAAGCCGGGCCGTCGCCGCTGGCGAACACCCTGGTTACGATGCGACGGATGCACGAAACCCTGCTGCTCGATCTGGGCTGGCTGGTGATCGCATCGACGGTGGCGATGCTGGTGCTGGCCGTTCTCGGCGTGCTGATGGGATGGCCGCGGTTTTCCAATTCGCTGTCCGGCTGGCACTAGGGCATGGCGTGGGGACTGCTGCCGCTCATCGTGCTGTCGCCGTTGACCGGCCTGTTCCTGGCCTATGGCGTCACGTTCACCGGCCCGCCCGCCGCTCCCGCAACTCGAGGGGCGCCGTTGCCGCTGCGGGAAGCCGTACAAATCGTCGGCCGGGAGCACGACCTTGCATCGCTGGTCTGGATGAGGCCGCTCGGCGGCCGCCTGGCGGTCCGCCTGGTCAAGGGCGGCGAGTACACCGTCTATGCCGTGACCCGCGAGGGCACCGTGGCGATGCCGCGCAATTGGCCGAGGCTCTGGCATGAGGGCAACTTTGCGGGCGGGTGGTCCGCCCTGATGAACGTCGTGATCTCTTTCGCCATGATCGGCCTGCTGGTGACCGGGATGTGGATCTGGCTGCGGCGGCAGTTCAGAAGGTACGCTCGCCGCGCGCCCCGGACCGCGCCGGTGTGAGATATTGATCGAACGCAGGTCGGCCGGGGGCCGCGCTATTTCTTGTCCGGCAGGTTCAGCCTGATGTGCAGTTCGCGCAACTGCTTGGGCGTGACCTCCGACGGCGCGCCCATCAGCAGGTCCTCGGCGCGCTGGTTCATCGGGAACAGCACCACCTCGCGCAGGTTCTCCTCGCCGCACAGAAGCATGACGATGCGATCGATACCCGGCGCAATGCCGCCGTGCGGCGGCGCGCCGAGCGACAGTGCGCGCAGCATGCCGCCGAACTTCGCCTCCAGCACGCTCTCGTCGTAGCCGGCGATCGCAAAGGCCTTCTTCATCACGTCGGGCCGGTGGTTCCGGATCGCGCCCGACGACAGCTCCACGCCGTTGCAGACGATGTCGTACTGGATCGCCTTCATGCCGAGGATCTTGTCGTGATCGCCGGCGTCGAGCTTCAGGAACTCGTCCACGTCCATGTTCGGCATGGAGAACGGGTTGTGCGAGAAGTCGATCTTCTTCTCCTCCTCGTTCCATTCGAACATCGGGAAATCGACGATCCAGCAGAAGTCGAAGCGGTCTTTTTTCACCAGGCCGAGTTCTTCGCCGACCTTGGTGCGCGCGGGCCCCGCAAACTTCACGAACTGCGCGGGCTTGCCGGCGATGAAAAAAGCCGCGTCGCCGACGCCGAGGCCGAGCTGATCGGCGATCTGCTTCGTGCGTTCCGGCCCGATGTTCTTCGCAAGCGGTCCCGCGCCGCCCTCCTCGCCCTCGCGCCAGAAGATGTAGCCGAGCCCCGGCTGGCCCTCGTGCTGCGCCCAGGCGTTCATGCGGTCGCAGAACGCGCGGTTGCCGCCGCTCTTCGCCGGAATCGCCCAGACCTCGACCTTGGGATCGGAAGCGAGCATGCCGGCGAAAATCTTGAAGCCGGAGCCGCGGAACGCTTCGCTGACGTTCTGCATCTCGATCGGATTGCGCAGGTCCGGCTTGTCCGAGCCGTATTTCCGCATCGCCTCGGCATAGGGGATCATCGGAAACTTCGGCGTCACCGGCTTGCCGCCGGCGAACTCCTCGAACACCCCGCGCATCACCGGCTCGACCGCGTCGAACACGTCCTGCTGGGTGACGAAGCTCATCTCCAGATCGAGCTGGTAGAATTCTCCGGGCGAACGGTCGGCGCGCGCGTCCTCGTCGCGGAAGCAGGGCGCGATCTGGAAGTAGCGGTCGAAGCCCGACATCATGATGAGCTGCTTGAACTGCTGCGGCGCCTGCGGCAGCGCATAGAACTTGCCGGGATGGATGCGCGAGGGCACCAGATAGTCGCGCGCGCCCTCCGGTGACGACGCGGTGAGGATCGGCGTCTGGAACTCGAAGAAGCCCTGCTCCTTCATGCGGCGGCGAATGGAATCAATCACCTTGCCGCGGGTCATGATGTTCTGGTGCAGCTTGTCGCGGCGCAGGTCGAGGAAACGGTACTTGAGCCTTGTTTCTTCTGGATATTCCTGGTCGCCGAACACCGGCATCGGCAGTTCGCCGGCGGGCCCCAGAACCTCGATCGCGGTGATGTAGACCTCGACCTTGCCGGTCGGCATGTCCGGGTTTTCGGTGCCGGGCGGGCGCGCCCTGACCTTGCCGTCGATCTTCACCACCCATTCGGCGCGCAGCGTCTCGGCGGTCTTGAACGCCGGGCTGTCCGGATCTGCCACCACCTGGCTGAGCCCGTAGTGGTCGCGCAGGTCGATGAACAGCACGCCGCCATGGTCGCGGATGCGATGGCACCAGCCGGACAGCCGGATGTCCTTGCCGATATCGCTGTCGCGAAGCGCGCCGCAGTTGTGGGAGCGGTAACGATGCATGCTGAAAACCCGGCCAGAATCGAGGGAAACGCCGCTTTTAGGCGGCGGACAAGGCACATGCAGGGCCGTTTTTGTCAAGGCAAGGGCGGGCCGGGTCCGCCATTGCGGCGAAGACCAATTGATTCAAGACTGACGGCGCCTGAAGGCCCCATCGAGGCTGCCCATGCCAGCGTCCCTGCCCCGTTTGTCAGCCCTGTTGACCGCACTCATCGTCACCCTATCCCTGGCGCCGCAGGCGGCCACGGCCGGAACGCTCGACCGGGTGCGCGACAGCGGCGTGTTCCGGATCGGCTACCGGGCCGACGCCAAGCCCTACTCGTACCGCAACGAGCATGGCCAGGCGGCGGGCTACATCGTCGATCTCTGCACCGAGATCGCGGCAGAGTTGGGCTCGAACGTGCGCCCGGAATACGTGCTGGTGCCGTCCGACAACCGCTTCGAGGCGGTCCGCGACGGCCGGGTCGACATCCTGTGCGACCCGAGTTCGATCACCATGGAGCGCCGCGAACTGGTCGATTTCTCGATCCCCACCTTCCTCGATGGCGCGAGCGCCCTTTCGCGCACCAGCAAGCCGGTCCGCGTTTATGAGGACCTCGGCGGCAAGCGCGTCGGCGTCCTCGAAGCCACCACCACGGAACGGACGTTGCGCGCGTCGATCGGGGAACTTGGGCTCAGGTCGACCGTGGTGACGGTCCGCGATCATCGCGCGGGCTTCGACATGCTGGCGGACGACAAGATCGACGCCTACTTCGCCGACCGCGGCATCATCCTCGCCATCCTCCGGGAAGGCGGGCGGCCGGGCTTCGACGTCAGCCGGCAGTATTTCAGCTACGAGACCTATGCGCTGGCGCTGCCGCGCGACGACGGCGCGTTCCGCCTGCTGGTCGACCGGACGCTTGCCCGGCTCTATCGCACCGGCAAGATCGACGCGGTGCTGGAAAAAACCTTCGGCAAGGGCCAGCCGCACGATTTGCTGAAGGCCATGATCCTGATCAATTCGCTGCCGGAAAAATAAGATAAGAAATTCGCGTGAAGTCCGCCCGAAAAAGATCTGCCAAGAAGCCCGCGGCGCAATCCGCGACCAAGACCGCAACCATGACCGCGGCTGACGCAGTCGCGGAAGGAATGATCGCGCACGGCATCGACACCATCTACGCGCTGCCGGGCGTGCAGAACGACCTCCTGTTCGAGGCACTGTTCCGGGTCACCGGCCGCATGCGCGTGATCCACACCCGCCACGAACAGGGCGCGGCCTACATGGCGCTGGGCGCGGCTCTGGCCACCGGCAGGCCCTCGGCCTTTGCCGTGGTGCCCGGTCCCGGGCTGCTCAATGCCTCGGCGGCGCTGCTCACCGCCTATTCGATGAACGCGCCGGTGCTGGCGCTGATCGGCGAAATCCCCGATGCCGACATCGGCAGGCATCTCGGCCATCTGCACGAGATCCGCGATCAGGCCGGCATTCTCAAGCGCCTGGTGGATTACTCGGCGCTGATCCGCAAGCCCGAGCAGGCGCCCCGCCTCATCGCCGAGGCGATGCGCGCGATGGCCGAAGGCCGGCCGGGGCCCGCCTCGCTGCAATGCGCCATCGACGTCTGGGGCAAGCCCGGCAAGGTCGCACCACGGCCGCCATTGCCGGTGCGCCGGCCGAAGCCCGACGAGGCGGCGATCCGCAAGGCGGCGAAGCTTCTGGGTGCGGCGAAGAACCCGATGATTGTCTGCGGCGGCGGCGCGCAGGATGCGGCCTCCGAGGTCACCGCGCTCTCCGCCATGCTGCAGGCGCCGGTGCTCGGCTATCGCCGCGGCCGCGGCGTGCTCGACAGCCGCGACCCGCTGAGCGTGACGCTGCCGCTCGCCCACGAGCTCTGGGGCGAGGCCGACGTCGTGCTGGGCGTGGGCTCGCGCATGCTGATCCAGTTCCGCCAATGGGGCATGGACCAGAAGCTCAAGGTGATCCGCATCGACGCCGACCCCGAGGAGCCGGGCCGGCTGCACAAGCCCGCCGCGGCTCTGATCGGCGACGCGAAACCGATCCTCAAGCGCCTGCTCGACGCGCTGCCCGCCCACAACGGCAAGCGGCCCTCGCGCAAGGCCGAGATGGAAGGCCGGCAGGCCACGTGGAAAAACAAGCTGGAAGCGATCGGCCCGCAAATTTCCTGGCTCAACGCCATTCGCGCGGAGCTTCCCGAGGACGGCATCTTCGTCGACGAGGTGACCCAGATCGGCTTCGCCGCCCGCCTCGCCTTCCCGGTCCACAAGCCGCGTACCTTCCTGTCGCCCGGCTACCAGGACAATCTCGGCTGGGGCTTCGCCACCGCGCTGGGCGCAGCCGACGCGCGGCGCGACGTGCCCGTCGTGTCGATCTCCGGCGACGGCGGCTTCATGTTCACCGCCAACGAAATGGCAACCGCCGTGCGCCACCGGATCCCGCTTACCACCATCGTGTTCAACGACGGCGCGTTCGGGAACGTGCGCCGCATCCAGCAGGAGCGTTTTGGCAACCGGCTGATCGCCAGCGACCTCGTCAATCCCGACTTCGTTAAATTTGCCGAGAGCTTTGGCGCGGCCGGCGAGCGCGCCCGCACGCCGGAGGAACTGCGCGCTGCACTGCGGCGGGCGTTCGCCCGGCGCGACGGACCTACGTTAATTGACGTGCCGGTCGGCCCGTTCCCCTCGCCCTGGCCGTTCATCTTCATGCCTCCCGCCCGCGGCCAATGAGGGCTGGAATGTTGAGGCTTCAAGCATTGAGGTTTCAAGCATTAAGGCTTGGAGTATTTAGGCTTTTGACGTTTGAGCCTTGGCTATGCCGTTTTGACCGCGCTATGTAAGCCCCCCATGGAACTGATCACCACGACGGACGAACTGGCCGCGACCTGCGAGCGCCTCGCCAAACAGCCCTTCGTCACCGTCGACACCGAATTTCTGCGCGAGACCACCTACTATCCGCTCCTGTGCGTGGCGCAGATGGCCAGCACCCAGGAGGCCGTGGTGGTCGATGCGCTGGCGCCCGGCATCGATCTGACGCCATTCTTCAAACTGATGGGCGATGAGCGCGTGCTGAAGGTGTTCCACGCCGCGCGCCAGGACATCGAAATCGTCTGGCATCGCGCGGGCATCATCCCGCACCCGATCTTCGACTCCCAGGTCGCGGCGATGGTTCTGGGCTATGGCGACTCGATCTCATACGACTCGCTGGTCCAGCGCATCACGGGCGATGCGCTTGACAAGTCGCACCGCTTCACCGACTGGACCCGGCGACCGCTGGCGCCGGCGCAGGTCACCTATGCCATCTCGGACGTAACGCACCTGCGCGACGTCTACTCCTCGCTGCTGGCCGACCTCGGCCGCCGCGGCCGCGCCGGCTGGATGGACGACGAGATGGAGGTTCTCACCTCGCCCGACACCTATCGCGCCGACCCCGAGCGGGCCTGGATGCGGCTCAAGACCCG
>Ga0247825_10002750_pt1 | contig 11624 bp, 9 predicted proteins | sample 13C_Vanillin_Day_FD_194413 | JGI IMG/M metagenome (GOLD analysis project Ga0247825, IMG submission 194413) | Soil microbial communities from agricultural site in Penn Yan, New York, United States - 13C_Vanillin_Day48 | ecosystem: Environmental > Terrestrial > Soil > Agricultural land | place... | reverse complement strand
GGCCGGGCCGGGCGGCTGGATCGCTGCCCAGCTCGCGACGATCGAGCCCGGTGTGTTCAAGCAGCGCTGCGAGTACTGCCACACCCTCAAGCGCGAGGGCGACGCCCTGCCCCAGGTGGCGCCGCCGGCGATCCCGTCGCGCTGGCTGCCGCACGCGCGCTTCGACCACGGCGCTCACCGGCCGGTGGCGTGCGCCGAGTGCCACAAGGCCGCGGCCAGCACCGAGACCCGGGACGTCTTGCTCCCGTCCATCGCGACCTGCCGCGAATGCCACACGCCCAGGGCTGGAGCCCGCACCGGTTGTGTGGAGTGTCACCGCTACCACGACAAGTCGCAGGAGCGCAGTCCCGATGGGCCGTTCACGGTGCACCAGCTCCTCGACAGAGTTGGGTCGAGGAAACCCGATCGAGTAAGATAGCCGCCACCATGCTGCGTCGCCTCGTCGCTGCAAGCGTGGTCTTCGCCGCGGTCGTCAGCGGCGGGCCTCTCGTCGCGCAGGCGCAGGTTTGCGGTACCACCACCACGGTCGGGTGTCTCACCGCGGCCGACGTCATGAACGCGGTGCAGGGCGCAGCCACCGCGATCAGTCCCGATACGATGGTGATCGCGGTGGTCGATCGCGCGGGCACGCCGCTGGCCGTCTTCCGCAAGGCGGGCGCTCCGGCCACCGTGGTGGGCAACTTCGGCGCGCTCGTCGACGCCAACGACCACGCCGTCGGGCTGGCGCGGACCGGCGCGTTCTTCAGCAACGACCAGGCGCCGCTGTCCTCCCGCACCGTGCGGTTCATCAGCGGCATCCACTTCCCGCCCGGCGTGACGAACAAGCCGCCCGCCGCGCTCAACGGGATCGAGAACACGAACCGTGGCTGCGCGCTGGGCGCGGTCGACGCCGTCGTGCCCCGCGCCACCAACCTGGCCGGCGGCGCCTGCACCGGCGGCGGCGCCACCGCGGGCTGCGGCACCGGCATCGTCACCGGCAAGACCGATGTCTTCGACAGCAACCCATCGGTGGTCGACCCGGGCGGCGTGCCGATCTTCAAGGACGGCAAGGTCGCCGGCGGCATCGGCGTGACCGGCGCGCCGCGCGAGGGCGCGGAGTTCGCGGCGCTGGTGGGCAGTGTCGCCGGGGGCCCGCGCTTCGGACCACGCGTGCCGTTTCCCGGGGCGGTCATCCTCGACGGCATCACGCTGCCGTTCGTGAGGAACACCGTGCGTCCCGCCGGCCTGGGCGCGGGCGTGCTGGCCGGCGCCTTCGTCGTCGGCCCCATCGCGAGCCCCTTCGAGGCCGGCGTGCCGAGCGGCTTCCTGCTCGGCCCCAACGCCGGCGCCCGGCTCACCACGGTCGACGTCGGTCGGATCGTGAGCCGCGCCGTCGAGCAGGCCAGTCGCACCCGGGCGGCCATCCGCTTGCCGCTCGGCAGCGCCACCCGGATGGTGATCGCGGTGGCCGACCTCGACGGCACGCTCCTGGCCGTTTACCGGATGCCGGACGCCACCGTGTTCAGCATCGACGTGGCCGCGACCAAGGCCCGCAACGTCATCTACTTCAGCAGCCCCACGCGCAACCCCGGTGACATGCCGAGCTTCCCGCTCGGGTTCTCCATGACCGCGCGCACCATCGGCTTCGGGGCGATGCCGCTCTTTCCGGCCGGGATCGACGGCACCGCGCCGGGGCCCTTCTTCGGCGATTACCGTCGCGACGTCCTCAACGTCTGTACCCAGGGCCAGGATCCCAGCAATCCCGGCAACCAGAGCGGCATCGTGTTCTTCCCCGGCAGCATCGGCCTCTACTCCGGCACCGCGCTGGTGGGCGGGCTCGGCGTGAGCGGCGACGGCGTCGAGCAGGACGACCTGGTCACCGCCGCCGGAGCCGGGTGCCCCGGCTGCGCGTCCAGCTTCGTGGCGCCGCTGGAGATCCGCGCCGATCGGGTCATCCTCGGCGGCGTGCGCCTGCCGTATTTCAAGTTCCCCCGCAATCCAGAAGTCCGCTAGCCCGCTCGGAGGGGGACTGTCGATGGCCGAGCCGTTCGCCGGCGAGCCGTCGTGGCGGGCCGGGGGAGGCCGTGCCCCCGCCGCCCCCCGCCCGGCGAGCGCAAAGCTAGCGGCCGAAGCGCTTCAGCAGATCCTGGATGCCCTTCTGCGCCTTCTGGGGATCGACGTCCCGGAGCACCGAGGAGGGCGCGACGCTGATGGACGGCGAGGCGGCGGTGCCGGTGAGCTTGGCCTTGAGCTCGCCGCGACCGTGGGTGACGACCATGTCGAGGTTCATGCGGCCACTGGCCAGGGTGTAGTTGCCGGCGATCGCCACCTTCATCGAGGGGCTCGTGTAGAGGAGATCGCGCGTGGTGGCCACGCCGTTGACCAGCGTGTAGGTGGCGGTGATCGACTCGAACTCCAGGGGCGCGTCGAAGACGCGCGAGGGCACGTCGGCTGCGAGGAGCGAGGATACGGCGCCGCCGACGCGCACGAGGTTGGCGAAGAGCGCGAGCGCCTGGGGTCCCACCACCTTGCCGCGCCCGATGCTCAGCTGGCCTGGACCGGACAGCGTGTTCAGCACGTCGTGGGCGTCGAAGCTCAGCGCCCCGACGAGGTCGAGCGGTCCCGTGATCGCGTAGCCCTGGCAGAGGAAGTCGACCAGCACCGGCTCCAGGGGCAACGCCTTGATTCCGAGGTCGGAGAGCTGCACGCGCACGCCGCGGTCGAGCGTCACCGTCAGCTGCGTCGTGATGCTGCCGCCGCCGAGGGTCACCGTCGCGGGCTTGCCGGAGACGTGCTGGTCCTGCCACCCCAAATTGACCTTCACCCTGGAGACGGTCAGCGTCCGGCGCCGGGGCTCCCCACAGCGCGGGTTGTGCTGCGTCACCGTCAGCTCGGGCATCGTGACCTCGCCGGCCGCCGTCGGCATCCCGACGGTACCGCCCAGGGCCAGCGTCCCCTTCACGCCGCCACCCAGCGCCGGCCTGGGCCCGGCGGCGGCTGCGGCCAGCGGGCCGACGTCCTTGCCGTCGAAGGCGACCCTGCCGCGCAGCGAGGCCTCCGTCAGCGGCTTGCTGCCGGCCAGCGTGACGATGCCGTCGCTCAGGGCAAGGCGCACGTCGCCCGGCTGGAGCCGGGCGCTGCCCTTGAACGCGACCTGGGTGGCGCCGCCGGTGAGCGTCAGCCCGACATCGCTCAGCCGGTACGGCGGCGGCGCCGCCTCGCCCTTGCCGGGGGCGACGTAGACGACCGTGCCGCCCTCGATCAGCACGCGCGCGGCCGCCACCGGGCTGACGGCGGCCGCCCCTCCAGGCGTGCGTCCGGGCTTTGGCGCCGGCCGCGCTTCCGCCGCCCCCGTGCCGAGCGTGGAGATGTTGAGGCGGCCCTCGGCCCCCTGGATGATGGTGACGGTCGGCTTGCGCAGCACGATGGCGCCCAGCTCGACGCGGCCCGTGAGCAGCGGCAGCAGCCGCAGTCGGACGAGGCCCACGTCGAGCTTGAGAAACGGCGCGGTGCCGAACTTCGGGTCCTCGTCGACCTCGAGGTTGTGCAGCTCCACCGCCGGCAGCGGCAGCACGCGGAGCGAGACCGAGCTGAATCGCACGGGCCGGCCCAGCGCCTGGGAGGCGGTGGTGGCGATGTAGGCCTGGATGCGCGGCGTGTCGACCAGCGACGGCAGCGCGGCCGCGGCGGCGACGGCCAGCAGCACCAGCACCACGACGACGCCGAGCAGCCACTTCACCCAGCGCGGCATGGCGCCTCCGTCGATCCGCTCAGCCCGTCTGGATCGCCGTCAGCACCCACGTGTTCGGGCCGACGGGTCGCGTGAAGGTCCAGAATTCCTCGAATCGCTCGGGTCCGGTGCGGGAGCCGGCCACCACGGCGCCGGCCGCGTCGACGGTGTAGTCGATGAGACTGCCCGCGAGCAGCACGGTGACGAAGTCGCGTCCGCGCTCCTGCCACGCTTCGGTGACCTCGGCCCGCCCGATCTGGATGCGCTCGATGCGATGGGTGTGTCCGGCCCGGCGCACCACGCCGCACTGCGCCTGCAGGTGACTCCTCATCTCGGACGAGAGCCGCGAGCGCAGCGGCTCGAGGTCGCCGGCGGCCAGGGCGGTCTGCACCGCGCGGAAGACCTCGGCGGCGTCCGCGGCCAGCGCGGCCGCGTCGAACCCCGGATCCATCTGGCGCACGTGGCCGAGGCCGCGGTCGAGATCATCGGGTACCGGCGGCGGCTCCAGCACGGCGGCGCCACCCGCCGGCCCGTCCCAGGCGCGGCCGCCGGCGCCCGCGTAGGCGGCCACACCGGCGTAGGCTGGCTCACGCCGGCGATTCTGCATCAGCTTGACCAGCAGGACGAGACCGCCGCCGAGCAGAAGCAGGTCCAGCAAGCCGACGCCGAGGCCGCTGCCCAGCCCACCGAAGAGCAGACTGCCGAGCAGACCGCCCAGCATGAAGCCGCCGAGCGCGCCCATGAGGCCGCCGAACGGGCTGGGCCGTGGTGCCGGCGCAGGCACCGGGCTGCCCACCGAGCGCGACGGCGCAGCCGGCGAGGACGGGCTCATCGGCGCCGGCCGAGCGGGGGCCGAGTACGAGCGCGAGCCCCGGCTACCGCCGCCCCCCGCGCGCGCCCACGCCTCATCGGCGGCGCCGAGGAGCGTGAGGAAGCCCACCAGCACGATCAGGCTGCGCGACGTCACGGGACCAGCAGCACCTTCCCGGTGGTCTTGCGGCCCTCGAGCGCCCGGTGCGCCTCGGCGGCGTCCTTGAGCGGGAACTCGAACTCCATGCGCATCCGCAGCTTCCCGCCGGCGATCCAGCCCAGCACCTCGTTCGCGCGCGACTGCAGCTCGTCGCGGCTGGCGATGTGATGGTTCAGGCTCGGGCGCGTCAGGAACAGCGACCCCTTCGTGTTCAGGATCTGCGGATCGATCTGGCCGATGGGTCCGCTCGACTGGCCGTAGAGCGCGATCAGCCCCCGCGGAGCCAGGGAGTTGAGGCTCTTGTCCCAGGTGGTCTTGCCGACGGCGTCGTAGACGACCTGCACGCCCTTGCCGTCGGTCAGCCGCTTCACCTCGGCCTCGAAGTCCTGCGTCGTGTAGTTGATCGTCTCGTCGGCGCCAGCCTCGCGCGCGAGCTTGGCCTTCTCCTGCGTGGAGACGGTGCCGATCACGCGGGCGCCCCGCATCTTGGCCATCTGGCAGAGCAGCAGGCCCACGCCGCCGGCCGCCGCGTGCACGAGGCACGTGTCGCCTTTCTTGAGCGGATAGGTGCTGCAGGCCAGGTAGTGCGCGGTCATCCCCTGCAGCATGGCCGCCGCGCCCTGCTTGGTGCTCACGCCTGCCGGCAGCACCACCAGGCGGGCGGCCGGCACCGCCGCGTACTCCGCGTAGGCGCCCGCGACGCCGGTGTAGGCGACCTTGTCGCCCACCTTCACCTCGCTCACGTTCGGGCCCACCGCGGTCACGGTGCCGCCCGCCTCGAGGCCGAGCGTCAGCGGATACTCGGCCTTGTAGAGGCCGCTGCGGAAGTAGACGTCGATGTAGTTCAACCCGGCGGCGTCGACCTTGACGATCGCCTCGCCGGCCTTCGGCACCGGCTGGGGGATGTCGTCCAGGCGCATGACCTCGGGACCACCGGCGGCGTGGATGCGGATCGCTTTCATCACGGGCCTCCTCACGGGCGTGCGTGCAGACGTGCGTGCGGATTATAGCATCGGGCTCGGGGCGTCGGGCGTGAGCGCGGGCCCTCCGAGGGGCTCGCGCCACCCGGCTATCGCATGCTCGACAGATCGAGGGTGAAGCGGCCCACGTGGCGGCCGTCGGCGTCGGCGATCACCAGGGCGGCACGGGCCCGGCCGTCGAGGTCCCGCACCGGGAAGCCGTAGACGCAGCGGGCCAGGTAGACGCCGTCGTCCTGGCGCAGGGCGGTGCGCTCGTTCTGCACGAAGCTCGGCCGGATCTCGCGGGTGCCTTGCGTGAGGCGCGGCGCGTAGTAGCGGGCGAAGTCCTCGCTGCGCCCGCGAAGCCGGACCCAGACGACGAGGCGCCCGGCCTCCTTCTTGAGGAGCCGCTCGACCTCGGCCGGCTTCAGCGGCTCGTTCTTGAACGCGGCGTGGCGGGCCGCCACGGCCAGCCGGTGGAACGGCGTGAGCACCGTGACGTCGCCGCCGTCGTGGCTCACGTGCCACTCGCGGTCGAAGTCCTCGGAGGTCGTGCTGCGCTCCCCGACCCGCATGGCCGCCCGCTTGTCGGCCTCGCTGAGGCTGAACGAGGCCGCCGCTGCCTCGCCGACGGCGATCAGCACGGCGGCGATCGCGACCAGCACGCGGATCACTTCGTTGCGCTCACCACGACCCGGCTGAACGTGTCGGGACCGAGGAAGCGTCCGGCCACTCGCTGGACGTCGGCCGCCGTGACCCTGGCGATGGCGGCCCGATACCGGTCGGCGTAGTCGAGGCCGAGGCCCTGCACCTCGATGGCGACGATGAAGTCGGCGACCTTGGCGGTGGTGTCCAGGCGCAGCGGGAAGCTGCCGGTCAGGTAGTCCCGGGCCAGGCGCAGCTCGTCCTCGCTGACGGGCTCGCGGGCCATCCGGCCCAGCTCGTCGCGCACGATGTCGATGACCTTCGGGACCTCGCCGGTGCGGGTCTGGGCCGAGACGACGAGCGAGGCGCCGTAGCGCCCGGGCGAGACGTAGGCGTAGACGGCGTAGGCGAGGCCGCCCTCGTCGCGGACGCGCGCGTAGAGGCGAGAGGCGGAGCCACCGCCCAGCACGTAGGAGGCCACGGCCAGCGGGAAGTAGTCGGGATCGACCTGGCGGATGGCCGGACGGCCCAGCATGATCGTGGCCTGCTTGAGGTCCTTGGGGATCACCTCCGTCCGCGGTGGCATCGCCGCGGGCTCGGTGGGCCCGGTCGGCGCGGGCGCGGCCGGACGCGGCCAGGCGCCGAAGCGCGCGAGCACCTCGCGCCGCGCCTCGTCGACGGTGACGTCGCCCACCACCGCCACGACGGCGGTGTCGGGACGGACGAAGCCGCGATAGAACGCGACGACGTCGTCGCGGGTCAGCGTGCCGACCGACGCGATCGTCCCCTCGACCGGCGTGCCGTAGGGATGGCTGCCGAAGACGAGCCGCGACAGCGCCCGGGCCGCGACCGTGCCCGGATCCTCCTCGGAGCGCTTGATGGCCGCCTGGATCTGCGCCACCTTCCGCTTCACCTCGGCCTCCGGGAAGGTCGGCGACAGCACGACCTCGCTCAGCAGGTCGAGGCCGAGGCCGAGATCGCGCTTGAGCACGAACAGCGAGGCGGTCAGGCCGTCGCGCCCGGCGCCGGCCTCCAGGCTGCCGCCCACGAACTCGATGGCGGCGTCGATCTCGGGACCGCTGTGCTTGGCGGTGCCTCGCGTCAGCAGCGAGCCGGTCAGGTTGGCCAGCCCGGCGCGGTCCGGTGGCTCGAAGACGGCCCCGGCCCGCATGAACGCCCGCACGGCGACGATCGGCACGCCCGGGCGCTCGGCCACCAGCAGCACGATCCCGTTGGGCAGCACCTCACGGTGGGCGATCGGAGCGGCCGGCGCCGGCGCGGGCACGCCGGCGAGCACGAGCGCGGCAATCAGGCAGACGGTGGTCCAGCGACGCTGCAGCATCAGGGCTTTGGCAGCAGGATGCCGACGTTCTTCTTCTCGTCCTGGAAGTAGGCGCCGGCCACGCGCTGCAGGTCGGCCGCGGTCACGGCGCGGATGGACGCGAGGTACGAGTCCTTGAGCGCGTAGCCGCCGATCAGCTCGAAGCGGGCCAGGAGCCCGGCCCGCCGATGGATGGAGTCGTCCTGGAAGACGAAGCTGGCCTCGACCTGGTTCTTGGCCCGGGTGAGCTCGACCTCGCTCACCGGCTCCCGCTTGAGCCGCTCCATGTGAGCCAGCAGCTCCTTCTCGAGCGTTTCCGCGGTCTGGCCGGGCAGCGGCGTCGCCCAGAACCAGAACAGGTTGGGATCGAGCGAGAAGTAGGAGTAATCGCCGCCGGCCTCCAGCGCCAGCTGGCGCTCGTGGACGAGGTCGCGGTACAGCCGGGACGCTCGCCCTCCCGACAGGACGACCGAGAGCACCTCCAGTGCCGCCGCATCCGGCGACGTCTGGTTGGGCACCGGGTAACCGAGGTAGACGATCGGCAGCTGCGCCGGCCGCTGCACCGTCACCCGCCGCTCGCTGTTCTGGGGCGGCTCCACGGCCAGCACCGGCGGCGGCGTGGCGCCGCGCGGGATCGAGCCGAACGCCGTCTTCACCATGGCCAGCGTCTCGTCGGCCTTGAAATCGCCGACCGCGACGAGCAGCGCGTTGTTGGGCACGTAGTAGGTGCGATAGAACGCGCCGATCTCCTCGGGCGTCACCCGCGTGAGATCGACCGTCCAGCCGATGATGGGCTGTCCGTAGGGGTGCGCGCGAAAGGCGGTGGCGCTCACCTCCTCACCCAGGGCGCCGCCGGGGTCGTCCTCGGTACGGGTGCGGCGCTCCTCGATCACCACCTCGCGCTCGGAGGCGATGATCTTGGGGTCGAGCCGCAGGTTGTGCATCCGATCGGCCTCGAGCTCCAGCACGAGGTCGAGCCGGTCGGCGGCCAGGTTCACGTAGTAGGACGTGACGTCCTGGCTGGTGAAGGCGTTGTCCTGCCCGCCGTTGCGCTCGACGGTGCGCGCGAACACACCGGGGCCGTGCTTCGCCGTGCCGCGGAACATCAAGTGCTCCAGGAAGTGGGCGATGCCGGTGGCGCCGCGCGTCTCGTTGCGCGAGCCGACGCGATACCACATCTGCACGGTGACGATCGGGCTGCGACGGTCCTCGAGCAGCAGGACCCGCAGGCCGTTGTCGAGCGTGGCGGCCACGACCGCCTGGGCGGAGCGGGCCGGCTCGGCGGCCGGCGCGGGCCCACCGGTCGCGAGGACGGCGGCGATCAGGAGGAGGACGATCGGTCCACGGCGCATCGCGATCGATTATACGCTGGACGCCACCGGGCTATGTCGCGGGCCCGCGCCGGCCGGCGTCCCGACCGAGCACGACGACGGCGAGCAGCAGCACGACGACCAGCACGGCGGACGCCGTCCGCGACATCTGCGAGAGGACCGTGAGCGTCGTGCTCGACAATCCGACGAAGGCCAGGCCCACCACCGGGAGCACCGGTGCCCCGCACCCCATCACGCTGCACGGCCCGGTCGACAGGCCGACCACGCTCAGGGCCCCGGCCACCCCACCCGAGCGCGTGGCGCGGGTCAGCCGGCCGGCGGCGACGGCGCGCCGGTGCCGGTCGCGCCACAGCGCCACGTAGAGCCCGAAGAGCAGCGACGTCAGGAGCAGTCGGCCCAGATCGCGGACGTCGACGGCGTACCCCCACTCGGTCCCGCCGAACGGGCTGTCGGCGGAGAACCAGAAGAGCGCCAGGTCGGGGAGCCTGGTCAGCTTCTCCGCGCGCGGCACGTCGGAGGCGAGGTACTCGGGCAGCCGCTTGAGCCAGGGATTGAACGTGAAGTAGTCCACCGGCTTGCGCGCCAGTGACAGCAGCGCCGGCGGCAGCAGGAGGCTGAGCGCGAACACGACCGCCGCCGCACCGAGCCCGAGGCCGGGCCGTGCCCGGGCGGCGGCCGCCATGCCTCGCGCGGTGTCACCGATCGCGCGCGCGAGCCCGGGGGCCATGCCGCCCTCATCATGCGAGCCCGGGCCCGGTCTTGGCAAGTCCGCGCGGAGCTTGACTTGCGTCACACCGCGCGGTAAACCCGGGCCACCACGCCTCAACCAGCTTCCTCACGGAGGAGGACACCCCATGGTTCCGGACGTCAGCCGTCGCGAGTTCATGGAACGACTCGGCGTGACCATCGGCGCGCTCGGCGCAGGCGCCGGCTCGCTGGTGCTGCCCACGCGGGCCGAGGCCGCGCAGCCGTTCAAGGCCAAGGGCAACATCCCCGACAAGCCGTACAAGACCGGGCACATGACGTTCTTCACCGGCCCCGCCGCGGTGCTCGGCGAGCAGTCGTACAAGGGCCACATCCTGGCCGCCGAGGAAATCAACGCGCAGGGCGGCCTGCTCGGCAAGCGGAAGATCGAGACGCTCAAGGCGGACGAGGCGGCCGGCACCGACGCCAACGTCAAGGAGCTGCGCCGCCTGAAGCTGTCGGAGAGCATCGACTGCTTCACCGGCGTCATCTCCAGCGGCAACACGCCGGCACTCGGCCCGGTCGCCGAGGAGCTGAAGTGCCTGACCGTCTTCACCGACGGATGCACCGACTTCCTGTTCGAGAAGGCGGTGCCGAACCCGCACTACGTGTTCCGCCTGACCAACATCCAGTCGGCCGACGGTGTCATGGCGGCGATCGCCGCCACGACCGCGTGGCCGAAGGTGACGAAGATCGCCCACATCCACCCGGACTACTCCTACGGCCGCAACGCCTTCGACCACTTCAACATCGCCATGAAGAAGCTGAGCGGAAACATCGAAGTGGTGTCCGAGGCCTGGCCGAAGCTGGGCACCACCGAGTTCACCGCGCACATCACGAAGACCATCTCGGCGAAGCCGGATCTGCTGTTCTGCTCGGTGTGGGGCGGTGACTACGTGGCGCTCTACAAGCAGGCGCTGCGCCACGACCTGTTCAAGAAGATGAAGATGGCCACCACGCTGGCGTTCGGCGTCGCCCCCCACGCGCTCGGCAAGGACCATCCCGAGGGGATCGTGGCCGGCGTGCACGCCAACTACCACTTCCTCTACCCGGCCGGCAACACGTGGCCCCTCAACGCGCAGTTCGTGAAGAAGTTCCACGACCGCTGGAAGGAGTACCCGAACTTCGAGGCCGAGGGTGCCTACTCGGCCCTGCACATGCTGCGGGAGGCGATCGAGAGAGCCAACACGCTGGTGGGCGGCTGGCCCGACGACAACGCCATCATCACGATGCTGGAGGGGGCGATGTACGCGGGCCCCTCGGGCTACAACTACATCCGGCCCGACAACCATCAGGGCTACAAGGACGCCATCACCGGCTTCGCGAAGCAGACGCCCGACTATCCGTTCCCGGTTCACGATCCCAAGCGCGTGATCACCGTGCCCATCCGCAATATCACCGCGCCGCCCGGCTACGCCAAGGGTGAGCCGACCACCACGTACAAGTGGATCAACGAGACCTGGCCGACGGTCTCCTAGGGTTGCGGCGCCGCTGAGGGAATAGGGGGAGGGGCCCGGCCGGCCATGAAGCACGTATCCGGGCCCCTCACCCCCTCAGCGGCGTCACCTCCTCGCCGACCCGCCCGCCCTCTCGCGCGCCTCCTGACCGGCGTGGCGCTGCTGAGCCTCGCCCTCGGTGCGTCGGGCGAGGCAGGGCACGAGATGCCGTTCTATCCGTCCTACTATCCGCAGGAGATCACGCTGGAGACCCTGGCGCCGGGCGCGGCGCCGTCGCGCTTCGCGGCCAACACGCTGCACGGGTACCTCGGGGACGATCCGTTCGCCGGGAGGGCGGCGCCGACGGGGGTGGCCGCGGTCGAGTCCCTGGGGACGTGGGTCGTGGTCACCGTCAATCCCAACGCCAGGGCGCTGGCGACAGCCGAGGCGCGGTGCACGGCGGTGCGGCGGATCGTCGCCGGGCTGCGCGAGGCACCGGGTAGGGATGC